>Ga0070737_10000547_pt1 | contig 75531 bp, 61 predicted proteins | sample Coa_R1_10_FD_66438 | JGI IMG/M metagenome (GOLD analysis project Ga0070737, IMG submission 66438) | Surface soil microbial communities from Centralia Pennsylvania, which are recovering from an underground coalmine fire - Coalmine... | ecosystem: Environmental > Terrestrial > Soil > Unclassified...
GCACGCTCACGTCTTGCTTCAGCACGCTCACGTCTTGCTTCAGCACGCTCACGTCTTGCTTCAGCACGCTCACGTCTTGCTTCAGCACGCTCACGTCTTGCTTCAGCACGCTCACGTCTTTCTCAAGAGCAGAGAGCCGGCGATTGGTGGCCTCGATAAAGGCTCGTACCTCGAGGACGAAGGCCGCGAACTCTTCAGGCAGGCGGAGCAGCTCTGGAGTGAGCAGCTTTGCTCGGGCACGGCGCGCGAAGTCCTCGTCTTCGTCGAGTGCCCGCAGGAAACGCTCCTTGTCCTCGGCAGATAGGCTCACACGACCAGGTTACGCCTTGGGTGTGACGTCCCAGGCCCCTTGGGGGTGACGCCCGCTGGAGGACCGCCGGCGCCCCCGTTCGAGGCAGGCCGGCAGGGGCAAGTTGTAGACAATGCTGAGCCGGCGCGTACAGCGAGTAACGGCCACGTACAGTGCGCGTAGCCCCTGCGCCGGCATGGCAACTATGAGCGCCGGCTCGACAACCACCACAGCGTCGAACTCAAGGCCCTTTGCGTCGAGGACCGTCAACAAGCTCACCCTAGCGTCGAGCGCCCCAGCGCCCACCTCCCCAAAGGTCACACCGCCGGCCAACAAGCCAGCGCGCACTTCGCCAAGCAACGCTGGAGGGACCAGCACAGCGACGTTGCCGTCTTCTTCTCCCTCACCCCCCGCCACGGCCGCCAGCTCCTCTCCCACGACCTCCCCGAGGCCTTGTCGCCAGGAGCTCATCTCGACAAAGCGTGGGTAGAGGCCTGTGTGGCGCACAGGTTCGGGCGCACGAGCACCCGGGAGAGCTTCAGCCAGGATCTCGGCTGCCACCTCCATCACCTCGGCCGGCGCTCGGTAGCTGACGGTGAGCTGGGCTTCACGCCACTGCCCAGCGGGCTTCGCCCTCGCCTTAGCTGGTTTTGTGGAGGTCTTCGTAGCAGGCTTAGTGGCAGGCGGGTCAGCGCTCGTCAGGTCGAGCTGGGCAGTAACGTCCTGCCAGGACGCCGGCGCCCAGGGCCCCGTAGCCTGGGCGATGTCGCCTGCTAAGGTGATCGAACCCGATAGCGAACGCCGCGCGAGCATCCGCAGTTCCATAGGCGAGAGGTCCTGGGCCTCGTCGACAACGATGTGCCCGTAGGTGCGCGCCCGCGCTTCATGTTCGAGCGGCCCACCTGACGTAGGACCGAGCAAGAAGTAGGCTTCGTCCAAAAGGGCTATGTCGGCTGGCGACCAGCTCACGGCGCTCAACGACGTGCTCCGTGGGCGCTCGAGCAGTTCGACCTCGCGGCCAGAGAGCAGGTCACGGCCTGCGCTTTCTAGCAAAGCCCTGGCGCCGAACAGGTCGTGCAAAAGTTCTTCGGGGCTGAGGCGCGGCCACATGCGGTCAAGCACCTGAGCCACATCGGGACGCCCGCGCAGCTCGCTCGCGAGTTGCCGGCTGAGCTCTGTGAGGTCGCCGTCGGCCCGGGCCGCACCAATGGCCCGGCGCTGCCCGGTTGGCTTGCTCGAGAGCTGGGCCGCGAGCTCCCTCCAAAGGAGGCGTTCAACCAGTCGCCGACGTGCGTTATGGGTGCCAGGACGCCGACGGGCCGCCCTTACCAGCCTCTCGCTCACCTCGGGGGACACGACGAGCATGGCCGAGCCATAGGAGAGCTCCGCCGGCTTGCGCAACGAGCGCTCACGCTGGCGGACAGCACGCTGGATGAGCACAGCCATCCGCGGGTCCCCTTTCAGGTGAGCGACCTCGGGTGGCTCGGGCGGCTCGGAGGCAGGCCGCACACCCTTGTAGAGGCCACGTGGCGTGGACAGCTCTGCCCCGGTCTCCCCGAGGGAGGGCAGCACCTGGTCTATGTAGCGCAAGAAGGTAGATGTTGGCCCAACCACGAGCACCCCTTGGCTCTCGAGCGGCCAGCGGTAGGTGTACAGCAAGTAGGCCGCCCGGTGCAGCGCCACGGCCGTCTTGCCAGTGCCGGGGCCGCCCTGCACGACCAAGACTCCCGGGAGAGGGGCACGTATCACCTCGTCCTGCTCAGCTTGGACCGTGGCCACGATGTCGCGCATCCGCCCGGTGTGCGCACGCGCAAGCGCCGCCATCAAAGCTGTCGAACCGGAGAGCCCTAGTGCCTCGAGCCCTCCCAGCTCACCAGAGGAGCCCCCGTCGGCAAAACGTTCGTCCTCGATGTCGAGGACAAAACGGCCCTTTGTGAGGAGGTGCCGTCTGAGGCGCAACCCCATCGGGTGGGCCCCAGTAGCGCGGTAGAAGGGCTCGGCGACCGGGGCCCTCCAGTCGACGACGAGGGGCTCGTGGCGTTCGTCCGAGAGCGCGAGCCGGCCTATGTGAAAACTTTCCCCGTCACCTTGATCGATGCGGCCAAAAATGAGGGCCTCGTGCCCCAGCTCGAGCTGTTCGAGCCGGCTCAGGCTGTTACGGACCCTGATGTCACGCTCGGTGTACGACTGGAACGTCCCCCCGCGCTCGCTGTACGCCTCCTTCAGTTGGCGTTCCACCTGGGCCCGCACCGCCTCGAGACGCTCGTAAGCTCGGTCGAGGTAAGCCTGCTCGGCGGGGACGTCAGGATGGGCCATGTACTGGGGGAGCTTGACGTAGGCGCAGCCGGCGGGCAGTTTAGGGCGGTTCCTCACGTTAGCAGCCAAGCAACTACCACGTACGGCAGGCGACCTTGGCCCTGCGGGAGGCCCGCCTTTGGTGGCGGGGGTCGCCGGCGGGTGCGGGCGGGAGGTGGCGGGGGTCGCCGGCGGGTGCGGGCGGGAGCTGAGGGTCGCTGACGGGCAAGGGCGGGAGCTGAGGGTCGCCGGCGGGCAAGCAACGGCTGATTGGTACCGTGAGCAGGTGGCTGCCGACCCTCCGTTTATTGCTGCCTGCCGGTGCGAACCGGTGCCGTACACCCCCGTGTGGTTCATGCGCCAGGCTGGCCGGCACCTACCTGAGTACCGTCGCCTCCGCAGCAATGAGAACATCATGGAAGCGGTCCGCCGCCCCGACCTCGTTGCCGAGCTGACCCTTCAGCCCGTACGCCGCTACGGAGTCGACGCGGCCGTCCTGTTCTCAGACATCATGGTCCCGCTCGAGGGTTTCGGCGTCGAGGTTGCGCCTGGCACCGGCCCTGTTGTGGAAAGGCCCTTTCGCTGCCGTGCCGACCTCGAAAGGCTGGAGGTCGAGGAGCACCCGTACGTAGCTCAGGCGGTGCAGCTGGTGGTGAAAGAGTGCCCGGTGCCGGTCATCGGGTTCGCCGGTGGCCCGTTCACCCTGGCGAGCTACCTGGTCGAGGGCAAACCTTCGCAGGCCTACTTGTCCACAAAGGCCCTCATGTGGTGCGACCCGGCGCTGTGGGACGCGCTCGTCAGCCGGCTCGCCGCGATCGCACTGGCGAGCCTCACGGAGCAGGTCGCCGCCGGCGCCTCTGCAGTCCAGATCTTCGAGAGCTGGGGCGGGGCGCTCTCGCCAGCGGCCTACCGCCGCTACGTGTTCCCGGCGCTACAAAAAGTGCTCAAAGGCCTCGAGCCGCTCGGGGTACCGAGGATCGTGTTCGGTGTTACGTCCGGTGAGCTGCTCGGCATGTTCGTTGAGGCAGGGGCCGACGTGGTGGGGGTGGACTGGAGGGTGCCTCTCGAAGTAGCTCGCCGGCGCACCGGCCCGGGCGTCGCCCTCCAAGGGAACCTGGACCCTGCCGCGTGCCTCGCTCCCTGGGAGGTGCTGGCCGAAGAGGCGAAGTCAGTCCTTGCGGCAGCACCCGAAAGAGGGCACATTTTCAACCTCGGCCACGGCGTCCTCCCTTCCACTGAGCCGGCCCAGCTCGCCCGCTTGGTGGACCTCGTCCATGGCGGCACAACCCACGGTGGCACAGCCCACAGTGGGACCGCTCACACCGGGACCGCCCACAGCGGGACAGCTCAGTGCGCGCCGCTGTCGTAGGTGGTGGCATAGCCGGGCTCGCTGCCGCCTGGGAGCTCGCCCGCGGCGGGGCAGAAGTCACGGTTTACGAACCGGGGCACCTGGGGGGGAAGCTGCGCACCTCCGATTTCATGGGACGGCTTGTGGACGAGGGGCCCGACGCGTTCTTAGCCCGCAGTGGCGACGGTACCGGCCTGTGCGAAGAACTTGGCTTGAGCGCGGAGCTCGTTGCGCCGGCGGCCTCCGAGGCGCTCGTCTGGTCGGCAGGCAAGCTCCGCCAGATGCCAAAGGGGCTTGTCCTCGGCGCTCCGGCGCGGCTCGGCCCGCTTGCTCGCTCGGGGTGGCTCTCCCCCCGAGGTCTCATCCGGGCAGCGCTCGAACCGTTCGTGCCGCCGACGCCGTTCGGCGAGGACGAGACGACCTGGGAGGTGGTAGCGGCCCGCTTCGGCGACGAGGTGGCCGACAAGCTCGTAGAACCTCTCGTCGGCAGCATCAACGCGGGGACGGCTCGCCGGCTCTCCGCCGCCGCCACGGCACCCCAGCTGCTGGCTGCAGCCAAGTCCCGTCGGAGCCTGTTGCTCGCACTACGAGCAGCTACCGGGGCTCACGCGGGAACTGGAGCGCCAAGCGGCCCTGCGTTCTTGGCGCCAAAGCGCGGGATGCAGTCGATAGCCGACCGCCTCGTGGAACGCCTGGTCAGTTTGGGTGCCAGGATGGAACCGCTGGAGGTGACAGCCCTAGGCCACAGCCACGGGCAGGTCCTGGTCGAGCCTGCTGGTGAAGCCTACGAAGGCGCCGTTGTCGCCACGCCCGCCCCTGTCACGCACAAGTTGCTCGCCTCGCTGGGGGTGGACGCCGGCGACCTGGCCCAGATGCAATGGGCCTCGGTCGCGATCGTGACCTTGGGGTTGCCTGAGGGCGCCCTTCAGGTGCCACCCAGCGTGAGCGGCATCCTCGTGAACGGCGCCGCCGAAGCAGGGCGGCCTGCGCTGGGGGGCAACCGGGTGAGGCCGGCGGGGAGCTCGGCCGGCGGGCTGGTGACGGCTTGTTCGTTTGGCCACAACAAGTGGCCGCATTGGGCAGGCCCCGGAGTGGCCGTGTTGCGGGTGTCGGTCGGCAAGGCGGGGGACGAGCGCTGGCTCGCTTGCGCTGACGACGAACTGGTCGGGCGCGTGACCGAGGACCTCTCCAGCATCCTCGGCCAACAGTTGCCGGAGCCCGTGGCGTGGAGGGTAAGCCGCTGGCCAGCCTCGTTCCCTCAGTACCCCGTCGGCCACCTGCAGCGGGTGGCCCAACTTCGGTCCGCGCTCGCCCGCTACGCCCCCCGGGTTGCCCTCGCTGGTGCCAGCTACGGGCGGGTGGGAGTCCCAGCCTGCATCGCCTCTGGGCGCCAAGCCGCGCGCTCGTTGCTGGAGAAGCCGGCTCTCGATGGCAGCTGAAGAGGCGGTGTTAGGCCCAGTGGGGTGCTTACGCCGATTAGCTGGGTTGAGAGATAATTGAGATGGCGATGGCAGGCAAAGCCCGAGTACTTGTGGCTACGCTTGCCCTGGCGGTCGCCTCCCTGCCGGGGTGCGCGGGCGCGCAGGGTGGCACGGCGCCTGACATTTTCTCCAAGGACTCCAAAACGCCCTGCATCTACGCCTCGACGAGCATCCCGCTCATGAAGAGCTTCAGCAAGCTCACAGGCAAGAACTTCGACTGCGTGGTGGTCTACAACAATGCCCGGCCCACCTGGTACTGGTGGGAAAAGCTCTGGGTCTCCCACCCCCCCCACCCAGGCATGAACGTGATCGGTTGGATGAAAGCCGTGCCCGGCCGGCGCCTTGTGATCTCCCAGCCGATGGTCCCAGATGACGTGCCGGCCGACTGGCGCCAACTGGGGGCGGAGGGCGCCTACGACGCGTATGCCAAGCAGTTCGCCAGGAACCTGGTCGCGCTCGGGCTTGGGAGCTCCGTCATCCGCCTCGGCTGGGAGGCCAACCTCCAGTCCGACACCGAGACTGCCCTCGGCACGACACCTGCTGACTGGCACGCCTGGGCGCAGTACTGGGCCAACATCGTGAAGTCCATGCGTTCTGTCGCCGGCGCACATTTCATATTCGACTGGACCGTCAACCAAGGGACCGAGCCAGTGCCCTTGGCAGACTGGTACCCCGGGAACGACGTGGTAGACGTCATCGGCATAGACGCCTACGACTCGGGGATCTATGACAGTTCCCTCAGCCCCCAACAGCGCTGGCAGCAGCTTTCGAGCGAGCCGGACGGCCTCGACGCCGTGGCTGCTTTTGCCAAGGCCCATGACAAGCCACTTTCGCTCCCCGAGTGGGGGCTCGTGCCACCCGGGCCCGAAGGGGGCGCCGGGGACGACCCGACCTACGTCCAGGGCCTAGCAAACTGGGTCAAGTCCCACGACGTGATGTACGAGTCGTACTTCTACCAACCCGGCGACAGCAACCTCGTGCTGCTCCCGCAGGCGCCCGCAGCGCTACATGCCTACGAGCGCGACTTCCCCAACGGGCCGGTGCTTGGCTCTCAAAGTGCATCCTGAAGGGTGCCCCCTCAAAGCGACTTGTGGACCTAGCGGAAGCTTGTGGACCTAGCGGGAGCAAGTCGGCCGAGGTTCGGGAGCAAGTCGGCCGAGGTTAAAGCCGTACCGGGCCAACCTCCACCCTCACCTTCTTGTCCGGCCGTCTAGCTGACGCCAAAGCTCTCGAGAGGACCTCATGACGAGAGGCCCTGGCAAGCCAACGGCCATCGCCAAGGTCGCTTACCTCGAGCCACTCCTCGCTCTGGCCGGCAGGCCTCTCACTTTGGCCGGCAGGCCCTGCGCTCTGGCCGGCAGGCCTCTCACTTTGGCCGGCAGGCCCTGCGCTCTGGCCGGCAGGCCTCTCACTTTGGCCGGCAGGCCCTGCGCTCTGGGCGGCAAGCCCCGCTCGCTCCGGCCCGCGAATGCTCGCTAGGTCGCTAACCGACGCAGCGAGCTCCTCAGCCCCTGGGCCGGAAAGCAACGCCAGTGCGGAAAAGGGAGGGAGCCTCAGCTCCATGCGGACCGGTGCCTCTACCTCTGTAAGGCGTGTAGGTTCTGCTAACAGCGCCGCCCGGACCACAGGGTGTTCAGGCCAGCGCGTCTGGACGACCACTCTGCCAGCCCGTCCGCCTACGAGGCGCGACGCCCTTGCCAGCAGAGCCAAGGCCTCCTCGCCGGCACGGTAGCGCGTTGCCAAAAGATCTTGGTCGAAGTCCAAGAACGCCACTACCGACGCTCCCCCAGTCCTATGGACTTCGGCTTCTCGGTACAAGACGGACTCGGTCCCAATCAGCACCGGAGCGTCGGGCAGTTCCTTGCAGGAGGCCATTACCTCGGCCACCTCCCTACCTGCGAGCGCTTCTGCCTGCTCGCGCACTCCGCTAACGCCCAGTCTGAGAGCGCGCAGCGCAGTTGACCCGCACTTCGCGCACACAACCGGCCGGCGCTGCCCACAGCGCCAACATTCGAGCCAGGTGCCTTCGCTCGTGCCCTCGTCATGACCGTGCGCACGGGAGGCGTGACCGTGCCTACTGGGGGCGTTAGCCTGCGTACGGGAGCCATTACCTTGCACGGGGGGGGCCTCTCGAAGCACGTAAAGGGCATCTCGAAGCATATGGGGGGCGTCTCGAACTCTCGCCAGTTCAGGCCCCTCCGAGCTGCGGGACGGCCCTACTGCACGAGGCACCAGCGCGTTAGCGCTTTTTACCACAGTTCTGGCAGTCTCTCTAACTGCCGAGCCGCAGTGCTCGCAGGTTGCAAGCTCTCCGCAGGCCGCACAGTCGAGCAGCGTCGAACGGCCTTTGCGGTTGATGACGCACACGACGCGCCGGCTCGGGTCACGTAAGGCCGCGACAACGCTACGCGAAAAGAGCCCTTCGCGAGGGTCCTGGCGGCGCCGGTCCACGACCTGGCAGGCTGCCCAACCTGCGCGTTCTTCTGACCGAGAAGGGAGCCGCACGCTGGCGGCCGCCGCCAACATCTCAAGGGTTGGGCAGGGCGTCACCCAAAAACAAGGGACCTGCGCTCGCTTCGCCCGCTCAGCAACGACTTCAACAGCGCTCCACGTTGGCGCTTGGCCTTGGACGTAGGCCTCGTCATGTGCGTCAAGGACAACCACCGACGCCAGCCCAGGGCACGGGCCCCACGCGGCCCCGCGGGCACCGATCACGACCTCCGACCCCGCACGTGCCTGAGCCCACTCTGCCGGCAGCAAAGCGACGTTCAGCCCGCGAGCTCGCAGGGCGCTCCTGCCGGTTTCAGCTCGGGCTGCCGTCGGGGCGAGCACCAGAACTGGGCCACGTTTAGCGGCCGCTACAACGAGCTCGGTGGCGCCAGCGGCCGGCGGGAGGCGGATGATATGGGTACCAGGACGCCAGGCTTGGGCGGCCAACAGCGCGCCCACTTCCCCGCTACGGGCCAGGGCGGGGGGCAATGCGTGGCTAGCCGGAGCAAAGCGCTCGGCCGGCGATGAGGACGCGGGCGCAAAGCGCTCGGCCGGCGATGAGCGGAGGCGGCTTACTGCGGGGCGCGCGGAGCCGTCCCCAGCGAGCTGCCCCGCATGAGCTGGACGAGGGCTGTGAGCAAGGGGCAGGAACTTGACATTCCTTCTGGGCGAAGCAGCAACGAGCAGTGAACGCCGCCGGCCAGCCCACCGCCAGGCCGCCCAGGCGGCCAGCTCCAGCAGCTCCTGCTCAGGGCCCCAACCACTTACGCCGGCAATGGCCCGGAGCCTGACGCCGGCGGGCGCCTCCACCGGGAAGGCGAGCACCCAAGCACGGGCTTTCCTACGTTGTAAGGGCACCCTCACTATGCTCCCAGGCTGCAGCTGTTCGACGAGCTCAGGTGGCACCAAGTAGTCGAGCTCGCGCTCGAAGCCGGGGACGTCGGGGAGCACCCTTGCCACCAAGTCGGGTCGAGCGTTCTTCACAGCCGAGACGAGCGTAGGTTTGGGAGAGGCCCTTCCGCTCTGGTGCCCAACAATGAGCGCGAACTTGTCGACGCGCAACAACGAGCGCAGAACTTATCGACGACCAACAACGAGCGCAGAACTTGTCGACGTGCCGGCGCAAAAGCCACATCCATCAGCTGCATGGGCCAAAACCGGCCATCTTTCTGGTGGACGTGACCAGCCGCCGCCCAGGTCCAACAGAACCGTGAACCAGTTCAACCGTGGGCCTAAACCTACAACCGACGCCCGCACCAGGCCGAGAAGATCGCGCCAACCCTAAAGGCCACCCCCCAAAGCTGCCCAGAGGCGGCTTCAAAGGTGCCTCAAAGGTTGAGCGCAGACTTGAAGTCGCCCAAGCGGCTCGTCACTTCCCATGTGAACTCTTTGTCCGGGCGACCGAAGTGGCCGTACGCTGCCGTCCGACGGTAGATGGGCCGGCGCAAGTCCAGGTCACGTATTATCGCTGCCGGCCGGAGGTCGAACACGTCGTTCACGGCCCGCTCGACCTTGGCAGGGTCGACTTGCTCGGTGCCGAAGAGCTCGATCATCAATGACACGGGCCTGGCTACGCCGATGGCGTAGGCAACCTGCACCTCGCAGCGGCTGGCGGCTCCTGAGGCGACAATGTGCTTGGCAACCCAGCGCGCAGCATATGCGCCAGAACGGTCCACCTTGGAGGGGTCTTTGCCTGAGAACGCCCCGCCCCCATGCCGGGCCGCCCCCCCATAGGTGTCGACAATCACCTTCCTACCGGTCAGGCCCGTGTCCGCGCTCGGGCCGCCTCGCTCGAACCTGCCTGTCGGGTTGGTGAGTATCTGGTAGCGGTCGCCCGCGTACTCGGGCGGCACTATGGGGGTAACGACGTGGTCTCGCAAGTCGGGCTTCAAAAGGGTGTCGAGGTCGATGCTGGCCTTGTGCTGGGTGGAGACGAGTACGGTCCGCAGGCGGACAGGCCGGCCATTTTCGTACTCGAAGGTAACTTGAGTCTTACCGTCGGGACGTAGGTACGGCATGATCCCGGCCTTTCGGACCTGGGCCAAGCGCTGCGCCAGCCGGTGGGCGAGCCAAATGGGCACGGGCATTAGGTCTTCGGTCTCGTCGCAGGCGTAGCCGAACATCATGCCCTGGTCCCCGGCGCCCTGGCTGTAGAGGACGTCCTCACCCGACAGGCCTTGGCGAACTTCGTACGCATTGTCAACGCCAAGCGCAATGTCTTCTGACTGCTGGCCGATCGAAACGGTGACGCCACATGTGAGGCCGTCAAACCCAACGTCTGAGCTCGTGTAGCCGATGGAGGAGACGACCTCCCTCACTATCTGCGGGATCTCGACATAAGCCTCGGTCGTGACCTCCCCGGCCACCACCACGAGGCCAGTCGTGAGCAACGTTTCGCAGGCGACGCGCGCAAAGGGGTCCTGCTCCAAGATGGCGTCCAAGATCGCGTCGGATATCTGGTCGGCCATTTTGTCAGGATGGCCCTCAGTGACCGACTCCGAAGTAAATAGCCAGCGTCTCACGTTGTCCTCCAGCTCCTTAGTGTTTTGGGGAGTTCTTTGGGGCCCCGGCGCCTCGGGCTCGCGCAAGGAGGGGCGTTGCCGAGTCGACGAGCGCGACTGCGACATCGCGCTTGGTGACGAGCCCCAAGTCAACGGTGCTGTTTGCGGACACGATAACAGCCCGGCTTGCGTCGGCACCGAAACCGGCGCCCGGCGTGGCCACGTCATTGGCCACCACCAAGTCTGCCCCCTTCGCCACTAGCTTGGAACGGCCCAGCTCCACCAGGCGGTCCCCGCTCGCGGTCTCCGCAGCGAAGCCCACCAGAACCTGCCCTGGCCGGCGGCGCGACCCGAGCTCTTTTAGGATGTCAACCGTCGGCACCAGCTTGACCGAGACGGGAGCGGGGCCTTTCTTCACCTTTTCTCTCGCCGGCTCGGCTGGGCGGTAGTCTGCCACGGCCGCTGCCATCACGACCAGGTCGGCGTCCGCAGCCGCCTCGAGCACCGCGTCGGCCATTTCAGCGGCCGTTTCCACCTCCACCAGCTTGGCACCCACTGGTGGCGCGAGCGCGGAACTGCTGACGAGGGTGACCTCAGCGCCGCGAGCGATGAGTTCCTCGGCCACCGCGTAGCCCTGCTTGCCAGAACTACGGTTGCCGATGTAGCGGACAGGGTCAAGCGGCTCGCGCGTCCCGCCGGCGCTCACGACTGCCCTGACTCCCGCCAAAGGCCTGCGGTCCTCGCCCAACTGGGCCTCGTCCCTGCTGAGGGCCCCGCTTTGGTGCGCCTCGCCCAGCTGGCCTGCCAGCGCGGCGTTGCTGGCGTTGCTGCCTCCTGGCACCAAAAGCCTCGCCGCTGCTGCCACGATGACGCTCGCCTCGGGCAGGCGCCCCTTGCCTATGTCGCCGCCCGCCAGCCGGCCTTCCTCCGGCTCTAGTACTTCCACGCCCCGCCGGCGCAACAGGGCGACGTTGTCTTGAACGGCCGGGTGCTCCCACATCTCGGTGTGCATCGAAGGGCACAGGAGCACGGGCGCCCTAGTGGCAAGCAACGTCGCGCTGAGCAAGTCAGAACAGATGCCCGCCGCGTAAGCGCCGATCAGCTGAGCCGTCGCCGGCGCCACCACGACCAGCTGTGCCCTCCTCGCGAGCGCTATGTGCGGCACGGGCTCGTCTGTGCGCCCGAACAGAGAGGTCCGGGCAGGTTCCGCCGCCAGGGCGCTGAAGGTGACGGGGCCAACGAACCGGGCCGCCTCTCGGGTAAGCACCGGCAAGACAGAAGCACCCGCGTCGCTCAGCCGTCGGCAGACCTCCACCGCCTTGTAGGCCGCGATCCCCCCGCAGACGCCGAGCAGGACTGTCTTGGCCTCTAACACCTGAGCCCCCATAGGCTCTCGCTGGCTCAAAGGCTCTTGCTGGCCCAAAGGCTCTTGCGGCCCGAGGCTCACCACGTTCGCAGCCTACGCCCACAAGCTCGCGGCCCTGAACAGGCCAGGTAGGCCCACTTCAGGTGTGCTCCTGACGTTGGCGCCTACTAGGCACTGGTCAAGCTTGGTACTGGTCAAGCTTTGGCACTAGAGGCCGCTCAGAGCTGGTGTTCCCGGTTGGCCTCCTCGGACCTGCGGTGGAAGGTGATCTTTCCCGCGGCGATCTCCTCGAGGGCTATCGACAGGGGCTTTCGCGAGATGGAAGTGACCTGAGGGGGGACGATTGAGCCGAGGCCCTCACCGAGCTGGTTGAAGTAGGAGTTCACTTCGCGGCCACGCTTGGCCGCCAAGCTCACCAAGGTGTACTTGGAGTCCACCCTTTCGAGGAGCTTCTCGATAGGTGGGTCCATCATCGTCGCTCGGTTCTCAGGCATTGGTCGTGCTCCTCCGGCTCGCTGTAAAGAGGCCCGCGGGCCGCCTGGCAAGCGACGGCGCTCGGGGTTGCCTAACCTCTTACGCCCGCCGCCGGCTCACAGGACCGGCCCTTTCGGTAACGGTCCACTATACCTGCCAGTTCCTCTGCGGCCCGTTCCAGCTCATCGTTCACCACGACGTGGTCGGCCAGGTCCGCGCCGAGCCGCAGCTCCTCCTGCCCGACCTCCAGGCGCCGGCGCACCTGCGCCTCGTCGTCTCCGCGCCGGCGGAGCCGCTCAGCTTGGGCTTCCCTGGAGGGGGCGGTGACTAGTACCAAGACCGCATCAGGGTGAGCTGCCTTGACCTGCTTGGCCCCGTCGAGCTCGATCTCCAGCACGATGTCGTGACCGGGCGGCGCCGTCAACTCCGGGGTCCCATAGAGGTGGCCATTGCCGGGGAACTCCGTCCACTCCACAAAACCACCCTTGGCCACACGCTCCAAGAACTGTTCTCGGCTCACGAAGACATAGGCGTCCTCAGGCTCGCCTGGCCTCCTTGGACGGGTAGTCCATGAGCGCGATAGCCACAGGAAGTCTCGAGCCTCCAACAACCGCCCCACGAGCGTCCCTTTGCCCACCCCGCCGGGCCCGAAGACCACGAAAATGAGAGGAGCCCGGCCTCGGCCTCCGTCCCCACAAGGGCGCTCACCGAGCGCCTGCGTTGTCGCCGGGCTGCTCAGCCCAGCATTTCGAGCAGCTTACGGCGCTGCTGCTCGCCCAGACCTTGAACGCGCCGCGTCTCGCTGATACCGACCTCGTCCAGAGCCCTACGGGCTTTCACCTTGCCAAGGCCAGGCAAGCTCTCGAGCACTGCGAGGACCTTCATCTTGCCTACTACCTCGTCTTTTTGACCTTGGTCGAGGAGTTCTTTGAGTGTCACGGTGCCCATCTTGAGACGGTCCTTGAGCTCGGCGCGCTGTTTGCGGACGGCCGCAGCCTTCTCGAGCGCTGCCTGTCGTTGATCTGCGGATAGAGCTGGCGGCAAAGGCATGGTGGGCACCCTAGCGCGTCTTGCGCCAGCGTGTGGGCTTCGTTGCGCAGGTCATCAGGCACCTCTGAGAAGGGCCCCAAGGGCGCAGCGGGCCAGCATAAGCGGCTCAACCGCCAGTAAGTGGCGCAGCGGGCCAGCATAAGCGGCTCAACAGGGGGCCGCAGGTGGCGCAGCGGGCCAGCAGGTGGCTCAAGGGGCGGTACGCCTGCCGAGCCTCGCAGGCCGGCTAGCCAAGTGAGCCCATGACCTCGGCTACGAGCGCTGCAGCAGCTCCGGCAGGGTCGTCAGCGGCCGTGACGGCACGACCCACCACCAACAAGTCGGCACCGGCGGCGACGGCGGCTCCGGGGGTGGAGGGCCGGCCCTGGTCGTCGGCCCCAGTGCCGGCGAAGCGCACGCCGGGCACGACAGCCATAAGGCCAGGAGCAGCCTGCTTTGCCACTGCCACGTCGCTGGCGGCACAGACGAAGCCCCCACAACCGGCCTCTGACGCAAGGCGCGCCCGTTCGGCCACGACTTCGCTGGGGGCATGCGGCTCGCTAGTGAGGACCGTCACGGCGAGCACGTTGGGGGCAGGGAAGCCACCTCGCTGCGCTCCCTCCGCAAAGCCCTGGGCACCAGCACGCAGGCAAGCTAAGCCGGCGAACGCGTGCACGGTTAGGTAGGAAGCACCCAGCGAGCCGAGCACACGCGCCGCCCGGTACGTCGTGTTGGGGATGTCAGCCAGCTTCAAGTCCACGAAAACCCGGTAGCCCTCGCCCGCGAGCTCGGCCACGAGGCTCGGCCCAGAAGCGCTCCACAGCTCGAGGCCTATTTTGGCCACCCCGAACGTGGGCTTCATCCTCGTGGCCCACCTCATCGCCACAACGGGGTCGTCGAAGTCGAGGGCAATAGCCAGCCTGTCGCGCACTTGCGCCGGTGGCGAAGCGCTGGTCGGCATGCCCAGACGCTACTTGACGCCTCGGCCCCAAACGCTACTTGACGCCCCGGCTGCGCAGCTCAGCGACTGCCCGGACGCCATTGGCGGCACACCAGCGTTTGAGCTCGGCAAGCACCTTCGCCGGCGCGCGGGGGTCCCTGAACGTCGCTGTGCCAACCTGGACTGCGTCGGCCCCTGCAACGAGCAGCTCTGCGGCCTCGTAACCGCTGCTAACCCCCCCGACCCCAACGATCCCGGCTTGGGGGAAATTGCGGCGGCATTCGTAGACTGCCCTGACCGCAACGGGGTGCAAGGCCGGCCCCGACAGGCCCCCTCCACCCCCACCCAGGCGTGGGCGCCCAGACACAGGGTCCAAGGCCATCGCCATCAGCGTGTTCACGAGCGTCAGGCCGGCAGCACCGGCGTCAAGCGCTGCCCCGGCGACTTCTACAAGGTCGCCAGCATTGGGTGAAAGCTTGGCCCACACAGGTAGGCCGGTCCCTTCGAGGGACCCCACCAACGCCTGGACGGCGACAGCTGTGGCCCTCGGTGAATGGGCGAACATACGATCGCCGTCTTCGGTATTGGGGCAGCTGATGTTGGCCTCTACAGCAACGACCCCCCCAAGCCCGCTACTTGAGGGCCCTTCGCGCCCCCTCCGCGTGGCCAGGGCGAGGGCAAGGCGCAGGCCCACCTCTGCGTACCCAGCCGGCGAGCGTGCCCACACGCTCACCACCGTCCTCGCCCCGGCTTTCTCGAGCGCCGGCAAGTGCTTGGTTGCCCAGGCATCTATGCCGGCGTTGTGGAGGCCCACGCTGTTGAGCATGCCCGCAGCAGCGGGCAGGAGCCGAGGCGGTGGGTTGCCCTCCCATGGCTCAGCGGAGAGAGACTTCACGACCACTGCCCCCAACGCCGAGAGGTCGAGGTAGGCGGCCAGTTCAGCGCCATAGCCCGACGTGCCAGAGGCGGTCATGACCGGGTTGGGGAGGCTGGCACCTCCAACCCGAGTGGACATGTCCACCGCAACCACCGGCCTAGGCCGGCCTCCCGCGCTCGTGGTACTCCTGTAACGACCTAACCGTAAAGGGCCTATTGCCCCGCTCCTCCACGCCGGCGGCAGCTGCCTTGGCTGCAGCAACGGTGGTGACGAGAGGGACCTTGAAATGCCTTGCCGCACGCCGGATGTAGGCGCCGTCAGCGCGCGGGCCGCGCCCTCTCGGGGTGTTCACCACCAGCTGCACCTTGCCCGAACGTATGAGCTCGACGGCGTCGAGCCCTCGCTTTGGGCCACCTTGCGCAGACGCGTCCTTGGGGCCGGAGAGCTTGTCCACCTTGGGGCCGGAGAGCTTGTCCACGACGACGGCCACGGGGACCCCAGCGCTCTCCAGGTAGGCGGCTGTGCCCGATGTCGCCGCGATGCTGAACCCGGCGGCGACGAAACGCCGGGCCGCCTCCACGCTCGCCGGCTTATCGCGGTCGGCGACCGAAAAGAACACGCTCCCGCCCGTGGCGAGGCTGTCCCCCGCCGCGAGCTGGCTCTTGGCGAAAGCCAGGCCGAAGTTTTCGTCTATACCCATAACCTCGCCGGTCGAGCGCATCTCGGGGCCGAGCAAGCTGTCCGCGTCAGGGAAGCGGTCGAAGGGCAGCACGGCTTCCTTCACGCTTACAAAACCCCCCACCGCGGGCCGAACAAGGCCTTCGGCACGCAGCTCGGACAAGGTCGCCCCGGCCATCACTCGTGCGCCGACCTTGGCGAGCGGGACGCCCGTAGCTTTGGAGACGAACGGCACCGTCCTGCTCGCCCTCGGGTTTGCCTCCAACACGTAGACGCGGCCGTGCTGGACAGCGAACTGGACGTTGAGCGGGCCGGCGACTTCGAGCGCACTGGCGATAATGCCTGTCAAGCGCTCGATCTCAGCTACCGCTGCCGCAGGGAGGGTCGGTGGGGGCACCACGCAGGCGCTGTCCCCCGAGTGCACGCCGGCCTCTTCCACGTGCTCCATCACCCCTCCGATCAGGACCTCGCCGGCCCGGTCCCTCACGGCGTCCACGTCCACCTCGACCGCGTCCTCCAAGAACTTGTCCACAAGGACGGGCCTCTCCGCCGACAGGCCGCCCTCGCGCCCGAGAGAGCCTCCCGCCGCCAACGACGACATCGCCCGGCGCAAGTCCTCGTCGCTGTAGACGATCTCCATAGCCCTACCCCCGAGCACGTAGCTCGGCCGGACCAGCACCGGGTAGCCGACCTTGCCCGCGATGACGAGCGCCTCTTCGACGCTCGTAGCGCTCCCGCCCGGAGGCTGGGGCACCCCGAGGCGCTCACAGAGGCTGTTCCAGCGCTCGCGGTCTTCAGCCAGGTCGATCGAGCGCGGTGGGGTCCCAAGCACTAAAGAGGGGTCAATTGTCGAGGAAAGCTTGAGCGGGGTCTGGCCTCCGAGCGCTACCATCACCCCCGCGAGCTTGCCGGCGGCCTGTTCCACGTCGACCACGTCTTGTACGTCCTCGCGGGTTACCGGGGAGAAGTAGAGCCTGTCGCTAGTGTCGTAGTCGGTCGAGACCGTCTCGGGGTTGCAGTTGACCATGACCGTCTCGAAACCAGCGTCATGGAGCGCATAGCTGGCCTGGACGCAGCAATAGTCGAACTCGACGCCCTGGCCGATGCGGTTGGGCCCCGAGCCCAGGATCACGACCGTTTTCTTCGTCGCCGGCTGCACTTCGCTCGTGTCCTCGTAAGTCGAGTAGTGGTACGGGGTACGAGCTGCGAACTCTGCCGCGCACGTGTCGACGGTCTTGAAAGTCGCCTGCACGCCAGCCGCAAGCCTTGCCGCCCTCACCGTCGCTTCGTCTGCGCCCCACAAGTAGGCCAGCTGGGCGTCGGAAAACCCGAGGCGCTTGGCCCTCTTCCAGTCCCTGCGGGACAGCTCCGCCGGGCCAGAAAAGTTGGCGAGGCGGGCGCGTTCTTCGCATATGCGGTTGACCTGGTCCAAGAACCACGGGTCAACGCCGCATTCTTCGTGCAGGCGCTGGACGCTCACCCCGCGCCTCAACGCTGCCTCGATCAAAAATGGCCTGTCTGGGGTCGCCACCCTCGCCCTCTCGATGAGCTCCTCGTCGGAGAACCGGCCCAAGAGCTGCTCTGCGGGGTCGCAGTTGAGCCCTGCCCTACCGGTTTCCAACGAACGCAGCGCCTTTTGCAGGGACTCAGGGAAGCTGCGCCCGATCGCCATCGCCTCCCCGACGGACTGCATCCGGGTCCCTAGCACGTCGGGGATCTCGGGGAACTTCTCGAACGCCCATCGAGGGACCTTGGTCACCACGTAATCTATCGAAGGCTCGAACGACGCCGGCGTCTCGCCTGTTATGTCGTTGGTTATCTCGTCGAGGGTGTAACCGACAGCGAGGCGGGCCGCTATCTTCGCTATCGGGAAGCCTGTGGCCTTGGAGGCAAGAGCCGAAGAGCGCGAGACTCGCGGGTTCATTTCGATCACGACCATCTCGCCGTTTTCGGGGTTGACAGCGAACTGTATGTTCGACCCACCAGTCTCCACCCCGATGCGCCGTATGCAAGCGAACGCTGCGTCACGCATCTGTTGGTACTCTTCGTCCGAAAGGGTCTGAGCCGGCGCCACCGTAATGGAGTCGCCCGTGTGGACGCCCATGGGGTCGAAGTTCTCAATGGAGCAGACGATCACGCAGTTGTCGGCGCGGTCGCGCATGACTTCGAGCTCGTACTCTTTCCAACCAGCGATCGACCTTTCGATAAGGATCTCATTGATCGGGCTGGCGTCGAGGCCGGCGGCGGCTATTCTTTCGAGCTCTTCCGCACTGTGAGCTATCCCGGTCCCACCTCCCCCCAGGATATAGCTCGGGCGCACTATTACGGGAAAACCGATCCTCTTACCGATCTCGAGAGCCTCAGAAAGCCCGTAGGCAAAACCTGAGTCGGGCACCCTCAGGCCGATCTCTTGCATTGCAGCCCGAAAAAGCCCCCTATCTTCGGCCGTCGCGATAGCCTGAGGCTTGGCGCCGATCATCTCAACCCCATAGCGCTCCAAAGTGCCGGCCTCGTGCAGCGCTATCGCGAGGTTGAGGCCCGTCTGGCCGCCGAGGGTGGGCAGGAGAGCGTCAGGGTGCTCACGAGCTATTACCGACTCAATGATCTCAACCGTGAGCGGCTCTATGTAAGTGCGGTGGGCGACCTCGGGGTCGGTCATTATCGTGGCAGGGTTGGAGTTCACCAGCACCACCCGGTACCCCTCGGCAGTCAGCGCCCGGCACGCCTGTGTACCTGAATAGTCGAACTCGCTCGCCTGTCCGATCACGATCGGGCCGCTGCCGATCACCAACACGGAGGCGATGTCGTCACGCCTTGGCATTACCCTCTCCCTCCTCGAAATCTTTCCCTGCTCGAGGCTCTCTCCCCCCTCCAAGTGCTTCGCTGCCCACCTTCTCCTCAAGGCCGCTGCCGGCGGCCCCGACGGGAGCCGTTGACCCTTCTCTGCCTGGCGCCCCTTTGCCAGGCCCTTCTCTGCCTAGCCCCCCTTTGGCAGGCGCTTCTTTGGCGCCACAGGCTCTCATCAAGTCGGCGAACTGGTCGAACAAGTACCGTGCGTCGTGGGGCCCAGGGCCAGCCTCAGGGTGGTACTGGACCGAGAACGCCGGCAAGTCCCGGCACGACAGCCCTTCTACCACGCCGTCGTTCAAGTTGAGGTGGGTCAAGTCTGAAAAACCCTCGAAAGTGCCGGCAGCCACTGCGTAGTTGTGGTTCTGGCTGGTGACCTCCACGGTCCCAGTAGCGATGTGCCTTACGGGGTGGTTGCCACCGTGGTGCCCGAAGGCGAGCTTGTAGGTCTTGGCGCCTAGGGCCAGGGCCAGGATCTGGTGCCCGAGGCAGATGCCAAAAACAGGGACTTTGCCTAGCAAGTCGCGCACGGCCTCGGCAGCACCGGCGACCGCTGCCGGGTCGCCCGGGCCATTGGACAAAAAGACACCGTCGGGGGACATCGCCAGCACGCTGTCCGCGGGTGTCGTCGCCGGCACGACGGTGACAGAGGCGAACTTCGACAACAGGTGCAAAATGTGGCGCTTGATGCCGAAGTCGTACGCCACGACCCTAAACGGCCCCGCCCCGCAGCTGTAAGGCTCGGCACAGGTCACCTCGCGTACGAGGTCCCGCCCCTCTGTCGAAGGTTCCGAACGAGCAGCCTCCAACAAACTGGCCTCGTCAAAAGCTCCTTCACCCTCCACAGGGCCGAAGGCACCCGCCATCGACCCCTCTTGCCTGATGAGGCGCGTTAGGCGCCTCGTGTCCACTCCGACGATTGCCGGGAGCCCGTGCCGCGCGAAGAAAGCGGCCAGGGGCTCGTCCGCCCTCCAATTGCTAGGCCGCTCGGTCAGCTCACGGACGACCACTCCCCGGCAAAAAGGCCGGCGGCTCTCGTCGTCTAGGGAGCTCGCACCGTAGTTGCCTATGTGCGGGTAGGTAAAAGTGACGACCTGGCCTGCATACGAAGGGTCCGTAAGCACTTCTTGGTACCCAGACATGACCGTGTTGAACACGACTTCGCCTGTCGCTAGCGACAGGCGGCTGCCCTCACCCCACCCGAGCACCTCCCCCTCGAACACCGAGCCGTCGGCCATTACCAACAAACCTTCTCGTAACTTCATCGCTGCGCCTCCTCGTCGACTACTACTGGCTCGCCGAACAGCAACGTGTGGCGTACCTTGCCTGTGAGCTCGCGCCCTGCAAAAGCAGTGTTGGTGCTCCTGCTAGCAAGGCGGGCGGGGCTCACGACCCATCGCCGGCTCGGGTCGAGCACGCAAATATTCGCGGGTGAACCCGGGGCCACTGGCCCCCCGTGGACGCCCCAAAGGCCAGCGATACGGGCGGGCACCCATGACATGGCAGCGAGCAGCCTCTCCAGAGGCACCTCGAGCTCGGTCATGACCACGCTGAGAGCGGTCTCCAAACCGGTCATCCCGGGTGCAGCGTCGCAAAACGAAGTCTCCTTGGCCTGAGGAGGGTGAGGGGCGTGGTCCGTGGCGATCGCGTCCAGGACACCAGAGGCCAGAGCTGCGCGCAGCGCGTCCCGGTCGGAGCTAGTGCGCAGCGGAGGGTTGACCTTGTACAAAGTCGAATAGCTGCTGAGGGCGTCCTCGGTGAGGGCCAAGTGATGAGGGGTCACTTCGGCCGTCACCGCCACGCCGGCGGCTTTGGCAGCCTGCACCGCCCCCACTGCTTCCGCCGTGGAGAGATGAAGCAGGTGCAGGCGGGCCTTGGTGACGCGGGCGAGGGCCAGGTCACGCAGCACCATGACCTCCTCGGAGACGGCCGGGCGGCCCGGGAGGCCTAGGCGGCTCGAGAGGGCTCCCTCGTTCATTACGCCTGAGCCCGCGAGCGAGGCGTCTTCGCAGTGGTCCGCCACCACCACCCCCAGCGCCGATGCGTACTCCATGGCCCTGCGCATGAGGCCCGCGTCAGCTACCCCGGCACCGTCGTCGGTGAAGATCTTGACCCCGAGGGCAGCGAGCTCAGCCATCGGGGCCAACCGCTTGCCCTCTCTGCCTACAGTGAGGGTGCCGGCCGGTCGGACGTCCGCGCAAGCACCCTTGGCGGCGTCGAGGACTTGGCGCACGACCCCGGCACAGTCCGCCGGCGGCTGCGTGTTAGGCATGGCTACGACGGCAGTAAAACCGCCAAGCGCCGCCGCGCGCGCGCCGGTTTCTATGGACTCCGCCTCCTCGTCACCTGGCTCACGCAGGTGGCAGTGCAGGTCTACGAGGCCGGGCGTAACAAAACAACCACTCGCGTCCAGCACGAGCGCTCCAGCGGGCGGCGAAAGCCCGGCCTCGCTGACAGCCGCGATGGCCTCCCCTTTCACCAAAACGTCTGCCCGCCGGCGGCCCGTGGAGTCGACCACAGTGCCGCCAGAGACCAGCACTTGGCGCTCACGAGCCGGCAAGGTTCACCCCAGAGCCCAAAAGAAGGTACAGGACTGCCATGCGCACCGCTACCCCGCTCGCTACCTGCGACGTTATGAGGGACGCGGGCCCGTCCGCCACCTCGGCGGCGATCTCCAGGCCCCGCCTGATAGGGCCAGGGTGCATCACGAGCGCGTCGGGGCCCAAGAGGCGAGCACGTTGAGCCGTGAGCCCGTAGGTGGCCGTGTACTCGCGCGCTGAAGGCAGGAACTGGCCCTCCATGCGCTCGGTCTGCAGGCGCAGCAGGTACACGACGTCGCATTTGGGCAGCACGGAGCTGAGGTCGTAGCTGACCTCGACTGGCCAGCCCTCTAGCGAGGGGGGCAGCAGCGTCGGGGGGGCGACGAGCGTCACTGCCGCCCCGAGCTCGCTGAAGGCGAGCACGCACGAGCGGGCTACTCGGCTGTGGCGGATGTCCCCCACCACCGCCACCTGGAGCCCTTCCAGGCCCTCGCGCGCAGGCCCAAAACGCCGCCTGCGCTCCTCGGTCAACGTGTAGCAGTCCAGGAGAGCTTGCGTCGGGTGCTCGTGCGCGCCGTCGCCGGCGTTCAGCACTGAAGCACCCCCTTGGAGCCAGCCAGCGACCTGCACGGGGACGCCCGCGCACGAATGCCGCACTACAAACGCGTCCACCCCCATCGCCTCGAGGGTGACGACGGTGTCACGCAAGGACTCACCTTTGTTGATCGAACTTGAAGAAGCGCTGAAGGTGACGACGTCGGCTGAGAGGCGTTTGGCCGCGAGTTCGAACGACAGGCGCGTGCGCGTCGAGTCTTCGAAGAAAGCCGAGCAGACCGTCTTGCCTCGTAGAGCCGGCACCCTGGGGACTGGGCGAGAGAGGACTTCCGCGAAGGTCCCTGCAAGCCGCAGCACCTCCCGCACCCCCTCGGCACCGAGGTCCCTGACCGACAGCAGGTGAGGTCCCGACATCACAGGCCGCCCTCCATCACAGGCCGCCCTCCATCACAGGCCGCCCTCCATCACAGGCCGCCCTCCATCACAGGCCGCCCTCCATCACAGGCCGTCCTCGTCGGCTGACAATGCCCCCGGCCATCCTCGCTCGGTGCCAGTCACCGTGCACCCTCGCTGGGCCGCAACGCCTCCGCTGTTCCTTGCGCCTGGCAGGGCCTTCGGTGCCATCGGTAGAGCCCTCGTCAGCCACCCTCGGTTGGGCCTCGACGTGGCGCTCACGCCGGCACCAAGTCACCGACTACGACCCCTTGGGGGCTCACGTCCACGACCTCGTCGCGTTTAGTAGGAAGGTTCTTCCCCACGTAGTCGGGGCGTATGGGTAGCTCCCGGTGACCTCTGTCTACGACCACTGCGAGCTGCGTAGCCGACGGGCGGCCGAGGTCGGCGATCGCATTGAGCGCAGCGCGTACCGTACGGCCTGTGAACAGCACATCGTCACACAAGACGACCACAGCCCCGTCGAGGCTGACTGGGATGTACGTCGGCGCCGCGGGCACGACCGGCCTCATCCCAATGTCGTCGCGGTAGTACGCGACGTCCAGCGAGCCCACCGGCGGGGGATCCCCACCGGCAGCTTTCCCGATTGCCCTGGCGAGCGCTTGGGCCCACCAGACGCCTCCCGTTTGGAGCCCGATCAACACAAGGTGGGGCGGCTCGACTGGGCTCAGGCTCTTCGGCTGGCCCGAGGCCGTGTGGCCCAACGCACCACCCTTGGCCTGGGCCGCAGCGCCACCCTTGGCCTGGGCCGCAGCGCCACCCTTGGCCTGGGCCGCAGCGCCACCCGCCTCCCACCCAACCAAATCGCTACGCCCTAGGCCACTGATATGGCGCTCTCTGTTGCGCTCCAAGACCTCATGGGCGACCCGCCACGTCACCCGCTCAAGGTCGCCGGCACCCATCACGACCGCACGGCCCCTGAACCCGGCTTTCGGGTACAACAGTGCCCGCTCGCGCCCAGCCAACAATGCTCCTCTCTCCCGTGCCGGCCTCACCGGACTGGCTTCACGGTCGAGCGGCGATCTTATACTCCTCTGGCCTCAGTTCCCGTGATATGGCCGCGAGCAGCCCGTTTATGAAGCCGCTCGACTCCTCGGTCGAATAGGCCTTGGCTATCTCGACCGCTTCGGATATGGCCACGCTCGTCGGCACATCAGGCCTCCAGCCAAGCTCGTACGTGGCGATCCGGGCTATCGCCCTATCGAGGACAGCCATACGGTCTAACGACCAGTCGATGGCGTGGGTGGAGACCAGCTCGTCTATGCGTTGCTTGTGCTCTTCGACCCCCTCGGCCAGCTCGACTGCGTAAGGCTGCGGCCTGAGCGGCAGGTCGGCCCAGACCTTGCTGACCTGCTGGCCTTTTACCTCGGCTTCGTAGAGCAGCCCAAGGGCGCGTTCCCGTGCAGCACGCCGGCCCCCGGGCCCTGTCACGACTAGCTCCCGACGCGGGTCAGGTACTCGCCGCTGCGGGTGTCCACCTTCACCTTGTCACCGGTGTTCACGAACAGCGGCACCTGTACAGTGAGGCCAGTCTCAAGCACGGCGGGCTTGCGGGCGCCTGACACCCGGTCGCCTTGCACCCCGGGCTCGGTCTGGGTCACCTCGAGTTCGACCGCGGCGGGGAGGTCTACACCGATGATCTCGCCCTCAAAGAACTGCAACAACGCTGAGTCGCCCTCCTTTAGGAAGTTGGCGGCTGGCCCTAGCGCCTCTTTCGGCGCACTCAACTGCTCATAGTCAGAGTTGTCCATGAAGACGTAGCTGTCGCCCTCGGCGTAGAGCAGCTGCATCTCCCTCTTTTCGATGATCGCCTGGTCCAGCTTTTCGTCCGCCCTGTAGGTGCGGTCGATGACTGCCCCGCTGCGAAGGTTCTTCAGCTTCGTCCGGACGAAGGCTCCCCCTTTGCCCGGCTTGACATGCTGGAACTCGACCACCGAAAAAAGCCCCTCTGGGAGGTTCAGCGTCATACCGTTCTTTAGGTCGTTTGTGGATACAGCGGCCATTGCCCCACCTTACCCGGCCACCAGCAGGGACGATCCTGGGCGTCAGCTTGAGAGCAGCTCGGCACGCCCTCCGGCTCACGGGGCAGCATGTGCTCCGGCCACCAGGCCCCGAGCTGGCAGGCCCCGAGCTGGGCAGGGCCAAAGTTGACCAGGGCGCGAGTTCGGGCCGTCCGATGATGCCCGCAAGCCCAGCTGAACAGGGCTCGCAACGGCCAAGGCCATGTGCCCCTTCGGGTCAGGCAACGAGCGAAGGGGTGCAGGGCGCGCCAAGGTTGTACAAAAATGTAGGGGGTTTCGTGCGCGAAAGCCAAACTCCTCACAGGCATGCACAGTTGTATCGATAACAAGTAGTGAGTTGCCCTTTAGAGGCCCAAACGGCTCACGTTTGTGCACGATCAGCAGGCTTGAGTCGCCGCCGGCGGCCAGCGTGAGCAGCCGGCGACCAGCGAAGCAAGCCCTTACCGTCGCGAGGTAGTCGACCAGCTGCTCAGGTCGGCTTTAGGCGCCAGCGTCAGCCGCTCAGGTCGGCTTTAGGCGCCAGCGTCAGCCGCTCAGGTCGGCTTTAGGCACCAGCGTCAGCCGCTCAGGTCGGCTTTAGGCACCAGCGTCAGCCGCTCAGGTCGGCTTTGGGCGCCAGCGTCAGCGGCACGTAGCCGTCTTCGGTGACGACGACGGTGTCTTCGATACGGGCGCCGCCAATCCCGGGGAGGTACACGCCCGGCTCAACCGTCACGACTTGCCCGGCTTCGATCACGTCAGTAGACGTAGCCGCAAGGGAGGGCGCCTCGTGGACGTCAAGGCCGACCCCGTGGCCTGTGCCGTGAACGAAGAACGAGCCGAACCCGGCTGCCTCCACCACCTCCCTGCACGAACGGTCCACCCATGAGGCCGCCACGCCGGCGCGCACCGCCTTCAAGCCAGCTTCCTGGCTGGCGCGCACCACTGAGAGGGCCCGGGCAAGCTCGGGTTGAACGGGGCTGGCGCCGCCCACCACAAAGGTCCTCGTCGCGTCCGAGCAGTACCCTTCCCACCGAGCCCCAAAGTCCACTGTTACGAGGTCGCCGGCGCGCAGGCGCCGGCTGTCGGGGCGGTGGTGTGGCTCGGCCCCGCCCGCGCCGGAGGCCACGATAGTCGGGAAGGCCGCCGACTCCGCCCCCAGGCGGCGCATGTCAGCCTCCAGCTCAGTAGCGACCTCGACTTCGCTTGCCCGCACGTTCTGGCCGAACCCGGCTCGCCGGGACATGCCTTCAGGGCTGGACATGCCTTCACGGCTGAACGTGCCTTCACGGCTGAACGTGCGGGCAAAGGCCTCGTCAGCGATGGCAGCCGCGCCAGCGAGCCTGGAAAGCTCCCCAGGCTGCTTGCGTCTCCGGAGCTTTTCGACCAGGCCAGAAGTGGGGACCAGCTCAACCGACTTTGCCCAGCCTTGCGCCCAGCGCCTCTTGAGCGCCCAGGAAATGTGCTCGGCCTCAACTCCGAGGCGGCGCTCGCCGGCGGGCAGGGCGCTCAGCAGGTCACCCAGCAGCTCAGCCTGCCTGGCCGCCGGCACCGCCTCAACCCTCGCGCCCGAGGACGCCACCTCCGCCTTTGCTGAAACCTCGTAACGCCCATCGGTCACCAAGACCGCTCCGTCAGGGCCCACGAAGACCATCCCCGCCGAACCTGAAAAGCCCGTGAGGTAGCGGACGTTGCTCAGCCCCGTGACGACCAGCGCGTCGCAGCCCACCTCCGCGACCGCCTCGCTCAACGCCCTCAGCCGGCCGGCGAAGTCTAGCGGCGGCAGGCTGGCCCTTCCCGGGCCTGCCGGGCCAACCGCAGGCCGTTCGAACAACTCGCTTGGCACGACCACGCCGCCATCGTGGCACGCTGTAACGGCTATGGACCAATCCCGTTCTGGTGGGCCGCGCGCCCGTCTGCTCCTCTCGGCGCCCGACAGGCCGGGCCTAGTAGCTGCGATAGCAAACTTCGTTTACGAAAACGGCGGCGACGTGACCGAGGCTGACCAGCACACGGACGAGGAGGAAGCGATGTTCTTCCAGCGGGTCGAGTTCCGCCTCGACGGCTTCCACCTCTCCCGGCCCGCTCTCGAGGCGGCCCTTGCCGAAATCGCCCGCCCGCTACAGATGCGCTTCTCCGTCCGCTACTCCGACGAAGAGCGCAGGGTGGCCGTGCTGGTCTCCCGCCAGCCTCACTGCTTGGTCGACCTCCTCGGGCGCTGGTACGCGAACGAGCTACCTGGCAAGCCAGCGCTCGTCGTGTCAAACCACCCTGAGCACGCAGAGCTTGTCGCGCGCTTCGGCCTGCCCTACCACTACCTGCCAGTGACGGCGGAAACGCGCCCCGAACAAGAAGCCAAGCTTCTCGAGCTGCTGGGCGAAGCCGGCGTGGAGCTCGTGGTGCTCGCCCGGTACATGCAGATCCTGTCGCCAAAAGTGGTCGACGCCTACCCGTCGAAGGTCATCAACATTCACCATTCTTTCCTGCCGGCATTTTCAGGAGGCCAGCCCTACCACCAAGCCCACGCGCGGGGCGTGAAGCTGATCGGTGCCACTGCCCATTACGCCACGGCGGAGCTAGACCAAGGGCCGATCATCGAACAAGACACAGCCCGTGTCTCCCACCGCGACGGCGTAGCTGACCTGGCCCGCACCGGGAGGGACCTGGAAACCGTGGTCCTCGCGCGGGCGGTCCGTTTGCACCTCTCCGACCGCGTCCTCGTCCACGGCCGCAAAACGATCGTCTTTTGAGCAGCCTTTGACTGAGCAGCCTTTGACTGAGCAGCCTTTGACCAGCAGCCTTGGTCACCAACGTTTGACCAGCAGCCTTGGTCACCAAGAGGTGGGCCTGGCACCGGCTCGCAGCAGCGCCGCCACGGCCTCTATGGCCAACCGGTAGCCCTCGCCACCGAAACCTGCTATCACCCCCGTTGCCGCCGGCGTGATGACCGAGACGTGGCGCCAGGGCTCTCGCCGACCAGGGTTCGTGAGGTGCAGCTCCACGACAGGGCCGTCGAACGCGCTCAAGGCGTCGTGCAGTGCCCAGGAGTAGTGCGTGAGGGCCCCAGCGTTGACGACGACCGCAGCAGCGCGGCCGCGCGCGCCGTGCACGGCTTCCACCAGCACACCCTCGTACTCGGACTGTACGTGCTCCACTGAAAGGCCGTACTGGCCGGCCGCCATGACCGCCCGCTGGACGTGGTCGGCGAGGGTGTCTCGACCGTAAATCTCGGGCTGGCGCTGGCCGAGAAGGTTCAAGTTGGGCCCCGAGAGCAGCAGCACGACAGGCTCAGGCGCCTGTGCCGGCTTCTCCGGCCCCTCGTCGCCCGGCGCCCGGGGTACAACTGTCAGCTCTGGCCTGCCCGGAGGCCCACTTTGTCCGCTCAACCCTGCTCCATTTCGCCGGCGGCACCTCAAGTCCGCCACTCCACCAGCCGAATCTAGGTGAGCACGTCGACAAGGAGTACAGCAAAGTGCGCTTGCAAGAGCTTCGAGACCCCGAAGGCACTGTCCTGGCCCAGGGCTTGCACCCGTCCATAACCGTCGTCTCAGCGAGCGCGGGCGCCCGCGCGTCGCTGCTCGCCGCTCTCCCCACTGAGGAGGTTCACGTCGTGCGGGCCTCCGACCTAGACGCTGAGCTGGCGCGTGCAACCGAGGTCGCCGCAGCGCGCTACGAGCACGACTTGGAAGAAAAGAGGGGCCTGGTCGCTGGCGCAAGGGCGGCTGCGCAAGAGGCCAGGCGTTCGATGGAGGAAGCGGTCCACGAGGCCAAGGTGGCTTCGGTCGAGCTCGAAGCCTTCGACCAGTTGGCCGAGCGGCTGGCGTCGGCAGAGGAAAATTACGAAGCTGCCGTGCGCGCACAGGCGGAGACAGCCCGCTCGCTTGCGACTGCCGTCTCCGAGCTGGACCGTGTGCTGGCCCAGCGCCAGGCGGCGAGCGACTCGCTCAACGAAGCCCGCAAGTCTCGCGACAACCAAGGGGTGCCCGAGGCCGTCCTCCAACAGGCGCTCAACGTCCAGTCCGCCCTGTCTGAAGCGCTCACCTCTCGACGAGAGGCCGTCGAACAAGCCGACGCCACTTACCACGACGCCCGTTCGGCAGCTCGCCACGCCCTCGCTGCTTTGGAGGCCGCGCACCTTAGCCTCATCCAGGGCACCGCTAGCTACACCAGCCCTCATAGCAGCCCCTACACGGGCCCCGCCGCCAGCCCTCATAGCAGCCCCTACACGAGCTCCTACGACAGGCCCTTCGCTAGCAATGGCCACCACCAGCAGATCTCGGGCACCCCTGGCAGCGACCTGCCAGGACTGGACCTGTCCAACAAGCCCGGCGAGGGCCCAGGCGCCGCCGGAGGGCTCATCGGGCCCATGCAAGCAGGGCAGCCTGCCCCGGCCCCGGGCCCTGGCCCACTTGGTCCAGGTGTCCCACTGCCTGGGCTGGTAGGGAACTACCGCGACTACCTGGCAGCACACTGGCGTTCCGCCCAAGCAGCCGAACGTCGCGCTCGCGACGCAGAAGCCACCGCACGGGCGCACCTCGAACAGCAAGAGCGAGAGCTCGAAGCTCTCAGCTCAGCTGGCGCAACCGAACCGCCGGCCCTAGACGTGGCCCTCGACTGGGGCCGCAACCTTGACCTCTCGGGCACAAGCGTCCTCGTGGCAGATGATGCTTTCAAAGGCTTCGGGCCCGAAGGTGTAGCCGCGCTGCTCGAAGCTATCGCCGAGCGCGGTTGCCAGGCCATCTACTTGACAGAAGACCCGGCCGTCCTCTCCTGGGCGATCGGCCTGCCGAGGGAAGTCGGCGCGGCAACTGCGGCCACGGCCCCTCGCCCCAAACGCTTGGCGTTGGTTGGAGGCTGACAAGCAATGACCGGGCAAGCAACAACAAGGCACGCAACGACAAGGCACGCAACGGCCGGGCAAGAAACGGCCGGGCAAGAAACGGCCGAGCAAGAAATGACCGGGCAAGAAATGACCGGGCAAGCAACGGCAAGGAAGGAGCACTTGGCATGAGGCGCCCTGTCTCAGGCTTTGCAACGTTTGTGACACTGGCGGCGTTCGTAACCCTCGGCGCCCTCGGCGCCTACGTGGCCCTCGGCCATCACGCTGGCCTCGGCAACAAGCCTCTCGCCGTCGCCTTCGTGCTTGTTGCAGCCATAGGGTCCGTCCTCGTGCTGGCGCGCTCGAGCCGTGCCAGCAGCCCTGCCACCCAACTAGCAGAGGTGCCGCCCGACCTCGACGAACTGGCCAGGGAGGCTGAGCTCTACGCTGCGTCCTCAGTACCCGCAGCCGTTCAGGCCGCCCTGTCGGGGGCCCACAGCTCCGAGCCAACACCGCGCCTCGGCTTCAACGCCGGCGCTCGCGAAGACGGGCCCCTCGCCAGCCTCGTACGCTCGGTCGAGGCTCTCGGTGCTGCAGCGGTCGACCTCGCCACCAGCCAGGCTGGCCTGCGAGCGAGCTTTGCTGAGGCTTTCGTCAACCTCGGCCGGCGCAACCAGAACCTCGTGGAGCGCCAGCTCGAGTACATCTCCGAGCTAGAGCAAGACGAGGCGGACCCTGCCGTCCTCGACGAGCTTTTCAGGCTTGACCACCTCGCCACCCGTATGAGGCGCAACGCTGAGTCCCTCCTCGTGATCGCCGGCGTAGGGCCTGCGCGCAAGCTCGACGCGCCCGTCCCAGCGATGGACCTAGCAAGGGCTGCCTGCGCCGAAGTGGAGGACTATAAGCGTGTGCGCCTCCACCACTTCGACCCGGCACTCGTGTCGGGGCCAGCCAGCGCAGACGTTGTCCACGTGCTCGCAGAACTTGTAGAAAACGCTCTCAGCTTCTCCCCGCCTGCGTCCCCTGTAGATATCTATGGCAAGTTCTTGGAACGTGGGTACGTAGTCGTGATAGTCGACTCCGGCATTGGCATGCCCGCTGAAGACCTCGCTGCCGCCAACCAGCGCCTGCGCGGAGACGACGCCAGCTCGGAGCTCGCCGGCCGCTACCTCGGGCACTTTGTTGCCGGCAAGCTCGCCGCCCGCCACGGGCTCGCTGTTTCGCTCCAGCCTGGGCATAGCGGCGGCCTGGTGGCGCGCGTCAAGATCCCCGCCAGCCTCATCCAAGACGCGCCCGCCGACCTGCCCACACTTCCGGGAACTGAGGTCCCCTCTGCTCCGTCGCCGTCCCCCGCCCCCACCCCGCCGCCTAGCGGCCCTGTCCTAGACCTTGCGCCAGTGCTAAGAGCAACAGCCCCGGCTCAGGGCCTGGCACCGCTGCCTGCCCGCCGGCCCGCCGGCGCCGCTCAGGCCGTTGCGCCTGCACCGACCAAACTGGTGGCCCCAGCGGCGCCTTCTGGGGCTGCACCGGTTGCGGAGGCAGCTGCGAACACTGCCGTCACCTACCCGGCCAGGGAAGCCCGCAACACGGCGGACGCTCTGCGCCGGCTCACCCGCAGGGTGCCCGGCACTGCCCTTAGTGGGGACGACGGGGCGCTCCGACGCGAGACGCCACCTGGTTACACTCTCGACGCCGGAGGTGCTGCAGCGGCCCTTTCCCAGTACCTGTCGGCGGTAGGCCGAGCTTCTGAGGACGGTTCGCGATGAGCACGGAGGCGCTAAGCGCCGGGGTGGCAAACTTCAACTGGTTGCTGGACAACTTTGTCGAGTCGAGCGCCGGCGTGTACGACGCTGTGGCCGTCTCCTCCGATGGGCTCTTGATGGCGATGTCCCGCACCTTGGACCGGGAAAGCGCAGAACGAGTGGCCGCAATTATCTCCGGCTTGGTCGGGCTCTCTCGGGGTGCGGCGAAGGCCTTTGCGTGGGAACCCGTGCACCAAGTCGTGGTCGCGATGCAGGGAGGGTACCTCTTTGTGTCGTCAATCTCTGAGGGTGCCATCTTGGGGGTGGTCGCCGGAGCTAACTGCGACATAGGCCTCGTGGGTTACCAGACGAAGCTGTTGCTGGAAAAGATCGGTGCGCTGCTGTCACCGGCACTCGTCGCTGAGCTGCGAGCCCAGGTCTTGGCCTGCTGAGGGTTTCTTCCTGTGAGCAACCAAGGCACCCACTTTGCCTCCTTGGTCCGGCCTTATGTCCTAGTGGGCGGCCGGACTTCCTCCTCACACCCAGAGCTGCGCTGGGAAACCCTGGTAGAAGCTGTCCCGGAGCGCGCGTCAGGCGTGGGGACTTCCGAGCAGCAAGTGCTTGTAAGCCTTGCCAACAAGCCAGTGTCAGTAGCCGAGCTGTCCGCTGCGCTCCGCCTCCCGGCTCAAGTGGTCGCCATAATCGTGGGCGACCTGCTCGACGCCGGCGTCGTGCGCGTCCATGTGACCGACCCGGTTGAAATCGAGCTCTCCGCGCTCACGAGGATGATCGCCCGTGTCCGCGCCCTTTAGCCCCTCACAAGACCGCTCCAGCACGGCCAACGCCTCGAGTTCTCACACCGTCAACACCTCTAGTGCCCACAGCGCCAACGTCAATAGTGCTCGCACGGCCATCGGCTCTAGCGGCCTCGGTGGCGGCCGCCCGCACGTCACGGCCGTCAAGTTCGTCGTGGCGGGTGGCTTCGGTGTCGGGAAGACGACCTTCGTCGGCAGCATCTCTGAAGTAGAGCCGCTTAGCACCGAGGCGGCGATGACTGTGGTCGCCGGCGAGGTCGACAACCACCTCGCCGTGGGGCACACAGCCAAAACGACCACCACTGTAGCGTTGGACTTTGGGCGGCTAACGGTGGACGAGGCTCTCGTCATGTACCTTTTCGGGGCCCCGGGCCAAGGCCGCTTCAGTTTCTTATGGGACGACCTTGTCAACGGCGCCTTGGGCGCGGTGCTGCTAGTTGACACACGCCGAGTCGAGGACTGCTTCGCGGCAGTCGACTACTTCGAGCAAAAGCGGCTACCCTTCGTCGTCGGGGTGAACTGCTTTGACAACGCTCCGCGCTACCCGCTCGAAGAGGTACGCGAGGCGCTTGGGGTGGCGAAGGCCGTCCCGTTCATTGAGATGGACGCTCGAGTGCGTTCCTCGTGCCGCGACACCCTTCTCGTGCTGCTCGAGCTTCTCGTCGACCGGTTGGGCGCACCCTCAGCGATATAAGCGTAGGCCATGGTCGCACGAGCACCCAGCTCGTGGGTGGCCCAGGTCCCGGCGGCGGCTGGGGAGCCTTGCGAGAGGGCCCGCGTACCAAGATGTAACCGCGTACCAAGATGTAAGCAGTTTAAGCGCCAGTCCTCAAACTTGCTACGAAAATGCGCGCCTAGCGTACCAAAGCGTTATGAGTTTCTGCCTCGCTCATTGAACTAACTACATTTCTGTCCAGCGACGAGCCCTAGCGAGCCAGCGAGCTAGCTAGCTGCTAGCTAGGCGACTAGATAGCGCCTGTCGAGGGCCACCATCCGTGCTCTGGCGGTCATTCGGGTGGCCCATATTGGGCCCATATTGGGCCCATATTGGGTGCAGCACCCCATTGCCGAGCCCGGAACGGCATTGGCTCTTGCCAAAGGCGACCATTGAGGTGCCATTGGCTAACGGCCGACAAGGCTGAGGGTGCCTTGGTACCAGTGGATTACTGGCGCACCGGCGAGCACTGCTAAAAGCGCCCCGGACGCCAGGAACGTACCGAACGGGACCGGGGTGCGCCGGCCAGCTTTCCCCGCTGCCATCAAAGCGACGCCCACCACAGCACCAAGCAAGCTCGCCAGCAGGAAACCCAAAAACGCATAACCTGCCCCTAACCACCCCAGCCCCAGGCCCATCAAAAAAGCCAGCCTCACGTCCCCGAACCCAAGAGCATGGGGGGCAAAGTAATTGAGCAGGAAGAAAAGTGCCCAAGGCACCAACGCTGAGGCAAATGCTACGCCGAGGCGCTCCCATTGGCCCTCCGCTGCCGCACCGGCAACCAGCACGGCCCCAACCGCACCTAGGTCCCAGTAGACAACCTTCCTAGGCAGCAACATGTGGTCAAAGTCGATGAGGCCGAGAGCCACGAGGCCCGCCGCCAGGACAGCCTCGCCGGCACCTGTCCAAGAAACCCCGTAACGCCAGCCGATCCCCACGAACACCAGGGCTACGAACAGTTCCACAATAGGGTAGCGGACCGAGATCGGCGCCCGGCAGTCCCTGCAGTGCCCCTTCAAAAGAGCCCACGAGAGCACGGGGACGTTGTCGTACGCCCTCACTCTCGCCCCGCACTTTGGGCACGCTGAAGGAGGCCTGACCACAGAGCGTCCTTCGGGCACCCTAAAAACTACGACGTTGTCAAAGGAGCCAGCCACCAAACCTAATACCCCAAACACGGCAGCAGCACTTGCGCCTGGGCCAAGACCAAGGGCCGTCACAGCGAGGACTCTAGTTGGCAGTAAAGCCAGAAGCACTGGGCACGCCGAGCAACACTTCAGTTATCCTCGGCACGACTGACCGTTGAGGTTAGCCGTGGGTTGGCCCTGGTCTAGCCCAAGTGTACCCACCATCGTCGCCGCGACCTCACCACCGACGGCAAAGGCGCAGGCAGGGCCACCACAGCTGCGGCGGGGTCAGTGGCCACGATGCTCGCCCCCGATCGTGCCGTCGGAACCCGTCACCTCGAGCGCATCTCCAGCCAGCGAGAGACGCGTGCCCGGCTCCGGGGCAGGCGAAGCCGGACGGCAAGCCCGCAGCGCTCCAGACCAAGCGACCAGCTCGTCGAACAGTCGCTCTAAGGTCACCTCTGGTGATCGCTGGGAGTGAACGTGCCGGGCTAGGAGATAATCGGTGATCTCGAAGTCGCTGCCGAGACTGAGCGTGACGTGGCTGCGGAAGCAGGTAAAAGGTGCCGGCCAAGACCGTCACGGCGAGATCGCACCGACTTAACGGCTCCGGCAGTCACCGACCTGGCTCGTGGGCCAGCTCGCCGGTGACGCCCATCGGCTGATCGTCGATGCGGTCCCCGCCACGGCCCGCACCGACTACGCCGTACTCGCTGGCCTGGACGAGTCCGGGCTACTCAGCCAGGCAGCGCTCGGGCGACGGCTTGGGGTCGACCCCGTGACATCTCCGTCGTGCTCGACTTCCTCCAAGCTGACCGTTACGTCACCCGTGACGTCACGCGCTCAACCGATCCCGCCCGCCACAGTCCGCAAGCTCGTCCAGGTCACCCCCGCGGGCAGACGGCGGCTGCGACGCCTCGACGCCGACGTCCAAGCGGCGCAGAACGCCTTCCTCGCCCCACTCAACCCTGAGCAGGACACCGAACTGACAGCCCCCGCTTCAACGCCTCGTCCAGCACCACCACGGCTACCACGGCTACCAACGCACTCAAAGCCGGTCGGCGACCGGTCCGCCCCGGCCCGGTCCTGCCGACCCGTTGAACCAGCCGATTGAGCGCCCCCCAAGCCACTAGCGACATGTAACAGGTGTCAAGACATCTCCTCCAGAGTTGCCTTCACTACCTCCGCCGGCACGTCCTTCACCACCTCAAGGCCCCTGGGGCCGTCCAGGACAAAGGTGAGCCCCCCGCCCGTAGCTTTCTTGTCCCGGCGCATCAAGTCGACAAGCGGTCCCGGAGCCACTGCCGAAGGGAGCTTGGTGGGGAGCCCATAACCAAGGACCGTTGACTCGTGCTCAGCCACTCGCTCGTCGTCGACACGGCCCAGCCGACGCGCCAGGCGTGCCGCGAACACCAAGCCGATGGCAACTGCCTCTCCGTGGCGCAAGTCGTAATGACCGATGGTTTCCAATGCATGTGCCAACGTGTGGCCGTAGTTGAGCACAGCTCTCCCAGCCCCGGCCGTTCCCGCCCCTTCATAGCCAGGCAGCCCCCGCCTCTCCTCCGGATCTTCTCCTACTACCGCGGCCTTGCAGGCCACGCACCTCGCCACTGCCTCCTCCAAAGGCAACGACGCGAGGTCTGGGACCCCCAGGAAGGCGTACTTGGCCATCTCGCCTAGGCCACTTCTGTACTCCCTGGGCGGCAAGGTAGAAAGTACGTCCGTGTCACATATTACTCCCGCAGGCTGCCAGAAGGCACCAACGAGGTTTTTGCCCTCGGGCAGGTTGACACCCGTCTTCCCGCCAATAGCGGCATCGACTTGAGCCAACAACGTGGTGGCCACGTGAAGCACAGCAACACCGCGGTGGTAGACGGCTGCTGCGAAGCCCGCCACATCTGTCACAACGCCGCCTCCCACGCCAACTACGACGTCGGCCCGGCTGAGGCCCAGCTGTGCGAAGCCTCGGCAAAGCTGCTCGACCGTCGCTAGCGCCTTGGCCTCCTCCCCCTCCCCAATCAAGAAAACCTCTTGCTCGGTACCGGTGCTTACCTCCACCCCGACTCCCGCCTGGGTCACGACGGCAGACTTCCTAGCCCCCGGAGGGACGAGCGTGCTCAACTTGTACCTGCTACCTGGCCCCACCAGCACAGGGTAGGCGGCCTTACCTGCATTTACGATTATTTTCTGCACCCGGCTAAATTCCTATCCTTTGCACAACGCCAGTTCCCGTACGATCTCTCGCGCCACCTCAGCCGGAGAAAGTTGGTCAGTCTCTATAACCAGGTCTGCAAGCTTCTCATAAAGAGGCCTTCGCTGTTCTGCTAGCTCCTTGAGGCGAGCACCGGCGCTCGCAACCCCGCTCCCACCGAGCAAGGGACGCCCTTCACCTGAACCAACTCTCGCAAGTAGCGTGGCCGGATCTGCCCTCAACCATACGACGGTACCAAGGCGGCGCATAACCTCACGATTAGAGGCTCTCGTGACGGCACCCCCGCCAACGCTCACAACAAGTGGCCCAAGCTCTCCCAGGAGCGAAGCGATCACGGCCGACTCCATCTCCCGGAACTCGCCCTCTCCCTTCAAGGCAAAAAGCTGCGGCACTTTCATACCGGCACGCTGCTCCACCAGGTGGTCCGTGTCAACGGCGCTCCAGGCAAGCTCGCCGGCAAGAGCCTCCGCGACGACGGTCTTACCAGCGCCCATCATCCCAATGAGCACGACGCTGCGCAAGTGGTACCAACCAGCAATGTCTAGGAGGCCCGCCGGCGGCTCAATTCCCAGATTTCACCGTCAACCTGGTCGAAGCGGGCATTAATGCCGGCAAAACCCCTGGTCGTGTTTTCCCGCAGCTCGTGGACTTCTCCTCTCAGCTCCACGATTTCGGCTCTGACCGGCCTGAAGCCGTCCCTCATAAGAGCCACAACCTCCTTGAGGAAGGCCGTCGTGCGCTCCATGAACTCCTTTGTCAGTGCCGCCAGGTCACTTAAGTCCCTACGCTGTCGCGCAACGACGTCTACCAGCGCGGGCACCTGGAGCGTGAGGCCCTCGACCTGGCCGCTGTGGCGTCTTACTACGCTCGCCAACTGAGCTACCTGCTCGGTGTTCCGAGCGATCTGGCCGCTGTGGCGTCTTACTACGCTCGCCAACTGAGCTACCTGCTCGCTTTGTGCTGCAATGTGGCTGCTTTCCTCTTCCACTGCGCGGGTTAGCCGCTCTAGCCCTTCAGGCACCAGGAGCAGCTCTTGGGAGAGCAACTCGCGACGCACAGCCTCGCGGAAGGCGGGGTCTCTCCGCAAGGTTTCTAGGAAGCGGTCGCGCTCAGCCTCGCCCATGACCGTTATCGTAGCTCCTTTCCCAGCGACTGAACGACCTGGTCAACGAGCCACATCGGGAGCACTTGCCTTGCGCTCGAAGCGACGCCTGGCTGTGAACCTGCAGCGAGGCTCGCTCCCACCAAGGTACAAAGGGGTTGAGACAATGGCCCCGTGGACCGCTCAAGCGCCTGAACAGACTGCCGAGCAGCGCACCTCTTCTCGTCGCTGGAGCTCCTCGATGACGGCAGGCGGGAGTTCAGCCAAGCCCAACTGCGTCTTGTCGACCAGGTCACCTCGGCCCAGCCTCAGCGCGGCCCAAATGGCGTGGGACCTCAGAAGGTCGTCTGGGCTCTGCAGGTAGGTCAACAAGGCCGCCTCGACGCCGGCGTCACGGGGCGAGCCTATGTTGCCAAGCACCACTAGAGCGTTGCGGCGCAGGTAGCGAGGGTCGCGCCTTGGGATGTACCAGCGCCCATAGCGCCGGAGCAGGTCCTGGTCCGGCAAAGAAAGCATTTCGAGGACGTCCACTTGGGACGTACCTGCATGGCCAGCGCTGCTCGCCGGCTGAGAGCCTGGGCCAGCGCCAACGTCCCTATTTGACCGGTCGGCGCCGGTAGCCGCGCCCTGCAGGCCAGCAAGGCCGGCAGGCGCTTTCATGCTTTCTCGAACGGCCCTAATGTTGACCGGGCAGCACGACTGGCAATCGTCGCAACCGTAAATTCGGTCACCAAGGGCTTCTCGGTACTCAAAGGGGAAGGGGCCAGGCGCCTGTAACAGCCAGGCCAAGCACTTGCGGGCATCGAGCACTCCTGGGCTGACGAGGGCACCTGTAGGGCAGGCAACCTGGCACCGCCGACAGCTACCGCAGCCGTCCGCCACCGGTTTGCTCGCCGGCAGGGGTGCGTTGGTCACCACTGACCCGAGGATGAACCACGAGCCGCGGCCCGGCAACAAAATGTTGCAGTTCTTACCGAACCAGCCAAGGCCGGCCCGCTGGGCTGCCGCGCGGTCAACCAAAGCGTTGTCGTCAACAAGGACGCGCGCCCTCCAGCCGTGCTCAAAAAGCACCCTTGCCAGGCAGGACAGCGCCCGCCGCAGGTCGGCGTAGTGGTCGTGGCGGGCGTAGCGCGCTACCGTTGCCAGGAACTGTCCGCCCCCACGCTGCGCAAGCTGCCCTTGCTCCGGCGCTCTGCAAGCAGTGCCGCTTTGCCCAGAGGGGCCGTAAGCCCACGCGCCTACTACAAGTGACACGGCACCGGGAAGCGCCTGCTGGGGGTCAGTCGAGCGGCCCGGAGCCCGGTAGGTGAACTGCATGCCAGCGTCGAGGCCCTCAGCCTTGCGCCGTTCGATCTCGCGACGTGCTGCTTCCAAGGGGGCCGCGTCGGCAAAGCCAATCGCCGCGATCCCCACCTCAGCCGCCCTGGACCGCAGTTCGGCGGCCAGCGCCTCGTCCGGCACCACCCCACTAGCTTGCCGCTGGGCCAGGCTTCGCCGCTGGGCCAGGCGTCGCGCCTGGGCCAGGCTTCGCCGCTCGGCCAGGCTTCGCCGCTCGGACACGCGGTGCGAGTTGCACCAAAGAGCGCTCCCGTTCTATCGAGTGGTCTACTAGCGGCGGTGGGTAGCCCTCAGGCGGCCCCCCGGGTGCCCGCCACGGTTCGAACAGCCAGCGCTCCTCGACGCCGCGCAGTTCTGGTACCCAACGGCGGACATATGTGCCGTCGGGGTCGAAACGCTTGGCCTGGGTGACGGGGTTGAGCACCCGGTAGTACGGTGCCGCGTCAGTGCCGGTCCCTGCCGTCCACTGCCACCCGTGCTGGTTGGAGGCTATGTCGCCGTCGACAAGGTGCGCCATGAAGTGACGCGCACCGCGACGCCAGTCCTGATGGAGGTCCTTCACAAGGAACGAGGCAGTGACCATCCGTACCCGGTTGTGCACCCATGCCTCTGCCAACAGCTGGCGCATCCCGGCATCGACCAAGGGGTACCCGGTCCGGCCCTCGGCCCAAGCCTTCCAGCGGACTGGGTCATTGTCCCACGGCACGTTGGCAAAGCGACCCTGGAAGGCCGACCTGGCGCTTGCCGGCCAGGCCGCAAGCACAGCGGCGTAGAACTCCCGCCATACCAGTTCGGCCCGGAACCGCTCGGCGGCGCGCCGCCGACGGTCGTCCCCACCTCGGGCAGGGCCATGCTGGCAAGTAGACGAGCGGTGCTGGCAAGAAAGAGGCGCTTGCGCCCATCGCCCCAGGTCAGCAAGCAGCGTCCTTGGGTGGACCATGCCCCACTTCAAGTAGGCAGACAACCTCGACGTGCCCTCGAGGCCTGGCCGGTCCCTGTCCTCCGCGTAACGCGCTAGCGCGCCAGCACAAAAGCGCCGCCAAGCCTCCAGGGCAGCTTGCTCGCCGGCCTCGGGCAGCAGGGGCAGCCCCGGCCGAAGCGCCGGTTCAGGGAGCACGTCTTGCCCCAAGAACGGCCCCCAGTGGACTGCGGCCGGGTCACTTGCGGCGGGCGGCGGGTAGCCATGGGCGTGCCAGGCACGAGAAAACGCCGAGTAGACGCGGTAGGGTTCGCCTCCTGCACTTGTCAGCAGCCCGGGCCTCACCGCGTAGGCTGAACCCGTCTTTATGAGTGGCACCGTCCCGAGCGCGGCAGCGACCCGTCGGTCCCTGGCAACCCCGTAGGGGCCGAAGTCTTCTGCTGCGTGCACCGACGCGGCACCGACCTCAAGGGCCACCTTGGGCACTACCTCCTCAGGGCGGCCGGCTCTTATAGTGAGGCGGCTTCCGTACCTCCTAAGGTCCTCGTCTAGGGCTCGCAGGGCCCGTGCCAAGAAGGCAACCCTCGGAGCCCCCGCCGGGCGCAGAAGGGCAGGGTCCAGGACGAAGAGAGGCACCACCGGGCCCTGTCTACTAGCCGCCAGCAGAGCAGGGTTGTCCAAGAGGCGCAAGTCGCGCCTGAACCACATCACCGCTGCTGGGCTAGATGTCACGAGCTTGCCTCTGGTCCCAGGCCGTTGCCCACCATCGTTTGCTTGCCCCATGTCGTCTCAGGCCGTGACATAGGCCCAGTGCCAGTGCTCACCAATTGTCACCTCCGTCGCGATGAACTGCGCCGGCGGGCTCTGGGGACTGCGGTGCCTCCGCTTCGTCCCACCTGAGCTGGGCCTGCGGCCTCCTCCCTGCCACGGGCTTCCTCCGTGCCACCGGCTTCCTCCCTACCACCGGCTTCCTCCCCGCCGGCGGCCCCGCGTTCGATTTCTCGCCGGAAATCGGCGATGGCCGTGGTCATGCCAGCAATGAAGCGGGCGACCAAGCGCAATTGGTCTGGCGTAAAACCGTCCATCACGGCGTGGCTCCGCTCCCCAAGCGGGCCAAAGAACTGTCGTGCGACTGCGTTTGCCCTCGGGTCGTAGTGAAGGTGGACGACGCGCCGGTCGGCGTCGTCGCGGCTCCTAAAAAGATGGCCAGCCCTCTCGAGCCTGTCGACGACAGCCGTCACGGCCCCCGAGGAGAGGCCGAGATCTTCGCCGAGCCGCCTGGGGGTGAGGGGCGAGTTGTCATGCTCGGCGTGCATAACAGACAGCAGGGCCCTCAGGTCGGTCGGGTGTAGCCTCTGGGCCTCAGCGAACGCCTCAGACAGCCGCTGGCTTTCGACGCTGAAAGCTCGCAACAGGTCGATGAGGCGCTGGCGCTCGTCCATGTCTCGCTCGGGACAGCCGTCGTCTTCGGGGCCCAACCAAGTCCTCCTTCGCCCCCCAGTCTTGCACAGGCGCCGCCCCCACAAAGAATCATGATAGTAATGTATCTTGATGGTAAAGATTTTGTCCACCCTGGCCTCAGGCCGCCGCACCAAGTGGGCCCTCATAGCCGCCTGGTTGGCCGTCGCAGCCCTCACCGGCCCCTTCGCCGGAAAGCTCCCCAAGGCGGAGAAGAACGACGCCATCGCTTACCTGCCATCGAGCGCCCAGTCGACGCAAGTGAACCAAGCCCTCGCCCACTTCCCCGGGGGCCAGGAAGTGCCCGGGGTGGCCGTGTTTGTGGCGCGAGGCAGGCTGAGCAGGGCCGACGAGCAGTTGGCGGCTGCGCAGGTGAACCGAGCAGCAAAAGTGGTGCCAGCGTTCCGCCCAGGCCAACCACAGCTTTCTAGCGATGGGAAAGCCATCGCTTACAGCTTCAACCTCCGCCAACCCGACACCGCCAAGCTCAGCCACGACATCAACCTGGTCCGCAATGTCTTGGCGGGAGGCAGGCAGCTCACAGCCTATGTGACAGGGGTCGCCGGCGCCCTTGCCGACTCGGCCAGCGCCTTCAAAGGCATAGATGGGCTGCTGCTTGCCGTGACGGGCCTGGTGGTCATAGTGCTGCTCCTGCTCATCTACCGGAGCCCGTTCCTGTGGGTTTTGCCACTGCTCAGCGTCGCAGCCGCGATCGGGCTCTCTGAATGGTCGGTCTACGAGCTCGCCACCCGCGCCGGCGTGACCGTTAGCGGGGAGACCGGAGGGATCCTGACCGTACTGGTCTTTGGCGCGGGGACAGACTACGCCCTGCTCCTAATATCCCGTTACCGAGAAGAGCTGCGCAAGCACAAAGACTGTCACGACGCGATGCGCGAAGCGCTCGCTAAGGCAGCGCCCGCAGTCATAGCCTCAGGCTCCACGGTAGTGCTCGGCCTATTGTGCTTGCTCGCCGCCGAACTGAACAGCGAAAGCGGCTTGGGCCCAATAGGCGCCATCGGCATCGTATCTGCCCTGCTCGCGCAGCTCACGTTCCTCCCGGCCCTTCTCGTGGCCTTCGGCCGGCGTGCATTTTGGCCGTACAAGCCGACTTATGGGGAGGCCGACGACTTGAGCAAAGGCGCCTGGGCACGCATCGCACGACGGATAGCCAAAAGGCCTCGGCCAATTTGGGCCGGTGCGCTTGCAGGCCTCGTGGCATTGTCTTTCGGCCTTGCGGGTGCTCACCTCGGGCTCCGCTCAAGCCAGTCCTTTGTCAGCTCCCCCCAGTCGGTCTCCGGCGAAAGAGCCTACGCCCAGCACTTCCCAGCAGGTGGCGGCGAACCCGTGGTCATCGTCGCCAAAGCTGCCAAGGTGAGCCAGGTACTGCGGACGCTGCGCAGCACCAGTGGCGTTGGGCAGGCTTTCCCGGTCGCCTTTTCCCGTGGGCAAGTGGAAATAGTGGCCACTCTTTCGGTACCGCCGCAGAGCCCAGCAGCTTTTAGGTCGGTCCGCAATATGCGCTTAGAGCTAGCAGCTGTCCATGGTGCCCACGCCGCGGTGGGGGGCCAGGTTGCCACGACCCTCGACACGGACAACGCGGCAGCTCACGACCGTCTGGTCGTGATGCCGCTCGTGCTTGTCGTGGTGTTTAGCGTCTTGGCCCTCCTGCTGCGCGCAGCCCTGGGGCCGTTGGTGCTGGCCGTTACCGTGGTCGCCTCGTTCGCAGCCTCGCTCGGCTTGAGCTCGCTCGTCTTCGACGCCATCGGCTTCGCAGGCATCGACGAGAGCATCCCCCTGTTGGCATTTGTCTTCTTAGTTGCCCTCGGGGTTGACTACAACATCTTCATGGTCAGCCGGGTCAGAGAGGAAACGTTGCACCGCGGGCCCCAGGCTGGCACTATAGCTGGGGTTAGGGCGACGGGCGGGGTAATAACCTCTGCCGGCATAGTGCTAGCAGCGACTTTTTCCGCCCTGGCAGTCCTACCTCTGGTCGCATTAGTGGAGATAGGCTTCATCGTCGCCTTTGGGGTGCTTTTGGACACCTTCCTCGTGCGAAGCGTGCTCGTGCCTGCGCTCATCGCTGACATAGGGCCGAGCTTTTGGTGGCCGAGCTCGTTGGCCCGCGCCGGCGCCCAGGGCAGCTAGCCGCGCAGGCTTTCTAGGTAGGACTGCTTGTTGCGCAGCACTTCTGCCATAGAGTCGCCCCCAAACTTGCGCAGCGACTCAGAAGCCAGCACCCAGGCCATCATAGTCTCGGCCACCACCCCCATCGCCGGCACCGCCGTGTGGTCAGTGCGTTCTTTGAAAGAAACCGTCTCCTCCTTGGTCACGGTGTCCACGGTCTTTAGCACAGGGCGGTTGAGGGTGGAGAGGGGCTTCATGTAGCAGCGTGCCACGAGCGCTTCGCCGTTCGTTATACCCCCCTCGGTGCCGCCGGCGTGGTTGGACTCCCTACGGTAAGAGCGGCTCTCGGCGTCCCAGGAGATCGGGTCGTGCGCAGCCGAGCCCCGCAGGCCGGCCACCTCGATGCCGTCGCCTACCTCGACGGCTTTGACTGCGTGGATGCTCATGAGCGCCTGGGCCAAAAGCCCGTCTATCTTGCGGTCCCAGTGGACGTGGCTGCCAAGGCCCACCGGCACCCCGTAACCGACCACTTCTGCTGCCCCACCCAAAGAGTCGCCTTCTTTTGCTGCGGCCTTTATCGCGTCCACCATGGCGGCCTCGGCCTCGGCGTCGAAACAACGTACGGGGGAACGGTCTACCGCCTCGAGGTCGCCCGGGAGCGGGCGCAGCCCAGCTTTGGCGACTACTGGGCCGAGCTGGACCACGTGGCTCACGACTTGTATGCCGAGCTCCCTCAAAAACAGTTTGCAGAGCGCTCCCGCTGCCACGCGGGCTGCTGTTTCCCGAGCGCTCGCTCGTTCGAGGACGTCGCGCGCCTCGGGCAGGCCGTACTTTTGCATGCCAGCGAGGTCGGCGTGGCCAGGGCGCGGCTGCGTCAGGGGTTTTGCGGTCTGGCCTGGCGCCGGCGACATCTCTTCGGCCCACTTCGGCCACTCCGAATTGGCTACTTCGACCGCGACAGGAGAACCCAAGGTACGCCCGTGCCTGATCCCCCCGAGCAGGGTAAGCTCGTCCGCCTCAAAGCGCATCCTCGGGCCACGGCCATAGCCGAGGCGCCGGCGAGCAAGCTCTGCCGCTATGTCCTCGGCCCTCACTTCTAGCCCAGCCGGGAGCCCCTCTACGACTACGACCAGTCCCTTGCCGTGGGACTCGCCGGCAGTAAGGAAACGCAGCACACGAGCTATGCTAGCCGCGCAGCCCCACCGCCGTGCCCGGCCCGTAAGGAACAAGCAGCGCTAGGAGCCAAAGCCCACGTTAGCAGCAGAGGCCCACGCTGTGAGCAGGGGATCGCACTGGGAGCAGGGGATCGCACTGGGAGCAGGGGATCGCACTGGGAGCAGGGCTTGGGCTGGGAGCAGGGGGCCATGTTGGGAGCCAAGGCCCACACTGGGAGGTGAGGCCCACACTGGGAGGTGAGGCCAACGGCGTACAGGCCGCCGGCCTACCACAATTTGAGATAGCGGCTCTGCTTAGGAGCGCACTTTCTTTCAAGAGGCGCACCCAACCGGGCTAAACATGACGGTCCCGTCCCGCCCGGCAGCTTTCGCCCGGTACATGGCGATGTCTGCGTCCCGGATGACGTCTTCAGGACGCTCGTACGCGCCCGTGCCAACGACGACGCCGACGCTCGCCGTGACAACGTAATGTTCACCCCCCACGATGTAAGGTGCCCGCAAGTCCTTCAGGATCCGCTCGCCGAGCTCGAACACGTCTGGGGCGCCCACGTTAGGCACTAGGACCGCGAACTCGTCCCCGCCAAAGCGCGCCGCAGTGTCGGTGGCGCGCAGGTTCGAGCTGACCCTCCGAGCAACCTCGACGAGCAGCTCGTCGCCCGCGAGGTGCCCCCGCGTGTCGTTCAGTTCCTTGAAGTTGTCGAGGTCCAACCAGAGCACCGCAAAATTGTGCCGAGGGCTGCGCCTCGCGGCAGCGAGGGCCTGAGTGAGCCGGTCCATGAACAGGGCCCTGTTCGGGAGCCCCGTCAAGGAGTCGTAAAGGGCTTGGCGACGCAGCTGGTCCTCCAAGGCGTGGCGCTCGGTCACATCCGTGAGGGACCCGACGAGGCGGGTGGCCGAGGAACCCTCGCCCGGCACCGCTAGCGCTCGGCACAGGGCCCAAATGTAGCTGCCGTCACGAGTGCGTACGCGGTGCTCGACGAGGGCCTTGTCCTTCTTGCCTTCCTCGAGGTCAGAAAGCTCGCCTAGCAGGCTCTGGCGGTCCTCTGGGTGGACACGGTCCAGCCACTCCGCTGGCCCGTCGCCGATGGCGCCGTTGGCAAAACCGAGCATCTCTTTCCACCGGTCCGAGTAGTACACACGTCCGGAGGCCAGGTCCCAGTCCCAAAGGCCGTCGCTGGAGGCGCGGACCGCGAGCGCGTAGCGTTGCTCGCTGCGTTCCAGCGAAGACGTGAGCTCGTGGCGGCTGAGGACTTCAGCAAAGAGCGCAGCCCACATGAAGTACATGTCCTGGCCCATGCACGCCGGGTCGGCGGGGGCGACCATCGCGAGCAAACCCCAGTCTGCTTGCTCGCTAGAAATGGGGACGACGGCAGCGACGCAGCCCTCCTCGGCTATGCTTAGCAGCTCTTCGGGAGGGAACGATTCAGCCCTACAGGAGGCCCGCCTGAGCCCAAGGGCACTTCGGCCAGAACTAAAAGTGCTCACCAGTTGGAGCTGCCAGTCATGCTCCGCGGGCGCCTCGTCAGGAGCACCGTCGCCGGCCCGAAAGCCCGCCGGCGCCTCGCCGCGCACGCCCGGTGTGGCACCCGTTCCCCGTTCCCAAAGGCCAAGCACCCCAGCCATCGCTTCGGTCCGGCCCAGCCAACTCAGGCTGCGCGGGTCGTCGTCTTGGCGGCTGGACATAAGGGCGGTCGTGATCATGTACTCCTCACGCACCGCTCGCCGCATAGCGTAATAAGCCTCGATGCTCTCGTTGAGACAAGCGCTCATGAGGCCAAAGCGGGCCCAGGCTAGGCATTGGTCTAGGCGCCCAGCCACATCTGCGCCGCCCGCGTGGCGCCTCAGCTGTGCACCAAGGCACTCCGCGAAGCCAAGGACCAGGTCCGTCGTCGACTGGCTGGGCCGCACCCGGTAAAGGGCTTCGCATGCCCGCCGCAGCTTCTCCAAGTCCGAAGCGCTTGGCTGCTTTTCGACCGCCCCGGAAAACACCCGGGCCACTTCTTCACCCGCTTGTTGCGCGCTCTCGCCAACGCCCGCAGCTTTCGGGGCCCAGGGGGCTTGGGCAATGGCTTGTTTGAACCAGCCCACAGGGTCCCGGCCATTGGTTAGCTCAGCGCAGGCGACGAGGCCTCCCTTTGCGCTCGGGCAACCGCAGCTCTCGCGCACGAGGAACGGCGCAGCGACCACGTGGCGCTCTGCGCCTATTTTTTCGCCTCCGAGCCGGCGGAGCAAAAGCTCGGCTGCTGTGGCGCCAAGCTGGTGGAGGTCCTGAGACGCCGTGGAAAGCGCTGGCACGTTGAGCGCGCTCGGCATCGAGTTGTCGAAGCCCGTCACCGCCTGGTCCTCAGGGAGCCTGTAGCCGGCGTTCCGGAGGGCCTTGGTGATCCCGATAGCGTTCAGGTCGGTCGCAGCGACCACTGCTGAAGAAGGCAGTCCAGCGGCGAGCATGTCCCGGCCGGCTTCGAGCCCCCCAAACTCGACGTTGTCAGGGGCCTCGAAGAAAAGTGCAGCTTCGGGTTCTACCCCGTGAGATCTGAGCGTCGAGCGGTACGCTTCGTAACGTTCGCGGGTGTCGAACATCTGCAGGCAGCCGGCGAAGGCGATGCGTTCGTGACCATGCCAAAGCAGGTGCTCCACCGCCTTTTTGATGCCACCTCTGTTGTCGACCGACACCACAGGGCAGGAGATGCCCGGCCCTTCGTGGCCAATGGCAACCACAGCCTTGCCTAAGCGCTCGAGCTCGGCCAAGTACCGACGAGGGACCGCGTCGCCGACGACCACGAAACCGCTGATGTGGTCCCAAGCGACCCGCGCAGGTGTCTTGGCCGCCGAACCTTCTCGTAGCTCCATGCCCGGCCTCGCCGTCTGGACCGCCACGACGCGCCCTCCGGCCCCCCATACGACCCTTCCTATCGCGGCGACCAGCGCACCAAAATATCCACCCGTCAGGTACGGCGACAGGACCCCCACGGTCAACGTGCTCATGACCGCCCCCTGCCAAGGTGGCCCAGCCGTCGTCCCCAGCCTGGCCTTCGCGAGGTGCCCACTATCTGATAATCGAACCCTGGCAAAGCGGGCTTGAGCGCCTCGGCCCCGCAGCCAGCCTTTCTCGAAAAATCAAAACTCGCCTCGAGCCTCGCCGCCTCTCGGCATAATGCCGGCGCCCAATTGCCTAGCAACGCCCGGTCCAACCGTACCCGTGAAGTAGCCGCACGACCTCTCCAACCCGATGTCCGCTTGCCAACTACCCCATCTACGCCGAGCACCGGGTGATGGCTCAGATGGCCAGCAAGCCCTCACCCGAGAGCAAGCACGCTCAGCTGCCAGTAGTCCCCTGTTGCGCCCAATAAAGTGGTGGTCGTCGACCCGCTACTGCTCGTTGTCGTCGTCGACGCTGACGTCGTGCTAGACGAGGTGGTCGTAGCACCTCCCGACGTCGTAGAGGTGGTGGTGGAGCCCCCTCCCCCCGAAGTGGTGGTGGTCGTCGAGCCTGGAGAGGGTGACGGGGCTAGGTCAGGGTCTACTGTCATTTGCCAGCCGCTTCCTGTGGCCAGGTACCCACCCACGTAGGCTTGTCCTGTCATTTCGGGGTTAGCCTCTGTGCACATATTGTCAGGTGTGTAGAAGAACACGTGGACGTTCTGCGTCTGAGGGCTGCTCCCCGAGACGTTCTGGCCAAACGCGGGAGACCCTCCTTTTAGCCAGATGTCGCCGGCCGAATAGTTCCCGCTTGAGTACTGGTGGACGTTGGGGGGAGACGAGGACTCTGGGCAGGAGGAAAGCGCCGACGGGGGCTCCTTGTTGACTGGGAAAGGACCTGACCCGCTGTAGGGCACCACCATGTAGAGCTTGTAGGTCGTAGAACTGTACTCACCCTTTATGCCCGGGCTGTTCCAGTCGCCCCCTGTGGTAAAGCCCCCCTGGGCGAGGACGGCTATGTCGCCATTGATCGTGATCGGGCCGTTTGTCGCCGCGTCGTCCCACTCAAAAGCGCACGGGGTCTCGACAACAGTCGGCGTCGTTGCGGTTTCTACTTCATGGTAAACAGCGTAGGTAGCGTCCCCGGTGGCTGGGCGGTCGGCCCCGTAAGCAGGGTTGTAGGTGCTCGGGTTGTTCTCCACGCTCGCCACGGCCGAGTTGACGTTGCCGCTGCAGCCGTTCGGGTATGGTTGCGTGTCGTTCGGGTCCACCCAGACGCTGTACCCTGGAAAGTTCGCCGCCGTGAGCGATGGGAAGGGGTTGCTCGGGAACGGGGTCACGAGCCCCCTACCCGAGGGGTCACAGGTCACGTAGCTGCCGGCGCACGGCGACGGCGACGTCGGCCACGCCGTGTCAGAGTACGGGGCCCCGCCAAAAGTCCCGCCCTTCAGGCTTATCGTCACGGTGCCAGTACTGCTGTAGACGTTCCCCGTGATATAAGAACCGCTGTTTAGTGTTACGTCTACATTGCCCACTGCGTAGATGCTCCCGTTGACCTTGACGGTGCCCGAGGTCAACGTCACGCTGCCGTTGGTCAAAATGTTGCCCATGGTCACGTTCCCGGACGAAGACAGGTCCCCAGTGCCGGCTATGTAGACGTTGCCGTCCACCGTAGTAGAGGCACTGAAGACTGTCGAGCCGACCTCAGCGCTCGGGTCGCCGCCGTTTGGGTAAGCTGCCGTGGGCCCCGCTTCGGGGGTCAAATAGAGGTTCCCGGCGATCACGCAACTACCGCTCGTGCCGTCGGTACCAACGTGCTTAACAGTCAGGTTGCCGGTCGCTCCCGCCCACACATCACCGTTGAAATAGTCCCCGGTGTTCTGGCAGTCGAGGTAACCCGGAGTGTAAGTGGGGATACCCGGGGGTACGGGTGGGCCACCAGATACCTCGTAGAGCTGGAAGTCGCCGCTCATGGTGAGCTCGTCGCCCGCGAACACGCCTTCTGAGAAGGTCGGGTAAGTGCCTGAGCTAGTCGTGGTGGTCGTCGTCGAAGGCACTGTCGTGGCAGTGGTGCTCGTGGTCGTGCCGGCCGTCGTAGTAGTGCTAGAGGTAGTCGTGGTCGTCGTAGGCACGGTTGTGCTTGTGGTCGTGGTCGTCGTCGTACCGCCGCTGGCAGGGATAATTTGCAACAAAGCAACCGACGGCTTCCCTACCCACGCATTGGCAGTCGAGCTCGTGTCCCCTGCTGCTGCAAGCGCCACATAGTACGTTGCGCTGGCTCCCTCGCTCAAAGGGCCCATCAAGTCGCCAGGGCCACAGTAGCTGGGAGCCGGCCAACCGCTCGGCAATAGTGAGTCGGCGCTCGAGGGCCAGGTCGTGGCGCCAGGGTCAGAGTCCAGGACCTGCTGGACAGCGTCGCCGAACTGGCTAAGGCTCGTGCCGTCCGGTTCGCCGGTGCTCGGGAACAGTTCGTACCACAACGAGTACGTCTCCTTGCTGGCGCCGTTGACGGCACCGCCTGGACTGTCCACCGCAGTGACGTTCGGGCAGGGAGGTTCGGCGCTCCCGCCACCTAACACCGAGGCCGCGCTCACGGACTGGATGCTCGCCAGCACCGCGTCCACGCCAGCCCTCCCAGCCGATGCAGTCTGGAGGTCTTTGGCGGTCGCCGCTCCCTGGTGGCTCCCGTTGAGAGCTTCCTGGGCCGCCACAGCACCGAGCATCGCCACCATCAGCACCACAAGCAAAGCCACGACCAACGCCACGCCGCGGTCGTTTTTCACCCGCCGTGCGCCCGGCTTCCACACCGGCTTACGGTGAGCTACTACAAAAGGTCTCCTCATATTGAACCTTCTGCCTTTCGACCTAGGGTTTCACAAGTTTCAACAGTTCACCGGGGGGACGTTTTGCACCGAGTAAGGGTTGTCCACCTGAGCCTCCAGCATCGAAGGCGTGCTCGCCTGCTGAAGGCTTGAGGCGTTCCCCGTCCCAGCGTCGAGCACGCTCAGGCTGATGTCTACAAGCCCCGTGTAGGAGGAGAAGTAGGAAAAGCCCCCCGACTGCACGCCGGCCAGTTCAATGCTGGCCGGGCTAGGGGTGGGCAACGCTCCGCCGGTGCTCGTGACGCTGCTCCAACTGCTGTACTCCAATTGATGAGAGCTGTTGAAAAACCACGCAGTGCAAGGAGCCCCGGTGTAGTTGACAGAAGGAGGCCCTGTGTAGGTAGCCGAGGGCCCGACGTGGTAGGTCACGAGCATCTCCCCGGTCACCTCCCCGTTGGGCGACGCTGGGCATGCTCCCCATGTGCCCGTGCCCGCTGAAAGGCACAGAACCGAGACCTTTGTCGCACCCCTCACAGACAGGGTCATCTCGTCCACGTACGACTGCGCCGCGTTCACGTCCGCGCTGCGGGCCTCGATCGTAGAGACGGAGCGCTGGCCTTCCACGACGGCGGTGAGGACTACCGTCATGACGACCAACAAGATCACGCTGGCGACCATCATCTCCACCAGCGTGAAACCCTGTTCGCGTTGGGGGGCTTCGCGCTTTAGCGTCACCGGCGACCTCATGGCGGGCACGACCCCCCGCTCGCGTTGACACGGCACTGTGTGATGACGACCGTATTGGTGACCCGGGTCAGCCCAGTGGCAGAGCTGTTCTTCCCGGGCCATGTCACGACCACTGAAACCTCGACCTCGTTGGGAGGCCACGAAGAGCCCGGGGCAACGGTCGGGTAGACGACGACCGTGAAGTTCGTGTTGTTCACCGTCACGCAAATGGCGTGCCAGGCGAACGGGGCATTTGCAGCAGGCGCGGCTACGACTTCTGCAGCCAAACTGCTGTAACAAGGTGCCGTCGACCAGCTGAGGCTCTGCCACGGCCACTTGGCGCCACCTTGAAGGCCCGCAACCGGGCACACCGGTGCCGTAGTTGCAGACGCCAATGGGCTCGCGCCGCCCGAGCTCACAAACAGAGGCATCCCTTCGTAGCAGTAATAGCCGGGAGGCAGTGCCGCCCCTACGTTACCACCACTTCCCTCGTCAACAACAAGGTTCGGGTCAGTGCTGCTAAGGCCTTCTTCAAGCGTTGACCACGGCAGCGACTCCGCCTCCGCTACAACCGACGCGGCGAGGTTGCTGGCAGTTTGGCTCTGCTGGCTCAGGCTGACAGCCAGCACGCCGTCTGTTAGGACCATGGCCAGAGCAACCGCAGCCACCATGATGACCGAGAGGGCGATCATGACCTCGACGATGGTGAGGCCCTCGCTGCCACGCGCCCGCTCTTCGGCGACGGCCAGGAAGTGGCTCCTCATCCCAAGCTACCTCGGCCCACGGATTGTGGCACTTGAGCCGCCTGTACTCGTTTTTCTTGCAAATTTCACGACCCCCGCCCGCCTAGGCGAGCGGGCCCGGCTGACCGCTGCGCGAGGGCTGGTTACTGCCCACCAGCATGGTCAGTTCCCAGGGAACACAGGGTTGTTCGACGTGGCAGACTGGTAGAAGCCCTGGACGGTCAGAGTCGTCGAAATTACTGAGTGGCCGGCTGGCGGCAAGCTCAGGCTCAACGAGTTGACGACATACAGCCTCGGCTGCGTGTCGAGGGCCGAGACAAACCTGAGGACCCTCGCCGGCGTCCCCGTCACACCCAAGCTTAAACTGATAGATTGCGGCCCGGCCGTGGTTACGGGCGTAGCCGACCCGGGCGGCGTACCCCACCCAGAGGGCTCTGGGGTGCCAACGGAGGACAGCTTCACGCCTGAAACTGCGGCGGCCCGGTTGACCGTAATGAGCATCTGGTCGAGGCTTGGGCCATCGGGGAGCTCTTGGACAAGCTTCTGCAGGACGACCTTCTCCCTTGCGACCTTGGGGGCGTCGGCCCGCAGCAATGCGATTTGGGCCTGGTCAGAAGCAACTTGTGCGGCGGCTTGCGCCTCAGCCTTCTTAGCCGCCTGCAGGCTCGAGCCCTCCGGCCCCCAAAAAGCGACAAACCAAACGGTGAGGACCAAAGCGGCAGCCGCCACTGCGAGCGCCGCGACCTTTTGCTCAAACTTCTGAAGCTTCACTTCGTACCCCCTGGTAGAGTTTCGGCCCTGTTGCTGAGAGCGGCTCGAGTGACCTCTGCGCTCGCGGAGAACGCGAGGGTGCTCGGTCCTTGCGGACCTGCGGTGGCCCCTGTGGTGCCCCCAGTCGTCTGCTCAGACGTCCCGTTCGTAGACGAGACCCAGACTGCACCCAACCCGCGGACCGCCGTCATGGCCTTGACGAAACTTGCTATCGACGGGAGCCCGCCCGTGGTTTGGGCTGAGATCGTGACTTGCCCCACGTAGCTGGGCGCCGTGGCCCCGCTCACCGGGGCTGGGGAGCTGGTGAGGCTGATGTCGACCACCTTCACCCCTCGGGGCAGGGCCTGTACGATACGGTGGTCCAAGCCCACCCAGTCGACGTCGTCCGCCAGCGCTTCTACGGCCAGCTCGCGCCGGGCCTGCACTTCGGACTGGACGGCAGCGAGAGATTGCAGCTTGAAAATCTCAGACTGCAAGACGGCTGCCTGTCGTTGGTCAGCCGCTGTCTCAGCCTTCGCGCTGCTGGTTGCATCGACGCGCGCGTGGCTGAGAGTGCCGAGCACGCCTGCCAGCAGCACGACGCCAGCCGTCGCCCCTGCTACTACCAGGCGCTGCTGGGCACGCTCTGCGATCTCGGGCGGCACCAAGGTTGGAGAATGCACACCTGGGGCTGTGCCCCAGAGGGCAAGGCCCGCCGCGGTAGACCAACGCCAAGAGGCTTCCTCGAGCTGAGAACTGTCCAGGCTGAGGGTCGCGAGGTCAAGTGCCAAGTCAAGCTTGGCAGGTACCACAGGGATCCCCAAAGCGCTCGAGAGCCGCTCCGCCAGGCCTGCTTTGCGTGCCGCTCCGCCTGTCAACTGCACTCGCCCTAGCTGTTCGCCCTGCGCGTGCGACAAAAAGTACTCTATCGAACTGCGCACCTCTTCGACCACCGGGTCCAGCTTCGCTCCCCCGGCCCTGCCATCGTGCGCGTCTCGTCCTTGTGGCGCGCCGACGCGAGCAGCAGCACCAGCCCTGGCGGGCACCTCAGCCTCCGCGGCGATCGTCGCCGTCCTCATGAACCGCGGCACTGAGCCCTGGCGGACCGCGACGACGACCAGTTGCGCACCAAGAGAAACAACCGCGTCCAACGCGCTCTCGCGCTCTGGCGATGGCACCGCCCTTAGGAGCGCCAGCGACGAGGCGTCTACCGCACGCACGCGCAAACCGGCTCTCCTGACAGCAGAAATCTGGTCGTGGACAATGTCCTTTTGGGCGACCACAACGAGTACCTGCGTGGTCTCGCCACCGTCGCCAGTGGGCCCGCCCGGGCCAAGCACAGCGAAATCGTAGACAGCTTGCTCGATAGGGATAGGCAGCAGTTCGCTTATCTCGTAGCGCAGGGCGGAGCGAAGCTCCTTTCCCTGCATGGCTGGCATTTCTATCAGGCGCACCATCGCGCGCTGGCTGCTCACGCCCAGGACCACCGAGCGGCTTGCGAAGCCCCCTTCACCCCAAAGGCGCTTCAGGGCTGCAGTCACAGCCTGCTGGTCACGGACCTCACCCTCGACGACGGCGCCGCTGGGCAGGCCAACCTGGGCGAAGCGCACAAGTTGCCGGCGGTTGGCGTCCACCAAGACCTCTGCGGCCCTGACGGCCGAGGAGCCGATGTCGAGCCCTACGCTCCGGCGCCTGCCGACAGGCTGTTTCAAGCTGATACCCATTGCGGCTCTATCGGCAAACCCCTGCCGTTCCTTGAACGGCTCTTTGGGCTTGGTTGCCTAAGTTGCGGCACGACTGGCACGAGGGCCTTGAGGGTCGTAATGCCATACGAGCACACCCTGGTCTTGGGAGGGCGCTTCACCCGCCACCAGGCTCAAAAACTGCTCCATCCGGCCTCGCGGCACCTCCTCGCTCCCGTAAGTGGGGGGGCCCATGATGATCACCCGCACGCCGAGCTCGTCGAGTTCGGCCCTCGCCAGCGCAACCGGCCGCGTCGTGCACGAGGCCCCCTTGCCGGCCTGCAGCTGTGCCATCAGGCAGTCGAAGCGGCTAGCCAACGGCCCGGTCGCGGCGCGGCCAAAAGCGGCGTAACCATGCCAGCCCGCGTTGATCATCGCACCCGAGACCATCCGGAACCGGAAGCCCGCCATGGCTTGCCACAACATCGGTGCCATGGTCTGCTCGTCATCGCCGTAGGGCACCACCAACGACACAGTGCCGCGCGCCAGTGACTTGACGTCGCCACCCGGGAGGAAAAAGCGGGGCGTCTGCAGAACGGTCGCACCCACGGGGGACTGAGGCGCCAGGGGCAAGCACGCCACGACGAGGGCTCCGGCACCGGCAACCCGCCACCGTGCTCCTCGTTGGAGGACAACGCGGTCCAAGAAAACCGCCAGCAAAGCGGCCAGGCCCAGGTCCATGAAAAGTGTGAACCTCACTGGCAGCACGTTGTCCAGCAGCGGCAGTTCATCGAGGAGCCTGCCGGGAAGTGGTACTGCACTGAAGGTCCTTCCCCCCACGTGGAGGTATGGCCCGAGGCTCCACACCGCTGCCGCTAGCGTCCCCACGCCTAGTGCCCTTACCCAAGGGTCGCGCCTCAGGTGCACGAACGCTAACAAGCTGAAAAGTATGAGCGGGATCCCTATGTACGCGTCGTCCTCGATAGCGTCTCCCGTCCAGTGGGCGGCCAGCACCGTAGCGAAGTGCGGTGTGAAGGCACTGAAAGCGCCTGGCACTACGAAGTTCTCCAGGTCCGACACGTAGTAATTGAGAGGCTGCACAGGGCCAGTCACAGCTCCTGGCCCGAACAGTTGGTACCCGAGCGGCACCGAGGCGCCAACGAGGAACGTAGCTCCTGCGAGGAAAGCCGTCTTGGCCAAAACCGCTCCGTTGCGTTGCAGCCACTGCCCGTTACGCAGCGCTAAGGCCAACCCGACGGTCGCCATCAAGACACCAAGCAGGGTCAGTACCTCCTCGCAGCAAAGCAGCTCTACGAGCGCCAAAAGCCCGAGACGGACGGCAGAGCTCTTCCAGCGTTCTAGGCCGGCAGGGCTCAGCAATTTCTCGACCTCACGGACCATAAGCACCGCTGGGAAGAAATAGAGCAGGTTGAGGTGGGCGTGGAGACGAGCCGACACGTAAGGGCTGAAAAGCACCATGAGCCCGCCCACCCAGGCAGCAGCGGCGGACCTCACGTGGCCGCGCAGCCACAAATAAGTGCACCAACCGTCGAGGACCACAGCAGCCACCACGGCCGCGTTGTAAGCGAGGACTGCGCCGAACAGAGCCGTCAAGGGCCAGAGCGCTACTGCGACGAGGGGCACAGTGGTGTCCCACATCATGTTGGAACCTCTAGGGAGGTTGACGTAAGTGTCGAGGAGAGGGTTGAGGCCATGGCTGATGGCAAACGGGTACCAGGCGAGGAACTGCATGAACTTCATCGGGTCCCCCGTCTGCCCAACCCAGCGCCTGGTCGGGCCCTCCCAGGCGTTTACCGTGAGGGCCAACCCAAATACCACGTAGCCTGCAAAGGCCAGCAGCCCAGCTTTCCGCTGGAAGGCACCGCCGGGTGACCGCAGGCGCTCAAGGTCTTCCCCGACCTGGTAGGCCAGGGCTTCGCCCTCGGTAGAGAAGCTTCCGGGGTTGCTGTTGCCGATTGGCGGCGTAATGAGGGCTGTCAAGTCCTACCCCGCTACATACAGCCCATGAGCTGGGCGTGAGGCTGGGGGCTCGGCCGGCGAGAAAGTTCGTACAGCAACACGCCCCCAAGCCGTCGGCCGGCAAAGTTGCGCTCAACCCACTCAGTTACCCTGCACGCGTCCGAGCGTGCTTGGCTCGCGCCGAGCACCAACCCGCCGTAGGGCCCGGCGGGGATGAAGTAATGCACCTCATGGTGGGCAACCATCGCCTCGAACTCGGCCAGGCTCGGCACCGGGTCGCCCCCCGACCACCCCCCTATCGCCATCGCCGGGTCACCAGTGGCCAACTGGTAACCGCCGGCAGGGAGGTCACCTACCGCGGCAACTACCCATCGGTAACCCTTTGCGCCGCTCTGCAATACCCTGACAAGAGCTGGGCTTGGCCGGCTGAGGTCCGCAATGCTACCCCCCAGCGGGCTTCGCGTGGCACCGGGCCCGCCGCCGGGCGGGGCGGCGTAGGGGCCCGACGTCACCGGCGCGTTCGTCACCTCACCTACCACGTACAGCGCCGGGCCTGCCAGGCACGCGAACGCTGACACCAAAGCTGTGCCAGCCCTGGCCAGCTTCGTGAGCGAGGCCCAGCACACCCAGCCCAGGCCTGTGAGCGTCCCGGCACCCAGGACTGCGTAGCAAAGCCACCGCCACCGACCTGGGCCCTCAAGTACCCCGAAAGCCCACAAACTGCTCGCAACTACGCCAGCACCTAGGGCCCAACTGGCTTCCCTCCGCTCCCGCAACTGCCACAGCTGCCAACCTGCCACGCTCACGAGCGCAGCTATTGGAGGGCCGAGCACCACTGTGTAATAAGGGTGCACCATTCCCTGAGAAAAGCTGAGCACGGCCCAGTCGGCGGCCAACCAGCCTCCCCAGAGCACCAAAGCGGCCCGGGTGCGGTCCCGCCGGCCTGCGCCCCTAGTCATGAGAACCGCCGCGAGCGCCCAAAGCACTGCTACAAGCAAAAGCCACGAAGCCTGCGAACCCATATAGGCACCGAAGAGCCTGGACGCGTCAACTCGCAAAGCCGCCAGGCCCCGCAGGGGCCCTGGCGGAGCCTGGCCAGAGCCAGAGAGCCGGCCAAAGCCGTCGTAGCCAAAGACAAGGCTCACCACGCTGTTGTCGGCAGTGCCCCCGATGTAGGGCCGCGACGACGCCGGAGCCAAGCTCACCAGCAGCGGCCACCAGCCGCCCACCACCGTTGCCGCTGCGCCTGCGTAAGCTACCTGGCGTGCTCGCCGGCCTAAGCTGCCCGGGCCCGCCAGCAGGTAAGCACAGAACAAACCAGGTGCCACCAACAAAGCCTCGAGGAGCTTTGCCAAGAATGCGGCACCGAGGAGGCCTCCTGCCATCATTGCCCAAAATGCCCGGCCGTCGTCGATGGCGCGGACTGTGGCGTAAGCGCTCGCCACCATGCACAAAGTAAGGAGCGCGTCAGGGTTGTCGAAGCGCGACGTGGCCGCTATCGCCGGCGTCAACGCGCTGACCAGCGCCGCCAGGACACCGGCCCACGGGCCCGCCCACCTCTTTACGCACAGGTACACCAGGCCCACTGTGGCCACGCCTTCGAGGGCTTCGGGCACCAAGATGCTCCAGGAGCTGAGCCCGAAGACGCGAGCGGAGGCCTCCATTACCCAAAGCGGGCCGGGCGACTTGTCCACTGAGATGAAGTTGCCCGCGTCGACCGAGCCAAATAGGGCTGCCCTCCAGCTTTTCGTCCCCGCCTGGACGGCGGCCGCATAGATGCCGTAACCCCAGCCCGTCCGCCCGAGGTCCCAGAGGTAGGCAAGGGCGCTCAGCGCTAGGACCGCCACCAGGGCCAACCGCGCCCGAGCGGGGCACATTTTGCCTTTTTCTAGCGGTGCGCCGTGAGCTAACACCTCGGCTGCCAGGCCCACCGCGCGGGACGCACTGCCGTCGCAACGCTCTGCCTGCGCGACCCCGGTAAAAGCGCTCACCACGGCTACGACCTCGGTGCCGGCCGCCGGCGGAGGCCGGCTCCCGTGCCTACCCAAAGACGTTGGGGAGCGCCCCTAAAGCACCCAAGGCACATGCCTGTTGCTATCGGCAGCTCAGCTATTACGATTGAACAGCAACGCCACCTCGAGCCCGCCCTCGGGCGCAAATCGTCCGGGCTCACCTGGCGAGCGAGCGTGGAGGACGTCTTCAGGCACCTGACCTGAGCGAGCCACCAGAGCGCTCTCTGCTCCCAGCGTGCTTACAAGGGCCCAGCAACAAATTACCACCTCAAACATCGTCATAACGGCAAAGCCTGGCGTGCTCAGGCCAAAGACTGACCTCGTGTACCAACCAAGGCCAACGGCGGACCACAGCACCCACAGCGCGGGCCTCAGGCGCAGGAGAGCAAAGAACGGGAGCGCCCACAAGACGTACTGGGCAGAATTGTCCTTGGCCGTCAATATGTACAAAAACGGCACAGCTGCACATAGCTGCACAAAGGGGAAGGCGCCTTCCCGTCGGGACCGCTTCCACGCGAGCGCGGTCAAAGCTCCAAGCCCAACCAGCATGGCGCAGGTCGCGAGGTCCTCGGTGAGCCGGGCCGACAAGCCCTCCCCGTACCAGTCCCACAGGCTCATCCCTTGCTTCCTGTCGAGCCCCAGCGCCGCCTGGTAAGCGAACGGCGCGTACCATCCCCGCCAGTTGAAGACTGCAAAAGGCACGTTCACCGCCAGCGCGGCACCGGCGCCGACGATGCCCGCCCTAACGGCCCTGCTCCTCTGGCCCCCTGCCGCCAGGTCCGCTACCAAAGGCACGAGCATAAAGGCCGGCCAGAGCTTCGCACACCCACCTAAGCCAAACGCTACGGCCGCCAGGTAAGGCCTACGCCGCCACCACAGGTACACGCCCGCGACGGCGAGAGCGGTGCTGATCAGGTCCCAGTTGATGAAGCCATATAGGGCTATGGCCGGCGCAGCCGCAAAGGCCAGAGCGCGCGGCCCGCTCATCTTGGCAAGCAACCATGCACAGACAAGGCCAAATGGGGCGAGGAGAACTGCGCTCAGCAAAAAGTACGCTCCCGCCGAGCGCACGGGCAGGCTCGCAACCCACATGAAAAGGCCCGTTAGGACTGGGTACTCCACCTCGCCCGGCTTTAGGAACACGCTCCCAGTCCCACTCGTCACATAACCACCGTTAACGTACGGGAGCAAGTGCTCAGCCAAGTGCCGAAGCACGAACAGTTCGCGGATGTCCGAGTACCAGTAGATCGGGCCCCCAACACCACTGTGGCCCCCGAGCGGCACCTTCGTCGCGACCGCCGCAGCCAGGTTGACAACCATCGCCAAAACAACCAACGTCGACCTGTTCCGGCCGGGGGCACTCAGGGCACTCACCAACGCCCGCAAACCTCTAGCGCCACGACGTGCCCAAGCAGCAACAGCCCACACCAGGATGCCTCCTTCCTCCCATGTCCGGGAATCTGACTACTAGCCTCAAACGCGCCAACGGCGGCACGAGGAGAAGCCCGTGCCGCCGCTAGGCGAGAAAGCTAACTTTTCGGAACTACGACCAGCTGGAGTAAAAGGTACTTGGGAGAGTGGTGCCCAAGGCCGTGCTGTGCCCTGCCGCAGTCCCAGATGTGAAAGTCGCACTGCTCAGGCTCCAGCCGCTTCCTGGGACTGGGCACGCTCCGTTTGCGCTAGTGTCCTCTGCGTAGCCGATGCTTGCGGCCCCGCTCCCGCCATTGGTCTCCTCGTCGGCGATGTAGAAGCAGTTACCCGACTTCGAGCTCGCTACGACCAACAAGTCCTGGTTGGTGCTGTCAGTGTAGGCAGCCACGGTCCCCTCGGTGGTGTTCGGGTCGCCCCACGGCAGCGTCGAGTCTAGCGATGGGCCGTTGTCTGAGGTGGTTGTCGCAGCCTCGAAGAGCTGGTTGCTCGCGTAGTAGGACTTCTCGTTGGTGAACGCGTTGGTTGCGTTGGACTTGGCCGAGGCATCGTTGGCGCTGCCACGGGTGCTGAGGAAGGTCGGGATGGCTATTGCCATCAGGATTCCCATGATGAGCACGACGACCATGAGCTCGATGAGCGTGAAGCCCTTCTCCTCCTGGTGCCGCTTCTGCAGGTGCTTGAGCACAGATTTCCTTTCGTTGAGTGGTTGTTGGTGTTGTGAGCCTCCCGGTCCCGGCCTGGTCGCCCGGACCGCCCGGTTGCCCCGGGCGCCCGCTCCCCTGCCTCAGCAGGTTCGCCTCACTTCGGCTCTACCGTTGGCTTCGGCGTTTGGTGGCCAACCTTTAGCAGGCCTTCTCGTTCTTCACCCGCCGTTGTTGTTGTTCCCGTTGATCAAGGTGTCCACCTTGAACATCGGCAGGTAAAGGCAGATGACCATGCTCCCGACCGCGCCGCCCAGCACCACGATCATGAGCGGCTCCAAAAGCGACGTCAGCGACTCCACCGTGCGCTCTATCTCGCCGTCCAAGAAAGCAGCCGCCTTGGCGAGCATCGTGTCCAAACCGCCTGTCTCTTCGCCCACGCTCACCATGTGCGTGACCATCGAGGGGAACACGGGGTGGTCCACCAGGCGCCTCGCAATGGGCTCGCCCTTGCGCACCCCGTCGATGACTGCGTCCACCCCCTTGGCAACAACGACGTTGTGAGAGGTCTCCTTGGTTATCTCGAGCGCCTCCAGCACAGGCACGCCGGCGCTAAGCAGCGCCGACAAAGTCGATGTAAAGCGCGAGATGGCAGTCTTGCGCATGAGCTCGCCGAAGATCGGTGCTTTCAGTTTCGTCGTGTCCCAAGCGACGCGCCCGTTGGGCGTGTTGACGAACCAGCGGAAGCCTAGGGCCACCAGCACAAGGCAGGCAAGGACGACCGGGAAGTAGTGGACGCATATATTGGAGATGGCCACGAGCACGAGGGTCGGCACGGGCAGCTTGCCCCCCAGCTCTTTGAAGATGCCCTTGAACACTGGGACGATGAACAGCAAGATGGCCGCCGCGATGGCGAGCACTATGCAAAGCGAAGCGACTGGGTAGGCCATCGCCGACTTGATCTTGCCCCTCAGCTCGACCTGCTTTTCCATCGTGCTGGCGAGGGACAGCAGCGCCTTGTCCAGCGCCCCGCTCACTTCTCCGGCCCTGATCATGGCCACGTAGAGCCGGCTGAACACTTTGGGGTGGTTGCTCAACGCTTCGGAGAGCGACACGCCTCTTTCGACCTGCGCTCGCACGTCTGCGACAACCTTGGCCAGCACGGCGTTCTCGGTTTGGTCCTCCAAGATCGTGATCGCCTTGAACAGCGTGAGGCCTGAGCTGATGAGCGTCGCGAACTGGCGGCTGAAAACGGCCAGTACCTTGATCGGCACGCGCCCACCCCGGCCCGGCAAGTGGAGGTCCTTGCGCATAGCACCGCCGGCGGCGCTGCGCGCTGAAATGTCGATGGGCACGTAGCCCATCTCGCGAAGGCGCTTGACGACAAGGCCAGTATTGGGGGCCTCGAGGCTCCCCGCAACGACCTTGCCTTCTCGGTCGCGGACCTTGTAGTCATAAGTCAGTTGGGGCACTTGGGACCGTCCTCCTGGGCTAGCTGGTCGTCATGCAGCGTGGACCAAACGCCGCAAGTCATCGGGGTTTGCGCAACGCTCTTCTGCCAGTTCCATCGCAACCAAGTTGCGCTTCACCAAGTCGGCGAGGTGCTGGTCCATGCTTTGCATCCCGAACTTCGCCCCCGCTTGCATCGTGCTGTAGACCTGGTGGGTCTTGCCCTCTCGGATCAGGTTGCGCACTGCGGGCGTCGCCACTAGGATTTCACAGGCGACCACCCGGCCTGGCGCTCCCGCGCGCGGGAGCAATTGCTGGGTCACCACGCCTTGCAAGGTGGTTGACAACTGCGTACGGATCTGCTGCTGCTGGTGCGCTGGGAACACGTCGATCATGCGGTCGATCGACTGCGGGGCGTCTTGGGTATGGAGGGTGGCGAAGACCAGGTGACCCGTCTCGGCTGCGGTGAGCGCAGTCGATATGGTCTCCAGGTCCCTCATTTCTCCAACCAATATGACGTCGGGGTCCTGGCGTAGGACGTGCTTTAGGGCTTCCGCAAAGCTTTTGGTGTCCTCGCCGACCTCTCGTTGGTTGACCACGGCCCGTTTGCTCGTGTGGAGGAACTCGATCGGGTCTTCGACCGACATGATGTGCACGGGCTTGGTCGAGTTGATTATGTCGATCAGCGCTGCCAAGGTGGTCGACTTGCCCGAGCCGGTCGGCCCGGTGACGAGCACGAGGCCCCTCGGCAGCTCCGCGAACTGGCGCACCTGGGGCGGCACGCCCAGCTCCTCGAGCGAGAGGATCTTGAACGGTATGGCGCGCATCACGGCGCCAACGGCGTTCTTCTGCTGGAAGACGTTCACCCTGAAGCGGCCTACGCCAGGGACGACGTGGGAGGTGTCGAGCTCCAGGTTGTTCTCGAAGCGTTCCCTCACCCTCTGAGGGAGGATGGCGTAGACGAGGTCCCGGAGCTTGGAGCCGGTGAGCACCTCGAACTCCTCCAGGGGACGCAAGTCACCGTCCACTCGCACCATCGGCGGGAGCCCCGCCGAGAGGTGGAGGTCCGAGCCGCGCAGCTCGACCAGGCGGGCGAGCATCCTGTTCACGCTGAGCTCGGGGGCGAGTTCTTCTTCTTCTGGTATTGCCGGTATGGGCACTGTTTGCGCGCCGGCGCCCGCGACGGCGCTCGCCTGGCCGATATGGCCAGCAGCGCCAGAGGAGGGCGCGAAGTTGGCCGCCCCCCTGGAACGTGCTGGCCCGTACATGGCATCGAGCGCCCTGGCTATGTCCGCCCGCGTTGCCAAGCAGGGCTTTACCTTGCAACCGCTCACCTGCGAGACGGCCTTCAACATTTCCTCGTCGGTAGGGTCCTCAGTGGCTACCAACAGCTCATCGCCGTGCATTGCGATGGCGGTCACCATGTGCTTGCGGGCGACCTCGGGAGGTACCGCTCCTTCGACGAGCGGGGAGATGGGGTGGATGGTCGGGTCCCAGAACTGCATGCCCAGCTGGCCGGCGACGGCGGCCACCAGGTCACGCTCGCTCACGGTCCCCTCCGAAGCGAGGATCTTGGCTAGGGGTACACCGGTCTCTGCTTCTTTGGCGAGCGCAAGCTCGAGGGCATCCTTGGAGAGGACCTTGCGGTCCACAAGGAACTGGCCGACCTGGCGAGAGGCAGTCTGCATCGCTACCTCTTCGGCTGAGCCGGCCAGCCGCTTTACAACTTTTGAGCGGCGGCTAAAAGGCGCGCGCTCTGCGGTGGGCGCCCGAGAAGTGCTCTCAGCTCTCCAGAGTTTGAACCGCTGCCAAGCCGCGATAAGCCGCTCGGCGAGCCAGGTTGCCTGCCTCGACTTCGTCGACCGTACCTCGAGACGACACCAATAGAAGCGCCCTAACTTGCAAAGAAGCCCGCTCGGGCACGAACTCGTCATCGTCACATGGCAGCCCGACGGTTTCGACGAGCCACCCCCCGTTCAGGCGCAAGGTGGTCAGGTCTCCCCATTGCAAAGCCGGGTAGCGTTCAGCCAAGTACGCCAATGCCGCTTCCTTCGCGCCGTTCAACGTCCATATTCTCGGTCCCACGCAGGCCACGATATGCACGTACACCGCGTGTAAGAGGCTACAGCTCAAGACGCAAGCAACTTCTCTGGCCTAAGCGCATGAGACGACGCTTTGGGTGGTTGCACATACCGAACATGCCCGTCGCCAGAGCCGGACGTAACCTACCCGGCCCGGTTGTCCCCGCGATGGCGACCAGTGCGCGACCGTCGGCACTTTTCTCCCAAACGGCGCCCTCCGCCTGCTAGGACCGCTCCACAGACGTAGCGCAGGCCTTCGTGCTAGGTCGGAGTTTCCCACTTTTCTGCAATTTCTTGGTGCGAAGGGCAGACCAGGCAATGCGCACGGACGTCTCGGCCCCCAGGCCAACGCCTCGGCGCCCGGCCAGGCCCCTTCCAAGCCCTCCTCACGAACCGGCCTTGGCCAGGTTGTCAAAGCCTAAAGCCGCTGCCCCGTGCCAGCCGAAGAAATAACATGAGGCTTCGCCACTGGCCCCTGAAGCATGTTGGCGCAGCGGCTTGCGCCGCGCTTGCAGCGCTCGGCATGGTCCAGGCAGCGACAGGCCAAGGTGCGACCACCACGACGACTTGGTTCGCCCCTTACGTCGACACCACGCTGCCGCCGATGTACCAAGTGCAGGACACCTCGGACGACCCTGCTCACCAGACGGTGTTCGGCTTCATAGTCGCCGCCAACGGGTCGCCGTGCACCCCTTCGTGGGGCGACTACTACTCTCTGTCCGCTGCCACCGGCCCTCCGTTGTCCCTCGCGACGGTCGTACGCGCCATGGAGGCCGAAGGCGAGCAGCCGATCATCTCCTTTGGCGGTCAAGACAACACGCCACTTGCGGACGCCTGCACGAGCGTGAGCGGGCTCGAGGCTGCTTACTCGCAGGTAGTTTCCACCTATGACGACTACACGCTCGACTTCGACATCGAAGGCGCTGCCCAAAGCGATGACGCAGGCTTAAGCCGCCAGGCCCAAGCCCTGCACGACCTACAAGAGTCGGCTGCTGCTCAAGGCAAACAGCTACGCATCTGGCTCACGCTGCCCGTAGCCACCACAGGGATGCTCCCCGTCGCTGAGAACGTGGTCAACACGATGCTCAATGGCGGCGTCGAACTGGCGGGCGTAAACCTCATGACCATGTACTTCTGGCCTGCACCGGGCGATGGCGCACCCATGCTGAGCGCCGTCACCCAAGCCTTGAAGGCCGCCGAACCTCAGCTGGCTCAAATCTTCTCCGAACACGGAGTGGACCTGAGCCCGTCCCAAGTGTGGGCCCATATGGGGGCTACGGTCCAGATTGGCCAAGAGGGCGTCGCTGACGAAGCGTTCACCGTCGCCGACGCCCAAGGGCTTGTCAGCTTCGCCGAGCAGGTCGGCCTGGGGCGCGTTTCGATGTGGTCCATCAACCAGGACACCCCCTGCGGGCCCGTGTCGGCCCCAACTGTCGGCGGCTACAGCAACTACTGCTCAGGAGTGGTGCAACAGCCACTAGCTTTCGATGACACCTTCTCGGCCCTGGACGGTCTCGCTTCTTCCACGCCACCCATCGGAGGGTCTCAGACCTCCTGGTCAGAGCCAGCCTCATCGACTACGGCCTCGTTCAGCGGGCCTTCCACGACGGCCGCTCCCACGACGGCCACTACTACGACGGCCGCTACTACGACAACCCCGCCCACGACGTCTGCCCCCACGGCCACTACCACCCCGACGGCCACGACGGGCTCGGGTACTCCCGGCCCGGCCACTGGCCCGGCCAAGCTGGCAACGAGCCTTCCCCCCGCGCCAGCAGGTACCTACGCCCCATGGTCCAGCGAGCTTGCTTACCCCGGCGGTTCAGAAGTGAGCTACCAGGGCACGGTTTACAAGGCGAAGTGGTGGTCCCAGGGACAGGTCCCCACCACCGACGTCGCCCACCCCTGGGACACCCCCTGGCAGGCTGTGGGCACAGCGCCGGCGACCAGCTCGCCTCAGTCGGGGCCCAGCCCGTGGTCCCCCACCATCGGTTACCCGGGCGGCTCTGTGGTGAGCTACGGCGGTGCGGTGTACGAGGCGAAGTGGTGGAACATGGGCGACACCCCTACAGCCACCCCAGCCGACCCCTGGACGAGCCCCTGGGAAGAACTGAGCGGGGCGACCTCGGGGCCTTCAGGCACTTCCCAACCGGCAGCGGCCACCACCACGACGGCCCTGCCAGCAACAACAACCACCACCCTCACAGCCCCACCCAGCACTGGGGCCGGAACTTATGCCCCTTGGTCGCCCAGCGTCGCCTACCCGGGCGGTTCCGAGGTGAGCTACCAAGGCCTCGTTTACAGGGCCAAATGGTGGAGCCAAGGGGAGGCACCGACGACCGACGTCGCCCACCCCTGGGACACCCCTTGGCAATTGGTGGGACCAGTCGGGCCGGCCGGCTCGACGGGCACGAGCAGCTGAACCTGCGACGCTGGTGCAGGTGGGCTGCGCAGCCCACTTCGGCCGGTCGCCATTGCTCACGTTGAGCTAGCACGGCACCACGTTGCGCGCGCTACATGCACCAAAGCCCTAAGCCGTAACGCTGTTTTCCCGCTTCGGCGGCGAGGCCTGTATACTTGCGCCAGCAACGAACCGGAGCCTGGAGGCGGGCTGGCACCTAAGTCACGAGCGGAGGTATGCGAGCCTAGTACCTCTGAAACCTTGCCGAACACAAGGCCAAGAAAGGAAACACTCGCGCCTTGAGCAAAGACAAGCCCACTAACGAGCGCAGGCAATGGGGGAGCGACAAGAGGACAGTCGTCTCAGCGCTGCACCCTCCTGTGAGCGATGGCAGGCTGGCTCTGGGGCGGCTCCTAATCGTTGTAACGATCGCAGCTTGGCTCGCCTACCTCGTGTCGTGGTTCTTCGGCGACTTCCTAAGGGGCGGGCAGAGCGCGGCACAAAGAGGCCTGTCGGTGCTGTACCTGCTCGTTGTGACGGCCCTGACGGTGTCCACCATTGCCTACCTCCTCAGCAGGCTGGGGTTTTTTTACCGAGCGAGGGAGCACCACCGCGCGTCGCGCCAAGAGCTCGAGGCCTTCTTCGACTGCCGGATAGCGCCCAGCCTGACCGTGCTGGTCCCTTCCTACCGGGAGGAGATGAGGGTAGTACGTTCTACTCTCCTTTCAGCTGCCCTCCAGGAGTACCCGGTCACGATCGCGCTCTTGGTGGACGACCCACCCCACCCCTCGACGCCAGAGGAAGCAGAGCTACTGGAGGGTGCACGCTCGCTTCCGGTCCAGCTGAACGACCTCCTGGGGCCACAAAAAGCCAAGTGGGAAGCGGCCCTAGAGGACTTCGAGCGCACGCACAAAGATCTCGAGGTGGCGACAAGGCCTGCGTTGCTGCGCCTGGCGGAAGGCTACGCCTCGGCGGCCGACTGGCTGAGGGTGGTGGCCGACGGGCTCGACGTGGACGACCATGCGAGCCGGTTCTTCGTGGACAAGGTCCCGCTCGCCCTGGCCAAAGAGTTCTCAACCGTGGCTGCGGCACTTCAAGAGGCCGCCGACTCGCGCGCTGGCATCAGCGTGGCGCGCGCCCGCCAGCTGTACCGGAGGCTGGCGTGGACCTTTTCTGCCGAAGTCTCCTCCTTCGAGCGCAAGCAGTACGTCAACACCTTCGCTGAGCCAAACAAGGCCGCCAACCTGAACTCCTTCATCGGCCTCATGGGCGGGGCCTGGAGGGAGGCTCGCACCCCCACTGGGCTCGCCCTCGTGCCGGCTGAAGAGGGCGAGGAAGACCTCGTGGTGCCCAACCCGGACTACGTTTTGACCTTGGACGCTGACTCGGTGCTGCTGCCTGAGTACTGCTTACGCCTGGTGCACCTGATGGAGCAGGAGGAGCACCAGCTCACTGCCGTAGCTCAGACACCTTACTCTGCCTTCCCAGGGGCCAGGACGCGCATAGAGCGCATCGCCGGCGCTACTACCGACCTCCAGCACCTGCAGCACCAGGGCCTCACGTACTTCGGTTCAACTTTCTGGGTCGGTGCCAACGCAGTTATCCGCAAAACTGCGCTCGACTCAATTCGCCGGGACGTGTACCAAGGCGACTGGAAGTTGTCTGCCTACATATCTGACCGGACTGTCATCGAGGACACCGAGTCCACCATGGACATGGAGGTCCATGGGTGGCAGTTGTACAACTACCCCGAAAGGCTAAGTTATTCGGCTACTCCTCCAGACTTCGGGGCGCTTTGCATCCAGCGGAGGCGTTGGGCTACTGGGGGCCTAATCATCGCCCCCAAGATAAAGACGGTGTGGCGCACGAGGAGGGACCGGGGGGAGCGGACGCGCTTTGGGGAGCTGTTCCTCCGCGCCAATTACATGGCTTCGATAGCGTGGTCTTCGGTCGGGCTACTGGTCCTGCTGACCTACCCGTTCAGTTCCACGTTGGTCACGCCGCTGCTCGGCCTCGTAGCCCTGCCCTACTTCTGGGCCATGGCCTCAGACCTCAAGTACTGCGGGTACAAGCGCACCGACGTGGCCCGCGTCTACGGTTTCAACCTGCTTTTGTTGCCCGTCAACTTGGCTGGGGTACTGGCTACGCTGGTGCAAGCGGTGACAGCGGCCAAAGTGCCCTTCGCGCGCACGCCAAAAGTCCGCAACCGCACGGTGGCGCCGCCGCTGTTCGTAGTTGCGCCTTGGGCGCTGCTGTTGTTCGCCGCCGCCACTGCCGCGTACGCGTGGTCCAAGGACCGCCAAGTGAACTTCGTCTACGGCGTCCTCAACACAGTGCTGGTGGCTTACGCCCTCGTGGCACTCGTAGGTGTGCGCAACTCGCTCGTCGACGCATCGGTGCACGCGTGGCGCTTCTTGTTCCGTCCGGTGCCCGTAAAACAGCCCAAGAAGGCCCCCGCTGTGGCGCGCCCGACGGCACCCGACTGGAGGACCGTGCTCGGCCTTTCCACCTCCGAAGAGGGAGAGGCGCTCTCTTACTCGGTCTTCCAGCCAATCTGCCGTCTGGCGGACGGCCAGCCCGAAGGCTACGAAGCGCTCGCCCGCTTTGACGATGGCAGCCGTGTGCCCTCTCGCCTCGCTCACGCGCGCTCCCAACAAGAAGCCGTCGCCATAGAGGCCAAGCTGGTGAGGGCGGCACTTCGCGCATCTGCTTCTCTGCCGGGCAACTGTTGGGTGGCAGTGAAAGCCTCAGCCAACCTGATCGCAGAAGCCCCAGACGACCTGCTCGCAGACCTTGCCAACGCCGGCAGGAGTGTCGTGGTAGAAGTACCCGCGCCGGCAGCCAAAGAAGGCCTGCGCAGGGTCGCTGCGGCTGCCCGCCGGCTTCCTGGCAACGTGGCGCTCGCCGTGGAGCACGTCCAGCTAGGCCCTCACGCCAACACGGTCCTGAGCCAGTTCAAGCCGGCCTACCTGAAACTGGACCCGACGGCTACCTCCGGGGTAGCCAAAGACAAGGCAAAGTTGAGCTCCCTGGCTGCGCTGCTCCAGATCTCGGCCGCGGGGGGCACAAAGGTACTTGCGGCAGGGGTCGAGACCGAAGAAGACAGGGCGACGCTCGCAGCTGCCGGGGTGCCACTGGCACAAGGCTTCCTGCTCGGTCGGCCAGAAGAGCTCCCTGGTGCGCGCGAGCAGGGCGAGGCTGTGGCGCCGGCGGCTCGGCCGACGCCGCAACGGCCAAGAGTGAAACAGAGGCTTTCGCTGTCGCGAGCTGCTGCGACTTTCACCTGTGCCGCCGTGTTCGCTTGGGGGGTGGGTTACGAAGCCGTGCCGAGGGTGTTGGCGGTCGCGCAGTCCCGCTCGATGCAGTGGTTCGCCCCCTACGTCGACGCCACGCTGACCCCGCTGTACCAGTTCCAGGACCCCTCACAGGAGCCAGCTCACCAGGTCGTGCTCGGGTTCGTCGTCTCCGACCCTTCGTCGGCCTGCACCCCAAGTTGGGGCGGCGCCTACACATTGGCAGACGCGGGCAGCGTGCTTTCAATGGGGGCGCGCATAGCGCAGTTGCAGCAGGAGGGCGTTGGCGTAGGTATCTCCTTCGGCGGGCAGGCCAACACCGAGCTGGCTGTCGCCTGCTCAACCCCCACTTCGTTGGAGCACGCCTGGCAAAGCGTTGTCCAGCGCTACTCCACGCATTTTGTCGACCTGGACGTCGAAGGTGCTGGGCTCACGGCCCCCGGTGCTGCACAGCGGCGCGCCGAGGCGGTCAGGCTGTTGGAGGCCTGGGCCCGTCGGCACCGTTGGCCCCTGCAGGTGTGGCTCACGGTCCCCGTAGCCACCGATGGCATCCAGGCAAATGCCCTGGCGGTGGTGAACTCTTTCTTCCAGGCACGCGCCGGGCTGACCGGCGTGAACCTCATGACGATGGACATGGGCCCAGCGCCAGACGGTGTCGCCGCTCAAGCCAAAGAGGCCCTTGACGCCGCCCACGGCCAGCTGTTGCGGACCTACCAGCGCTGGGGGGACCGCCTCACTTCACTGCAGGTGTGGCAGCACATGGGGGCCACGGTGATGATCGGCCAAAACGACGACGCCGGCGAGGTGCTCACCACGCAGGACGCTTCCAAGATCGTAAAGTTCGTCCAGCAAAAAGATATCCGGCGGGTCTCCATGTGGGACCTCAACCGGGACTCGCAGTGCGGATCCGATTTTGCTGAGGACATACTGTCAAACGTCTGCTCCGGTACTGCCCAGCAACAGTTCCAGTTCTCGAGCATCTTCGGGGCCTTGAACGGGACCTGGTCTGGCGCTCAGGCACAGCTGGTCACCCCTCCTCAGCCAGACCTCAACCCGGCCGCAGCGCCCTACCCGCAGTGGAGCCCCACGACGCCTTACTCGCAGGGTTGGAAGGTCGTGAGGGACGGCTATATCTACGAGGCAAAGTGGTACAACTTCGGAGTCGACCCGGCCGAGCAGGTACAAGCCAGCTGGCAAACTCCGTGGGAGCTGATCGGGCCCGTGCTGCCAGGTGACCATGCCCCGGTCGTCAAGCACCTCCCTCCAGGCACCTACCCGTCCTGGTCACCCTCCAAGAAGTACCAAGTTGGCGCAACGGTGCTCTACGACGGCCTCCCGTATACGGCAAAGTGGCTCAACCAAGATGCGTCGCCTGCCGGCGCACAGTCCGACCCCTACAACTCCCCTTGGTCGCCCGACTACACCATCCCGGGAGAGCCTGCTCAGGTGGGCTCTGTGGCCCAGGGTGCGCCCAGTGGGCAAGGGGCTAGCCCAGCCGGCTAGCCCTTAGCTTCTTGGGGGCCTCTTATTTTGACGCTCTCGGCGGACGTTTATTTCACGAACTCGCCGCCGCGAGCCTGCAGCCCGGCAAGGATCAGTACGGCAGCAACGAAGATGTACTCGTAGTTGGAAGAAAGCCCGACGAGGACAATGACGTCGTTGATGATCCCTATGACCAACGCCCCGATCGCGGCACCCACCACGCTGCCGCGGCCACCGGTGAAGGGTATGCCGCCAAGGATGACCCCAGCGATCGCCTGAAGTGACATGCCTGACCCAGATGTGGGGTATATAGATGCCTGCCATGCGGCGATCATGACCCCGGCCAAGGCCGCAAGCGACCCGGATATGACAAACGCGGTCACCTTGAGGTTGCGGGTGGGTAGCCCGACAGCTTTGCCGGCTTGTTCGTTGGAGCCGACCGCGCGTACCCAAAGCCCGACGGGCGAGTAGCTAAGGACAAGCTGCGCGGCGACAACCACGCCCAGCATCATGAAGACAAGGTTTGACACCCCGAAGCTGTTGCCGGCGATCCCGCCGAAGGTGAAGATCACGTGCGTGCCCTCGCTCGGCGCTATGTAGTTGCCCCCGTTGAACAAAAGCGCAATGCCGAGCAACCCCCAGTATGTCCCCAGCGTCACGACAAAAGACGGGACACGCGCCCGTGTGACGAACAGGCCGACGAGTGAGCCCACCAAGGCACCGAAGACGGTGGCGCACAAAAAGCTGAGCCAACCGGGAAAGCCCTCGAACACCAAGAGCCACGCGGCAAACATGCCTGCGCAGGAGAGCATGCTCTCAACACCAAGGTCGATCATTCCCATCAGTATGACGAAAGCCTCCCCACAGGCGAGCACGATGAGGAAGCTTGAACTAGTGAGGAGGGACTTCAGGTTGCCAAGCGTCAAGAACGACGACGAGGCAATAGTCGATGCTATGACCGCGACTACCAAGAACGCTACTGGGCGGCGTACGCTGCCTGGGTTACCCGCGAGCAAACGGCCCAGGCGCCGCCACTGCAACGACTGCCTCGGAGCCAGGACAGCGGTAGCCATTACTGTGGCTTCTCCGCGTGGCGGGCCTGCCAACTCGCTGCAGCCAGCAGGTCCATCCCTCCCGCAACCTCCGCGCCCCCCCCGAACATCAAATGTACGAGGCTAGCCACTGAAAGCCCCTTGTTGGGCACGACACAATGAAGCCTGCCCAACACCAGTACAGCCACGCGGTCAGCGACCGCCAAGATGTCTTCGAGGCGATGGCTCACCAATATGACGGTCTTGCCTAGCGCCTTCAGGTCCCTTACCAACTGGAGGAGGTCTTCAACCTTGGCAGCCGAAATAGCTGCAGTAGGCTCGTCCATAAGGATAATGTCGCGTTCAAAAAGGATCGCGCGCCCAATAGCCACAACCTGCTGCTCGCCACCCGACAGCGTGCCGAGCAGGTCGTTTGGCCTTACCTTGCTGTGCAGCCTTTCCAGCACTTCACCAGCTCGCTTACGCATTGCCCTGCGGTCGAGAGCTACACCCCACAAACGCAGCTCTTCTCCGAGGAAGAGGTTCTCCCACACGGTCAGGTCACGCGCCAGCTGGAGCTGTTGGTAGATCATCTCGATACGCAACTTGTTGCGTGACTCGCGTGGGGAGGTTATCGAGACAGGCGACCCCTTGTACAGAAAAGTGCCTTCGTCTGCGCGGTTATAGCCGGTCAGAAGTGAGAGGAACGTTGACTTCCCAGCACCGTTGTCCCCAATCAGCCCCACGACCTCTTGTGGGTAGATGTCGAGATGGACCTTGTCAACAGCCGTCACCGGCCCAAAGTGCTTGGAAACACCCTGTACCGACAGCAGTGGCAAACGATGGTCGTCGCCCCCCTCGTTGCCGACAGGCGCCCGGTCCTCGGCCATGCCCACGTGAGCGGCCCCGCCCGACGAAGGCACCACTGTCTTGGTCGTCCGTGCGTTGTCCGACATACCCAATGCCTCCACAAGTTAGCACCAAGGCCCCAGCCGAGGGAGCACAGGCTGCTCCCTCGTACCTCCCCGAGGTGTACCGGTGGCCCGCTAGCGCCTGCCCTCTCTCACCCTGCGCTACGCATGGCTTTCAACTTGCAAAAGGCTGGGACTTGCCGTAAGGAAGGGGCGGTATGACCTTGGGCGTGCCCCAAGCCCCGACGTTGGCCACATTTGCCTTCGTGACGACAGTCATTGGCACCAAAATGTCGTGGTCTTTGAACTTTGCAGGCGGCTTTATCTTGTAAAGCAGGTAATTGGCCATTGCTTCTACCGCCCAGAACGCCTCTAGGTACGGTGAGTGGGTCACGGTGTTGAGCTGCCAACCTTGTTGGATGGCTGTCAAGCTCTCTGGCTGTGCGTCCGCACCGGTTACGAGCACCTTCCCCTTGGGGATCCCATGGTCTTTGAGGGCCGTCTCAACGCCGAGGGCCATCGCGTCGTTCCCACAGATGACCAACTGGATGTTCGTCGTCTTCGCAAGTTCAGCCGACATGACGCTCTGAGCCGTGTTGGTGGCGAAATTGGCTGACGTGTTGAGCACAACCTTGACGGCGCCGCTGTGCTCGTAGGGCTTCAGCACGGCTAGGGAGCCGTCGAGGCGCCCGATGGCGGTACTCGACCCAAGCGTGCCCTCCAATAACACTACGTGCCATGGCTTTGGCACGTGGTGAGCGGAGAGGTACTGCAGCGCTTGCCTGGTCATTTCCTCGCCCAAGACGAAGTCGTCGTCTCCGATAAACACGATACGGGATGAAGGTGCCGTTACGTCTCGGTCGATGGTGACGATAGGGATCCCCGACGCCGCCGCCTTTTGAGCTGCCGCCGTCACCGACTCCTCGACGGGGTTGAGGATTATGCCCTGTACTCCGGCCGCTACGGCAGTGTCAACCTGGCTGGACTCGGTCGGGCCCGAGTTGTTGGCATCGATGATCTTGATGTCGAGGCTGGGGTAGTGCTTTGCTGCCTGCCTGACTCCTTGCGCCATCGGCGCGAAGTAGGGGTACGCGTAACCAGTGAAGATGAAGTCGATCTTGTAGGTCTTCCCCGCAGCTTGTGCGACGGCACCGGAGCTGGCGAGCACGCCCGCGCACAACAGCCCGGCCACGGCACTGGCTGTCAATTTTCTCAACCTGGTCCCTCCCGGTTTTCTTGGGCCCGGCTGGGCGAGGACCTTCCCCAAACCCTTCTTGTCAGCACCCTCGCAGCCGGAACGAGCCTATTTGGAAATCGTTATCCAAAGGGCTATGATAGCGAGCCGGCTGACGCCGTGCAAGGCGACCTACACAGCTCGAGACCTGGCTCGAGGCGCGGCCACTCATAGCTAGGAGGTGAACCCCCATAGGCTCCCCCCCAACGATCCGCCAAGTAGCCGAGCTTGCCGGGGTATCGCCGGCTACGGTGTCGCGCGTCTTGCACGGTACGCGCCCTGTACGGCCAGAGTTGCGGGCAAAGACGCTCGCGGCAGCCGAGCAACTTAACTACCGGGCGAACAGGGTCGCACAGGCCCTGCGGACCCGTTCGACGGGGACCGTCGGGATGGTGGTGCCAAACGTCGCCAACCCGTTCTTCCCCGTTGTCATCCAAGCTGTCGAAAAGGAGCTCCGCCAGCACGGCGTACACCTACTGCTTTGTGACTCAGGTGACGACGTACATGAGGAGGCAGAACTCGTGCGCAGCCTCTTGGACCACCGCATAGATGGCATCCTCGTCAGCCCCTGTGACCGTCTAAGCAGCCGTGCGGCTGTCCGGCTGGCGTCGAGCCTGGTCCCTGTCGTCCAGGTAGACAGGCGAGCGGTGCCAGAGGTCGCCTACGTAGGGGTGGACCAGGAGGCGGCTATGACTCAGCTGGTCAAACACCTCGTAGGCCAGGGCTGCCGGCGGTTCGCCTACGTGAGCTCGAGTTCAAGGGCTTCGACGGCTGCCGACCGGCTCCTTGCCTACAAGCGAGCCGTCAGACAAGTCCACCCTGGCTCAGCGAGACGAGTCTACGAGGGAAGCTTCTCTGTGGACTGGGGGCGAGAAGCTGCTCGCCGCATCGTCGCCGAAGGCGACCTGCCCGACGCGATCGTTTGCGCAAACGACTTGGTCGCCCTCGGCGTGCTCGACGTCCTGCGCTCCCAAAGGCTGCGTGTGCCAGAAGACGTCTTGCTCACGGGGTTCGACGACACTGAGCTGGCCTGCATTGCCTGGCCTCCGCTTACGAGCGTGCGCCAGCCCTTCGAGATAATCGGTCGCAAGGGAGCAGAGCTCGTGCTCTCGGCGCGCAGCGACCTAAGCCCAAAGTCGGTCAGCCTGTTGAAAGCGGAAGTGCGGGTCAGGGCTTCGAGCTGCCGGCACCGCTAGCTCGCCGGCCCAAGCTGCTACCAGCGTACCTCTCGAACGGTTTGCCTTGCGAGTTTGAGCGTGGCTTCTTGCCTTGCGAGCTTGAGCGTTGCTTCGCCAGGTTGGGTATGGCTTCGCTCGCCAGCGGGCTACAGGCGGACTTTGAGGGGGTCCCAAGAAGGCCTCGCCGGCTGAGGCCTGCCCCAATAAGAAGGTTCTTGAGCTCTCCCAGCGAGCGCCGGCGAAGCGAGGCCGCCCAAGCTTTGCGCGGAAGCCCTATAGCGCGTGGCCTGTTCCAGGCGACGTTCTACGGGCCATTTCGAAAAGGCGACGACCAAAAGGACGACGAGGTCCACCACGGGGAGGAGGAAAAGCAGTGACACCCAGGCCGGGTAGCCGGCCTTGGTGGCCACCCTCATCCCCCCAACCGTCGCTAAGACCATGAGGGCGAGAGCGAAAAATATGAAGCCTGCGACCTCGGGGGTGACCGTTTTGGGCATACCTTCCTCCTCCCCGGCTGCTTGGCACAGCCGCTAAAGCCAAATTGTGCCGACCGCCTCAGTGTCGTCACCCTCTGTGGCCATGATGCGCGCGAACTGTGAGGGTTGTGTGAAGGCGGCCAGCGTGGGCTGCCAGGCGCTTGCTTTTGCGGGCACCGGCCCAGCGCCCTCGCCCAGCTCTGTGCCTCGCCCAGCTCTGTGCCCCGCCCAGCTCAGTGCCCCGCGCCGGTCAGTGCCCCGCGCCGGTCACCTTGTCGAGGTAAAGGAGGACCTCGATGGTCCCTGTGTTGCCGACTTTCGCGACTGCGAAGCTCGGGTTCGGGATGTGCCAGAGCCCGAAACGGATCTGCAGGCTTCCCTCCACGACTACGGCCCTGCCTACCCGCTCTGCTCGCAGGGGGAAGCTGACCTGGCGGGTGTTCCCCCGCAGCTCTAGGTCTGGACTGCCCTGGGTTTGGTGGAGGCATCCGCGCTTGGAGCCACTGACTTAGTTGCTCTGTTATAGCAGAGGCGCGTGGGCGCGCGCGACTGACGTTCCTGCCTTTTCCTGGGTATGAAC
>Ga0070737_10000548_pt1 | contig 75522 bp, 59 predicted proteins | sample Coa_R1_10_FD_66438 | JGI IMG/M metagenome (GOLD analysis project Ga0070737, IMG submission 66438) | Surface soil microbial communities from Centralia Pennsylvania, which are recovering from an underground coalmine fire - Coalmine... | ecosystem: Environmental > Terrestrial > Soil > Unclassified...
CCAGCTTACCAATCATGGGTTTTGGCTCAGACCACTTCTTCTCAGGACTGCGGAGGCACCGGCTGCGTTGCTGGTAACTACGTGCCAGTCGTAAGTAGTGGTAAATACTCAACTGCCGGGGGCGGAACAAGCATTTCAAGTCCCACTGTGGATCAGACGGCATATCAATCGAGTCTTGTGACCATACAAATTCTAGACTACACACGTCCTGCTGACGCACCGTATCAACCAGCTGGAAGTGATGGCTGTACCCCTGAAGGACAACCTTGTCTTACTCATCCTACGGCCCCCCAAGGGACTAATGCAGAGTGGGAGGCGGGACTAATTTCAGTTGGAGCTATCCTTGCTGGTGGTGGACTCGCCTTGGGCCTGGCTCCATTAGCTGCAGGGAGTGTAGTCTTTGCTCCCGCTGCCCCCTACATAGAAGAGACTGGCGACGCCTTAATCTGGGGAGGAGCCGAAGGTCTTGTTTACACTGTTGAAAATGGTGCAGGTGCGACTCCCGAAGGCGCCGAGCAGGCGATTGGCACTGGGGCGGCGGTAGAGTTCTTCAAATGGCTAAGCTCATTTTAGCATTGCATTGTTTGCAAATGAAAACCCATCGGGGGCTGTAGAATTGTTTGAAAGTCGGCGGTTCGTTTTAGATTGATACCAAATTCAGTTTGCTATTGAAACCGACAGAATTTCTTTCATACCATCTCGACCGTCGCACAAAAATATATGTACCATCGAAAGTGAGAAGGAAGCTTTCCAGAAGAGCGGATGGATATCCGTAATGAATAACAAAATGATTCTTTGTCTTGTTGCGGTCGTTCTTGCCCTGATTCTTGCTTCTATGGCATCTTATTTCTATATTTATTATGGCCGCGCCGTTGGCTCCTACCCCAAGTCTGGTCTCGAGCTGATGTCAGGATCGGTATGTTATGCATATGATGGAAATGTTACTGGCCCTGGAGGCAATGCCTCTCATCTTCCAAATGTTCTTCAACAATTTCATCTCAATTTTAATCAAGAGTTCGGAGCCGTGTTGCAATTCAATGTATCCGCAGTCGAACAAAATGAAAGCTTGGGGAACGGTCCGGAATACCTACTTCAAGGATTAACGGATGCTAATTACTGGTATGAGGTCGGGCTCTCGTGGAATACTCTAGTGACTGCGACATTTCATAGATCTGGCTTCGGGTTCATATACCAAGTGTGGAATGCAACTTCAAATCGCTCTCTCTTCCCAGATAACGCGACCAGCTCTGAGGGTCTGAATTTCTCACGATCCGTCAAGGACGGAGATATTGTTCTACTATCATTGAAGATACTTCCGGGCGAAAATGTCTCGGCTGGAAACAATGCCATAGTAAAAATGTCTGGATACGATTGGAATACGTCAGCATCCGCAAACGCAAGCTTCAAGGCTTTCAACTCCAGCATTTTCGTCTCAAAGCCTTACTCAAACACAGCAAGTGGTTTGACAACCGAATGGTATGTAACGAACCCTAATTTCTGTTCGGACAAAAAAGTTGTATATTCCAATACAATTTCGCCTCTAAATCGGCCAGAATGTGCATCGATGAGCTGGAATATCCAAACTTTTCGGTAATCTTCACGGGTTGCACAGGGCCAATCTCGTTCAGCCCCTTCTCGAATCCGCCGTACCAGTCTTATTCGACGTGGGGGCATACAGTGTACAGTACACCGTACCAATTCGTTACGAGTTAGTTCTACTCGGTTCACGGGCTGCAATATCGAGAGAATGGCAGAATGCATTCTTGTTAGGTCATATGATGCATTTTCGATGCAGCCAAGACACTAGCATATAAATTCTGATAATGACGATCCCTAAAACAACAAACTATAATGCATCCGCGAAGTCTTTTCTCCCCTTGAAGGTTATGCCTTTGCCACTGGAACAACGATGGCCGTGGTTTATCTTACAACCTACATCTTTTCGAGTAGGCGAAAGCAATTCTCTTAAACCTCGACATTTTTGGCGTTTAGAGCCTTGGATCTCTTTAATATTGAATTTCGGGTTTGGCGGGTGTATGTGAAAAACCATCCTGCTCGCCTCGAGCAAGAGTAACACCGAAGCAAGCGACTCTCGGAGAAATTGGAAAGGGCAGAGTAAACCACTTTTGGCAAGATCTCGATTACTAGAGTTGAGGTATCAGGCTTTAGTTGCCGCTGTAATTACGCTTGTCTTCGTAGCAATAATTGCCTCGCTTGCTTTGGCCCACGAATGGTCGGGCACTATACTTCGATATGTCATCCTATCGATGATCATTGTAGCTGTCGCGAGTGGTTACGTCATGCGTTACTACGGTTTGAGGAGATCTAGCGTGGAAAGATGACGAACACCGAGATGCTGGAAGTGAAATGTTCACCTAGACGGACTCTGGCCACCGTGCTGGAATATTCTTTCCCTTACGCATTCAAGGTGTCAATCAGCGTAACACAACAACCGAATGGCTACAACAAAGCAAGCTTTGGATACACGGTGATCTCAGGCTCTACGACCGCCGAAGCGATCTATGACAGCGTATTGCTCCGCAGCAATAATAACGACACGGCCTCGACTGCTTTGTCAATAGATGGGACTTTACACTCCGAGGAACAACTTCTACGATGCAGAGCTGGTCTTTGGCGGTCCGCCGGGTGCCGCAACTACGTTCACTTCTATGAATGCATCACTCGATACGTATTACATTACTGCAGGTGGCAAGCAGACAAGACTTCGAGCACTATTACTGTTTCGAATGTATTGGATCCTGCCTTGCAGAATGACCCCTCAGCTCAGGGCGGCTCGTTGCCAATGTGTGATGGCCAGCCCGAAATGTTATGCGGTGAAGCGGCGGCAATGGGAGTTACTGGTGGTCTGATTATTGCCGATTTTATGCTTGGCTATGCCACTTTTCTTAGGCCAAATCTATGGACCGGCTACGCCTTGGGTATGTCGGTCGGGGCTACATTTTTTGCGGGAGGATACACTATCGATCATGGCCAGAGTGCTACTGGAAAGGGCGCGATAGAAGAGGCCGAAGCGGGCGCCGCAGATTGGTATGACCGAACAGACTGGATATTGCCATTCTTGCCAATTCTTGGCCCCCTGTTATAGGAGGCCCTTGCTCTAAGGTATCAAATAGATCTTGGAAATGAGCATCAATTTCAAATCTGAATCTCGCGAGGTATCGAGGCACAGTGAGTAATTCCACTTTAGTTGGTTTGGGACAAACGAAAACTACAAAATCTATCAGGAACTACCACGGGTGATTCAGAAACGACCCAGAGCATACGAAATAGGAATACAGAGAAAACTACAATCGCCAAAGTCACGGCAATTGGATTCTTTGTATATGGGTTGTATCGCGCATATCTTGCATCTGCTGCCCTGATTTTCCTTACGGTCTACCACAATCTCGAGCTATACAATCCATTCGACGCCTACATCGTAATTGCGGTTACATTGACCTTTCTTGTGGTTGGGATTCTCTCATTCCCCGTCGGCATACTACTCTTGAGATGGAGCAAGGTCGGAGCTGTCCTAGGCACTTTGATTATGGTCTTGAACATATTCATCAACCTCATGGATCTTGTGGTCGGAGTGCTTACCCTTACCCCGGGTTTAGTTGCTGAGCTGTCGGGTTTGCTCATACTACTTTGTCTATCTGGAGCTTCATGGTGGAAGCTGTCATGATTACTCGGATCACTAATGTGTGTCCCTCATGGTTATGCTAACACTATCCTCCAGTTCGTCATCGTCGAAAGGGTCTCCGTACAAACACTGAGGTTAAAGCTGATTGATTGCGAGAATTCTGCCAGCGGCCCCAGTAGCTCCAGTGGAGTGTCACAGCTACAGTTTCTTTGGATATGGCTGTTTTGTCGAAGGAATAGTGTACTCAATTGTTGGAGCGTTTTTCTTCATCTTTCTACTGTATCTATTCCGATGGTATAGGAGATTGGGAAAAAAATACTGGTGAGGTCGCCGATACTTGACTACAAGTGGAACTTCCTGCTGGAGTATTACGCCGGCTTTCTCGGCGAAATCTTCAGTACCGGGTGCCAGAAAGGGCACTAGTTAGGCTGCTTGAGCGCGCCCCTCCTGATTGCTCTCTCTTCGCTTCCCTTGTTTTGTTAGATTGTACAGGATTCCGAATATACCATGTGCCGCAAGACGAAACGATCGTGCTTCGATTTCTAATTACGTATCTGTCACAAGCAGTGGTAGTTACTCAACTGCCGGGGGCGGAACAAGTGTTTCAGGGCCAACAGTGGACCAAGCAGCGTCGAGCACTGAGACGGGTGTACTGTCGTATACACAGTCTTACCGTCCCACTGCTCTGCCACCTGGTAGCAGCGGATGCACACCGCAAGGTGTCTGTCTCCTACCCCAGAACTACAATGCTCCTTCATCCACATCATGGCCCCAACTCGAGGCTGTTCTCTTTTCAATTGGAGCTATTGGTGCAGGGGTTGGACTTATTGCCCTATTAGGACTTGCTGCCGGCTCAGTTGCCTTGCACCTGCAGCTCCATACTTGGTAGCATCGGGAGTAGGTGCTATCTATGGGGGAGCCGCGGGTTTGGTTTACGTATATGAGAAAGGGGCAGCTGCGAATCCGCAGGGAGCAGAGGAAAGGGCGGGAATGAGTGCAGGGCAGAGTTTCTTCCAATGGTTGTTTGGGACGATGGAGCTAGCCCGCTTGGTGCATAACATAGATTAGGGCCCGATTCGCGGATTCAGCTTATTGAAGAGATGACAGCACTGGAACTCGATCCAATGTTTTCCTTCTCTGTCACACTTCGCGTGGCAGGGGGATTGTTTTTGTTGGCCGATTCTCTTGTGATAGGTCTATACGTACTGTCTGTTCGTCCACTGTTTGTGCTGTTCGCCATTTTTATGTTCTCGGGCGTGGTTGGCGGTGCCTTGAGTGTGTACCAGAGCCTCACTCTACAGGTTAGGAGCGCTGAATTTTACGAAGACGGCTTTAAAGTGAAGGGACGCAATTTGAAAAGAGAGCACTACACCTATTCCGATGTTAAGGACGTAGTACTTGTCAAGGCTCCATGGCCCAATACGACCTTGACGATACTTCTCAAAGGCAAACAAGATGGTGGTGGTGATGATGTATTGGAGGAATCAATAACGATAACCAAGAATCCAGTAAGTAGTTACTTGGATGTGGATCTATATAGCTGGTTAAAGGAGAAAATTGCTGATTTACGAGAACGTGCGACTTAACGAAGGGTCAGGATCGATGTCTAATTTTCCACTTTCATATCTCTGGGAATTTGGTAGCGATACCAGTGAATGTGCATACAATCTCGAGACTACCTTACTAAATGGCAAGCTGGTTGTGACGCTAGGAAGCTTGGACTTTTACAGAAGTTATTCGACCTAGACTTGAAGTTTCTCTGGTTGTGTGAGTATGTGCATAGCTAGGTCGGTTTGCAAGTTCAAACCGTTAACATAATGATTTGTATTCGCCAAGTTTTAGCCTTTGGTCGGACATACTAGCCCTGAAGAAGATGTTAAGATTTGGCTTTCAACGCTAGCGAGTTAATCTTGGCAGAGGAGCAGGGCATCTTTCAGAATTTTGGGTTGCTGAAGAACGAGTCTGGAACGCTTGTCTTGACCAACAAACGACTCGTTTACCTGCGCGGAGAAGAGTTCTTCTACAATCCAAGCGGGTACTATCATCCGTTGAGTACTCCCTCCCAAGGGACTGGAATCGGCCCCATTCCCCCGGTCTTTTTTGCCGAAGTCTACGATGTGTCAGAGATACCTGCTGACCTTCCCTCCGCTCCCAATCCCGCGTCGTCTTCCTATTAATTTGCAGTAAGTGTTGCTTCCATAGTCAATTGTGAAACCAAGAGGAAAAGGATCGGCGGCCACCCTTTGCTTGCGATTAGCTGGTTCGCCGGTGGCGATAACGAAGTAGAGAGAAGAACCGAATTTTGGCAGTACCTGATGAAGAGGCGGAAATCAGGGCTCGACCACTGGGGGGAAGTCATAATGAAGCTCAAGAATGGCGAGTTGAGCAAAGAACTAGAAAGGGAAAATCAAAGGAGGAGGACGAACGGTCCAGCGGTCGGCTCTCTTCAATGGAGGGTGCTCTATATTCTTGGCGATTTGCGGGGCAAAGGCCTTTTCCAGATAGAAGGAGAGCTGAAGGCGAAATTCCCAAGCATCAATTTCGACTCCGAGGAGATCGAGGCCGCTTGTTCAAATCTTCAGAGAGAAAAATGGATAATTTGTAGCCAAGAGCCAAACGACATTCCAGTTTACAGACAGAATCCCCCTCTCGGGCCGAGATTCGATCTTTCAGCGTGAGAGAGGTGCCTGCGCGAACCGAAGGTCTCTAAGCCCGACGCGGTTCTTTCCGTCGCAGTAGTATTTGTCGTTGGTGTCGCAATTGATGTTTGGGAGTGTCGCCATAATCGGTAGCTCGGAGAAAGTGAATATTTTGAGTCGGAAGAATTCGAAACGAAATAACTATTTGCGAATTTTTTCCTTTTTTGTCTCTTTATTGGTTTGCTATTTTATACCGCGATCGGAGAATTTTCTCACGGAAATATTTTAATTGGTGAATTTCTTGCCGGCGTGGGATCTGCGTTAATCCTGATTTTCATTGTATTCTTCATTGCCGATTTCAAAATCATAAATGAATCATTCTCATCAGGAGAGAGAAGAGATGCTGGATAGTGCGCTAATTAAGAGGAAATTTCCGATCCTCTAGGTCTATTCGTGCGACTCGGTTGGAAACAGAGTAAAGATGGTCTACGGTTCGATTACAACCACGTAATTTTACTCTTCCTACAACCGCATGACACAGGAGAACACATCCGCTTCGGACTGCGGAGGCACTGGCTGCGTTGCAATGTCTAAGATGCCACCAATCTATATTCACTTTCCGACCGCGAACCTATTTACAAAATATCCGACAAGCGTTCGACACCAGGGGATATCTTAATCAAGCGCTGACTTCGATCAACCTATTCTCTCATAGCGTTCTTTCTTGGTAGCTGCGTAACCGCAGATGATGTTAGGGCATGAACCAAACCAATTGATTCTTCCAGCCTTATTCACTGTCTACCTTATAATCGAAATTGCACCAGCATTCATAGGATTCGGTCAAAGGGGCTAACAATAAGGATCGCTATGCCATAGATTTAGATACCGATCCGAAGGCGCAAGATTTAATCATTAACAGCAGGCATCAATTGTCAGAGTCATTCCGGTTGCCGGGCCAGAGACGGATCAAAGTCGAGTCTGACCCGGGTTTTAGAGATTGGCTAACTTCCTCTCCACAAGGAGATGAACTAAAGTCTCGGATCAGAAACCTTGTAGATCTGCTCAAATCCAATGCATTTCTTGGCGAGCAGATTCCCCGTCGCTTATGGCCTCGCACTTCACTGTACCGAGACATAAACAACCTGTATAGATTGAGAGTTACCGATCAAGCTAGAATTACATATACCGTGATTGCGCGAGGATCCGATGAAATGGTTGTGAGAATCTTGGAATTCTTCCGAACTCATGCTGAATATGACAGGAGGTTTGGATACGGTTAGATCTCTACCCCAGACTTGAGGAGGGCTTTCAATTTTGAATTGTCTGCTGCAATCCAGACAATTCTTCCCTCATTATCGTAAGCGATCTGATTGTGAGCTTCCAAATACTCAAGAACTCTTTCAAATGTTTGATACATCATCGATTTTGGAATCGCCTTGTAAAGTTGCATCTTCCTCAATGGTTCACCGCCTTCCTTGATTGTCCTTTCAACCATGAGCATAGTGGACATGTTGGGTAAATGCAATCCATTGGTTTTGCTAGCCATTTTTTCCAGTTCCGCGACCAAATAGTCTTGAATTAGGGCTTATATAAGAATATATAATATCACTTTATATGAAATAATCAACACGCCAGCGTTAATGAGGTAATCTGAACATTGGAGGTTCAGCTTGACAAGGAGACTATGCGCTGGCTGAAGATTGGAGAAAGGCAATATTCTAAGGGTCAGTTCAGGACGGCAAAGGCAAGGAAGACATCGACAAGGTTCAGGCAAATTGACCTATGAAGTCGTCTTCCTTAACTTATTCTTGAAGCAATTCAGGAAGAAAATCCTCCTTGCGAACGAATCAACCCGTATTAGTTTATGACGAACTAACAATGAAAATTGTGCATGAGGCAGATACAGATTGGCTGATAAACTCAGAGTTTGGTCATGATGATTCTCCTCTTTTCGAAGGCTCGGCTAAAGCTTCGATTATTTCGCAAACTTCTTGAGGGCTCTTTTTGTCCTCCTTCTATATTAGTTCTGACAGCGTTATGCTACGAAATCATGCCTTCAGTAGCTAGAGAATACTTCAGCTTCGACACTTACAGACTTGATGAGTGACAAGCTTAGTTGGATAATACCAAGTTCACGGGTACTTCCTTTGCTTATGTAATCTACACTCAACCGGCCCGAATCCGCACATTTGTCTCCGTGACCGATGGATGAACCACACTTTGCAAAGCTTCTATACCCACTTTATGCAAACTAGTTGGCCACGATTAGTGATTGATGGGTTCTAAGTGTATTCCCGAATATGGTGAATAAAGCCGAGACCCCGCGTCTTATCAAGGACTTTCTTATCAGCTGTAAACACGGGGAGCGCTCTTTCTTGGCCAACGGCAATATACGAAGAATCGTATACTGTTATACCATACTTGGTTGCAATGTTTACTGTAGCTTCAGAGTACCTTCGCTCAAATGGAACCTCAATGAACTGATAATTGTCCAGGTCTCTTGAAATTCGCGTGATTTCCTCGACTCCGAATTCCCCAGAGTATTTCAGCGCGTTTAAGACCTCATACTTTGCAAGAGAAGGAACCACAACCCTCGTGGCCAGTCCTACGTGAGCCTTTCTCAAACGCAATGACTGCTCGGTGAATGGCTCATTAACGAACCACTTTACAATCACCGACGCATCAGCAACTAGCGCTGCTGGTCTCGTTCCCGCCATCTCCTTATTTCTGCCGTGCTGTTCCAACCTTTGGCAGTGCGCCGCAATGAATCGGTATCGTCAGAAGCCTCTTTTAGCAAACCAATATCAACCGGTTGCCAGAGCTCCGCTTCGGCAATCTTTTCCTCGATTGCCCTTCTCGCGACCTCGCTCCAATTTATCTGACGTAGTTTCTCCATCTTGCTCTTGAGCCGATCGTCAACTCTGAGCGTTATTACGGGCATACAAGGCGTAATACAAGATATTGTATATATATGTATTACAAGAATTTCTTAGCATCAACGAACTCGGGTTGATGACATTGAGTTCAGTCCTAACCTGGAAAAAATCTGCTTTTCTCGAAATGCTTGCCTCCTGTTGTAACGTGGACGAGTACTCACCATTTTCTTATCTTAACTCCGGGTTCCTCGTAATCAGGATCGTCGGTAATCACATACTGCGCATCGCGCATCTTGACAAAAGGCGGCTACTAGAGCCTAGGCAATGGGGACGGTTCGCTTTGCAAGCAGAAGCTTCCCTGCATTAACGCAAATTGCCTCGCCAAGAGGAGCTACACGCATGCCCCGACTCTTGAGCAGATTTATCCAGGCGAGCACGATTTCTTCTCCCATCCTGGGTCCAGCGAACTCTATGAATTCTGTTAGAACAATCGATGGCGCGATCAGCCCACTTGATAGCTCCCTGTTGAGAAGTGTCTCGACACTCTTCCTCGTCTCCTCGTTTGGAGGAAGCTGCAAGGTTAGCAAGAACCTATAGTGTCAGCAACAGCCGTCAGCGCCACTTCTTCCTCCTGGATTCGTCGAGCTCGTGAATAATCTCCTTGTAGGTTCTTTCCCCAACCACTTTCCCGCCTCTCACCGGAGGGAGTGACTTGAGCAAAATGCCTTCCTTATGCTCTTCTGCCTCAAGGAGGCTGCCCTCCTCTAGGTCGAACTTGTGCCTTAGCTCGACCGGTATTGTAACCTGACCTTTCCTTTTTACTCTAACCTGGGACAACTTGATACGCAGTCGTACCAAAGTGAGTACGATTCTTAAAAGGTCACTGGGTGCCAATCAAGTTGCTAGTCCGTCCTCCAACATACAGAGGATCTAGCAGGAAACTTTCGGCGGGCAAGATGACGGAGGAACCCTAGAAGCAAACGAGACTGGCCACAACTAGTACTGAGGGCAATTAATTCAGTTCCGATTACCTTCCATTCGGCCCCGAGTACAGTTCCTAGAGTTCTGACATAAGCTACTTGTACACCGGACAGCTTATTGCTACCGCGACGAGTCTACACGATCTAGAAGCGCGGTATAATGATCCTGGAAAGCTAATAACCGTGGATAAGAAAATGGGCTATACCTTAGAAATCCTCAAAATCTGAATAGATGTGGCTAGGTAGGCGATAACTCAGAAGAACGCATCGATCCATCTACCGAAGGTACGAATCGCTTTAGAAACTCCTGTAATTTTCTAATTAAGCGTAGAACTCCCCTTCATCAATCTCCTTGATTAAGAGTTCCACGCTCTAAGGAAATTGTGGTTTCGCGGCCCTCAAAATTCGTCCATGCATGGGAGAGCTTCTCAGCGACCAAACCGATCCAGTCGCCCAAACCTCGCGTCGGCAATGCGTTCCAGTTCGAGTTTTGTAAAGGAGCCCTTGATTTCCTGCACCTCAGGAGTAAGGGCAAACGACTCATCCACGATATAGTCATCGGGGCCGAATCCGACTCCGTGAAGTCTTGCAAGAGTACATTCAAGGTAGTACTTTGCTTGGTTTGCGAGATCGGGCTTTTTCGAGGCAGCTTCTGCAGAAGCGAGTGCATCGGAGATGCTGTGATAAAAGGTGGCTCCGGGAGACCAGGAAAGTATACACTTGCTCGTCCCGCCGTCGCTGACTAATGTGGCTGGAACGGGAAGCCAGCTCTCATCGATCGCAGTTTGCTCGGCTATTGGTACTGTTCTACCCTCCTTGATTCTGCTACGCCACTGAAAGACTACCCTGTTGGCTTCCAACAATCGGGAATCAAGAAAACTTAAGTTTCTCTGCGATGCTTCCTTTCGGCAAACTGCTCAATTGTGAAGTAAAGGTATCCCAAAGTTCAGTCGGCCACCCGTCTCCATAGCAGACGCTACCCTTGTCGGAACGGACCATGTCCTTGCGGTCTACCCAGTGAAGGATGCACATGACACCGTTGTCAGATCGTCGCTCATCAGGTTCGAGTGTTGTGACTTTGATCTTTACAGATGTCAAGTTCGTAGTGAACCGATTGAAAGCGCTGTTCCACTTGCCGAAGTAACGCTTCACTGCAGGTCCCGATTCTTCGGTTATGACTGCAAGCTGAGACTTTGCCGCTAGAGCGAATTCATTCACAGGCCGCAAGATACCAGCCCAACTCATACGAGAGCCATGAGCAACTATGGGTTCTAAGAACTCCTTTCCTTTCATCGTCTCCTCCCCAACTTCCTTTTCTTCAGATCCTCGCTCGCATTTCCCACGTTCTCTCCCAGCCAAGCTTGGAGTATACCCTTCTAGCCATCTTCGAGGCGTGCAGCCTAACTGATCGGTAGCCTTTCTTCTTGCACCTTTTCATGGCCTCCTTCACAATGCTCGAGGCAACCCCCGTTCCCCTGAATTCAGGCTCCGTATACATTGAGAGGAGGTATGGCTCTTCTGAGTTGGTCTGCCCCGGCCTCGGATGAATCTGCCGCAACCATATTCCACCGCTACCGACTATTCTACCCTCAGCACTGAAAGCCGCTAATCCAATAAACTTGCGTCTGCCAATCATCTCAGTTATCCACTTTTGATACGGCTTGTCGTAGATTCGGAGCTTTCTGTGTCCGTTTCGTTGGTTTATTTCTTCCCACATCTTTCTGCGGTGGGTTACAAGAATATCGATATCTTTTCGAGTGGTCCGCCTAATTTTGTATTCACTGTTCGGCATGTTCGGAATCACTATCTCAAGTTCCATATCTAAATACTCATGAAATTAAAAAAAGAACAGATTACATTCTAAGAAGATAGGCAGGAATGGCCATTTTTATCGTCGTCGGACACTAAAGAGATTTGTATCATAGGCTTTGAAATGCCAACGGATCGTTCCAGTTGGAATCTGCAAATCATCCAAAAAAGGATGCGAGGCCTTTAACGAATGAACTCTTAGCGGTAATTTCCATGAAGGGGAAGAGAGAAATCTCACTGGCCCTGAGCTTCGAGCGATTTGTTAAGAGGGTTGTGGCATGCAGTAAAGTGTGAGGGTGACTTCTCCGCCAACTCGGGATCAGCCTCAGCGCAAACTGCCGTGGAATATTTACAGCGAGGCAAGAATGCGCATCCTTTCTTAATTGTTAGTCCATCTTCTATGGATGTGGTTACTGTTGCATCAGCGCTTGGCGCCACTTGAAGTTCCTTCGCTAACTGTTTTTCAAAGTCGAACGAGGGCGTCGACTCCATAATGAGGTTGACGTAAGGATGGTGAGGCTTGGCGAGTACAGCCTCAGTGCGCCCCAATTCGACAACCTTTCCGAGGTACATGACTAGCGTTCGATCACTGACTATCTTCGTGCTCGCTAAATCGTGAGTTATCATGAGCACGGTGAGTTTTCTTTTCTCCTTCAACTCGTAGAGGAGGGACAAAATCTTCAGCCGCTGGGCGGCGTCGAGCATTGTGATCGGCTCATCAGCAATGAGCAACCTTGGGTTCGACGCTAGGGCTCTTGCTATGTTCACCCTCTGTCTCTGCCCCCCGGAGAGCTGGTGGGGGAACCTGTGCAACACCTGACTCGGGTCAAGGCCCACCTCCTTAAGCAGGTTGGACGCGGACACGCGCACGGCGTCCCGCCCCTTAACCTGAGCGAGCCGACGCAGTGGCAATGAAAGTGCAGCCAAAACGTCATGCCTTGGATTTAGGGATTCGAATGGATCTTGGAAGATTATTTGGACATCCTTCCTGTATTTTAGGAGGTCTCTGCCGCGCAGTTTGGTCACCTCGACACCGTTGTATCTTATCGAACCTCGCGTGGGCCTCGTCAGGGACAGGATGCAACGAGCAATGGTGCTCTTACCGGAGCCGCTCTCCCCGACTATCGCTAGAATTTCAGAATCGTATGCCATGAAAGAGACGTTGTCGACAGCCTTTATCCATGACTTGCGGCTGAATCTGCCGGTGCGACCCCCGCCGCCGCCCGATTTCGCAAACTCGACAGTGAGGTTGCTCACTTCGAGTATCGCCCTCCCCTGCTGGGATGGCTGTCGGCGTTCATCGTAGTTTAATTGTACTTGTGACAAGCAACGAGCCTCCCATCGTCAGTTTCCTTGAGTTGAGGCCTTTCCTCTTGACACCTCGTAAAGGCGTACTTGCATCTCTTAGCGTACTTGCAAGCTGCTCTTGAGAGGAGGCCATCCAGCGGCTCGTTTTGATTTGCCCTCTGAGATTCGAGGGCTGTCCGCTGTGAGTCCATCGTCAGGAGCGTTCCAAGTAGCATTTCGGTGTACGGATGACGCGGGTCTTTGAGAACCTTGGAAATTGGGCCCTGCTCGACAATTTCCCCAGCATACATTACGGCCACATTTTCCACCAATCCACCGAGCAGCAAAATCTCATGCGTGATGAAAATCAGTGAGAGATTCTTCTCGAGTATTTCCTTCTTAAGGAGCGAGAGGATCTGCTTTTGCACGACAACATCTAGGGCGGAGGTGGGCTCGTCGGCAATGAGCAACTTCGGGGAGAGTGCCAGAGCGAGGGCAATTACAACTCTCTGCCGCATGCCCCCGCTTAATTGATGAGGATAGGCGCCTGCCCTGTCGTCAGGAATGCCGACTTCACCAAGAAGTTTGACCGCCCTCTCTCGCGCCTCGCCCCTATTCAGATTCGAGTGTACTTGCATCACCTCAACAAGAGGGTCGGTGATGGTTTTTACCGGGTTAAGGGAATTCATGGCTGATTGGTAGACCATTGATACCTGTCTCCATCGATACTGCTTCAATTCATCCTTTCGCATCTTGAGCACGTCTTTTCCATTAAATTCTATGGATCCCGAGATAATTTTACCCGGCCGCTCTATCAAGTTCATAACGCTCATCCCTAGCGTAGTCTTCCCACTCCCCGATTCCCCGACTACGCCCAAGGTGAACCCTTTCGAAGGGACATCCAAGCTTACATTATCAATTGCGGATATCCTACTTCCCGCAATGTTGTAAACCACAGCCAGGTCTGATACCCTGAGCAGACTACTGGTCGTCATGTTGCGAGCACCAAACTTCTCAACACCGATTCTCTGCGCGCGACCTTGGTTCTTAGGGCAAAATAAGTAAAACTGGTCGCCACTCCTCTCTCCTTAACTTTTTGATTCATATTATCTTCAGCCTCGGATTGAACTTTTCCTCTAGCGCAAATCCGATGAATGCAAATCCCGTGGCTGTGAGAGTAATTATGGCACCCGGCACGAGGATCCACCACCACGCTCCAGCATAGAATCCAAATTGTTGCGCCCAATACAGTGTGCTACCCCAGCTTACCGCATTCGGATTCCCTACACCGAGGAACTGAAGTGCCGTGGTGAGTATGATAGTAAGGGAGACATTCACAATAAAGTAAGCCATGGCGATCGAGCCTACTTCTGGCACTATGATTCTGAGGACGATCTCAATGTCTCGCAAACCTCCAGTCCTCGCTGCATCGACAAATGGCAGCTTCTTCGCGCTCGCAACTTGCGCTCGCACAGACCTGGCGACTGGAGGCCAGAGGACAGCAATGAGCAGCGACATGATGAAAAGATTCGTGGCAGGAAATAAAGAGCCAAGCATGATAAGGAGGGGTAGGACGGGGAACGCCATTACCACGTCGCTCGCGCCGCCAAGAACTCCGTCAAGCTTTCTGTAGTACCCACCGAACACGCCAACAAAGAAGCCGAGCACGACAGATCCCAGCGCTCCTCCCATAGCAACGAACAACGAAGGATACGCGCCCCACACAATCTGGCTGAAAAGGTCGTGACCGAGATAGTCCGTTCCAAATGGGTGAGCGTAGCTTGGTGGCTTGTTGATAGAGACTGAAATCGCGTAGGGAGAGTACGGTGTGAGAAGGGATCCTGCGACGATGAATACTATGATCCCAACAATCATGCAAAGGCCTATCTTGGAAAGCCTTGAAGAAAAAATCGAAGAATAGATGCTACGAAGTCGGTTGCGTGGTCGTTCTTCGATTACCACATCAGCCGATGTCGTTGTCACTTTTTAACTCACTTTTTTCTCTTTGGTTTCTACTGTTTCTCTATTTTGTCGAACAGAGTGTATGCCATGACCGCAAGTATCTCGCTGTTTTGCATCTACTGCCTAACTTCGTCTTCCTCTCTCAGCTTGGGATCCAGACGAACAAGGAGGAAATCTCCTATCAAACCGCCGATTACCACGAGGAGGGTGACGTAGAAGATACTGCCCTCCAATACTGGGTAGTCCCTGTTTACAACTGCGTCTACAATCAAGTCGCCTATTCCGGCGTAACCAAAAACCGATTCCACAAGTATCACCCTGCTAATTAGGCTTGCTAGAGAGAATGTGAGCAAAGAAACTAGAGGTAAAAGAGAGTTCCTCAATATGTAGCGCCTAGCGATCAAAAAGTCACTGAGGCCCCGCGTCCTTGCAGCCGTCACGTAGTCGGTCTTGAGTACCTGCTGGGTCGTGCCCCTGAGCACCAGATACACCTCGCCAAAGAAGGAGAGAGTCATTGCTAAGACCGGCAGGATTGCGTGCACGATAACTGACCCAAGATAGGCTAGCCCCGTTCCCGGGTTGTTGCTGATATTTCCGAAAATTGGGAGCCAGCGAAGGTATACTGCAAATACCCACAGCAGAATCATCGAGGTCCAAAATACAGGCGTCGCATGGAACACTATTGCTGAGTAGAGAGAGCCCACTTCGAACTTGCCGGCCCTGCGCGATGATGCGTACGCGCTCATGAAGTATGCAATAATTATTGATAGGGCAAAACTTGATCCAATAAGGATGAGCGTCCATGGAAGCCGTGAAAAGAAAAGTGTCGTCACTTGGGCGGGAAAGTACTGGTAAGAGACGCCAAAGTAAGGGGGCCATGATAGGAATATTCCTTTCAGGTAGAGAACGTACTGCACGTAGTATGAGTGATCAAGACCAAGCCTAGCCTGAATCTCGACGAAGGCCTGCTGCGGAAGCCTGCTGCTCGCTGCCAAGATTTCGGCTGCGTTTCCGGGAACTAGGCGGGGAATTATAAAGTCGAAGTTAATTATCGCAACCATGATTGCGATAGAGACTAAAATGCGGCGCATAAGGTATCGCAAAGAAGCTCAGCCTCCAATGTCAAACCTGTGAGGAAAATTATTCTTCTCCTTCACCATCACAAGATAGATACCACAACATGCACGAAGACGGTAATTGGGAAACATTTCAGTTTTTGCATGCCTTCGGTCGAGATCGGACGTCGCGTAGGGGAAAACTGTCGGGGCGGAGCTCCACAGAAAAAAGAAGGAGAAGGGAGGGGGAGAGGGGGAGAGAGGATGAGACCGCCCTCTAGTTTGTCGCTGATTTGTTATGGATTGCTTCGTCCTCTTCTCCGCACTGCCAGGACTCCGAGTAGGATCACAATAATTACCACAACAGCTGCTATTGCTGCCAAGGTAATGTTATTGCTAGAACTACTAGATTCCTGCGAGGTCGTTGGCGAAACCAATGTCGTCGGTGAAGAGGATGTCGTTACGACAGACACAGAAGAAGAGACCGAAGTCGCCGTCGGTGTACTTTGCGCGGATGTGGATGTCGCTGCGGATGAAGAGGAGGAAATGGTGGCTGAGGTTGTCGAAGAGCCAGCTGGGGTTAGCAGCGCTAGGGCGGTATCATTCCACTCGGGTGCGGCGATGTAATACATGTATGTGCTTGGCCAGTTGGTGAACCTCTGCGTGTTGTATGCCATCAGAGCTGGAGCATAATCCAACACGAGTTGCGGTAGGTACTGAGAATTCAAAGACTGAATGTTCGAGAGGTACTGTGACTCTAAGGCTGGGTCGGCGGTCCCCTCTAGTGCTGTCTTGTTGCCGTTGTATTCGTTGTCAATTGACGGAGGATACAGATTGTGGGCTGGCTGGACGTATGGATTGTAAACAAACCATGCAGGCTCTCCGTCCAAGTATGCGTCTCCAAATACCGGGCCACCGCTCGTGTGGATGATCAGATTGTTCTGTATGTTGAACGTGTTGTGATAGTCATATCCAATGAGCGTTCCCATCGATGTTGCTTCCAAAGTAGTAACCTTGAAGCCAAGTGATTGGAGGCTGCTCTGGACGATGCCGGCCGCAATTTCATTCGAGGTGACATCCGTATCTGCCCAAAGCGTCAGGCTGACATCTGTTCCATTTGGATACTGGAGGAAACCATCTGATCCCATCTTTATACCGATGGAACTGAGGAGAGTGGTAGCCTGACTGGGACTGTAACTGTAGTTGGACTGGTGCGAGTTGTACCACGAAGAGAACGTTGGGACTCCCCCTTCCGCGTTGTACGCGGTCGAGCCGTACCCGGCGAATGCATTCTGGACTATCGCACTCTGGTTTATTCCATATACCAAAGCCTGCCTGAACTGGGTCATGTTATACGGGTATCGTGTTACGTTCCAGTTTATTGTTGTGACATATTCGCCGGGTTGTTGAAGGATCTTCAGGTTCGGGTTTGCAAGAATTGAGGAAGCGACATTAGGAACAATTGGGGCAAAGTCGCTGGTCCCTCCTTCGAGATATGTCGAGGTCTGGGACTCTGTCTCGACAAAGTTAATGTCTATCTCGCATACCTTCGGAAGCGGCCTGTAGTATGGGTTTCTGAGCATGACCAAAGTCGTTGACCCGGAAGTATAGTTCGCGACGTAAAATGGCCCGTCCACGATATCGGTGCCAAAGTTGGTGGTGTTTGCACCTTGCGAGATAACGGACTGCGGATAGACAGCAGTGTAGATCAGAGAGCTTATCTTCTCAGGAAAGTGAGCATCGGAGGCGTTCAAATTGAACTGCGCAGTACTGGTATTCAGCTTCTGGATGGAAACGACCTCCGTATGCGCGTTGACAAAATCGTATGTAGGATTTAGAGCGAACTGTGAGCTGTACGTATTCAAGATGTCCTGCGCAGTGACGTTTGTTCCGTCGGACCACATTAGGCCTGGTCGCACATGGAAAGTCCACTGCGTGTAGTTCGCGTTGTGAGTAATCGCGTCAGAAATCGAATCATTCCAGTCGAAGTATCCGTTCGGAGCAACCACAGGGTAGATGCTAAGATACTCCATAAAGGCTACGGTGTAGCTCGAAGTAATGGAGGCCGTTAGCAGGTTGAAACTGTTGGGCACTCCGCCATATTCCGTCAACTTTAGCACGGAACTTGAAGAGCAAGAAGAACTGTTAGATTGTGCGGATGCTACTATTGGACCAGGTCTGCTCACTCCTATCTGCGGGACGAACCCACCGGAGAGAAGAAAGACCAGTGCCACAGCCAAGATGATATCAAGTAACGCGTTGCTATGTTTTCCCTTCATTGCCTGCAGCCTCCGTGAACCTGAATGTAGCCTGCGACAGGCGTGCAACAACCGAACATACCGTGTGACCATGTACAACCCTGGAAAACTATTTTGATTTTCACGATTTTCGTGAAAAACTTGACCGTATATTAAACATTGTTACCTGCTTTACCCGTTAAGATAATCGAGCGAACGACAACAGGAATGAGCGGCAGAGGGAACACTTGTTGTGGATGCACGACGGAATTTCGCCGTCATCCTTGCGAAACCCGAAAAACTTTTCGTCTGTGTCTGCAGATTGTTGCTCTGCTATCCACACAGTATGGATTTAGCCTCTCCTCGTTTTAGATCCACTACCATCGGGAGGGTGGGTAAGATCTCGGTTCACGGCGGTAATGCTCTTTTTTTCAAGGGCGTATTGCATCCAAGCTGCGTTCTATGAAGCATAGCATAATGGCGGTGTAAGAGACATGATTGGAAATCCTCAACACGACTGCATTCCACTTGATTACTGTGCAGAGAGGTAGCAGAAAATCGACGAAGGAAACATGCCTACCCTAAGGCAAGGACTGACCTGATCCTCAAGGTCAGTACTCAAAGCCGGATGACTAGACACCGAATTGCGCTACAAGCTCTACCGTCGAGCGCAACTAGGCAGCTTCAGGTTGGCAGAGCGACAGTACGCTTGCTACAGGTTTTGAAACATTTAATATGAACTGCGCTCAATACGCTCCAACTGGAGACCCCGATCGCAAGCCTCGTTGCATTTATGGAGTGTCACCTATATTCCGTGCGCGAGCCGAAGCGGCCTCTCGCTCAGGTCAGTAACGGAATTTCCAAAGGTCTGAATTTTCGCATTGCAGAAATCTGAAAGCGTACAACGATCTGAAAGGAAGCTTCTTGCATCGAAAGAAGTGACATTACTTCGTCGCCCCTTTACCGTGGTGGGCAAGCCACTGCCTAGGATTGACGCACTAGCAAAGGTAACAGGACGCGCTATGTATACCGGCGACCTTGAGCTCGATCCGAGAACCCTCTACATGAGAATATTGCGTAGCCCCTACGCGCATGCCAGAATAAAGCGAATTGATTCAAGCAAGGCAGAAGCCCTTCCGGGGGTTCACGCGATTATCCATAGAGGCAAATTCCCCGATTGGAAGATGTACTTTTACCTCATTCCTCAATTCGTCTTCCCGGAAAATGTGACGTGGGCGGGCCAAGAGATCGCTGCGGTTGCTGCTGAGAGCATCGACATCGCCAACGCCGCATTGAAACTAATTGAAGTCGAGTACGAGCCAAAGCCTCATGTTTTAGACGCGGTGGAGGCGCTTCATCCAGACGCGCCAATCGTGGAAATCCTTGACGTAATTGATGCCAACAACATTAGGGCACCAAAGCTTCCTCCAGCCGGAAATATGTTCGAGGGGAGGCCCGAAGTGTTGAAGCGCGGAGATTTGGACAAGGGCTTTGCGGAGGCTGATCTGGTTTTCGAGGACACCTACTCGGTTCCGTTCCAATATCATGCCCCTATGCAGACGCGAGTTGTGGTGGCGGAGTGGGGTGGAGACAAACTTAGCATCGAAGAGTCGTGCCAAGGCCTGTGGATGGTGCGCGAGGATCTCGTGAAATCCTTGGGCTTGAGAGAGGACCAAATTCGGATTAGGGTTGGGATGCAAGGAGGTGGATTTGGTTCAAAGGCTGGAGCTCAGCGCTACCTCCACTTGGTCAGTCGACTTGCGATGCTTACGGGAAGACCAGTTCGGTTTGAGCAGACAAGACCAGAGGAGTTCATCAGTCACCCACACCGCTGGGCTAGCACTATGTGGCTCAAAACTGGGATGAAACGCGATGGAACCCTCACTGCGCTATCTGGAAAGTTCCTGGTGAACATTGGGACAGGCAGCACTTATGGCAATCAGAAAGATCAGATGATCCTGACGCCTTGGAAGTTGTATAGTTGCCCAAACGTAACCTTGGAGCAGTATGGTGTCTATACCAATGCACAATTGACTTCCTACATGCGTGGGGTGATGGTCCTCATGGGTAACTTTGCGATAGAGGCCCACATGGATCGAGTAGCAGACCTTTTGGGACTGGACCCATTTTACTTCCGAATGAAGAATTATACTGTTTGGGGCGATCAGGTAAACAAGGTCCCATACTCTGCATACAACCTCAATCGGTGCATGGAGCTCGTTGCCGAAGCGATAGGCTGGAATCGCAGAGCAAGTATGAGAGAAGAAAACAAGGGTAGAAAAGTAAAGCGGGGACTCGGACTTGCGGCCGCCCTTGACAACGCCAACGGGTTTCCGCCGTACAAAGCAAACGCGGATGTATACGTCGCTCCGGATGGACACGCGAGGTTGGTCATCGGAACCGTGGATGTGGGCGGGGGAGAAGCAACCGTACTTGGGATGATCGCAGCTGAGCAGCTTGGCGTGAGTTTGGATAGAGTCAAGGTGCAGTGGGGTGATACTGAGAAGACAAAGTACAGCCCTTCAACACATGCAAACAGGATCACGGCGGAGATGGGTCCGGCCGTGTTGCAGGCAGCAGATGAGGCGAGGAAGAAATTGTTTGCTGTAGCAGCTGATATGTTGCGAACGTCAGCAGACAAACTGGAGTCTGCCAACAACTTCATCTACGTAAAGGACGAACCGGGAAGGGCTCTGAGCTTTGAACAAGTGTGCGGCACTCTTCCCGATGAAGGCATAAGCGGAACCGGAAGCCGTATACCCAACCCTACAGATTGGCAGTTCAACGTGTTCAGCGCCAAGGCGTGCGAGGTCGAAGTTGATACCGAAACGGGCCAAGTGCGTGTATTAAAAGTGGCTTCTGCTCACGAGGTCGGAAAGGCCCTAAATCCTAAACTCGTAGAATCACAGCAATTTGGCGGCGTTGTGATGGGCCTAGGTTTTGCCTTCAGCGAGGAGCCCTTCATAGATGCAAAGAGCGGAGTTATGCTTAACCCTGACCTGCATCAATATCGCATGGCGACAGTTCGGGAGTGCCCGGAGATCGTAACCTTCAACGTCGAAGCGGAAGATCCCTTCTTTGCATACTCTGCAAAGGGGCTTGGCAATGGGACGCTGATTGCCGTCGCCCCAGCCGTCAGAGCCGCCATAGCTGACGCAACGGGCGTCTGGATAAACGAGCTGCCCATAACACGCGACAAAATACTGAACAGGCTTTATCCCTCGGAAAGCAGGCGAACTGCAAATAGCGAGAGGGAAAACAGTTCGAGCAAGTTTCTAAGGGACCTCTCTGCTACACGGCCAATCATAGCAAAGGACTACATCATAGAGATGGGAGAGTAACTGCAGGAGTGGAATCAGCGAGTCAGGGCAACGGCAGCAGTCCCGTTTCCTCAGATATTGTTGAACTTGAAGTAAATGGCGAACATCGCTTGCTGACTGTTCAAGCAAGAGAGACTCTTGCCGAAGTCCTCAGATACAGATTGAAGCTAACTGGGACGAAACTTGGATGCAACAGAGCAGAATGCGGGACCTGCACGGTGATAATCGACGGAGAGACGGCGCTTGCTTGCAGCGTCCTTGCTCTCGAAGCAACTGGAAGACGGATTGAGACAATTGAAGGAATTTCTGAGGGATCTGCAACGAAACTCCATCCACTTCAGGAGTCCTTCATAAACGAGGATGCGCTTCAGTGCGGTTACTGCATCCCTGGCATGATAATGTCTTGCAAGAATCTCCTAGACCACAACCCTTCGCCGACAGCTAACGATGTAAAGCGAGCGGTCGAGGGAAATTACTGTCGGTGCGGCGCCTACCCTAACATCATCTCTGCAACCCTAAAGGCCGCCAGTATGATGCGTGAATTGAAGAGGGTCGTACCCTGATTAAATTCGAGTCGTGAATTTTTTCCCTTTGCTCTACGAGCTTCCGCCGATAAAATACTTGAGGGCAGAAAGCGTAGAGTCTGCCGTACACTGGCTTGACCAATTCGACGGTAGGGCTAGGATTCTCGCGGGCGGCACCGACCTTCTGGGGTTAATGAAGGACAACGTCACCGGCTCGAAGATGCCCATGCCTGAACTACTCATAGATATCAAGCGGATACCGGGTATCAGAGATATTGGATATGATGCAGAGGGTGTCTTGAGGATCGGAGCTGCTGCTACGCTGCATGACCTAGAGTCTTCCCCTCTCGTGACAGGAAAGTATTCACTACTAGCCCAGGCCGCGAGCGAAGTTGCGACACATCAGATAAAGAACATGGGCACGATTGGGGGCAATCTCTGCCAGAGGCCGTGGTGCTGGTACTTCCGCGTTCCGCACTTTGACTGCTTCAAGAAGGGTGGGAAGCAGTGTTATGCCATAACTGGAAACAACAAATTCTACTTTTCCATTCTCGGTCTCGGTATCTGCGTGATGGCTCACCCCTCGGACACGGCTCCTGCCCTAATTGCGCTTGACGCCTCAGTGCGGATAGCAGGACCAAGCGGCCTACGAATATTGCCGGTGGCCGAATTTTTCAACGGCCCTAGGGAGACATTCGAGACAATTCTTGATAGCAACGAAATGCTTGTCGAGGTTCTTTTGCCGAGGGAGCAACCAAAAAACTCCGTGGGAGTGTATCTAAAGGAACGCCTGCGAGAGACCTGGGATTTCGCGCTTGCAAGCGTTGCAATCCAGGCGAACCGTAGCGCAACAAATCGTGCATTTGAGCAGGTACGCATTGTGCTCGGAGGGGTGGCACCCTTTCCATACCGTGTTCCAAAAGCAGAAGAACTGTTAATCGGTAAGATTGTCACTACTAGCCTGCTCGAGGAGGTCGCAGAAGTTGCCGTCCAGGGAGCTCGCCCATTGAGCATGAATGCGTACAAGATTCCATTGCTGAAAGCACTTGTAAAAAGGGCGCTGCAACGTTGCGCCGAATCCGGTTGAAGCTTTTCTGCCCGCTAACTGGGAGAGGAAGCGAGAAGCATCCTGTCATCATGGAAAATACGGGGGAAGAATATATTAGGAGCGCCATTGCCCAGCGTCGAGCATGGAAATTCAATACGAGAGAAAGAAGGAAGAGGTCAAGTGTCCCAGGTTAGACTGGAAGGGGAGTTTGGAAAATTATCCGCTGGAGAACTTTCCTGATTACGAGCCGGGCAAGCCACCGAGATTTGAGAGGCTCGCCGAAATTGGCCATCTCGACGAATACCAGCGCATCTGGGGCAAGCCCTGCGGCGAGCAGGGAATAGGAAGATTGCGAGAGGTCGCACTGGTCAGACCAGATGAGTACGAGATGGATCCTCTGTTCTTGAACAATCCAGAGTTCTTCCTCATGCGCTATATGATGCTGAACAACGCCAAGGTCAGTCTGGAGAGGATGCAGCAGAACTTCGACCAGTATGTCGATGTCCTCAAGCAAGAGGGAGTCAAGGTCGACATCGTAGAGCACGACAAGGACTCAAAGATGGGCATGTACGGCCCTTTGAGAAAGTTGTTTGTTGCAGCAAGGCTGGGGTTTGTGATAAACGGCGGCGCCATCATAAAGAGGTGGGGACACTCGTCGTGGAGCAGGGGCCTTGAGTACTACGCACAGAGATTCTTCACTCAGCTAGATGTTCCGATTCTGCTCTTTGTGAGCGGAAAGGGAATCTTTGAGGACGCCTGGGTCTGGGCTGCGGAAAACGTCCTTATCGGTAACTATGGAATCGCGTGCAACGAGGAGGCTATGGGGCAGCTGACGCCGGTATTCAAAGCAGCGGGAATAGAGGAAGTGGTCATGGGTAACTCCACATCGATCATGGACAGCTTCCAATCGGGCGGCGATTTTCACACGGATGTCTCTATCGGGGTCGTTGATTCGGGGCTCGCCGTTGTCTATCCTGCACAGCTCGACTGGAAAATCTATACCTGGCTCAAGAGCCACCACTTCAGATTGCTGGAGATCCCTCACGACGAACAGGTGAAAGCAATTCCAGCGAACGGCGTACTTGTAAAGCCCGGCAAGGTAATCATGTCATCCTATGCAAAAAAGACAAACGCGATGCTACGCGCGGAGGGCGTTGATGTCATTGAAATTGACACCGACGGTCTAGCTCAGGGTGGAGTCAACGGGATAAGGTGCTGCACCTGCCGCATCTACAGAGAACCAGGCCCGAGGCTCGAAGAGATAAGGCGATAGTTCACACCTAGCAATTACGACAAACTCTGTGGCGGTACGAGTCATTTTTTCTCTCCTATCTCCCTTTCACTTTCTCCTCTCTTCTTTCTTGCAGATGTGCTCAGTGTATTCCTTTATTGGTGCAAATTTTCCACAGTGCGCATTGCCTACACATGACGAATAAGCTCCGCAGACTTACCCTCGTCCTCGGCATTATCGTGGTGCTACTGGGAGCCTACACTCTCCTATACTCACCATTTTCTATCGTGGGAAGGCCGAGTCAGAGCAAGACAACGAGTATTAGCTACAATGCCCAGATTCAAAGGCAGGAGTTCGTAACAGAGTACTCCCTTCCCCCTAATTCTGAACCCAACGTTGTAGGGGTCGGGTCAGACGGAACTGTCTGGTCCGTCCTGCAAAACTCCTCAGCTCTAGTCGAACTTGATCCGTCGTCAGGAGCTGTGCACCAGTATATCCTCCCATTTTCATCTAAGGTAGGACTGCAGACATGGGGAATCGCGGTGGATAGCTCAAGAAATCTAGTCTGGTTTACTGACCAGACAAGTAATTCAGTTTGGAATTTCAACATTACAAGCCATACTTTTGCAAGATATTCTCTGCCAGCGAAGAACTCGTTTCCGTTTGACATTGCAGTGGATAGTAAAGGAGATGCGTGGTTCACCGAGTATTTTGGGGGCAAGCTAGGAGAGATTACTTCGACTGGAAGGTTGGCAGAGTGGAACGTTTCCAGCGATGCATATTCTGAGCCCGCTGGGATAACCATTGACAATCAAAGAAACGTCGTATGGTTCACATTGTTACAGGGAAACAGCGTCTGCTCCTTCTCGAATGGAAGGATCCAGTTGTACAACCTCAGCGGTTATGGCGTTTCATATGTCACGGGGATAGCAGTTGATTCTGGCGGCAATCTTTGGCTCACACAGCACGGCCCAAGCCTGATCTCTGAGTACAATCCAACGACGCATTACTTCAGGTCGATATCCACATCCATACCACCTCTGAATACTTCACTGCCATACTTCGTGGCAGTGGATCAGAGTAACCGTGTCTGGTTTGACGAGCATTACGGCAACTCCATCGCAGTGTTCAATCCACAAGATAGCAGCCTTGTCGAATACCTGATTCCACCGGGACCAGACGCGTTTGCAAATCTGACTGGAGCCGTGCAAATAGGCCTTGGCCCTGATGGGCGGGCATGGTTTCCAGAACTTTACACGGGAAGGATTGGGTCAGTAAACAGCTCTGAAGATTTGAGTTACAATCTGACATTTCAGAATTCCTCGATACCGCAAAGCCCGATAGTTTCGAATGATGGGAGCACTGTCACGCTTAATTTCTCCATTGCAGGAAAATGCAATTGCGGAATATCACTTAATGCCTACATGAGCAACTCGACCGGAAAATTTTCCTTCTCTTTCGGACGGGACTCAGGCATCGGAAATTTCAGTTCCACTTTCACGATCAGAAATACGGGAGCAGAACGCGGCGTATATTTCGTCACAGTTAGTGCAAAGAGCGCGTCGATAACTGTATCCAGAGTCCTTGAGATACAGTCGAATTAAGCAGGAGCAAAAAGAGGGCGGCGCTGAGTTATATGGAAAATTCTCTTGCAAGAGAATCTCTCATGGCTTTTTCTTCTCCTCAAACGGCGGAACATAGGGCAACTTCTGACGTCTCTCCTCCCTTCGCAGCGACATTATTGTAACCACCGAGAAAATTAGAACAACGACAAGCAGGAAGATGGCAGTCGACATTGTATATGGCCAAAGGGCCCAGCCTTCGTTCGGATCGCCTAAAATTAGATACCTGAATGCATCGTACTGCGTAGGCCAGCAGTTGGAGCCGCCTCCGAGGCACATTTTGGTCGAAATGTCAACTGCGAGTGAAACAAAGTAGACGATGGGCCAAGCGACGCCAGCCAGCCCTACCCATAATTTGCTTAAGGGTTTCGCAAACAAGATCAGGGCTGCAACAACATCAACTGCTGCTACGCCCCAATTAAGGTAGTAGTGGACAAGATTGTAATCATAGAGGTTCCCATCTTTTAGTCCGATGTAGACGTTGATTCCAAAGACGCCCAGCATCAACATTCCTGAAATTCTTGGCAATGCTTTGTCGCTCAAAATTCTAGACCATGCACGCTCTGGGGGGGTGGGAGACGAAAAACTAGCTAGTGGGTCTTTCCATTATTCGCAACCAACCCGCGCGCTAATAATCTCATTAAATATAAAAACGTGTTCTGGTCAGGCATGTTTTGTGAAATTAAACAAGAGATTCTCCGCAATCGCTACGATGATCGTCGTGGTCATCGTCATAGTAATTGTTGTCGTGGCTTCGGTTGCAGGCTATGCACTCTTCGGTATGCCTCACAGTTCCACAAGTAACAACAGTGCCTCCTCGTCCTCCTCTGCGCCTACTAGCTCTACTTCCTCCTCTACTACGAGCGTTTCTTCCAGTTCATCATCATCATCGTCCTCCATATCACAAAGCAGTAGTGCCACATCATCATCAAGCTCTTCCACTGGTAGTGGAAACAGCAATTCCACATACTCGCTACCTTATGACGCCTCGACAAAGAGCGTCCGGATTTTCCTAGCCATACTCACCAACGCATCTTCGGAAGTGAACTTTAACGCCACAAATTATGGATCCATGGTAATCTACGTCCCGGTCGGTTCAAATCTGAATATAACTATGGATAACTTGGAGAGTCTGCCGCACAATCTGCTGCTCGTGCAGAATACAACCGATGTGCCCGGAGAGGATGTTGGGACGACTGGTAAGGTTCTTCTGGGGATTGGAGTTACAACTACGGCCTATCTGTTCGCAGGATACAGCAAATCTTCAGAGAGTGCCTCATACAGCAACATTGCCGCTGGAACATACTGGCTGGCTTGTGGAACAAGAAAACATGCAGCAAGTGGTTTGTTTGTGAACTTGATTGTGTCTAGCTCAGTCACGGCGCCATACGTTGTGATAAACAAGCCAGTGATACAACCATCAGGATTCAGTTAGAAGAAACGCAGGTCCAGTGTACACTCAGTCACTTCTTCTTTCTCTTGGAGGGCTTTTTTCCCTCCCCCTGCTTCTTTCTCTTTCTTCAAACCAAAGCATCGCACGAGTCTTTCATTATTGCCTAGCTCCATGCAGTTCTAGTCGGCGGGAGTGGTAGGCGAGAGATGACTATTCCCACGGTCTTCGGCAGAGACTTCCTCTTTTTCTCACCTCGTAGGCACCCCAAATGGCAATTGGGAACGTGAGGAGAAAGTTCAACATACGTATAAATTGGGGTGTGAGGGAGAGAATTCTTTATCCCCGCAATGCAAGTAGCAGAAGAAAAACAAGTGACAGCTCCGCAGGCGGCAGACGATGTCTGGATAAGGACGGCTTGCGAGATTTGCAGGAACCACTGCGGAATTCTTGTACACAGAGTCAATGGAGAGGTCGTCAAGATCGAGGGCGACCCCGACAACCCGAAGAACTACGGCAAGACCTGTGCGAAGGGCAATTCCGGTTTACTCTATAGGCTCGCTCCATTCAGGGTCACTACGCCATTAAAGCGCACAAACCCGAAGAAAGGGCAAAACGAAGACCCGATGTGGGTGCCCATAAGCTGGGACGAGGCGCTATCCACAATAGCTGAAAAGATCGTTGAAATTAGGAAGAAGGACCCACGACTCCTCTACGTCACTACCTTCGATATGTGGTCAAGGCACGAGGTCATGGAACCTTGGTGCATGGCCTACGGCACGGAAGCAAAGCCCTTCTCGGCCGGATTTTTCTGCGGGAATAACGTCCACAACGTGCACCTCGCTACGGAGGGCGCTTTCGAGGCAGACCCTGATGCGGAGTACACAAAGTATCTCCTGCTCTTCGGCTCCCAGTACGGTTCTGTAATCAATCAGGAGACAATGAGAGCGGCCTCAGAAATTGCCTCAAAGCGTCCCGGGGGAATCAAAGTTGTCGCCATTGATCCAGTTGGTTCCTACGCCGCCGCAAAGGCTGAAGAGTGGTTGCCTATTAGGCCGGGAACGGACGCTGCCCTGGCCCTTTGTTTCATCAACCTCCTTCTCAACGAGTACAAAATATACGATGCAAAGTTCCTGAAGGAGAGAACCAACGCGCCGTATCTCATCGGTCCAGATGAACTCTACGTCAGAGACACAAAGACAAACAAGCCGCTGGTCTGGGATTCGGTAGAGAACAGGGCAAAGAGATGGGATGAGCCTGTCGGGGATTACGCGCTAGAAGGAACGTTCCAGGTTAACGGCGTCTCCTGCCAGCCGGCATTCCAGAAGCTCAAGGATCACGTACGCAAGTACGATCCTGTCAAAGTAGCAGAGATCACTACTATTCCAGCTGATACAATTAGGCGCGTTGCAAAGGAGTTTGGAGAAGCTGCAAACATTGGCGGAACGATAAACATCAAGGGGAAGGAAATACCCTACCGCCCAGCTTCGATTGCCTACTACCGCGGCCTCAGCGCTCACAAGCACTCGATGCTCTCCGGGCTCGCGGTGGAGACCTTGCAGGTGATTATTGGCGGGATTGATGTTCCGGGAGGCCTCCTTGGCTCAAGGGTTTCTGAAATCAAGGCGAGTGAAGAGGGGCTGCTGACCATGGTGCCCTCACAGATTGGAGGGCACTACTGGGCGTACTATCCGCCGAGGAAGGTTGTCCCCTCAGAATCGGTTGACCTGCTCGAACTCTTTCCTGTTGCGGTTTACAGCAGGCCCTTCTTCATCAAGGCAGTTCTCGAACCTGAAAAGATGAAGTCGCCATACGTCCCAGAGATGGTAATCCAGATCAGGACAAACTTTGTGAAGACCTCGGTGTTTGACCTTGAAAAGTTCCTTGAGAAACTCCCGTTCATGGTTTCCATTTCATTGGAGTTGGACGAGACCGCGGAGCTTTCGGATATTGTCCTGCCGGACGTCCACTACCTCGAGCGTCTCTCCATCGGAGCCTCGGGTTGGAACTATGGTGGATCGAAACCTTGGTTCTTCCACGGACAAAAGCCGGTCGTCCACCCGCCATTCAAAACTCCGTGGGGTGAACTCGAGAATCCGGGGGAAATCTTCCTCGCGCTCGCCGAGAGAGCGGGTTTCCTGAGCGAGGTGTACGAAGCCGCGAACAAGATGTGGAACCTCAAAGAGCCCTTCAAGCTCGACCCGAAGAAGAAGTACACGTTCAGGGAGATGGTTGACCACCGAATCAAATCAAAACTTGGCGGCGAGTACGGCCTCGACTGGTTCCTCAAGGACGGACTCCTAATAAAGGAAAAGGCGGTGGAGAAGATGTACCGCGGAGCTTTTCCAGGCCCAAGGATCCACATCTACTTTGAATTCATGAAGAGGACCGGCCAGGAAGTTGACAGGGTGACAAAAGAGTTAGGCATTCCCTGGGAGGTGTCCGACTATCAGACTCTTCCCGACTGGAAGCCCTGCGTCGCACACACAAAGCGCAACGAAAAGTTCGACCTCATCATGGTCAACTTCAAAATCCCACAGCAGGCCTTCACGTTCTCGAGTTCCAACGCTCTTCTGACTCAACTCGCAAAGAAGAGAAGATCCGACGACGTGTGGCTCAACACTGAGACTGCGAAGAAAAAGGGAATCAACGATGGGGACAGGGCGATTATTGAAACGCTCTATGGCAAGAAGGTCGAGGTAAGCGTGCGTGTCACCGAGCTCGTCCACCCTGAGGTGATCGCCACGCAGGGAGATGGAGGCAGGTTTGCGAAGAAGGTCGGGAGAGGGAGGGCACCTGGAGTCAACTTCAACGCGATGGTCTCAATCGACGATGAAAACGTAGACTATGTGACCTCCGCTGTGGACTCACACGTCCCGGTCGCAATCTACAAGGCATGAGAAAACAAGAGTTTCTGTTTCTAGAGCGGAGCACCACAGTTGTCGGGAAATCAACAGGTCTGCAGGATCCAGGTCACCTACTTTGGCGCAATCAGCGCGATGGTCAAGCGACGAAAAGAGACCGTTGTCATTCCCAAAGAATCTGCCTCCGTCAAGAAACTTCTTGAGGTACTCTCGAAGGAGTACGGGAAGAGATTTGAGGAGCTGACAAAGTATTCGGACCTCTCATCTCCCCTTGTCACCATATTCGTTAACGGCCAATCCATCGCGAGCGTCTCTGATTCGGAGAAACTTCTACTTTCGGATGAAAGCGAGGTCGAAGTGTCTCTGATAAACCAGATGTCAGGCGGATGATAATTAGGGCAAAAAATGAACGATTGAAGAAAAGAGAAAAAGAAGTAAGCAAAATGCTAGAAAATGGAAAGGAAAGAGCAATCCCAACAATGGCAAGAATTGGGGCGGGTCAGAATGCGCCGCCGACCAATAACGAACAAATAAATACGCCGTTCCTTCGACCATGGGAAAGAGCCTTACTCCTGCCGCGAAGGGGAGATATGATCAAGATATGAAACTCTCAATGGTCATTGATCTTGCAAAGTGCATCGGATGCGACGCCTGCTCCGTAGCCTGCAAGATAGAAAACTCAACCCCTGATGAAATCTACTGGGCGCCGGTTTTCCAGAGAGAAGTGGGCAAGTTTCCAAAGGCAAGCGTCCAATTTCTACCCACACTGTGCATGCACTGCGAGGATCCGCCCTGCCAGAAATCCTGCCCGACGAAGGCAATCTCAAAGCGCAAGGATGGAATCGTGCTTATTGACGAGGGCAAGTGCACAGGCAGCAGATCATGCGTCTCCGCCTGCCCATACAATGCCATAAGCGTGTGGCAGATGAAGGCCGCCACCTCGGAAGCTGCTCTAAACGATTCGGGTTACCAAACACCCGTGAGCCTGCGTCCCGAATTGAAGCACAAGGTAGGCGCAGCTCAGAAATGCACTTTCTGCGCTCACAGGATGGATCTTGCAGAAGCCAAGGGGTTGAGGCCAGGCGTGGACAGAGCCGCTACTCCCGCATGTGTAATCTCTTGCCCCGCCGAGTGTAGGATATTCGGAGACCTCGAGGACGCTTCGAGTCCGGTTTCAAAGTACATCGAAGAAGCGGAAAAGTCAGGAAGAGTCATCTTCGCGCTCAGACCCAGCGCCAAGACTAGACCAAAGGTTGCCTACGTGTGGTGATATATTTCATGACCATACAGTTCAGCGATTTCCTCGCGGTCTGGATAATTGATTACGTGGCCGCTGCCATAGTCCTGATAGTTATCATCGGAGTCATCTACAAGTTCAGGAGGTGGATCAGGACTGTTCCATCAGGACTGTTCCACGACGCATCCACGCTTCTCGGGGGCTCGAAGGTTGTTTCCATTTTCTTCTCAGAGCTCGGAAACAGGGTGATTGCGCAGAAGAATCTGATCACCGATTCGAAGAGCAGGTGGGTAATTCACTTCCTCGTTTTCTGGGGATTTGTCGGCCTTGCAGTTGCCACGGTTTGGGACGACGTGTTCTACCACCAGGGCGCAATGCCGCCTCCATTTTCACTTGAAAACCCGGGCAACATCATTGGAAATATTGCAGGCGCGATGGCGTTCATCGGCGCTTCAGCGATGGCTGGCAGGTATCTCTTTGTCAAGAAATTCAAGAATGCCGGAAGAGGAGACATGGTGTTCTTCTTCACGCTCTACCTTGCGATAATCACGGGATTCATAACAGAGTTCGCTCGCTTCTCGGGCGCGCAGTTCCCGACCTTTGTCAGCTACGCGATCCACCTTATCATAGTCGCCGCACTGCTCGCGACGGCTCCGTTCACCCACTTCTTCCACGCGCTCCTCACCCCTTTCATGAGGTACATGGAGCACCTGCGCATCGCAATTCTCGGAAAGCGGGGGCCGTACTACATTGGCGATAGATACTCGGAGATGACAATGACATCTGAACTTGTAAAGTCGGGTCAGGAAAAGCCCACGGTCCCAGTTTGGCTCAAGGAGCCAAAAAGCGCAACGGTGGAAGAGCAGGGAAAAAAGGCCGATGAGAAAAAAACGCAGAGTGACAAGTCGTAGCCTCCCTTCTCTCTTTCCCACATGCAACGAGGACCTTTACTCGTGCAATCTCAAATGTGCCCTGGAGAATTCTGAGGGCAACTCAATGGCAATTATCTGCGAAGGAAAAAGATCATTGTTTTACTAGCTCCCTTTAGCTTTCCCAGCTTGAATCGAATTGTTTAGGGCGAAAACATTGCAAAACAGGCTCTACAATCTATACTGATCGCCTGTTCTCGACAATTGTCGAGAAATCAATGGGGTACCCCCCTAGAGGGGGTACGTAACGGAGCTAATTTGGTATTTAAAGCGGGAAACCGTGAGCAAGGAAGCTCGCATTTAACTTTGAAGAAAGTATTAGGGCAGCAGATGTCGGATTTTCGGATTTTCGAGGATGTTTAGGAAATTTCGCCATGACATGAAGAAAAAAAGAAAGAATGGCACGCATGCGGAGAATCTGGGAGTGTGCGTAGGTGATCAATACAAGAGTGTGCGCGCTGCTCATAGACATCTTCGTGTTTTCACCGCATGTACGAAGTAGATCACGGCGAAATTAGGGCCAACAAAAAAAGAAATCCGCAGAAATTACGAATTAGAGAATCTTCAAGATCTCCTCGTATCCTCTTTCCGCATCGCCCATTATCGGCGTTGGGAACAATACTGGCTGAGAAATCCCCATCGCGCGGAACTCCTCCACGTGCTCGAGTATCTTCTCCGGCGGATCGGCGATGCACATGGCCTCGATCATCTCATCCGTTGCAACCTCGGTGACTTTGCTCTCCTGACCTGACCTTAACATCTCCTCGGCTTTTTCTGCTTCGGACCTGAATTTCGTGCGACGCAGTCTATTTAGAATGTGGGGCATGACAAGAAACCATCTCATTCTCTTCCTCAGCTCATCCATTCTCACCTCTGCACTTTCGCTTGCGCAACAATTGAAGAATGAAGCCACCTGGATGTCCTCACGTCTCCTGCCCGCCCGCTCCGCTCCAGCCCTTATGTGACCTAAGAAAAATTCAATTTCATCCTTGGTTACTACATTCAATAAAACGCCGTCGGCCACCTCGCCAGCGAATTCAAGCATCTTTGGGTTGTGTGCTCCCACGAAGATGGGGACGCGCGGCCTGACGGGCTTGTATCCCAACTCAAAATCGTTCAACTGGAAGATTTCGCCGTTGTAACTGAAACGCTCCTCCTCGGAAATTCCGCGGATCACTTCTATGCACTCCTTCAAGTATTGAAACGGCCTGTCACCAGAAATGGAGTGCCTGCGCTTCAGCGCCTGTTCGTAGCTGACGCCCAATCCGAGATTCATCCTCCCGTTTGAGATCTCGTCAATGCTCAGGGCGGACATCGCCATCAGCGTAGGAGTCCTGATGTACGCGTTGACAAGGCCCGTCGCGAGTTGGATCTTCTCCGTGGCAAGCGCCATGCTAGCGAGCACAGTGAAGGCATCCCTGCCCAGAATCTCGTACGTCCAGGCAAATTGAATCTGCTTTTCTTCCGCCGCGCGGCAAATCCTCGCGCAACTCCTCGCGGGCATTCCTCCTATATTCAATCCGATAGTTTTCGTGTTTTTGTTAGGCAATTTGAGACGACAGACTTGAGTGTTAGCGATTGAAATGTACAAGTTAAAGATTTGCGAAAATGATGCAAGCGAGAGTGTGAAGGAACTAGTCAGGCAGAAGTGACAGTAGTTGTCGGAGCTTGCGCAATTATACAATAGTGTGATGGGCTTGTTTCAAACGCGCTCTGGATTGTGTACCCGAATTTGCGAAGAAATTCGGTCGCTTCATCCTGAGTCAACCTTATCTCAACCGGCGGCCCTCTCTCCGTGGGAATTTTCTTCCACTCAATCAGCACGAGCCTGCCCGACCGTTTCTTGAGCAATCTTCCTACTTCTGCGAGCGCATCAGGCCGCCTGAGGTCGTGGAATATGTTCGCCATGATCACAAGATCAGCACTATGATCTTGAAGCGGGACGCGATGTACATCTGAGAGAATGGGACACAGATTTTCGACGCCGCCTTCCCTAACTTTTTGCTTCACCACATTGAGCATGGACAGGTTGGAGTCTACAGCATAAACGACCCCGTCTCTTCCAGCCGCAGCTCTGGCGGGTAATGCAAAGAAACCCGTTCCGCAGCCGAGGTCCAAGACCACGGCGCCGTCCGGAAGAGAGATTTGTGAAAATAGCCGCGCGGGGTCGTGCCTTCGAACCCTTTCCGGATCATCGAGCATCCTGATAGCTTCATCCAAGCCGTGTCTTAAAATTGAAGACAATTTCCTCTGCTCCCCGAGCTCTCGCTCCGCACTTTTGCATTTACTTACCTGCTCTTTGCCTGCCAGCGGCGGTTTTTTTATTTGACATCGAATAATAGTGCATCGATGCGGAGAGGGCGCTCTCTCTCCTTTTCTACCCCTTCATCAAGTGAAGAAAACTCGGTTTGCTTTCCCTTTTTTAAGGGATTGGCATGAGAACCACAAGCATACCTGTTCCCAGTGTGGTCTTTTGGATACATGAAAAAGCAGGAAGAAGAAGAAGGAAGAAAGAAACCGCGGATAGCCATTTTCTCCGGAGCAAATACAACAATAGCAAACTCGCCTCCTCTAGTGACGAGCAACAAGGCCAGGCTTCCCGGAGAGAAACTTCTGCCAGGAAGATTTGATCATCTTGTGCCGCAACTTCTCTACGAACCCGTCACGGTGAAGATCAAAAAATTCAGCGCGCACCCGCTCGAGTCTGACGCAGCCGAACTCTACCAAGACGATGATGGGAAGGACTACTATGAAGTAACGCTGAGACCCGAAGACGGTCTGTACGCTCTGCCCTACATGGCGCGAAGGAGGGACGGCTCGCCGAAGGGGCGCCCCTTTGAACCGGGCGACCTCGCCGATCCCTCCATGAATTATGGCGGGAGGCAGTTCTTCTACCCCGACGCCTCAAGGATCTTCGAGGAGATTGACCGGGGAATCTACGGCAGAGATCCCAACGGTGTTGCGAACATCGTCGATTCGCGTGCGGAGTACGATTTCATAAGAGTAATCCCTTCCGGCGGATACACAAAGAAGGGGGAGGTCGCTGGTGTCGACTACTTCCCATACAGGCCAGAAGCGATCGCCAAGGTAACTCGAGTCAGGGACCTGGCAAAGGTTGCAAACAAAGTCCAGCATGCACTCTCCTCGGGAAAGTACGACGGCGGGATCTGGTTCGACGGCAGCCCGCAGCTCGAAGAGACGCTCTACTGGCTCAACCTTCTTGTTGACACAGAACTGCCAATAGTAGGCGTTTCCGCGCAGAGACCGCATGGTCAGCTCTCAAACGACGGAGATCGAAACATAGTTGATGCGATTGACTACATCAACTCCGGAGCGGGCAGAGGGCTTGGGGCCGTCGCCGTCGTCGACCAGCGGATCTACGCCGCGCGCGACGTGAAGAAGGGAGACAGCCGTCCCGGTGGATACAAATCTAGCGGAGGGCACGGAGGAATCCTCGGCTCGGTCAGTTCGACTGGCTTTCGCTCACACGTCAACATATGGTATCGGCCGGCGTACAAACACACTTCGAGTTCCGAGGTGAATCTGAGCAGGCTACCAACATATCTCGAGTTCTCCGACTCTCTCTTGGGTCGGAATGTGAAGCTCCAGATCAAGGATGAAAAGGACGGAACTCTTCGAGGAGAAAGCCTCCCCCTCATCGACATCGTCAAGTACAGCAGCTACAGTCAGGAGAGCGAAAAAGAGGACGAATCAACGGAGGTTGCGATACGGGCGCTGATCGACCGGGCGAACGCCGACCAGCATGGTGACGATAGACGCCCTAAACTCCACGGAGTCGTGCTCGAAGGGTCGGGAGGCCTGGCCAAGGGGACGCGCTCACAAATGAAGGCACTTGCCCTCGCGTCAATGTGCGGAATGCCCGTCGTGAGGGTGATGAGGTCTGACCCTGAGGGGAAGATAAGCGCAAACCCAACCGACCTCACGATTGAGGGGAGCAACCTAGATTCGAACAAGGCAAGGCTACTACTCATTGCGAGCATGCTGAAACTCGGTCGACTGCCAAGGGCCAAAGATCCGGCAAGGCCGACTACGAAAGAAAGGGAAGCCATTCTGGAAAAGATAGCTCTGTTTCAAAAAATCTTTGAAACTCACTAAAGGGCGATTGCACGTGAAAAGTCATTCCAGCTTGCTGTCGCTCTTCTTGATATCTCTCCACCGTTCGTAGAGATCGTGCTTGATCCCAAAAAGATCCAGCGCCTTACCCACAAGGTGGTCTATCACATCGTCAAGCGACTTTGGTTTGTGGTAGAACGCGGGCATGGCGGGCATGATTATCGCGCCGGCCTCTGCGGCAGAGAGCATATTCTTGAGGTGGATTCTGTTGAGCGGTGTCTCTCTTGGGACGAGGACGAGGCGACGCGCTTCCTTCAGCGTCACGTCAGCCGCTCTCGTTAGAAGGCTGTCCGCATTTCCGGAGAGTATCCCTCCGATAGTCTTCATGCTGCAAGGCATGATTATCATTCCGTCGGTGAGGAAGGAGCCGCTCGAGATTCTAGCCGCAAGGTCGTCGTCCGAGTAGCTGTATGTCGCGAGTTTCTTCACTTCCTCGACCCTCATATCAGTCTCGTAGGTAATCGTGATCCCGCCCCACTTTGTAATAATCAGGTGAGACTCCACGCCGAGCCTCTTCAGTTCCTGGAGCAGCCTGATTCCGTAGATCGACCCCGAACTTCCGGATATTCCAACTATTAGGCGCAATGGTTCTTCCGCAGGCACTCGGCCGCATTTAGCAATCTGATTTGTTAATTAACAAATCGCCACGGCCTCTCAAGGAAGGACAGCAGAGCCTCTTTCCACGGACTTTGCCTTGGGTATCGAGATTAGAGCGTAGAATACGCACGCGGCGAAGACGACGAAACTCATGATCGTCCAGTTCGCACCGTACCCGAACGTTCCGATAACCGAAGCGGCGTAGATGGGAGCGACGGTACCACTGGCCTGCCAGATGAGGTTCGCAAATCCCGAGAGAGCTCCAGCCCTGCTCTCTCCTACCACGGAGATGATGTCAGCATTTGCCGGAGTTATGAAGAACCTGAAGAAACCCATCACAAGGGCGATGCCGATTATCAAGGCAAAAACGGACGTCCTTGCCATCGCGAAGAGCAAGGCCGCGTAGATGAGAAGTGAGACGAGGACTGTCTTCTTTATCCCGAGCCTGTTCATCACATATCCGGAGATGAGCGTCGAAGGGATCCCGGCGAGTGCAAGAGATGACACCGCGATGCCGGAGAGGTATGACCCAAGCCCTATGGAGACAAAGTAGTCGTAGGCAAAGAACGTCACCGGCCAGTACGCGAAGTAGAATAGAAATCCAGCAAGTGCCAAGACGATCGAATTCTTGCTCACGAGGAAGGACAAGGACATCCTCTGCGGCTTGAACCCCCTCACTTCCGAGCTCAAGAAAAGTACTCCGAGAAGAAAGGAAATGATTGCAAGGACGTAGTATGCCCATTCCCATCCGAAGTTTAGGGCAACCGGTGGAAGAAGTACCCCGAGGAAGATTATCGAGAGGGGCCACGCGAGGCTGTAGTATCCCATCATCACGAGCCTCTTCTTTCTGTCCTGGAAGAGCGCTGTCATGATCTTCAGGGTGCACGGGAATATCCATCCTGCGGAGAAACCCATTACGACGCTACTCACATACTCAACTTCAATGGTCGGTGCGAGACCTCCCAAGAGGAGGCTCGCGGAGAGTACTATCTGCGCGAGTCCCACCACCAGATTGGGACGCACCCTGTCGGAGATCATTCCAGCAGGCACCTGAACGATGATGTAGCCAAGGAAAAACAGGGAAAAGATCAGACCACTTTCCGCGACGGTGGGGTGAAGCGATGAGTAGATTCCGACGACGCTCCATACCATGCGACCAAAGTAACTCAGAAAGAAGGCAGAGGAGGAAAGGAACACGAGCGCCGCCTCGTTTCTGATTCGCGTTTGCGATTGTAAGAAAAGTTTCAGCCTACTCATGGCTCCGAAGCGCGCGCCTCTCTCCCTACGGATATTTGAAAACAACCGTGGGATTATTATTGTGTCCTGCGGAGGAGGAGATCATTTGCGAAAAGGTATCTGTGAAGGAGGATTGGAGTTATTATAGTAGATCATTGACTTCAAAAAATCAGAGTACGTTGACGAGCAGTATTTTCATCAGGAACGCAAGTTACATTGTGACGATGGACCCAAGGCGCCAAATCATAAGCGATGGCGCAATCGCAGCGCAGGGAAATCAAATCATCGCCGTTGGAAAGAGCGACGAACTAGCGCCGAAATTTTCCTCTTCCTCCGAGCACGTAGTTGACGCAAGGGGTTGCGTCGTCACGCCCGGACTGATTAATTGCCACCTTCACACCGCCCAGTATCTAGCCCGCGGTGTCGCTGACAACGTTTCACTACCGACGTGGATACACGACAGGATCTACCCATACGAGGCCTCGCTGACCCCGAGTGAGACAAGGGCCGCCTCAACCGCGTGCCTAGTCGAGGCGATCAAAACGGGTACCACTTTCATTGCCGATCCTGGAAGCTACCACATGGATGAAGTTGTCGAGTCCACGCAGAAGGTTGGAGCAAGGGCTGTCCTCGCCCGGTCACTGATAGATATCCACACGCCGGGCAGACCAATTCCAGACGACATGCGGGAGAGCACCGACAGCGCAGTCTCTGCTGGGGAGGACTTCGTCAGGAGATACAACAACCATGCTGAAGGAAGAATCAAGGCGTGGTTTTCAATCAGGACAGAGAGGACGACCTCAAACGAGCTGGCCCGAAGAATAAAGGAAAAGGCAGACGAGTACGGGACGGGAATCGAGTCGCACGTAGCGAACTCGCAGGACTCTGTGACGCGCCACAAGGAGATGTTCCGCGAAACGCCACTCGTTCGCTACCACAAGGCAGGGTTGCTCTCACCAAACCTCCTGATAATACATGCGAATTGGCTGACGGATGAGGAGATCGACCTCGTGATAAAGTACAACGTAAAGGTGGTTCGATGCCCTACCTCGGCATATGTTACGGCGTCCGGGACTCTTCGCGGGGGCAAGTTCGCACGGCTCGAAAAGGCGGGCGTCGCGGTCGCTCTCGGGGCCGACGCCACACCCGCCTCGAACTTTCTCGACATGATCAGGGTGGGTTACTCGCTGATGAGCTACAGAGACTCCAACCTTGACGCGACGCTCTACCCTCCGGAGCAGGTGCTGGAGACACTAACTCTGAACGGAGCGCGCGCCCTCCTATCCGAAAGTGAAACAGGATCGATCGAGATTGGAAAGAAAGCAGATCTTGTTGTATTCGACGCTAGAAAACCGGGCTGGGTTCCACTACTCAACCCCGTCTCGAATCTCATACACTCGGCTTCGGGTGAAAGTACCAGAGATGTAATAATCGACGGCAGAATTGTACTTCGTGATGGCAGGTGCCTGACAGTGGACGAGGACAAGGTGAGGGAGGAGGCGCAGAAAGCCGCGGAGGATGTGACCTCTCGCTCTGGAGTCCGAGGGTACGCCCGCTCTACATGGCCCATGGCGTAGGTGGAGAGCGGTGAGCTCTCTACTTTTTCAGCGAAACGCACTGTAAATCTGCTCCGTGAAACGTTTCAACTGCCCGGACTGGTCGGGAGAAGCAAACCTCAGTATGATCGTCGTCACTCCAGCGGACCTGAATCGCTCTATCCAATCGATGCACACTTTGGCCGATCCAAACGGGCCCCACGACTCCATAGGCCTTGAGAGGTTGCCGTAGTACTTTGAGATGAACTCCCTGGCTTCGCTCTCAGCTTCTGATTTTGAGGAGTTTACGTTCAGCGTCATCTGGTAGACAATGTCAAGTTTGGAAAAGTCCTTCCCCTCACTTTTTGCAATTCGCTTCAGATTCTCCACGCCGTCTCTCACTCCCTCCGGAGTCGCAAACCCGTCAAACATCCATCCATCGCCGTGCTTCACGACGCGTGTGAAGATCGATTCGGCGAGTTTCTTCGATTTTGCTACTACTTCTTCTTCTCTATCTTCCGCTCCGTGCCCATATGGCCACCCAACGATGCATATCGGAGGCGCGGGTTTCTGGATTGGTTTTGGGTTAAGAGTGACGTTGCTCACGTTGTAGTACTTGCCAGAAAATGTCACGCCATCTTCCTGCCAGAGCCTTCGAAGTAACTGCACGTACTCTTCCACCATGCGTCCCCTGTTTCCAAAATGTATGCCGAGCTTCTCATACTCGAGCGTCCCAGGGCCTATGCAAACCGCCATCGATGTGCGACCACGAGAGAGGATGTCAAGCGTTGCCCATGTCCTTGCAAGGAGGATGGGATTGCGGAGAGGAGCGATCATGCACGCGGTGCCTAGCTTCACTCTGGTTGTTCTGCTTGAGATCGCGCTCAGGATCGAAAGAGGGTCGAGCCTGGGTTTTGCAAGAATACTATCGCCGACCCAGACCGAATCATACCCGAGTTCTTCCACGTGCTTTGAGAAATCCAGCAGGTTCTCTGCGGTGTACTGCGCAGGGTAAATCAGCGGAACCCTTGTGTTGACGTTGACTCCAAAACTTATCCTTCTTCGACTCTCTTGGTCTTCTTCTCTTCCTGCTGCCATCTTGTCGCAAATTTCACTTCTCCGTCTACACAAGAAATCGCTTTAGGCAATCTCCTCGATTTCGGTTGCTATCGTCGCAACGTACTGGCCAGTGCTGACCATCGGGTACTCTGAGATTCTCCAGAGGAGGCACTTCTCCTTCGCGACGACGCTGTCGAGCACCTGCCCAAACGGATCTGACACTTCCACTATCGTGTTCCCCGCATCAATTATCGAGCCGAGCTCTTGTTTGAATTCTATAAAGCCCCCGCGGTTTGCAAGGAGGTTCTTCAGGTGACGGACAACGTACTGCCTTTTTGGAATCTCCGGGTCGCCGGGAATCATCTTCAGGTGCTTCAGGACGTTTTCCACTCCATGTACACCCTTCTGGATGCTTCCCTCGACCCACCCGAAGCTTCCCGAGAGCTCGGGGGTTATTGTTGGCGTCCCCCTCACTGTTGCCTGCCAAGACAACTTTGTCTCGGCGCTCTTTGGGTTGAAGGAATCCGAGGCGTAGATCTTGCTCTCCTTCTCGTCGAGTATGTGCCCGGAGCCAAATACTCTCGCCATCTCGAAAGCCACGTCGTGGTTTGGCTCATCTTTTCCCACCCTGACATATACGGACCCGACGCTCGGGCTGATCCCGGTCTGGTGGATGTCTATCGCGTAATTTGAGTGAATCACAATCTCCTTCCACAGCTGGTCGACGATCCTCTCCGAGGAGCTGCCGTCTGCTCGCCCGGGCCAGACTCGATTCATGCTCAGCTTGTCGATGGGGTTCCACGGCTCGTTCCAGTGAAATCCAAAGAAATTTGCAAGTATGACTGCGACGATTTCACCTGAGAGCTGCCCGGGGTCGATGCGCGTAATTATCCTTCGTATGACTCCAATGGGATTGAGCTCATCTCCATCGATTGCGGCCTGGAGGTAGACTCTCGGTCCCTGCTTTCGTCCCTTGATCAGCGCCACGGGGATCTCTGCGGGCCTGCTGTCCTGCATCTCTGCGACCTTGATCCAGCCGAACTTTTTCTGTCCGCTGTTTGCTCGTAACTCTCGAACCTTGAGGCTCTCGTCGTCTGGCACGTGTTCGACTTCCTCCTCAATTGGTTATTAAGCTCAGCGAGCTACGAACTTGTGGGAAAAGAGAGAGGTGTCAAGAGAAGAACCACGAGAAAATGAAAGCGGCAAGGAGAACGACTTTGCCAACTCGGAGCATGAAGAGGAAGAAGGCAACTCTGTATCGACGTACGTCGAGATTTTGACAAAAATCATGGACTCTGTGGAGCCCGCCATATCGAAAGCAAAAAGTTCGCCACGAAAGCCCGCCACAATCGAGGAATACAGAGCTCTCGTCATCCATGAGATCATACAGACAACTGAAAAGTATCTGTCGTCGCTTCCGGATGAGACCGCGCACGGCGCCGTGGTGCCACTCAGGGAGTACGGATACAGAAACCGGGACGACATTATCCGCAGGATAGAGAGTGGGATACACGAAAGGGTGGAAAAGTCGTTCGGCGAAGACGTACAGCGATTCGCCAATTTCTTTTCGTAGAATGGTAATAATTGCCATTTTGTCAAATGAATCATGTGTCTACACTGAATTTGAGTACGTACAATTGTAACACGTGCGATGGAACAAATCTTCAATTGCTTTTTTTTGTTAGCGGGTTGCGGAGCTCTCCATCTCTCAGTTTTGGAATTCTATGCCGCAATAGTCTACGCTCGAGATGTCGTTTGCGAGGACGAGGTCAAGCGCCTTGGACGCCCAGAGGCCGATCCTCCTCCTGAGTGTCAGGTGGAGAGATTCATGAGAAATTCCCTTTGAAATTACTTCGACCAGGTCGTCGAACTCTGCGACGAGGCTCCTCCACCCTCCATATCCGGAGATCCAGATCACGTCGTTGGGCTCGCTTACCTCGGTGTGCATCGGTGCCCTGCGTATCCTCCCGTTGAAGCGAATCTCGCTCATGTTCTATTCCGTGTCGTACTTCGGAGTGATGTATGCTGTTGAAAGATCCTCTTGAGGAGTTTTGACGATCAAGTCCCCTTTGGGACGAGATTTATCATGTAGCGGTTTATGCAGTCCACGTCGCTCTCGATGCGCTCGACGCTCATCTTCCTGAATCTAGAGAAGATATCCTTGAGCGCCTCCTCGTCGAGCTGGCTTGCGAGCGGAGGGTTCGTCATGAGCGAGGCCCAGCCGATGTTGCTCTGCTTCATGAACTCGATGCACTGGACAATCTTGCTTATTGCATCGAGCCTGTCCTTGGGTTCGGACTGTTCGAGGTCGGCCTTCAAAGCAATGATGGAGTCTCTTATCTGCAAAATGTTGGTATTCCAGTCGGTCGTGCCGGACAATTTCGCTATATACACACGCTCTCCCCCAGTGAGTATTCTCCACTCTAAAATGGGTTTTTGCCAAACTCGAGACGTGCAATTGATGATAAGATAGTATCATGGATTCTTTGTTCTTCTTCTACTCTTGCGAGAATTGGTTGATCTGCGAGGAAGTGTGAAAGCTTTTGGGCACGGCTTTCTACATTTCTCCACTGAGATTCTATGCCTGACGCCCTAATGGTTGCTCTCCCTAACGCTTTATCGGTTCCTTCTATCTCGGTCTGATTTGCTTGCCTCGCACCCGTTTCCCGCTTTATATAGCAAATTAGCTCCGTTACGTACCCCCCTCTAGGGGGGGTACCCCCTCCATTTCTCGACAATTGTCGAGTAACTGATAGTATGTGTGGGTGTGGATGTCGGATTCAAGGATATGCTTTCTCCCCAGGTATTTCGCATCGTTCTGCAACGACAGAGGACGACAAAGTTTGGAGTTCGAGCTCCAATTCTTATCGACCATTCTACTTGTTATTCGGCCAGGTGTTTAAGCGATGTGTTCTGCCGATACTGAGCTAGACATCTGATCCTAAGCTTCAGAATTCCAAAAAAATCAGGTTCGCCTCTTACGGACACTTGTAAGAGACGTATATTCGAGCCGTGAAATAAAGAAGAGGAGTAATTGGAGCTCGCTTGTCGCTTGGTAGCCTAGGTAAATCTAGGTGTCACTCTGCTTGTAATTAGTTTCAGCGCAGCGACCGGATCCTTTCCGAGCGGGTATCCGAAGCAGATGTGTTCTGCCCCTGCCCTTATCATTTCCTCAATTTGATTTGAGATCTCATGGGGCGTGCCGCAAGCAGTAAAGTTCTCGACCATCAGCTGAGTCTTAGATTGTCCTAGGGCGTTGTCATCTTGTACTTCGGATTCTTCGGCGAAACGCAACACCTCGCTATAATCCAGTCCGGCAGATTCCATCATGCCTGACCTCCCCATCAGGTGAGGCATATAGCGCCTGAGGCTCTTCTTGGCTTCCGTAACCGCTTCGCCGTGGGATTCTGCAATCGAGCAGAACGGACGTGGTACAAGTTCAAATTCTTTGGAGGATCGATGGAATTGTTCACAGGCCCCATCTATCCATGACCTCATCCTCCTGAAGTACTCGGGATTCCATAGATTGTCAGTCACAACTCCACTGACTGCTCCTAGAGATACGGCTTTTGAAACCATCTTGGGGCCGCTCGTACCAACATAAATTGGGACCTTCCCACTTCGTCCCTCTCCTGATCTCCTTGCATAGGTCCACTCGAAGCTCGTTCCTTTAGGGACCCTGAAGAATCGACCGTCGAACCCTTCCTCCAACTTTCCTGAGGTAACGAGTGAATTTACTATTGCAACACACTCGCTCACTGCTTCGCGAGAGTCTGGCGCACTTTGCGGTCCAACACCCAGTCTTTCGTAGAATGCTCCCCTCGAAACTCCGAGCATTTCCCGTCCGCCTGTGACCTCATTCAAGGTTGCAAGATTTGATGACAGGTAAAGCGGATGCTGAAGTAAGACAGGGACGGTGACCGGGCCCATGAAAATCTTATTTGTACTTCTGGCTACCGAGAAAAGAATTGACCAGGATGGACGGAAGCCAATGTGTTCGTAGACTTGGAAGGAATGAAACCCAGCTTCCTCTGCAAGTCGGGCGAGGGCAACGTATGTGTCGAAATCGTCGCAGTCTCCTTCAACCACGATGCTGAATCTTACCAAATCTCAGGAAATCCGAAGAATCAGATCAGCGTTGGTCGTTTAATAATGACAGTGTTAGTTATGAGGCTCATAAAGAAGGGAAAAAATGTCGAAGCGGGGGCATCACGCACCCCGCCAGAAAAAGGTTTGGGTTCTTAGATTTTTGGATTTACGGCGAGATCTAGTCCATATCTCCGCCGCCCATGCCGCCTGCTCCGCCGGCTCCACCTGCTCCCGGTGGTGGTGTCTTCATCTTGCTCGAGGCGATCACGTCGTCGATCCTCAAGATCATTGACGCGGATTCAGTCGAGGACTTTATGATCTGCTCCTTGACCGCGGATGGCTCGTAGACCTCTTCGGCCTCCATGTCTCCGACCTTGCTGTGGAGACAGTTCACTCCCCACCACTTCTTTCCCTGGCCGTGCTTTGCCCTGAGCTCGACCTGAGTGTCTATCGGATCCATACCTGAGTTTGTTGCGAGAGTCAGGGGGATGGATTCAAGTGCATCGGCGTACTTTTGCACGGCGAGCTGCTCCCTTCCAGAGAGTGAGTTTGCATACTCCCTGAGCTGGTAGGAGAGTTCAGCTTCGGGGGCTCCTCCGCCGACGACTACCGAGGGATGCTCGATGACGTCTTTCACGACCATCAGTGCGTCGTGCATGCTGCGTTCGGCCTCGTCCGTGACTCTTTGAGTGGCTCCGCGCACTAGGATGGTTGTGGCCTTAGGGTTCTTGCAACCTTCAATGAAAACCCACTTGTCTTCCTCGACCTTCCTCTCCTCGACCACCGCGGCCTTCCCAAGATCCTTCTCGGTGAGGTCTTCGAGGTTCGTAACCACGCGTCCTCCAGTTGCTTTGGCGAGCTTTGTCATGTCGGATTCCTTTGCTCTCCTCACTGCTAGTACACCTGCCTTTGCAAGGTAGTGCTGAGCAATGTCGTCAATGCCTTTCTGGCAGACGACTACGTTTGCTCCGACTGAAGATACCTTGTCTACCATGCTCTTCAGCATAGAGTTCTCTTCATCGAGGAACTGCTTTATCTGGGAAGGATCGCTGATGTTGATCTTTGCGTCGAACTCTGTCTTTTCGATTTCCAGAGGCGAGTTGATCAGCGCGATCTTTGCGTTTTCGATCTTCTTTGGCATTCCGGCATGGACGACTTCTTTGTCCAAGACAATGCCTTTGATCAGCTGAGTCTGTGCGATTCCACTGCCGGGCTTTTTCTCGACCTTGACATCGTCAATGTCAACGCGGTAATTTGTTTCGTCCACCTTCTCTGCAACCGAGAGAAGAGCATCAACCGCGATCTCTGCGAGCTTTGACGAGTCGGTGTGAATCAACTTTGAGGCCATGCTCGTCTTCGCGATCTTGACAAGCCACTTTCTGTCAGTAGGCGGGACTTTGATCGAAATCTCCTCAAGGCTCTTGAGAGCTTTGTTTGAAGCCTTGCGATACCCGTCAACTATGATCGTTGGATGAACGTTATCCCTGATCAGCTCCTCGGCGTTTTCGAGCAGAGCACCGGCAAGTACTACGGCGGAAGTTGTTCCGTCGCCCACCTCATTGTCCGTGGTCTTGCTTATCTCGACAATCATCTTCGCGGCCGGGTGCTGGACGTCGATCTCCTTGAGCATAGTTGCTCCGTCGTTTGTGATTGTCACATCTCCGAGCGAGTCAACAAGCATCTTGTCCATGCCTCGCGGACCGAGAGAACTCTTGACAATCTCCGCGATCAACTTGGCAGCGAAGATGTTGTTGCGCTGAGCATCTCTACCTTTGTTTTGACTTGTACCTTCCTTCAGAATCAGAACGGGTGTTCCGTTTTGTGTCATTGCGGGAACTTGACTCATTTTTCTTGTTTCGAACCTCTTTGTGTGTCTAATTAACAGATACTAACCTGGATACAGTAACCCCGCATATGATTTTATTTAAATTTAGCGGAGAATATCACGGGCTAGATCTCAAATTTCCAAGAACTAAATCTCAAAGAGATAAACCTTTTCCGCGGATTGCATTCTCTGCGCGGAAAGTCACAAGAACAAAGACGGAAGCGCGAGGTCTCGGCAAGTTGGGCCAATGGAGAGATCCTGATAATTGTCTAGTCCGCTTCTCCTAGCATAGAGTAGAGCCAATAGCATTTTTCCGGGTAATCGACCCAAAAAAGTACTCTCGTCTCGTTCGGGATTCTGGTTTATGATTCCCTTGCGGCGAAAAACAACGGCTATCCAGATCCTAGAGTTGTATCATGTGCAGCCGAGAGGGCACCCGCTTGGAACAAAGGGGGCACGCTCACGCATATGGGAATTCGATCCCGAGGAATCAGAATCTGTGGAGACGGGAGATTTCAGATGAGTAGGGCGCAATACAAAAAGCAGAGCCACGCACCTAACTTGAGAACGAAGCCATGTTATAGTTCACGGTGAACAAGAACTTATTTCCGATTTTTCTGATTGAGTGGATTTTCAGAAAACGACGATGAGGTTTGGATTTGACTATTACTCAAGGAGATGAATGTTTTTCTTTTGACACATCACCCTCAAAATTTCAGGCCATACGCTTATGCTCACTTCTCCAAGTGCAGCCTTTTTCAAAAGTAGCATGAATGTTCTCGACTGCCCTATTCCGCCCCCTATGCTCAAGGGAAGTTCATTGTTCATGATTGCGCGGTGGTATGGTAGCTTGAGCCACTGCAGCTGATGAGAAATCTCCAACTGCTTCCTTAGCGATTCTGCGTTCACACGAATTCCCATAGATGTTAGCTCGTGTCTCCGCTGTGTTACAGGGTTCCAGACCAAGATGTCTCCGTTGAGGCCGTGCATGGGCCTACCGTCATCTGAAGTAGTTTCGGTGACCCAGTCGTCATAGTCAGCTGCTCGCATCTCATGAGGATATCCATCCTTAAGAGTCCAGCCAATTCCGATAATGAAGACTGCAGGATGTTTTTGTAAGATCGCGCTTTCTCGTTCCTTCCTTGGCAAATCAGGATAACCGTCCAGTATATCCTCCGCATGAATGAACTTGATCTCTTCAGGAAGATCGGGATATTTTGAAGTTCGTAACTGGGGAAATGATTTCTGGACGTGCGCTTCGGCTCCTTTCAGGACTTTCCATATCTTTCGCACTGTCTTCTTTAGAAAATCGAGATTACGCATCGCTTGCGAAATTGCGAGCTCCCAATCCCATTGATCGACATACGCACTGTGATCGTGATCCAGAAAGTAATCCTTTCTCACCGCTCGCATATCTGTACAAATACCTTCTCCTATTCCCATTCCGAATTGCTTTAGGGCAACTCTCTTCCACTTTGTTGCAGCTTGAACCACCTGGGCGTCGATCGGATGTCTATCAAAGTCATTTTTGATATGAAACTCAACTGGAGTTCTCGAACCGTCGCGGTCAAGCATGTCGTTAATTCCACTTTCGACATCAACTATCAGTGGCACTTGAACCATCATCAAGCCAAGCTCCTTGCAGAGATTTTCTTCAACGTAGCTCTTTGCCAAGAAAACAGCCTTTTGTGTGTCTTTAGGGTCAAGAAGAGGAAGATAATCTTCTGGCAGAATTCGTTCAAGCTCCCCGTAGCTACCGATTCCAGGCCCCGAGAGATCAGCCCTCTTCCTTTCCTCCGCCGAGGTTTTTGGGTTGTTGGCCATTGTTTTGGATTGCCCTCTCTTGCTATGTGAAATTTGGACTCTGGAACGAAGGGAAAACCATCTTTCAGATCCTAGGCATTGAGCTTGTGTTGTTGATGAAAAACTCGGGAATAAGCATAATCAATCACTTTGGGCAAGATAAATTGTCGCCAGCTATTGTTCATATAACTTGGTCGGACAACAACACAGGCAATTTCGCTACGAGAGACAGGAGGTTGTAGTCGGGCTCACTACTTACAACAAGAAATTTGGTCATGTCTTCGAACCTGAAAAGGCCCAGGTTGATATTTTTGTAACTCATCACGACTCCATTTAACTTGCCAAACCACCGCTCCGAAGACTCTGCGGATTTGGCTATTCTTGCAAGTTCCAGATCCACTTCCCTTGCTACTTCCTCAGGGTCGTACGAGGGCAACCCGGGCTTCATTCCACCAGCAAGCAGATCTCGCCCGCCGTATACCGCGACGAATCTTATTCGTTTGTCTTCATTGAAAATACTCTCAACGAGAGCCGCATAACCTCGCTGTCCAACGCGTTTGCTTAGAGTGTTTGGGTCCATTCGATCACAGATTAGGTCAATTCCAGAGTAATTAGATTTGCTCCCCTGAACTCTCCTTTTTCCGCAAAACTCGAGGAGCTTCTTTATCAATCAACGCACTTTTTTTGATCTTTATACACGCTGGAAAGAATGTTAAGTTAAGTGAAGGGAGCCTACTAAAATCCGCTCTGAGATGTCCTAGCTGGCCATGGAGCGTGCTGTTTAAACTATAATTGTGAGTTTCGAAATTCCTTTCGTGCTCCTTTGTAAGACTATTTATAGTACACCTCTTCGACCAATCCAGTTCTCACCAGCCATTTGTAAAATCGAAAGCTCCAGAAAATCAGTCGCTTGTCTAGAGTTTGACCAAGGGCGTACAAGACTAGCATCAGCAAAGCCCCAAGGAGGAAGTCTGCGAACAGAAGACTGCTGAGCCCGCAGCGAGCGACTAGGAATAAGACATTGAAGGATGACATAACAAGCAATGCGAATATCATTCGCAGTGCATATCGGCCGCCCACCTTACCGGTAGCCTCTTGTGTACGGCTCAATCAAAAGACATGGTTAGACTCCCTTGGCAACGCACTTAAGGCAAGTATACGATTCTCAATGTTGAGAAAGAGCCCAGAAAGGAGAGCCTGCGGAGAGTCTTATTGGAGAAGGAAGAGCTTTTCGGGTAGATTTTGCACTTTCACGGTTTGACTACACTATTTCCTAACCAAGAACTGATCCATATCCGCATCAAACTCCACGGCGGCAGAAGTTCCGTTTTCAGTATTCGAACGCGAACCTGACTTACCTCCAGGAGAATGCATCACCTGAGTGGAGACACATCTGGAATACCTGTTTTTCTCCAAAGTAACTATTCCGTAGATGATTTCGTAGCATTTCAAAAAAATCGAGTGAAAAAGGTCGATTTCAGATGTGAGAATCGTGTGCATGGGTTAAATCCTTCGGAAGAGGCCTATCTCCTTGTCCAGCTCTATATCCGGAAGGGGAGAAGAGTTTACCATTGCGAAGTAATCGCCAAAAATACGGCTCTATCTCTCAAAAATGCATATCTCAAAAAGTCGTAGCGCGGCGGGAGAACGGGAGCAGGTCGGGACTCATCGAAGCTCCCTCCAGTACGCAGTGGATCATAAAGATCCACCATCATAAATGTTGATCACCCAAAGAGAGGGTCGGCGCGAAAAGAGTTGAGCTCTTCGGATACAAAACACGCCTCGGTGGCTGAATTGCTCCAGCGACTTTCGACAAATGAAAGGGAAGGCCTTTCTTCGTCTGAAGCGACAAAGCGACTTCAACAATACGGCCCCAATGAGATCCAAGAGAAGAAGCAATCTCGGATCGTTGCGTTCCTACGGTACTTCTGGGGTCCGATCCCTTGGATGATCGAGGCGGCGGCCTTCATCTCCGCAGTAATTTACCACTGGGAAGACTTGGGCATAATTTCATTGCTGCTGGCGGTCAACGCGGTTGTTGGCTTCTGGCAGGAGAACAAGGCGAGCAATGCGATTGAGCTGTTGAAGCAGAGGCTGGCTCTCAGGACGAGAGTACTGCGGGACGGGAAATGGGCCGATTTGCCAGCAAGGGAGCTTGTGCCCGGAGACATCATACGTTTGCGTCTAGGAAACATTGTCCCCGCGGATGCGAGACTGATCAACGGCGAGTATCTGCTTATCGACGAGTCGGCTCTCACCGGCGAGTCACTTCCAGTTGAAAAGCATCAAACTGACCTTGCTTACGCTTCTTCGATTGTTCGCCAGGGTGAGATGAACGGCCTCGTCGTTACCACGGGAATGAACACCTACTTTGGGAAAACCACGAAACTGGTCGAGGAAGCCGAGACAAGGAGCCACTTCCAGAAGGCGATAGTCAAGATAGGAGATTATCTAATTGCGATTGCGGCATTCCTGGTCACGCTGACTTCCGTCGTCGGGGTCTTTCGCGGGCAGGGGGCCCTCGAGCTGCTCCAGTTTGGTCTAGTGCTAATCGTGGCCGCAATCCCTGCTGCGCTCCCCGCTGTTTTGTCCGTATCAATGGCGGTCGGCGCCGAAGCCCTCGCGAAGAAAGAGGCGATTGTGAGCAAACTGGTGGCGATTGAAGAGATGGCAGGTGTAGACATCTTATGTGCCGACAAGACGGGCACGATCACGAAAAACCAGCTCACGGTTGGCGAGGTTAAGACGCTAGATGGATATTCGGATAAGGATGTCTTGTTGTTCGCAACTCTTGCCTCGAGGGAGGAAGACAAGGATCCTATTGACGATGCAATCATAGCTAGAGCAAAGAATTCAGAGGGTGTTTCACCGCTCATCGCGAGCTACAAGGTCGTCTCCTTCAAGCCGTTTGATCCTATTTCAAAGCGAACGGAAGCTGTGATACAGGACAGCTCAGGAGCGAGGTTTCAAATTTCGAAGGGGGCGCCGCAAGCAATCCTGAGTCTCGTTCAGAAAAAAGAAGGCATCGAACAGGATCTGATTGAATCAATCAAGAGTTTCGCCAAAAGGGGATACCGCGCTCTAGGAGTACCCAGAACCGAAGGTCAAGGAAATTGGCAATACGTTGGACTGATCTCGCTATATGATCCTCCTAGGGAAGACTCGGCGGACACCATAGCCACCGCACAATCCATGGGCATGGAGGTCAAGATGGTGACCGGGGATCACACAGCCATAGCCGAAGAGGTATCTAGACTCGTGGGCTTGCGTACGAATATAGTCACCGCTTCTTCCATTCTCGATAAGCCGGATAACGAGGCTGAACCGATTGCAGAAAGAGCGGACGGCTTTGCGGAGGTGTTCCCGGAGCACAAGTACCGCATTGTCGACCTTCTACAGAAGAAGGGGCACATAGTCTGCATGACCGGTGACGGCGTGAACGATGCGCCTGCTCTAAAGAAGGCCGATGCGGGTATTGCGGTCGCTGGCGCGACCGACGCCGCAAAGTCCGCCGCAGACGTTGTCCTAACCAAGCCCGGCCTCTCTATCATCATTGACGCTGTGAAGGAGAGTCGCAAGATTTTCCAGAGAATGACGAACTATGCCATTTATCGCATCAACGAGACTATCCGCGTGCTCGTCTTTGTCACGCTCTCAATAATCGTTTTCCAGTTCTATCCAGTCACTGCGCTGATGATCGTCCTGCTGGCACTGCTTAACGACATGCCGATAATGACGATAGCCTACGACAACGTCAGATATTCCCAAAAGCCAGAGAGATGGGACATGCGCTCTCTGCTGGCGGTCTCGACGTTCCTCGGGGCAATAGGCGTCGTGTCAACGTTCATTCTTCTCTACATTGGACTCGAGGTATTGCATCTCAACCCAGCCATCCTTCAGTCGTTCATTTACCTGAAACTCGCAGTCGCGGGTCATTTTGCCCTTTTCGTAGCGCGAACGAAAGGACCGTTCTGGTCTATACGACCGGCGAAGCCCCTTCTCCTAGCCGTTGTACTGACGCAGCTGACGGCAACCATCATTACAGTTTACGGTATCTTGCTCCCGGCGATGGGTTGGGGCCTTGCTCTAATGGTTTGGGGGTACGCGTTCGCCTGGTTCCTACTACAAGATTTCCTCAAGGTCCGGTTTTACAGATTGCTTGCTAGATCGCAATCCTCCTTCGCCAAATGAATTCCAACTTCAATCAGATCAGAGTAGTTGACCCTCTCTGGACTCTACGATCGGTCCTTTTCCTGCGTAAGGTGGCACTCTATCCTCGTACACACCTCAAATGATTCAATTTCTAGAAATTGAATAATGGTCATAGAGAAAGCTCAACTTGCTCCTGCTTCTTTAGCTGGCGCAATTCCTTTGTCTCGTATCCGCTTCGGATGCCCCAATAAAAGAACAAAACCGAGAGAATTATCACCACGCCAAAGTCGAGAGGGAATCTGATGTAGTTTGCTCCGTAGCTCCCGAGATATGAGACTGCAACAAGTGCAACGGAATAGACGACTATCCAGAGCCCGCGCTTTACGTCTTGATTTGTGAACAATTTTGTTTTACCCCTTGTTGCAAAGAAGACTGCAACGCCAACGAGTATGGCTAAGAATGCATACCCTGTGTGTAGGGCCACGTTGTCCAGTACACAATCAGGCTTGCCATGATGAATGCTAGAGGAGCGAGGAATCGCGCGATAGCTTTGGGCGTTGGGATTCCATCGCTTTACGGCTCTGATAAATTACCAGCCCATAATTGCGGCACTGGAAATACCAGTACTCTTCTTTGCAATACTCCTTGCTGATGGGAGAGCAGCGAAGGGATGCAGCATAGTGCAAAGTCAAACGAGCCCAAACAAGAGAGATATCGAAAGTTCAGCCAAGCTCACTTGACTTGTCCTTTCATCCTACGCAAGTGTTTTGCACTGCCCTTCTGATTATACAATCTCGGCAGAATTTTCGCTTATTTTCTTACTATAGAGAGTAAAAAGATCCGACCGGGTCAGTATAGCGACGAGCTCTCCACTCTTCGGAGAGACCACCGGCAGCCTACCAATGCCGTGCGTTGTCATCTTGTTCAACGCGGACAACAAATTTTCGTCAGGGCTTGCAGTTATGACGTTCCCGGTCATGATCTCCTTGACCTGCGTTGACTTCATCTTTTCTCCCCCAACCCGGAACACGTCGCTCATGGTCACGATGCCAAGTACCTTCCTGTCGTCGGAGACGACGGGGACACCCCTGAAATTGCCTCCGCTCATTAAGCGGAATGCGTCGTCTGCTGTGTCGTCGGGCTTTAGAGTTTTTACGTTGGGGTTTGCCGCGTCTACAACTTTCAGTTTCGACATTATTGGGATATTGTACTCTCCCCTGTGCGCAGGGGAATCGGCTCTTGAAAGTACCTGACTCCGGTAGATACTGTGTCTTGGTCCGGTGAGGTAGTAGGAAATCACTACTGCGACCATAGAGGGAACCAGCAGCTCAAGAGTTCCAGTCATCTCGCTGACCATCAGGATCACAGCGATTGGAACCCTCCCCACTCCAGCAAACAGCGCCATCATCCCTATTACAACGAGCGGAGCAGATGACGGAATGAGACCTGGAAACATTTGATTCACAAATATCCACACAACCGATCCAACAAACCCGCCGATGACGAGGGATGGTGCAAAGACTCCTCCACTCCCGCCAGACCCGACCGTGATTGATGTAGCAAAAATTTTGAGGAGGACAATTAGGACAAGGGTAACAAACAACGGGATCGTAAAGTAGTTGGTAGTAATGAGATTGAAGTTGCCATCGATTAGAAATTGAAGGAAACCGTATCCCAGACCAACTACCTGAGGAAAGAAAATTCCTATTGCGCCGGCTACTGCGCCTCCAATCATAGGTTTTACATAGTTCGTAATCTTTAGGCGTTCAAAGAAACGCCTAATCGAGTAGAATGAGTAAACGTAAAGACGACCGACGCCTGCACAAACCACCCCGAGCAGAGCGTAGATGAAGAGATTGAGCGGTTGGGTAAAGGAGTAGTGAACGGTATAACCAAAAACTGGAGTAAAGCCAGTGAATGATCCAAATATCACGTAGCCTATTGGCGAGGCTATGAAGGAGGGAATCAGCGCTTCGGCTTCGATATCGGGCCCGCTGTAAAGTATCTCCGCGCTTAAAATTGCGCCGCCGAAGGGGGATTTGAAGATCGAACCAATTCCGGCGCCGATTCCTGACGCGAGGGCAATTCGTCTGTCTTTAGCGGAGAGGTTGAACATTCCTCCGATTAGAGAACCAAAACCCGCAGCAATCTGTGCAGTTGGACCCTCCCTCCCGGCACTACCGCCTGAGCCAATGGTGAACGCCGATGCGATTGTCTTCACGATTGGAATCCGACGCCTGATGTACCCTCCCTTATTGTGGAACGCGTCAATAGCCGCGTCGGTGCCGTGACCCTCGGCTTCTGGCGCGAACCTGTAAATGATTAGCCCCGCGGCCAGACCTCCAATTGCAGTAGAGATTGGAATGAGCAAGTACTTGGGATTTATCGTCAGAGGAGCTCCAGGTTCCCCTGCCGGATTTGGCGGATAGAACCCGGTGATCCCTCCTAAGAGGTAGTTCGTGACGCCTTGAATCATATAGTAAAATGCAGTTGCACCGAAGCCGGCCACGAGGCCAATCAGGAGCCCTATGATCACCCACTTTGTGAGATAGCTTCGATTGAGTAGGCGGTTGAGCCCTGCAATCCGCTTTGTTGTTGTTATTGTTGCGTCCTTTTCTGTCAATTCAGTGTTATGTGCACTTCGGTTTTGCATCCTCGCTTCGAGTCAAGGTAGCATGTCTCAGTTCGGAATAATGCAAACTCAAAAATGTAGAGTTTTTACATTTTTCGTGTGCCCTAATCCACCTGCAGGGCAATCGGTTTCTAATCCCATTTCCTGTTTTCAATAGGTTATAAAATATTCACGGCTAGAGCACGGGTTGCGACTTCCTCTATATCGACTATAGATGTCGGAGCCCCGGAAATATTTTGGCAACTGCCCAATACCGACTCTCAAATTTGCTGGACAAAAATGACACTCATCGCCCTGAGTACTCGGGTCGTGGGCGTTTGCTAAAATTGCGCCACAGCCAAAGGTGCAGATGATGGATTGAGGACGACTAACTCTTCCTAAACTCTCAGTTGTCGACTGTGTCGAGCCAGGCCCTCTAATCTTTAATTTCACTCCTTTCACCTCGTGTCTCTACCATCTATGGATTTGGAACATGCTGCACCGAATAACCTTTCATTACTTCCTCGAAAATTTGATTGAGGGATTCAACGGTTCTGTCCACGGAGCACAGTGAGGCGGTTCTGAAACCGATTTCACCCATCGACACAGCGGCTTCCGATGTTTGGAGCATCTTCTCTATTTTCTCGGCAAGATCCGTGTCGTTAGAAGGTTCAAAGGTAAGGCCGTTTACCTCGTCATGGATCAGCTCCGAAACTCCGGCACCTCTGCTCACGATGCATGGTTTCTTGTGCAGCCATCCTTCCACCGCAGTCAGGTTGAACCCCTCAATCCGGGATGGCACAAGCACAATGTCGCATAGCGAGTAGATTGCGTCCAATTCCTTATGACTCAAGTGCCCCGCGAAGACCACCATGTCCTCGACTTTCAGGTCTCTTGTAACTTGTTCCAGATGCGACCGCCATAGGGAAGCTTTCGGATGACCGATGCCCCCTTGCGAGCTTCCGGTGAAACTCCCGTTTCCCACAAAGACGAGTTTTAGATGGTGAAAAAAATTCCTCAACCGCGCTACCGCCTTCAATGCGATATCCTGACTTTTGACGGGATCCATGCGTCCTATGACGCACAGCACGATGTCATTTCGCCCTAATTTCAACCGGGAACGCAGATTATCCATGGTCGAGGACGACTGCTGACTATTGCTACCGCTTCCCCCCCAGCTTACCATGTCCAAGTAAGGATAGATAGCATAGGCTTTTCCCCTATACCCTGCGTGAATGAGCCCTTGTAGATCTCTCTTTGTGCTGACAATCATTGCATCAAATCCTTCGATGCTCTTGAGGATTAAGGTTCGGAGGCGTTCGGAAACTTGACCAAGGTTAAATGGGATGTGCCACCGAAGTATGGCGGGTGCCGAAGGGCCGATGAGATTGCCAATGTGCAGTTGCTGGAAATCGTGCACCCAGAAGAGGTCAATGTCTCCCATCATTTGCAACATAATTTGCGCGCATTTCCAGTTGTAACTGACGTAGGCTTCATACTCTCGTGGTTTGAAGGAAAGTTTGCCCAATCCGTGAATCTCATTCCAGATCCCCTCCTTGAAGTTGGCATAGAGCGCCAGAGTCTCGGGATTCATCCAGACATTGTGCAATAGTATTTCATCAGAGATGGCAACTTCTCCCGGCCCGCTTGGTCCCAGCGACACCCACTGAGCCCGATCGATAAGTTGAATCTCCTTCATCCTCTTGATTGCAGGATAAACCATTGACGTCACTCCGCCAGGAGTAAAATCGTAGTCTATTCCCTCCTTGAACGTTCCAAGTTGATGAGCTCCTGATACTTCATCTGAAATCGTACCATACTTCTCGACGAGGTCTGGGTAGTCTAATTTGAATCTAATCGGAGGGGTCTGTGTATTCACGCAGAGCCTGATTGGGCGCCTTCTTGACAAAATGAGATAGAGTCTTACCTCCTTCTTTGGATTACTCAAGAAGTCTTACTATAGTCTACATCAGTAGGAGCAACGATGCTTTTTGGTACATTTTTTGCCGGAATCTCGTTTTCCTCTAACGCCGCGCTCCCAACCGAGGCAGAGTTCCTGGCCAAATTCCGAACTTGTTTGCTTGGCCCAAGGCGATTGGACGCCGGTATCCACTTCGCGGATTCGCCCTCGGCAGTATTAGGTAGACTATCAATGACAACTTGGCGCCTTGGAAATGCCAAACGTATGTCGTTTGAATCGAAGAGCTTCTTGACTTCGTAGAGTATATCCTTTGACATTTGGAAATTTGTTGGCTGATCCTTCGCCCGACTGAGGAGTCTGAGGTTGATTCCGGATTCTGTAAAATCCATTACGTGGACAACAGGAAGATTTCCCACGGGCAGAAAGTCCGGATGGCGTCTTGCAACATCTTTGAGTATCTCAATTGCTCTGTCCATATCAGACTCGTAGGTGATTGTAACAAGCACAATGCAGAGTTTGGATGAGTCATTAGCATCATAATTTACAATAGTATTGTTAAGAAATAACTGATTCGGCACCATAAGTCTTCTATTGTCCCACGTCTTCAGGACAGTAAATGTGAGTCTAATGTCCTCGACCCAGCACCACTCATTTGAAAACAAGACAGCCTCTCCTATCTTAAATGGCTGAGAGGTTGAAATCACCATGCCCGCTACGAGATTGGACAAGCTTGCTTGGGCGGCTAATCCTATCACGATGGATGCAAATCCCGCCGCTATGAACAAGGAGGCGATGAGGCCTCCCGCTGCTGGGAAGCTTGTAAATGTAGCAGCTGCCACCCCTATCAGTGCGACCAATGACAAGATCAGTCTTCTTACGAAGGTAATGGTTGTCCGAAGTCTCGACTCTTTGCCTTCGATTGCTTGGGAGTAATGTTTGAAGACGACGTTTACTACATACACACCAAGATACGTCATGAAGACGCCAGTCAGGAAGTTGACTACTGCCCAGACATTCGCTGCAACTCCAGGACTTATTGGAGAGGTTAGTACGATATACGCGAGGGTAACGAGGCCCAGTGTATAGACTAGGTAGACAAGAATTCTGTCCGCTTCTCTGGCCTTTGTAAGGGATGGCATAGTCTGCTTGATGACTACGCCTGCAGTCCGCACCGAAACCGCGAGAATGATGAGCTGGACTATAAGGAGCAAGCTTTCTGGGTGGAAGAAGGAAGGAACATAGTCGGCGTTTAGGTCAATGGCTGATTCTACTGCCGCTACAAATCCATAAGACAGAATTGCTACAACCACTGGTCCTCTGATGATGCTTACTATCAGATACTGGATCACATGGTGAGCTTTCGTCAGAGCAGCGATTCTTCTCGACCCGTAGAAGAGTACCAATGAAATAGCGACTACGAAAATGATTATCAAAATTGTAGGAAGATAATCGACAGCCAATTATTGCTCACCCTTCAATCTGTCTTTTTCTTTGCTATATTTTCAAATTACAGAGCTAGCTTCTCTGATACATATACTAGCATTGATTTGACATATCATAACGCTTAGATAAGCCTTATCATCGGCGCAGAATAAACCCGGATGTAAGTTTTGCCAATTCGGTCGAAACTCTAGTGTCCTAGGCTAGTACAAACTGCAAACAGAAATAGTCTTGTAAGGCACACCTGTAAAAGAGGGGCTAGATTCTTATCTCCACGCGCAGAGGGGGCGCCAAAGCCTATCTCCTGACTAGGAGCGTATTTCTAGCAGTTTCGATTTTTTCTCAGACGACGCATACTGATTCCCTCTAAGAGAATTAATGAAATCAAGTCGTCAGGGATACCTAAATGGATCTTGTACTAACGAATAGAGACTGCGTTATTGGTTAGTAAGATTTATCATAACGTTATGTCACTTCATCTTCGCGAAAGAACTGCGTTATCGGATGGCAACGGGGAGGCTGATCGTGAGCATCACGCGCAACAAGAAAGAGAAGTCGAGTGAGAATTGTGCATTCATGCTGAAACAAGGCAACAGACATTGGATACAGAGAATCCCTCGGCGGTGCGAGTCACTCATATGACAGGAAATTTTCTCTCGGGAGTGTCCTCCTGGAGAAATGCGGTGTCTGATGTTGGACAGCGGGAAAACTCTCACAATGAACCTGACCAAAACATTCTTCGGAGTCTTCACCACTCTCGCCGCCGACACAGATACAGCATCTCAATAATCGCCGCGATTCTAAAGATAACGAGGAGAGACGTGAAAAAGACACACATCATGCACAGGGCAAACCTAAGCTTTGCCCAACTCCAAGACTACCTTTCCTTCCTGATGCGGAATGGGCTCGTTACTCGTTTTACCGACGATCAGGAATTAGTCGCTCACTATAGAATTACGCCAAAAGGCTTGGTGTTCCTTCAAAGGTTCGAGAGTATGAATGAAGTATTGAATCTGTACGATGGTCCAACCGTACAAGAATGACAAACTAGGCAAAAAATTTGGATTTAGAAAAAAATTGATTTGCTATTAGTCTTGCAATAAGAATTGGGAGGTTGGAGAGACTTAACATGAAAAGTGGCACAGGCAGGAACGTACCGCGCTGGATCCAGAATCTTTTTGCATTATTCTTGGTAGTGCTTGCGGCAGTAGGATTAGATCTTTTTTACTTTGGAGATCTCGTAGACCCTCCAATATTCTCCGATGCTCTCACGGCCTCTATCATTTACGCCGTAGTTATAGCCGGCATCCCGTGTTTGTCTGCGATAGCCTTCGTTGTATGGCCGAGTGGTGACGAAAACATCCACCAGGCGATACCTAGTCAATCAAGATAACAAGTTGAGAAACGTCATCGCCTACGCGAGCGACTCACTTTGCGGAGACCAGCGCACGCTCTAACGATGGAATTGTCTCCTTCAGGGCCCTCCGATAGATTTCGATTGTAATCGATTCTCTATCGAGGCGAGTTTTCTGATTTCCCAATCTCCTTGCCTGCCTCGCTATTGAAATGGCCAAGTTCTCCGCGATCTCCTCCGACCTCTTTGTATTCATCTTAGTTCTCGTATCCACTACATTCTCGCTAGTCAAGGCGGCGACGGCTCCCCTCAATCTTTCAATGTTTATCGGGAAAAAGTATTTGGAGACTGATTTCGACATGCGCTCAATATCCACGACAATGCAAAGCGCAACTGATCGGTAAAAGTTCTGCATTATTCCGTGGATCTCTTCTTCTCTCCTCACGACTTTGATCAAATTAGCTTCTGAAAGAATTCGAATATGGTGTCCGACCGAAGCGTTCGTCAGTCCAACGATCTCTGCCATCTGAGACTGCGTGTATTCTCCATCTGCTAGAAGGTTGAGAATAGTCCTCCGCATGGGGTCAACGAGGAGCATTGCGATCTTCTCGTCACTTACAACGTACGCGGCACGGTACATGGCGGATGGCAAGTCTGGCTTCTGTCTATCTTGCACCGCAATAATTTGCTTATTAGGCAATCGTCTTGCTTGTCGTACTCTTGTGGGATTTGTTCCCGACCATGTTCTGTGTTGTATCGTACTGGGTCATCTCACAATAATCGAAAGTATAGCAGGTCAAACATTTGAAGATGTCAATAGACTTCCACTTCGGACAATCCATTGTCGGCTAGTTGACTAGGTGCCAGCCCACAGGAGGATTGGACCCCACCTAGAAGAAGGGCGACGAGAACGAGCCTTTAGGACAATTTAAGAGCTCAAAACCTGTAAACAGAGATCTGCTTGAAGAGAGATCGATTCTTCATATCGCAAAGTTGCTACAGGTGAAGACTGTGGAGTCTAAGACCAAAGATTCCTAGAGGAATTTTCCTTCACAATTTTAGGAGTGTGCGACAGTGTTCCCCTTAACCAAATTTCGGAGGCTGCGTATTGGCTGTTGAATTCAAAGGACATCTTGGATAAGGAAGTAATTGGGGCCGGTGGGTGGAAGCTAGGAAAAGTCAAGGAAATTGTGGTAGATACGACTTCTTGGCAGGTCACTTCCCTGGAACTTGACCTAGAAGGTGACATCAAGCGTGACTTTAACGTGAAGAGTCACCTGGTGGACGGCCGCTTTCCACTCGATCCACAGCAGATTCAATCAATAGGTGACAGGATAGTTTTGAAATCTACAAAGGAAGAACTTTTCAGGCTTGTAGCATCGCCCACAACGTAGTTATCTCTTAGTACAAGGGCTACCCGGACGCGTCAGGTACGTCTCATTCTGTCACGGGAAGTGTTGCGCTCAAAGAACACGGGAAGTACTTACTTCAGCGACACTCTATCTTGCGCATCTTCATCCCGTTTTGACAAATACGATTGAAATGGTCAGCCTTTCCCTCAAGTCCGGCCTAGACGAGGCGTAATTAATTGCTACTCGCTGGACGAAGACCCGTAAATGAGAATTGCTTAATTACCACCGAACCAGCGCTCACCTTGCGCCAAAGGAAATGGCACAACCCGACTATGTCGTGTTTGGACTCGTATCGGGAATAATAATCCTCGGTTTCGGTGGAGAATTATTCTTCAAGCGCACGGGAATCCCGTCGTTTCTTTTTCTAATCTTTGTCGGAATATTACTTGGTCCCATTCTCGGAGTTTTCCCCGGTCAACAGCTTGAACCAGTGCTCGGGATAATCGCCACGCTTACGCTCATAATGGTAATCTTCTACAGCGGAATGGACACGCAAATCAGAACGGTCCTTAGTGGTAGCGGAAGGATTCTCGTACAGGTGACCCTCTACGTAATCCCTAGTACCTTCGCGATAGGATTTGTTACGAGCTTCCTTTTCCATTGGGAACTCATTCAGGCACTTATCTTTGGTTCCATGGTTGGCGGAGAGACTACCGCGGCGGTTGTCATTCCTCTTTCCCGTGGGCTGAACCTGGGAGAGAACACCGTCACTTTCATCACGGTCGAGTCAGTGTTGAACTCGATTTTCTCTGTGGTATTGTTCACAGCTTTCATCGGAAGCTATCAGACAGGAACCGCGAGCGTCGAAGGCGCTCTCACCATAATTGCGTCCAAGTTTTCCGTGGGAATAGTTAGCGGAGCAGTTCTGTCCTTTGTCTGGATAATTATCCTCAACCACTTGAAAGAGTACAGATACACATACGTGTTCACGATGGGTTTGGTTTTCGCAACTTATGCGATTAGCTCCACACTAGGCGGAAGCGGGATACTCTCAATACTCGTCTTTGGAGTCCTTTTGGGAAGTTACAAAATTCTGAACAGTCTTTTCAAGACACGGCCGCTGGAAATGGACCCACTTCAAAAACAACTCGGTGTTTTCCAAGGCGAGATATCCTTTCTCTTGGAGACGCTGTTCTTCGTGTTCCTCGGACTGATATTCGTAGTCAATTTTTCGCAGATCATTGAGAATTTTGTAATTGGTTTTCTTCTACTTGGTCTCTTACTGGTCTTTCGAACTTTTGCAGCGAGCGTATCTACTCTGAAATCTGAAATCGCGAAAGACCGAAGTAAAATCGTTCTCCTATGCGCTCAAGGGCTGACTCCCGCAACTCTTGCCATTATCGCAGTGAACGATGGCCTGCCTCTTGGAGCCATATTCTTGAATTTGGTAACTTACGTGATCATTCTAACTAATATCGTCACGACTGCCGGTTCGCTGTGGATTACAAATAGCACATCAAGGTCAGCCCGTAAAGAAAAGATCGGTCTGTCCTTCCGAGGTGACGAGGCGAATTCCTAAAATTCACCGAATCTGGAGAAAGAATTGGCGGCCAAGTTCACTTCAGTTGATAATTGGCAGTATAGTTCGACCTCATTATGATTGTCGGTGACATGCCTGAACTCCTGTATGCCGGCAGAGAGATCAGGCATCCTCTGTTCCAGGGCATCAAGACTTCCATAGTGCAAGAGTAATCCTTATTCGTCTTTAATAACTAACCTGTACAATTTTCAACAGGCACTTGAGTTTCGTTCATCCCAGGGGGATGGGTTTGTTGATTCCAAATTGGCGCTGAAGAATAATGCCTCTACTGTACAATTGTAACCCTGAAGCAGACAATGACCTATCTTTTCAGAACTTCTCCGGGCTGAATAATTCATTCAAGGCCACGATACTCGTGGTTCCGTGCTCGCTGCAAAGACGTACGGCGCGTACCTGTTCAGGTCAAAGTGGTAGATTACCCCTATTGCACACTAGATTATGAGGAACGCTAGGCCCATCTTTAGTATGAAGCGGGTACCGAGATAATCCTGCTTGATTCTTTCGCCTTCCTCTCACCTATCAAGAGTGAGCTCTAGCTGCCGCTGAAGGCATTGACCGACAATTTGGTCAGAGGACGAAGAGGGAGAAGCAGATGAGGGGTTGGATATGATCCCAAACTGTTGTTTCCTCCTCGACGGTGGTTCGCAAATACTACCGCCTAGTGAGTACAGGCTCCTGCACCATAGACGGTCATTACAACAAATTTTTCGATAAAGCGTTGTCATCCTTTCCTCTGTAACGAAAGAAAAATTGGCGCCCTCTAAGCGGTGACTTCCCTACTCAGTTCTCTGATTTTCCTCTTTTTTTTGCCCGATTGTTTTGCAAGAGCGGTTGGTTGTGAACTTGGTGGAAGCGTTGGAAACAAGGATTTGAAAGCGCCGAAGACTCACTCGATGGATTGATTAGGCGCTCCGGTAAGCTGCTCACTTGGCGGGAGTCTCGGTGATGCGGCATGCCTTATCCAATAAAGAAACTAGACCTAGATTCTTGTGAGGCTTGCCTTATCTTTCAGAGTTGGCTTCATCTTTTCGCGATCGTAATCCGAAAGTTCGATGATTTGATTCGCGCTTGAATGCTAAAGAGAGATCCCGCGCTTTCAATCAACGTAACAGCCTCCTTCTATAGGTGCCACAAAAGAACTTGATCGACTTCCCAGTATGGCTGCGAGCCGCACACCTAATCAATGTAATTTTCATAATTCTGATCATCCGCAGCGGAATAGAGATACTCAGCGCTCACCCTAAACTGTACATCAACGACAATTCGGTTGACGGGAAGCAGTGGATCAAGTTCACGAAGAAGGAAATGCCGAGGGATAGATTGTTCACTTCGACGGACGAGGAAGAATCTTTCAACTCATTCGTAGCTCTGCCCGGACACTCAAATCTGGGGCTCGGAAGGCATTGGCACTTTTTCTCGATCATCTTCTGGGTTTTGAATGGCATCGTATACTACGCCCTGCTCTTTGTGACGGGCGTCTGGCAGACGCTGATACCAACTTCGACGGCGGTGTTTCCCGAAGCGATCAATACGATGCTTATCTTTGCGAGCGGGAAACTGCCTCCTCCGGGACATCCCTTCGATCCTGCCCAGCAGCTCGCCTACGCAGGCGTGGTCTTCATCATCGGTCCACTTCTCATACTGACAGGGGCAGCTATGTCGCCAGCCTTCGCGGCGAGATTTCCGAGATACCCGCGTGTTTTCGGGGGAAGGCAGCGAGCAAGGAGCTTTCACTTCATTCTCATGGTGCTTGTAGTGCTCTTCATAATCGTCCACATCGCACTCGTGTTATACGACAGATTTCCTGACAATATGGCGAACATAATTTATGGCGGAGGAACAATTCCAATCGCAACTGCCGCGTCGTTCTTTGCCGCTTACTGCATCATAGTGATAGCGGTGAACTACATTGCGACGGCAGGCTCTCTGCGCAACCCCTCGGCTTTCCAGGAAGCGCTAGGGTTCTTGGTAGAGCCGGTGAGAAAGTTCATCCTCCAGAGAGCCAAGTCAAAGCAGACCTTCTCGAAGTCTTCGTGGACTACTTACTTCAGAGTCAACGGACGACCTCCAGAGAACGAAGAATACTCCAAGCTCCTCAAAAATGATTTTGAAAACTACAAACTGAAGGTGTACGGCCTTGTTCAGAACCCACTCGAGCTTTCCCTCGAGGACTTGAAGGCGATGCCGAAACAGCAGCAGACCACGGAGCACCAGTGCATCCAGGGCTGGACCTCGATAGGAGAGTGGGGAGGGGTGCGCGTGAGCGAGATCTTGAAAAGGTGCAAGCCACTTCCCAATGCAAGATATCTTGTGTTCAATTCGATTGGCACGGGAGAGAAAGATGAGTACGGCCACGGAGATCCTTCAAAGAATTACTACGAAATAATTGACATGGAGCTCGCAAACCATCCGCAGACTATACTCGCATTCGAGATGAATGAAATGCCGCTTCCCATAGTGCACGGGGCGCCGCTACGTCTTCGTGTTGAGACCCAGATGGGGTACAAGATGGTGAAGTGGGTAAAGTCGATCGAACTCATCGAAGATTACAGAAAATACGGCGGCGGTCACGGGGGATACCGCGAGGACGTGCAACACTACGGCCAGAGCGCTTCGATTTAGCGCTCGTTGCTTTTTTGGGACGGCTTGCCCCTTCTCGCTTTCTGCACCCTATTGCCTTTCTTTAAGGTTGCAAATTGGCAAGCAGATCTACCGAGCAAGCATACATCATCTCGGTTTCAGTGAATGCATTTCTCTTGGAAATATTGTTTTACGCCACGAGCGTCACTGGTAGTTCTGTTCTCTTTTACGAGGGAGCCCACCCACCCTTGCAAACGTACTCAACTTCGGTTCATCTATACAAGGGACGAAGGACGAGCGAGCTCCCTGCTGGCAAGACGCAATCTTTCAGCCCATTAGTAAGAAACACTCGGAGATTAAGGATTTCTTAATCAACGTCGAGGGCCTTTCAGTCCAGGCCGAAAAGTGAACATTTGATTTTCTTCTCATTTTCTAGTCAAATGTACCAACAATGCGCGATCTAATTGCCGAAGCAACGGTACTGATATCAAATCGCTTACAGAGAGCATGAGAGAAGCCTCTTCCTCTACCTCTCTCGCCCTATCCGTATTACTATAATAGCAGAACGTACGCAACTGGAATCGCGAACCTCTCCTTCTTGAGTTCAATCATTTGCCAGAATTGCGGCGAAGAAGTGCGGGCCGATTCCGTCTTCTGCCCGAACTGCGGCGCCAAGATTACGAATCCACAGCCCTTCCCTGCAAATGCGAAGAGGTGCTCTTTTTGCTCAAAGCCACTTGTCGGCCAGGATGCGTACTACTTCCGCTGCAATTACTGCGGGCAAGACTTTTGCAACGAACACAGGCTGCCTGAAAATCACCTTTGTAGAAGCAGTCCGGTTCGACGGGTCGTTCCTTCCGGCGCTAGCTCCGGAGGATACTGGAGCTCATCGGGTGGAGGTTACAGCCGCGCCTCGAGAGGTGGGGGTGGCAGAATGCGATCCTCGTTTCTCTCTTACTTCTCCGAGGCCGGCAGGAATCTGACAATTGCTATCGTCCTCGGGATTGTGCTCGGTTACGTATTCTCGTTCGTTCCATTTTCGCTCTTCCCGAACCTTCCCCCGACGTCGCTGACTGACTATCTCGTCCAATTCAACTACTTTGTTCTACAGGGCTGGATCGTCCCAATTTTCACATCGATGGTAGTTGTCTACCCTAATTCGCTCGGAGCTTTGGATGTGCTGTTCAACGCGATTGCTGTGCTCTTCCTCGATCGCCTGTTCGCCAATACGTACACGAGGAGGCAGTATTACCTGACCTTTATTATTACAGGGGTTGCAGGGAATGTACTCTCTCTCCTCTACGGTCCGGCGCTGATCAGCTTTGGCGCTTCGGGAGGAATCTTCGGATTAATTGGTGGAGCGGTCACTGCAGATTACGCAAGGAACAGGAGAGTCAACCCTTCACTGCTCGTATGGTTCGTGTTCATCTTCATTTACAGCAGCATTGGCAGCCAGGTGGACCTGTTTGCTCATCTCGGCGGGGTGGTCGTGGGGCTCATCATAGGATACCTCATAGGTCGAGGCGGGAGTAGCGGAAGATATTTCTTTTGAAATCGCGCTTTGGGGCTGAAGAGAGGTAAGCTATTGGACCCCCGGGAGACTTTGGAAAAGAGGCGGCCTTCTCCTACCACTCTCTTCCGTATCCTCGCTTAGCCTTTGAAGAAATATTGCAATCCGGGGAGCAGCGGAATTTTTTACCTTCAAGCACCCATGATCTGGTAAGCTCACCGCATCGGTAGCAGCAAACGAAGCCCCGCAGTTGCCGAATCTTGTTTCCTACCTTGTCTTCCTCATCCTGCTCGAAGAGATTGTTGCCAGTGTATGCCATGGGTTCAGTGCTTCGTATCAGAAAATGGGCGCGAATCTCTATAATTGGTTAAGGGATTCAGGATAAGCATCTGGGAAGACGTATCGAAGGCCGATATGTAGCGCTTTCCAATCTTGAGTGGTTGTTTTGCATACCTATCTTTACACAGAGAAAAGCAAATCAAAACGCGTGGATCATTCGGCAGTATCAGCGCTTCATTTGCCGAGTTGCTGGGGTTTTCTTTTACATCAACTTAATTCGCTTCAAAGCGATTACTTTGTTTCTGCCCGGTCAGGAATATCATTGTTCAAATTCAGCAATTCATTCACGAGGCGGGGAAGATCTATGGTGGGGTAATTCTTCGGCGATAGTTGGAACTCTGAAATTATCTCCCTCATTATCTTGCGCTCAACGAGGAGAGAAGCCTGAGGCCCGAACATCCCCCTGAGTAGGCTCACAAATTCCGAGATATGAAGAGGGATCTTGTCCTTGGACATGCCATATTCAGTTTCAAAGTCCCAGTAGACAGCCTTCTTCACATTGGTTCCGAAAAACCCAAGGGCAGAGTCGATACAGTATCCCAAGCGTTCCAAAATTTCCCTGTCGAAATCTGATTGGCTCATTTCACTGCGTGTTTTGATTTAGCCAAATTACTGGCGCTATTTCTCTGTTTGCATAAACTCCGCAAATTTGCAATCCTGAAACTTTTCTAAAGAGAGGGTGTGAGCTCTTTCTCTCCGCATTCTTCCATTACGAAATTTCTCACCAATTGTAGGTTAAAATGTCGCCTGCGTTCCTACCTCATCGACATCTGCCTTTGATAGACCGGACATGACTGGCACGGCAGGGATTCCATCTTTCCGGTCGACCAGAGGCTGAGCACGTGCAGCGCTCTCGCACCCAATTTTGAGCCAAACGCCTCACTGAATCTCTCGTACATTGAGGCGAGCTCTCTTATTGACGAGATGCGAGGAGCCTCGTGGGGAAGAAGTGCTAGTTTGAGAGCCTGTCTAGTGTCATCGTCAAAGATCTCTAAAAGTGCACTTTCAAGGCACAGAGGAAAACCAACTGTGCAGCAAACGACGGTCATGCGCTGACTGTTTTGTTCCTGAGGGCGTTGCAAGGATTTCCACATCTCTAACCTTTCAAATGTAACGAAGACTTTTTCCAGAATCCTCTGTAAAATCGGGAATTCGATTTTCCCGTCACCGCAAGTGAAGAAGAAGATTAGGGAGACCGGATACTAATTTCAGATACCACGGAAAGCATGCGATATTTCACAACACTATAGTGGAAATAGGTGTCATGTTTCGGATCCGAATGCGGTTAAGTCATTGGATTCTTTTTCTCTCTTCTAGGAAGAGTAAGATGAATTAAACTGAGGTGCATTGTATATCTCATGCAAAAGGATTGGAAGGCCGAGCTGGGCGAGGCAGAAAAAGAAAACTTGTACGAGTGTCGCTAGAGTAAGATGAAAATCACAAGAGAAATTGAGAGATGTGAGAAGTAAAGAGGAGGTGTGATTTTCTGGTCCGGGCGGTTAAAAATACTTAAAGTCGATGCGACGGCAATCTTCGTTTGTGCAAAATCAGCAGAAGGCTCCAATGCAGGAAGTCATCGGAGTTTTTGGTCTTGGGTTTGTCGGCTCCTCAATCGCGGCTGTATGGTTGAGATCTGGAGCCAATGTAATTGGATACGACATCTCAAGTGAGAGGTTAGAGTCTATCAAGAAGGGGTCAAAGGCCTCTGAGGCCGACCCAGATGTTGAAGGCGCCCTGCGCGAAGGCGTGAGGTCGGGAAAGCTCGATCTGTCTACTGATGGAGTGGCGGTATCACGGCGATCTGATGTGAAGTTCGTATGCGTGCCGGTTTACCTTCAGAATAACAACAACTCCGCGGATCTCTCTGCTCTTGAGAGCGCGTGCTCAACCATAGCGAAAGGGCTGAAGCGCAAGGATGCGGTTGTGATATGCCCTTCCGTTCCTCCAGGTACCACTAGAAAGGTTGTCGCCGGAGTCTTAGAGAGGGAAAGCCAGGATAACCTCAAAGCTGGCTTGGATTTTGATCTCATTTACAGCCCGGAGAGGATCCTGGTTGGCAGGGCAGTGAAAGATATCGAGGAGAACTACCCAGCCGTTGTTTCGGCAATAAACGACCCAAGCTTGAATCGAGGCGAACAGATTTACCGGCGGGTAGCGCGGAGAGGCGTCATCAGGATACCTTCGCTCGAAGCTGCAGAGCTGGAAAAGCTCGCCGAAGGAGTTTATCGAGATGTGAACATTGCTCTCGCCAACGAACTCGCGTTAGTTTGCGATGAACTAGGCGTTGATTATTTCACGTTGAGAGAAGCTGCGAACTCACAACCGTACTGCAACCTGCACCTCCCAGGTTTCGGCGTCGGCGGAGCTTGCATTCCTGTCTATCCGATCTTTGTCAGGCATTCGGCGCGCAACACAAAGACCGGCCTGATCGGTGATTCCAGAAGAATAAACGACTCAATGTCGCTTTGGCTTGCTAGGTCGCTGAAAGGTAATTTCGGGGCGAATGAGAAAACCAAGATAGCGATTCTCGGGCTCGCCTTCAGAGGAGGGATCGCGGATAGCCGACTCTCAGTAACTTATAGAATCGTGGACAATCTTGCAAGAGAAGGCATGACGAACGTAAGGGTTCACGATCCTCTGATTTCGAATGACTCGGTACTTGGAAATCGCCTGACAGGAGACTTGAAGGGGACGCTGGAATGGGCAGACATCGCGGTGATTGCGACGGATCATCAACAATACAAGAATTTTGAATGGGGCAGCTTAAGTCGAAGTACGCAATTGAAAGTAATTGACGGCAGAGGCATCCTGAGGGGAGACAAGGCATCTGCAAACATTCAAGTGTTCGGCCTTGGGTACGGAAAATATAGGGTGGGCCTTGCGGAAGAATGAAGCGGCTGGATCTTCGGAAAAAGTGGCTATCGCTCTCATTCTTTGGCAGTTTGTGAAGTGTATTTTGTTCCTCTGATTAGCTCACATCTTCGTGTGAACGAGTTTCAAATCTCCACGCAATGCCCGCAGTTTTTCGTGAGTCCCTTCAATCTCAAGGATGACCCATTGCTTCAATCTACCAAGCACTCTTGCTCGGACATGCATCTCCTTATGATAGACGGTATCGCCAAGTTTCAAGGGCGCGCGTGAAATTGTCATTATTTTAAGAGCACTACCTCTGAGGAATAGAGTGTCGAATTAGATTTCATTTATTCTCTTTCCGAAAAGTTTCCCAAATCTCTACAGTATCAGTCCGCAATTAGAATTGAGGCCTTCGAAGATGTTCCTCTCATCTCTCTATGTTTTTATAATATCACAACAGCTTTTGGGGGCGACCTTTGCCGGTTTCTCAATTCGAAGCGCTTTACAGGCGAATCCCGGGCCTTTTTCTCCTCTTGATTATCTTATTCCCTTGCCCACATGCAATGATGTCGTGCTGGCCTTAGGCCACTTTGAAGCCTGCACGCACCTTTACTGCCGGCATTAGACTTGCATACTCTTAGGAATTGACAGATTTCATAGTTGTAAAGTATCCTGCGAGAAAGGGAGTCTCGCTAAGCCCACACCTTGATCACACTTTATGAGTTTCAGGCAGGCAAAGAAAGAAAACCCAATATTTCGTTCCTTGGAAAAAGTCTCAAATGTTGAATCTTTAGTTTAAGCGAACTCTCTCCGACGAGTCGCTAGTGGGAAGCAAAAAAGACATTTTGCCTAGAATATGTAGAGGCATGAGCGACTGAGGAATCGGTTTAGGAGAGAAAAACTCTACTCAATTGCATTTTGGCGTCTGCCTCTTGATTTTGTTTTTCTCACGAGTACTCCGAAAAGGTCATTTCATTATTCGGGAATTGCTGCTGCGGGATCTCACTTTATTTCTTTGACAAATAGTATCCATTTCATTTTTCTTTTTGGAGATGCGCTCATTTTCCATATCGTAATTTCAAGTGATGACCAAGAGAATTTTCTCGAGCGATCGTGAGGGTGCGAAAATTTCCAACTGAATGATTCCGGGAAGAACGATCGAGCCTGCTTCAGCTGACCGTAGACGAAACGAATAGAATATTTCTCTATTTGACTATAATAGCACGTCTTTTTCCCGAGAAAAACACTGGTTCTGCAAATACGTAGCTAGCGTGATATTGTAGCCTCTTCCGACCGAGACGAGCGAAACATTATTCTTTTAATGAGTACAAAGAAAGCTATCGCCCCACCATCCAGTAAACCACACTACGCAACGCGTCAATTGGGATCAGAAATTGGAAAAGAATCAGCGAACGGACGACACCCAAGCAACCAAAGTCTTTAAGGGCGTCGATGCGACGACCTCTGTTCGACTTCGAGCCATTTCCACCGCAAACTCGAAGCTTGACATCTGCGATGATGCCTACGGCACGGTTGCCTTGGTGCAACTTGAAAAAATCAAGGATGCAATAATTGAAGCAGTAAGAAAGAGGCACGTAAGGGCGCGGTTTATCACAGAAATCACGAGAGAGAATTTACCATCCTGTAAACAACTGATGAAACATGTGGAGCTACGACACATAGACGGAGTCAAGGGAAACTTTGCCGTCACGGAAAAATTGTATTACGCCTTTGCCCCGCTCAAGGAAGCAAGTATCCTAACCGAGACGGTCCTGAGTAACGTAAAAACCATTGTTGAGCTGCACCAGTATCTTTTCGACGTTCTCTGGCAGAAGGCCATTCCAGCCATCCAAAGAATCAGGGAGTTGGAAGAAGGAGTCGTACCTGTAGAGACAAAGATCATCTCCTCTAAGGATTCCATTGCGCGAACGATCGATTCCTTCATACGAAGAGCCGCGGCGCCCAGGGATAGCCATCACGATTCTTTCATCTTTGCAGTTACGGATATGAAGACCCCACAGGAACCCGAACAATCGCAAAGTCTGTTTAGAGAGCTCAAAGAAAGAAATCCACATTTCAGAGCGCTACTGATAACAGACATCCAAGAGAGCAACCTACAATACGTAAAGAAGCAGCTGGAACTCGGGGTGGAGATTCGGCACATTGACAGAAACAGGATCTCTTTCGCCGTCTCCAAGGACGAATACCTTAGCTCGAGCCCAGACTCCATGGAGGACTCGCGAGCACAGAGCGGACTCCCATCCGAAGTGATATGGAGCAACAACCCCGATGTAGTCTCTCAAGCCGTGCAGATTTTCGAGATGCTATGGGCGACAGCAATTACAGCCGAGCAAAGGATTAGGCAGATAGAGGAAGGAATTGTCGAGCTCGGAGAAACCAGGGTAATCAAGAATGTTGCGGAATCCGCTCTACTCGCGGAGACTCTCATCGCTGAGACGAAAAGGGAAGTTCTCATCATCCTGGCGTCGGACAAAACGATAAGGCGCAACCTCGAAATTTACGGTGAACTCATCAAAGCGGCGAAACAAAGAGGATTTCAGATAAGGGTACTTGCCCCAATAGATCCGTCCGATAGCGCCGCAGAACTATTGAGGGATGTCGAATGGAGAAGCGCGGAGCCGATGAATGTGGGCATTGCCATCTACGACAGAAGTAAAATGCTCATCACTCAGTACGTTGATGCAACGGCACCCAGTTGGGAAGAAGCATTCATCTCCAACATCTATATTGCGAATAGTCAGACCATCGCTGGGATGGTCTCGGTCTTTGAGGCTCTCTGGAGAGAGAGCGAACTGCGTAGGCGCGAAATGCTCACAAGAGAGAGGGAGGTTAAGGCGAGGCGGCAGGCACAGCTTTTGCAGGACATACTTACACACGATATAAGGAACTACAACCAAGTCTCTCGCCTAACGGCGGAATTGATGAAGGAGGAAGCGCAGGGGAACAGGTCGCTCGAAGAGCTCGCCGAATCACTCCTTGCCTCTATCGACGGTTCTACGATGCTCGTGGATAGGGCAAAGAGTCTGGGCAGAATAGTCTCTGAGGAAAATCCGAAACTTCGCCCCGTGGATCTCAACTCGTTTCTAGATGCCTCGATCGACCTCATCAGAGAGGCATTTCCAAAGAAGCAAATCAACGTGGCAAAGTTCACCAAGTCATCGAACGGGGAGGTTAGGGCTGTTCACGATTTTGAAGAAGTAACTGTTCTTGCGGACGATCTTCTGAGCGAAGTCTTTTCCAACATCTTTTCAAATTCGGTAAAATACACCAATTCAAATTTCGTCGACATCGAGCTTCGGGTTAGTGAGAATAACCAGCCAGGGGAGGAGAAGATAGAGGAAGGAAGTGTCTTGGTTGCGGGTCAGGAGCCGCTGAACGACGATCGGCAGAACGTATCAGAACTGATGAAACAGAGACCAGGTAACAAATACGTCAAGGTCTCCATTACCGACAAAGGCCGCGGGATACCGGAAGAATTGAGGTCGATCCTTTTCAACAGGTACCTTGTTGGGGCCAGGGGTAGCGGGCTGGGACTATCCATAGTCCATGCGCTGGTCGTCGACAGGTACAAGGGAGGAGTGAGTATCTCAAACAAACCTGGCGCAGAGGGCACTGTAGTAAATATCTGGCTGCTGAAAGCAACGGCCAATTGAACTTGAGGCTTCCACTCCAGTATCAGATTTGCAATTCAGGGCACATTTTGGCCCATCGTAAGTGACTGCCACAGCTGATTCCCGTGGAGAGGGCGCGAGTCCAGTAAAATCCTTATTTTCATGGTATTCCGGGAATGCAATCCGAAAGATTCGTCCTTGTGGATTGTCGTCCTATCTGAACATGAGATGGCAGAACTGGCCAGACAGAGGATTCAACAACCCGCGAGGACAACCGATGACGCTGCTTACACTTTTACAGCATCTACGCGATCATCATTTTCTTGTTCTGCCGGAATGCCGTCATCGTCAATCCCTGGATCCAGCCTAACTCTTGTTTCTAACTTTCGTTCATTGCCGTCAAGATCTCGAAGTCGTCCGCCGGCGATTCCACGCTTGTACAATGAAGAGGCAAGTGATGAACCCGAACGGAAGCCGGATAAGAAGCATAAAGACACCGGTGAGGAACGCAGTTCAGGCTCCTTTACTAGGCCGAGAGATCCAGGCGTCGGGCAGCACCAGAAGCACATTATGATAGTAGATGACGAACCCGATATTAGGCGTCTTTTCTCATTGATCCTTGAAAACGCTGGTTTCGTAGTTTCGCATACCGCGCCGGATGGGCTCGCGGCGGTTCATACGTTAGAGCGGGAGAGAGATGTTGACCTTCTCATCATAGATCAGCGCATGCCCGTCATGGACGGCATAAAGGCGTCAAAGGAAATCAAACACATTTTACCGAATCTGAAAATCGTAATGGTAACTGCCTATGATGTCCCAAAGGAGGACCTGCCAATGTTCCGGGCGGTACTCCTGAAACCGGTCTCTTCACAAAAGCTTGTACAGACAATCTCGGAAGCACTCAAGGATTGAAAGCAAGCGCGCTGAGGGGACAAAGGGACAAAAATCTACACGGCCCTGCACTCTACACTGAGGTGATGAGGACTGTGCAATCCCCCTGTTCCATGAGAGACGTGCGCAAGGTTGTGACAGGCTGATATCCCAAAAACATTCAATGTCTTTCTTTTCTTCCTCCCTTCCCTTTACCCCTTTTCAAAAAAGACGCGTAGCTTCGGCAATTCGTCCACAAAAGTGCTCTGTTGCACGAATATGATGTTTTGATGCCTTCCTCTGTGTGTTCTCTGAATGCTTCTTTTTTTACATCGCCGCAACAATGAACGAGTTGTAGATGGATACCTTGAGCGCCA
>Ga0070737_10000549_pt1 | contig 75266 bp, 75 predicted proteins | sample Coa_R1_10_FD_66438 | JGI IMG/M metagenome (GOLD analysis project Ga0070737, IMG submission 66438) | Surface soil microbial communities from Centralia Pennsylvania, which are recovering from an underground coalmine fire - Coalmine... | ecosystem: Environmental > Terrestrial > Soil > Unclassified...
TCCGGCCCCAAGCGGAATCTCCGTTTGCGATACACCGCTCGCTGCCCTCGCGTAGCCTGTCCCGAGCTCGTCGAAGGGCTCGACGCGACCGTCGGGATAATTTACAAAATCGGCCGATTGAAGGCGTGGTATCTATAGCAAGCCATTGAAAAATATTCAATTCAATTCCCGGCATAAATCTTGCTTTTTACGTCGGTGACCGCAAGGGGGGCATCAGGCTCTCGTGCGGCCATCGAAACGTACGCCCGGAGAGCCCAGGCTTTCACGATCTGAAGAACGATCGTCGGGAAGCCGCAGCATCCCTCCGGGGAATTTGCGGTCAACAGGGGAAACATCATGAAAACGAAATTGCCGGCCTGGATTGCAGTCCTTGGCCTGATCGCCGTTTGTTCGAGCGCCTCGGCAACGGAGGTGCTCGACAACTACCATGGCTCCAACGGGCACGGTTACGGCGATGTGATCAGCGGCCCCGGGGTGACGACCTACGATATTGCCGGGATGGACGCGACCCTGTCGGGGAATCAACTCACCGTCACCATCTACACGAACTTCGCCGGCCATGCCGGCATCGAGTCGCAGTGGACGACGAATCATACGGGGATAGGCTACGGCGATCTGTTCCTTTCCACCGGGTGGACCCCTAACGGCTCGGCCCCTTACAACAACGACAACGCGGCCAACGGCAATCACTGGACCTATGCTTTTTCTCTGGGCGATCCACTCAGCAACTCGGGTGGCAGCGGCACCGTCTACGCGCTGGGCGCCGGCAACGCCAGCAACCACAATCCCGATGTGCTGCTCTCCAACCACTTCATCAGTTGCGGCGGCGGCTGCATATACCGCGACGGTCAAGCCGTCGCGGTGAACACGAGCCTGGCGACGGCCACCCATGACACCGGAACGTGGACTGTCGGCAACGGTTTTGTGACCTTCAGCTTCGATACGGCAGGCCTCTATCTGGACCCCCACGACCTGGGCGTCCATTGGACCATGTTCTGCGGCAACGACGTGATTGAAGGATTGGTCCACCCAACCGTGGTTCCGGAGCCGGAGCCCGTCGGCCTGTTTCTGTTCGGCATCGGCCTGATTGGCTTGGTCGTCGTGCGACGGCGCAAAACCGCGCGCGTGTAAAACCGACACTGCGAACAGGGTCAGGTCCACTTCCGTCTGGAAGTGAACCTGGCCCTTTTTTGCGGTCGATTTTCGGTGCCGCCGTTCGTCGCAACCGTGAAAGCCGGCACCCAGTCCGGCTGAGTCCCCAGGAGACGAACATGCCGCACTATCTGATTGCCGGGTACCTCCCCACCGACTTCGACCCGTCCACACAGGATGATGCAATGGTGGAGGACATCCACGCGCTCAACCGCGAAATGATCGCGGCGGGTGTCCGGAGATTCGCCGGCGGCCTGGGCCAGGCCCACACGCTGCGGGCCCAGCCCAATGGCGACGTGCGCGTCACTGACGGGCCGTACCTGGAAACCAAGGAGCTGGTGGGCGGCATCACGATCGTGGAGACCGCAACCCTCGACGAGGCGTTGGCGTGGGCACGCAAGGGCGTCAAAGCGTGCCGCATGCCGGTCGAAGTGCGGGAGATTTTCTTCGTGCCAGCTCCTGAAAAGAGCTGAGAACCTCTGATCAACGTCGCCCCCGCGATCGCCGGCGCCCGATCCGATCTTGTATCGCAGCCAGTGGCCGCGATTCCTCTACTCCCTGGATACCGGCTTACGCCGGTATGACAAACAAATTGCGATCTCGCGTGACATGACCCGTTTCAGGAGAAGACCATGCGCAACAAGTTGCTTCGCACGTCCGTCGTCACCAGCTTCGTACTGCTCGTTGCGATCGGCACGGCACACCAAGCCATCGCGCAAGATGCCAAGACGTCTTACGCGACGAGGGCTCCATTGGACGAATACCTCATGCCGGATCGGGCAGCGGAGGTTGCCCTGGCGCGCAGTGCGGCGCCCAAATCCATTTCCCGCGACGCAACGATCCTGGTCCTGGGACACAAGGGCTACGAGACAGCGGTCCAAAGGAAAAACGGCTTCGTCTGCATGGTGGGCCGGGGTTGGGGAGCAGCATTCGACTGGGCCGAATTCTGGAATCCCAAAATCCGGGCAGCCGAGTGCCTGAACCCCCAGGCTGCGCGTGCGATGCTGCCCATCGACGAACTGCGCGCCCGGATGGTAATGGCCGGGCGTTCCAAGGCAGAGATCGAGTCGGCACTCAAGGCGGCGTTCGAGAGCAACCGGCTGCCGCAACTCGAAAGCGGCGCGATGTCATACATGATGTCGAAATCGGCCTACCTGACCGACCAAGGCAGCCACACCTTGCCGCATGTCATGTTCTACACGCACGTCAAGACCGGCGAAGACTGGGGTTCCGGCGCAGCGGGCTCGCCAGTGATGTCCAGTCCCTATTGGTTCTTTTCCTCGAAAGACAAATCCCAGGCGAAAGGCTTGCCGCCGATTCTCGTGTTCCTGGTCGCAGTTCCGAACTGGTCTGACGGAACGCCTGTGAGCCAGCGTTGACGATGGCAAGCCGCTAGCCTGGGCGCCGAACTCCTCCCTCTTCAGTGCGGTCGGAATGCCTCGACGCCATGCAATCTGTGACTAGCACCTGCAGCTTCAGGGCATTGTCGATTGCATGTCCTTCTGCGGTGTTGTCGAAAATGCACCAGCACTCACGCTTTTGCTTTTCGGGACGAGTCAACCGACGCGCCAAACGCGCCAGCGTTTCATCTGAATAAGCGTCGTAATACATGCGAGGCGAGCCGTGCAAGCGCACGTATTCGGTCTTTCGGTCGCCTGCCGGTGCTGCAGCGCGCGGAACGCGCGCAGGACCGGCCGCGACACGCGTAATCCCACGCTCGCGCAAAGCGACATCCACGTTTGCCCTGAACCACGATGTGTGTCGAGGCTCGCAAGCGATCGCGCCATGGTGGCGTTTGCGCAGATCGTCCAGGAACGGCAACACGATGCCCGGATCGAAGACCAGGCTTGGCGGCAATTGCAGCAGCAAGATGCCGAGTTTCGCGCCGAGGGAACTTGTCTGATCTAGAAATGCCTGCACCTCCGCGCCGCAATCGCGCAGGCGTTTCGTATGACTGATGATCTTGGGGATTTTCACCGCGAAGCGAAAACCTGCCGGCACCGATTCGGCCCAACGCACATAGGTCCGCGGCTGGTGGGGCCGGTAGAACGACGAATTGATTTCCACCGCATTGAAGATGCGCCCGTAACGTTCAAGGTGACTGCCGCCGCCGGGAAACGAGCCGGCGTGGGCCGATGCGATCGACCAGCCTGCGCAGCCGATGAAGATCATGGGAACACGAGCTGCCACTGGATGGTGCTCAAATACTGCGTCGATATTCGCCGCCGATGATTTTCCTGCAACTCGGTAGGACGCCGCGTATGGGAAGCGTCACGCCTGTCCATGGCATTCCTCGATGGCCGTCATGATCCGGCGCCGCTGTGGCTCGGGTATTCGGTTTGTCTTTGCCGTCCGCCACGAAGTTGCACATCTTTGGATTGATGACATGCACGCTCGACGATGGCACTGAACACGTTGCGTACCTCACGCGCGGCGATGATTCCATCGAGATAATTCCGTCGCTCGCGCAGTCGCATCAGCTACTCGCGGAAATGGGTGTCCCGGCACTGTAGCGCTGGGACAGGCTGTCCTTCCTCATAACCTCGGCTATTTTTCCGTAGGATTGCGCTGGCCATGCGTCGGAGAAACACTCTGACCCGATTTCAGGAGCGCTCATGAAAGCCACCAAATCACGTCGCGATTTTCTCGTCCGCACGCCGCTTGCCCTGTTGGGCGTGTTCGCCGCATGGAAGCTCGAGGCGCAAACCACCAGTCCCGAGGCCGTACCGGGGGCAACGCCTGCCTTCAATACCGGCGAGGGCACCGGTCCGGAGGTTACCCAACGAACGTTCGCCGAAGCCGAAAAGCTGATGCAGGTCAGCATGAGCGAGGCGCACCGGGAACAAGCCGCCTCCAGCTGGCGGACCGCGATGGCGGGCACGATGGAGCGGCGGGTCGGACCACGGAGGATCACCCTGGAGGCCGGCTTGGCGCCGGCCACGGTGTGGAATCCCGAACTGCCCGGCCATGTCGTCGGACCCGCGCATGACCGGTTCGAACCCGCGCCCGTCGATGCCGGTCCGCTGCCCGCGCGCGATGTAGACATCGCCTTCGCCAGCGTCGCCGCGCAGGGCCAATGGATCCGCATGCGCAAGCTGACGTCCGAGCGCCTGACGAACATCTACCTCGCGCGCCTCAAGCGTTACGATCCGAAACTCCGCTGCGTCATCACGCTGCTGGAAGAACATGCCCTCACGCAGGCGCGGCAAGCCGACCGGGAGATCGCCGCGGGCCACTATCGCGGCCCGCTCCACGGCATCCCCTGGGGTGCCAAGGACCTGCTCGACACCGCCGGGATCCGCACCACGTACGGCGCAGCACCATTCCGCAACCGGGTGCCGTCCGAAGACGCCGCCGTGGTCAAGCGTCTCAATGATGCCGGTGCGGTGCTGGTCGCCAAGTTGAGCATGGGCGCGCTGGCACTCAACGACATCTGGTTCGGCGGACAGACCATGAACCCGTGGGTGCCCGAGGAAGGCTCCGGCGGTTCCAGCGCGGGTCCGGGCTCGGCAACCGCGGCCGGGCTGGTCGCGTTTGCCATCGGCAGCGAAACCCAGGGCAGCATCATCGATCCGTCGATGCGCTGCGGCGTCACCGGGTTGCGTCCGACCTTCGGCCGCGTGCCGCGGACGGGCGCCATGACCTTGTGCTGGAGCCTGGACAAACTGGGTCCGCTGGCGCGCTCGGTCGAAGACACCATGCTGGTGCTGCATGCCATCAGCGGTCCGGACGCCGGCGACGTCGCCAGTATTCCCAGTCGCCTGGACTACGACGCGTCGGTTCCGGTGAGGGGGCTGAAGGTCGGCTATTTCCCGGACTGGATGAAGGAACCGCCCGCGACCGCTGCCGATCGCGCGGCACTGCAGACGTTGCAGGAACTCGGACTGCAGCCGACGCCGGTCAGCCTGCCGGACTGGCCCTACGACAGCCTCAATGTCATGTTGTTTGCCGAGGCCGCCGCCGCGTTCGAGGAACTGACCTTGAGCGGCAAGGACAATGAGCTGGTCGTGCAGACCTCCGACGCATGGCCGAACCTGTTCCGCGAGGCACGATTCCTGTCCGCGGTGGACTTCGTGCAGGGCGACCGCATGCGGCGCAAGGTTGCCGAAGAAATGGCCCGGCTGATGTCCACCGTGGACCTGCTGCTGGTGCCGTCCTTGCGCGATGAAATGCTGGTCATCGCCAACAACACGGGACAACCGTCGCTGACCTTGCGTACCGGATTCGTGCACATCTCCCAGGCACGCAGCGACTGGGCGCCGGATCCTTCGCATCCACTGCCGCGCTTCGATCCACCGCGCCGCGTTCCCTACGGTGTCACGCTGATCGGCCGTCTGTTCGACGAAGGCACGATCGCGCGCGTCGGGCTGGCCATGGAGCGCAAGTTGAAGGTCGCGCAGGAACGTCCGCCCGGATTCGAGGCGTGAATTCCGACATGACAACGGGAACGAGGGAACGATTGATTTGATTGCCGTCCCTTGATTGCACTGGAACCGCCACCCGCGGACCACGGCTTCTACGGTTTGCCGCCGAAGACTACTCTTTTGTCGCTGTCCCGGTTTTCCTTGCACCGCTTTCTCTTGTTGCGCGCTATGCTCCAGCCACGCCGCGGGGGCGCCGATCACTGGGGGAAGTACCAATGTCGACACGATCCAGGGGGCCGTTGGCCGGCTTTGGCTGGTTGAAGAACGGCATCAGCCTGGGCTTCCGTCATCCGAAGTCGATATTCGGAGGAGCGGCCCTCCTGATGCTGGCGTTGCTGCTGCCATCGCTGCCCACGCTCCTGATCCAGTTTCATTTGCTGAGCGTGGGCACCCCGCAAAGTCCGGCCGTACTGGTCTGGTTCATGGCGGTCGGCCTCCTGTTCGGTTTGCTTGTCGTGCCGCTCTACGCGGGCTACCTCCAGGTCATCGATGCGGCCGATCACGGCCTGTCGGCCCGCGCCCGCGACATCTTCAAGCCTTACCGCCAAGGCGAGGCCTTGCGTTTGATCGGCTACGGCCTGGCGCTCATCGGGATCTACATCGTCATGCTGGGAATCATCATCGCGGCGGCAGGAAGAGGGATCGCGAGCTGGTACATGCAGGTGCTGACCGCACAGGTCAACCATCAACCCCCGCCGGGGCTACCCCCCGGTTTCGGGATTGCAATGGCGCTGTTGACGGTGATGGGACTTTTCATGGTGGGCCTTTATTCCGTCAGCCTTGGCCAGGTCGCACTGCGTCGCCGCGATGTCTTCAAGGCCATTGGCGACGGTTTGGCGGGCGCACTGAAGAACCTGCTGCCGCTGCTGGTGCTCGCGGTGAGCCTCGTCCTGGCCTGGATTGTCGTGTCGATTGCACTTGTAATCGTGGTCGGCCTGCTCGCCCTGGTCGCTCATTTTGTCGGTGCGTGGCTGATGTTCGTGCTGATCATTCCGGTTTACGTCGCCCTGGTACTGGTGATATTCGCGGTCACGTTCGGGGTGATGTACTACCTGTGGCGCGATGTATGTGGAGACGACACCGCGTCCGGTGTGGACCAGGCGATCGCCGCATGAGTTGAGGCATGGGTTCTCACGAAGGCGACCGCCCCTTTCATTCCCTCCGGCGTGTGCGCGGCTCCAAGGTGTGCGCGGCTCCAAGGCCCACGGGGAACTGAATCTCCCGCCATGCTCCGTTCCGTTCCATTCCGGCAGTGAAGATCGCCACCTACAACGTCAACGGCATTCGCGCGCGGCTGCCCTTGCTGCTGCGCTGGCTCGGGGAGCAGTCGCCGGACATCGTCTGCCTCCAGGAATTGAAGGCACCTCGGGAACAATTCCCCGTCGCCGCGATTCGTGAGGCGGGTTATGGCGCGGTGTGGCATGGGCAGAAAAGCTGGAACGGTGTCGCGGTTCTCGGCAAGGGCTGTGATCCCGTGGAACGCAGGCGGGTATTGGCCGGCGATCCGGACGACGTGCAAAGCCGGTACCTCGAAGCGGATGTTGGCGGGCTGGTTGTCGCATCTCTCTACCTGCCCAACGGCAACCCCGCTCCCGGTCCGAAATTCGACTACAAGTTGCGCTGGTTCCGACGCCTCGCGGACCATGCGCGCGATCTGCTTGATTCCGGCGTGCCCGCGGTATTGGCCGGGGATTTCAACGTAATTCCGGCGGAACTGGATGTTTACGCACCGGAGCGCTGGGTGGACGACGCGCTGTTTCGTCCCGAGGTGCGCACGGCGTACCGCGACCTGCTGGCGCAAGGCTGGACCGACACGCTGCGCGCGTTGCATCCGGACACGCGCATCTACACGTTCTGGAAGTATCTGCGTCACGCGTTTGCGCGGGATGCCGGCCTGCGGATCGATCACATTCTCCTGAGCCCCGCCGCGGCCCGGCGCCTTCAATCTGCAGGCGTGGATCGGGACGTACGCGGATGGGAACACACGAGCGATCACGCTCCGACCTGGGTCACGCTCGAAGAAATCGCTTAGCCGCGCAACAGGATGACCGGAAGCGCCACCAGCCCCAACGCGAGGAGTATGCCCAGCAATGTCATCACGATGCGCAGCGGGTCCGCACGCAACATGCCGACGAAGGTCTCCGCGGTGCCCGCGCGCCTGGCCGCGGCGTATTCGGCCCGGACACGCGCGCTGCGCTGCTGCTCGTACTCGTCGAACGCATGCTTCGCGTCCGCGAAATCCGCGTCTTCCCTGACCCAGATTCCGCCGGCCGAGATACCCCAGGGACCTGGCGTGGTTTCATAGAACGCGATCCCCTTCGCCTCGAGCAGCGCCCGCACGTCCGCGGCCTCGTCATCGGGTACGTTGCGCAGGTTCAGAAGCAGCCTGGACATGAGGTCATGGTAGCCGCTGGGCTTCCCCGTTTGCGTTGTGTTGACACCGGATCAGGCGCGATGCCAATCACGCCCGAAGCAACCAATGATCCAGCGGAATGTGTTCGGATTGGCCCGTGTCGCTCATCACCAGATCGACCGCGCCCACATGGAAGCGGAACGGCGCGATCGACCTGCGCTCTTCGGGCAACTTGTCGCCGTAGCCGAGCGTCAGGTGCGCAACCTCATTGCCGCGGGAGCCGAACAATCCCCCCCAGCGCTGGGCGTCCGCCACAGCAATTCGCAATTCGTGGACTCGCCGTTGGCTGGCTCCATCTGCGATCGCCACGAATGCGCGATGATCCTCACCGAAGCACGCAGTTGCGTCGAACGTCAAGTCGAAGGGCTGAAACGAGAAGTGCCGGGCGGCTTCTTGCAAAGCGTCCTGCAAGGACCGACGTTTGCGGCCCGGGCGACCACAAGCGGCAACACTGACGTGCAGCGTTCTGACGGGCCGCGGCGTGACGGCAGACGGCAGATCCGCGCAAAGCCGCTTCTGCCACTCGGCGATACGCGGCACGTCCTCATCCGCCGGATAAATGGCAAAGAACACGGGACGCAGGTAAGGAAGCATGTCGTCCCGCAACGCTTCGGGGTTTAGCGACTCGGGAAACAGATCCGGCATGCCTCACTCCAAAATGTGCGTCCCAAGGTGAGGGCGCGAGCAAGCGCGCAGGGTGTCCAGGAGATATCCGCTCTACTCAAAGCCTTGCCGGCACCAATCGCAGGCCGTGCGCGACGAATGGCTTGAAATCGGCAACGTTCAAGGTCACGAAGTCCGCCTTGGCCCGAATGGCAGTGGCCGCGATGAGGGCGTCTGTCTTCAGCGTGCGGCGGCGACCACAGGCATTGAACAATCGGGCGCCCAGTTCTGCGTCAGCCTCCGTCATCGGCTCGATCCGTCCGCCGATGAACGCATGCGCCAGACCGGCCTCATCCTCGGCCAGCGGCCCCAGCAGAAATTCGTACCAGACCACCACGCAAGCGGCGGCGGCCTCGCCTGCGACGACGCGACTCACCACCTCGTTACCCTCGCGCGCCCATTGCGGCAAGGCGACGAGCGCATTGTTATCGAAATGAATCATCGTGCGCGTGGGCTTGCGCGACGCCTGTCATCCTCATGCCGCCACGAGCGCAGCGTGCGAATCACTTCGCGGGTGCGGGCCTTGCTCCGCGGCAGTGGCCCCTTGGCGTAGCGCTGCACCACGTCGTGCGGGCTCAAGGCTTGCACATTCTGTTCAACCGCCGCGCGCACCGAGCGCCGGATGACCTCGGCCTGGGAAACATCCCACTGTTTGGCCAGCTGTCGAATCCGGTGGTCGGTTTCGCTGTCCAGCGCGTACGTGGCCCGAACGGTCGTACGGCCCATGGTGCTCACCCGTTATGGTATGGCGTTATGGTGCCTGGAACAGGTGCCGGGGGCAATTGGATGCCCGTGTTCCATCGAGGAAACCGGCGGATCGAGTCGATCAACGACTTTCGACCCGCCGCCAAACCGAAATCGGCACGTCGCCATTCGGACGCGGCGGCACCCGGTAGCTGAGCGTGTCGCCGCGCAATTCGAAGGTGCGGGTTTGCACCTGCCCTTCCCAGTTGGGGAAGGACGCACCTTCGATATGGAACACCAGTTGGTGCTTGCCTGGCTCGACCGCGAGCGTGCCGTAATGGGTGCTCGAGCCCATCACCGCGGCGCGGTATTCCTGTGCAGTGCCCTTGGCCTTGGCCGCGTCCGCAAAGCGCGGGCGGTCGCTGCGGAAAATCTGCAGCGAGTAGCGCCCCGCGCGGTCGATCATCAACAGGCCCTTCGGCGCATCGCCATAGTCTCGCGAGCGCGACCCGTCCGGATGGATCACGTCGGCGGCCACCAGCGTCCAGGTTCCGGCCAACGAAACATCGCCGCGGATGTCGGCCGCTCTGATGCCGACGGACAAGGCCATGCCGGGCAGCACGCAGGCGACAACGGCAAGGCGGGAGAACAGGCGGTACAGGTTCATGGGGATTTCCTCTTTCGGATCGGATGTCGCACGCGCTGGCGAAGCCTGATCCTGATTAGCGGCGATGCTTAGCTGCCTTTCCCTTCTCCCTTCGGGAGAAGGGGCGGAACGCCGCCTTTTCTTTTGCCCGAAGGGCCGGATGAGGGTTCGGGCAAGGCGACGGCTTACACGTCCATCGAGCCCCGCACGTCGTGCCACGCCCGAACCCTCACCCCAACCCCTCTCCCGGCGGGAGAGGGGCTGCTTGCAGCTGAGCGACGTCGCCAATCAGGAACCCGATCGAGCATAGACTTTGCAAGTCTGTAGAAAAAGCGAATAATTCGAATCCAACAATTTCGATTTTCTTACCCATGCAGATCCCCAATCTCGACATGGATGCGTTGCGCACGCTGGCCGCGTTCCTTCACCTCGGCAGCCTGGCCCGCGCCGCGGAGCGCGTGGGCCGCTCGCAATCGGCGGTCAGCCAGCAGATGCGCAAGCTGGAGACGCAACTGGGGCAGCCGTTGTTCCGGAAGCAGGGGCGCCGGGTGGTGTTGACCGAAACGGGCGACCGGGTGCATGCGTATGCGCTGCGCATCCTTGCGCTCAATGACGAGGCGGTGCACGCCGTGCATGGCGCATCGATCGGCGGCGCGGTGCGGTTCGGCCTGCCCGGCGACTTCGCCGAATCCTGGCTGCCGGCGGCCCTGGGGCAATTCAAGAAGGCGTATCCGGCCGTGCGGGTGGACGTGGCGGTCGAACGCAACAGTGCGCTGCTGGAAAAGCTCGATCGCGGCGAACTGGATCTGGTGCTCGCGATGGGCCATGCCCGGCGCGCCGACGCCGAACGGCTCGCGACACTGCCGATGACGTGGGTGGGCTCAGCGGACGCGGGCAAGCGCTTGCGATCGAGCGAGGTCATCGACCTCGCGCTTTACCACCCGCCGTGTTTCTTTCGCGAGGCCGGCACCCGGGCGCTGGACAAGGCCGGCATGGCCTGGCGGCCGGCCTTCGTCACGACCAGCCTGCAAAGCCTGTGGGCAGGCGTCGCCGCCGGACTCGGCATTACCTTGCGCACCAGCGCAGGCATCCCGCCCCAACTGAAGCGGCTGGACGGCAAGTACGGACTGCCGCCGTTACCGCGCGTCGATGTCTGCCTGCACGCCGGCGGCGATCCGGAATCGCCCGCGCTGAAGCAACTGCGTCGCACCGTGACGGAGCATGCGATGGTGGAGCTTGCGGGGAAAAAGGTTTCATAACGCCTTGCGTTACATGACGTACGACGTTATAGTCCACGTGATCCGAACGTTCGCCGACAGGGAAGCCGAGAAGATCTGGCATGGCACGCCGTCACGGCGGCTGCCGACGGACATCCAACGCGCTGCGCGTCGCAAGCTGCGCATGCTCAACAACGCCGCGACGCTTGACGATCTGCGGATTCCGCCCGCAAACCGGCTCGAAGCCTTGAAAGGCGACCGCAAAGGCCAGCACAGCATTCGCTTCAACAATCAATGGCGCATTTGCTTTCAATGGGAGGGCGGCGACGCGGTCGACGTCGAGATCGTCGACTACCACCGAACACGGAGAACGATATGAAAGCCCTGCCCAACATCCATCCCGGCGAAGTGTTGCTTGAAGAATTCCTCGCGCCTCTCGGCATCAGCCAGAACGCCCTCGCCCGTGCGGCCGGCGTGCCACCACGTCGCATCAATGAAATCGTGTTGGGCAAGCGCGGCGTCAGTGCCGACACCGCCGTACGACTCGCCGCCGCCCTCGGCACCAGCGAACGCTTCTGGCTGGGCCTGCAGGCCGACTACGACCTCGAAGAAGCCCACCGCTTGCTGGGAAAGAAGGTTGCGCGGATCGAACGAATCGCGGCGTAAAGCCCGAAGCCGGGTTCAGAATCGCCTTTTCTTTCAGAGCTTGTCCGGACCACGCATCAGCCAGCGACGCAGCAGCGCCTTGTCGTAATACAGCGGCGCCCCCTCTGTGGCCGGCAGCCCCGCTCCGCTGTACAAATAGCCCGGGTCCCGCAATACCCGTTTGCCCTCGCGCAGCACATTGCCGTCCTGGCCAACCAACTTGAAGTCCAGGTCGATCCGTGGCGAGTAGATGTCGCGCATGATGCGCACGTAATCCCATCGCGGGCCGCGCCAGGGCTCGTACGCACCCGCCAGCCGGATATCGGTGATTTTGACGTGCAAGCTCTGACCCGGCTTGAGGATGGCCTGCCCCTGCTTGATCAGGTAGGCCTTGAGCTGCGCCAGATAATCGATCCGATTGAACCGGTCCTGCCTGCCGTACATGCGGTTTTCGGTGAATTGCTCCGGGTTGACGTACGTCACCGATACAGAGGTATCGGCTGGCGTAACCGCGGCGGCAACCGGCGGCGCGATGCTGCCCAGCCACAGCGCGAGCGCGGCAAAGATGGCGATGGTGCCCCGATTGGACCCGAGCTTGTGTTTCATGTTCCACCTCGCTGCGACCTACATGGCGAGTCTGGCACGACCGCCGTTGCGCTTCCGTGTAGCTTCCACCCGGTCCGGAACCTCTTGCCAAGGAAGATCGCGGGTCCAGCCGTTCGGGCGACACACCGCACCTACATGTCGTCATTCCGGGGCGGCCTGCGGCTTCTTGCAGGCCGAACCCGGAATCCAGTTTGTTATCCGCTCGCAGCGAGAGCTGGGTAGACTCGCGCCATCCTTGATGCTCGCCCTGCGGGCCGCCGCAGCCTGCCCCGGACTTGATCCAAGGGCAATCGCGTTTACATCCTGCTCACGCAGTTTTCGGATCGTGGTGCAGCTTTCCGCCTTCGCGTAGCCGCTGATGCAAGGAACCCGCGCTCATGTCGAACCCATTGGGCCAGGCGACGAACCCAGTTCGATGAAGTAGCGCTTGAAGAATGCAGGGTCGCGCAACGGCTCGGTCATGCTGGTACCGGCCTCGACGAACGGCGTGAAGTCGAACGTGCCGCATGCGCCGTCCGAGAAGCGGAGCAGAATTTCGTAACCTTGTTTAGGCTCGATGGCAATCAGCTTGATCATGGTCGTCATTGCGGCCGTATGACGGAGTGGCCCTCGTTCTCACCGAAATGGCAGCGGACTGCGTCGCGCACTTCGTTGCGCAATTCATCGATGGAATCGGCCTGGGTGAAGATGGACTCGCCAAGGGCGCGGGCAACAAACCCACCTTCATTGGATTCCTCGACCAGGAATACGATTTCCTTCACGGCGTTTCTCCGGCAGTCATGGCGAGTGTAGCTCCGCTACGACGGCGGCAGCGCGCTTTCATGCCGGGCGATCCTGACCCGACCCCGTTTTGGTTCTTTTCGCCGAACGTGTAACCTTTCCGCATCGACGAACCGGAGCCGCGACATGACCACCGAAGATATGCTCAAGCAGGCTTTGAAGCTCGATCCGGCCAAACGCTTCGAACTGGCCGAGGGCATCCTGCACAGCCTGGATCAACCCGATCCGGCCATCGACGCGGTATGGATCGATGAAGCCGAGCGCCGGCTCGCGGCGTATCGCGCTGGAAAAGCCAAGGCAATACCAGTCGAAGACGTAGTTGGAAAGTTGTAATGCGAGTATTGCTGCGCACGAGGCACGTCTGGAATTTGAAGCCGCAGCGCGTTACTACGACCGACAGCTACCTGGATTGGGCGCGCAACGGCGTGAGGAAATCCGCGAGGCCGCAAGACGATTGCAGAGCTGGCCCTTGGCGTTTCCGGTGGAACGAGGCGACATCCGCAGGATCGCCCTGACGCGCTTTCCCTACAAGTTGCTGTACTCGATCGAGCCCGATTGCCTCTACGTGATTGCGATCGCGCACCAGCACCGCAAACCCGACTACTGGGTTGGGCGCAGCGAGCAGCCTTGAGCACCTGCGAGAATCCCCGCTTCCATCCATTGGGCCTTGCACGGCATGAAAACTATCGGGCTGATCGGTGGCATGAGCTGGGAATCCACCCTGCACTACTACCAGCGCATCAACGATCTGGTGGCCGCGCGCCTGGGCGGCCTGCACTCGGCCAGGTTGTTGCTGTGGAGTGTCGAGTTCGCCGAGATCGCGCGCCTGCAACACGCCGATGACTGGGATGCGGCCGGCCGCATCCTCGCCGATGCCGCGCGCCGGCTGGAACACGCCGGGGCCGAAGGCCTGTTGATCTGCGCCAACACGATGCATCGGGTGGCGCCTGCGGTCGAGGCGGCCGTCGGCGTTCCGGTGCTGCACCTTGCCGACATCACCGCCCGCGCCCTGCTGGCCGACGGCCACCGCAACGCCGCGTTGCTCGGCACCCGCTTCACCATGGCCCAGCCGTTCTACCGCGAACGGCTGGAACGCCACGGCCTGTCCATCAGCGTGCCGACGCCGGAAGAACAGGACGCGCTGCACCAGATCATCTTCGACGAACTGGTGAGGGGACGCGTGGAAGCGGCATCGCGCGAACGTTTCATCACGATCATGCGCCGGATGCACACCGCAGGCGCGCAAGCGGTGATCCTCGGCTGCACCGAGTTCGGCATGCTGCTGCGCGCAGGGGACGCGCCGGACATCCCGCGCGTCGATACCACCGAACTCCACTGCCAGGCCGCCGTGGATTGGATGCTCGCGAAAGACTCCGCTCACGTAGACGCGACCTGATCGAAGTCGATTCTGACCCCTGTTTTCCGAGCACGAGCCCGACGAGCTTTCGTAGTATCAAGCGCTGCTGTAGCACTCTTCGATCGCGGTCATGATGCGGCGTCGCTGGGGCTCAGGTATTGGCTTGCCTTTGCCATCGGCCATGAAGTTGCACATCTTCGGGTTGATGACGTGAACATTTGGCGACGGCACGGAACACGTCACGTACCAACCGGGCAGCGCCAAGACGGACTCAACCGGCACGCGCTCACCCGTCTTGCGGTAAAGATGGTCGCTGAGCCAACGCGTTTGCGCGCGGGCCTGTTCAAGAATCTTCGTTTCGCCCCAACTCGGAAATTCGAGCGCTTCGCCATTGAATTTGACCGCAGCACTCGCTTTACCGGGGGCTGCGGGCTTGCGACGTGACTTGGTCTCGATCATGAAAACCGCACCCGGTCCTACCACCACGTGATCAAGGTTGAACTTTTCTGCAGGAATGTCGTGGTAGACAACACAGCCCTTGGACATCAGCGACGCCAGTGCCTGCGCCGTCGCACGCTCCGCCGCGCGACCTTCGAGATACTTTCGCCGAGCACGCAGCACCTTCGAGGCCGACCACGTTGCCCAGACGCCCACAATCAACACCAAGATCAGAAGAGCCGCTTCGGTGATTCCGAAGTGAAAAGAGCGGGCATCAACCTTTTGCAGCGCCCAGACCGCCAGAATCATCGGGCCGATCAAGACCGCGATCAGCATTCGCTCATCAGCCACGTCCATCAGGCGATCGGCTTTACGCTGCGCCTGTTCGCCGGGAAGGTGCATCAGCTCGTCGGTGAGCGGCGAGCGGCGCGCATCGCGCCGGCGACTCCACCAAATCCACGACACCAGAAAAAATACGGGCAGCAAACCGACCGCCAACGCCCCAAGAACAAGCAGTACTGGAACCAATGTGTTCATTAATTCTCCGCTGACTCCTCACATCCACGAGGATGCCTAGACCCAAGCATTCGTTCAATAGCCTGTAGCCGCGACGCTTCGTTACCCATCAACCGTGGAAATCAACCTGCCCCCTTATTGTTCTCAACGGTCGAAGCCAAGACTCACCGCTTCGCCAGCACCCGGTCGGCCCATCGTCCACCCCGCGCCGTGCGCTCTGCACGCGCGCCCATCGTGAACCGGACCCGGTTTATGCTTTTCCCTTTTCTGCACCATGTTGGTGTAATATGGTGCGCGGCTCGAGTGGGGGCACATGAATATGGCGAACAGACGAGTAGGTTCAGCATCCGACATTGCTGATGAGCAAGGTACGGTCCGCGCGTCCGTCAGCTTCCCTGAAAATGACTACGCGGAATTAGAACGGATCGCGAGGAGCCAGCGAGTCTCTGTCGCATGGGTGGTTAGAGAATCTGTTCAAGAATACTTAGTGGAGCGCCGGCTATTACCAGAACAATCAATCAACCGGCGCACCCGTAATAGGTGACGAAAATGACCAGACAGCGAGATTTCAAAGAAGCGACGAGAGCTCTACAATCTACCATTCGATATTCAATCGACGAGGCGATCGTCGTTGAAGGAGATTCGCTGGCGATGCTCAGACGCATGCCGGAACATTCAGTATCACTAATTTTAACGGACCCGCCTTATCACGCCACGAAAAAGAAGAACATTCGCGGTGATACATCTTTTGCGGAAGACAGCGACTATCTCGATTGGATGAAATCCTATGCGATTGAATGGAAAAGAGTCCTAAAACAAAACGGGTCACTTTTTTGTTTCTGCGACTCATCCATGGCCGCGCGACTTGAAGTCATGTTCTCAAAGTACTTCAACGTCCTTTCTCACATTGTCTGGACCAAACCAAATGATCCCGGCTTTGACGGCTGGAAAGGAAAGATGAAAAAGGAAGCCCTGCGCCAATGGTACCCACATTCTGAACGCTTGCTCTTCGCTGAACCTGCTGTTGAAGGAAATTTGCACAGGTCACCCTTTGCGCATTTCCTGCGCGAAGCTCGTAAGAAGGCTGGCTTGACGGCGCATAAGCTTGCGGAGATTACGGGCGCCTATGGAACGGTGAACCATGGAGGAGCAATTTCCAACTGGGAAACTGGAAGGAACATTCCTAGTCGCGAGCAATACAGGAAAATATGTGAGGCATTCGTCGCTTCTGGCCGAATCAAAGCAATGCCTGCTTATGAGGATGCAATTCGTGTATTTCGTGTGAACGGGTCGAAGGAGTTCACCGATGTGTGGACATTTCCATCAGTTCGCCCTTACAAAGGTAAACATCCAGCCGAGAAACCGCTAAGCATGCTCGAGCACGCGATAGAGGCGACGACATTCCCAGGAGATATTATTCTCGACTGCTTTGCGGGCTCAGGAAGCACGATTATCGCGGCTCTAAACCTCCGAAGGCGAGCAGTTGCCATCGAAATTGAACCACAATGGGTCAATATGATTGGAATGCGACTCGATGCTTTCACTTCCAGAAACGGCACTACGCCACCCGAGGATAAAGCTCCTTTAACGAGAAAAGGCTATTTGCCACAATTCGGACTGTTCAGCGAGAAAACTAACTGGTGACACGTTGTCAGCCCAACCAGCGTTCATCAGTCTACCGCGCGATGCCAAACATCGTCGCGAACTTCCCGTGATACGTCTGTTTCGTCCAGTGCGGCCGTCAAACGACGGCCGAAGAGGAATTCGACGGAACGTCGGATTGAGTCCTCTCCTTGCGCATGATTGCACTTCGCGTGTCCGAGCCCAAGATTATACGGCCGATGGTTAAATTGCCCCATCTTCAGTGGTTCGATATGCATCATATGCAGTGCGGTGGCATTACTAGATGCTAATTGCCGTCCAATCTGTTGGGGAGCTTGATCGATCAACTCTTCGTAGCTCAGCGGCGCTCGACAAAACGGACACTGTGCAGTCCCATTGGAATTCAACATGCCGGCCCCCCGCATCCTATCCAGATCAAGCATTTGATGCCGCTTGAGATATTCGACGAGGTAAGCTGGAGCGTCAGGCTGATTTAGTCTAATTCGCGTCCCAGGGATTGACCATGCCAAGTATGCAATTTGCCCGACAATGAAGCGCTGGTCCCGTCGAGAACAGTATTCATCTTGACGAATCCCAATCGCCTTGGCCTGGCCGCCACCATAATCCCATCCGTTGCTGCCGCGCTTAATCCTTACGTAGTAGTGACCGCGCCAACTAACAGCTTTACCCCACTTGTCTACGACGAAACCTTGGTCATCTAGCAGCTCGAAGATACTCCACGATGAGTCAGGTGGATAATCATCTAGCTCGTGAGCCCTTTGGTACAAGACGACACTATTACGGCCGAGCGTTAACCCAGTGGGCACCCCGGATCTGAACTGAGCAGGCGTAAGGTAGACGAGACAACCCCCGTCATAAGGTCGGGTAAGCAGTGTATTGTCCTGAAGATACAACTCGAGAGGAATTGCTACTTTTGACGCTCGACTTACCTTGTTCTGAAGAAAACCCCACTCTCCACCTTTCCCAGCGGTCTCTGTCGGCGACCTCTTAACTTTGTCGCGGAGCTTGGGCTCATTATTGAGGCCGCCTTGCAGCAAGTCATTCCAGTTCGGAAGGACACTGTGTGGCTGAAGATGATTGTGGGGGCGCTCGCAGCGCTCGCCCGCCGGTAGTTGATGGTCGCAAATCAAAGGCACAAAGCGCTCCGGGTCATTTGAACAATAAAGCGGGTGGTGTGAGGTTTACGTCGTAAGGTCTTACGCAGCAGCCACATCCCCGTTCAACGCTCAGGTCTCATGCATCGTTTATACGATACATATCGCCCTGAGGCTCAGTCACCATGATCCTGATCGTCGTCGGCCTCAGTACGGCAAACGGCAATGTGCAAGAAACTGCCCGAAGAGCAGTGCCGTCAAGATCAAAAGTATCCCCCCTTCACCTTCGTCATCCTGGCCGCTTCGCGGGGGAAGGGAAAGCAAAGCCGTAGCCTACATATTCCGCCTGTACTCCCCACCCACATCGTACAACGCATGGCTGATCTGCCCCAGCGAGTGGGTCTTCACGGCTTCCATCAGCGCTTCGAACACGTTGCGGCGTTCGCGGGCGGTGTCTTGGAGGTAGCGGAGGCCGTGGCCTTGGCTTGCTGTTTGTCCTTCGACTTCGCTCGACTTCGTCGAGCTACGCTCAGGACGAACGGATTTATTGTCCTGCCCTTCGACTCCGCTCGCCTGCGGCGAGCTACGCTCAGGGCGAACGGAATTTTGGATGGCACCGCGCGCCTCGTCGGCAGAATCGACTTCGTGGGTATGATCGGTCTCGCCTGAGGGCGCCAGCGGGTTGCGGGCTTTCTGGAAGGCCTGCACGTTGTCGATCTGCTGGTGCTTTTCTTCTTCGGTCGAGCGGATCAGCTCGATGGTGGTGGCGGTTTCGCCGGCGTGTTCCTTGGGCAGGAAGGTGTTGACGCCGATCAGCGGCAGCGAGCCGTCGTGTTTCTTGTGTTCGTAGTACAGCGACTCTTCCTGGATCTTGCCGCGCTGGTACATGGTGTCCATCGCGCCCAGCACGCCGCCGCGGTCGCTGATGGCCTCGAACTCCTTGTACACGGCGTCTTCCACGAGGTCGGTGAGCTGCTCGATGACGTAGCTGCCCTGCCACGGGTTCTCGTTGAAGTTGAGCCCCAGCTCGTGGTTGATGATGAGCTGGATGGCGACCGCGCGGCGCACGGATTCCTCGGTGGGCGTGGTGATGGCTTCGTCGTAGGCGTTGGTGTGCAGGCTGTTGCAGTTGTCGAACAGGGCGTACAGCGCCTGCAGCGTGGTGCGGATGTCGTTGAACTGGATCTCCTGCGCATGCAGCGAGCGGCCGGAGGTCTGGATGTGGTACTTCAGCATCTGGCTGCGCGGTGACGCGCCGTAGCGCTCGCGCATCGCGCGCGCCCAGATGCGCCGCGCCACGCGGCCGATCACGCTGTATTCCGGGTCCATGCCGTTGGAGAAGAAGAACGACAGGTTGGGCGCGAAGTCGTCGATGTGCATGCCGCGCGCGAGGTAGTACTCGACGATGGTGAAGCCGTTCGACAGCGTGAAGGCGAGCTGCGAGATCGGGTTGGCGCCGGCCTCGGCGATGTGGTAGCCCGAGATCGACACCGAATAGAAGTTGCGCACCTTGTGGTCGACGAAGTACTGCTGGATGTCGCCCATCATGCGCAGCGCGAATTCGGTGGAGAAGATGCAGGTGTTCTGCGCCTGGTCTTCCTTCAGGATGTCGGCCTGCACGGTGCCGCGCACGGTGGACAAGGTGCCGGCCTTGATGCGCGCGTAGGTTTCGGCGTCGACCAGCTGGTCGCCGCTGACGCCGAGCAGCGCGAGGCCGAGGCCATCGTTGCCCTGCGGCAGGTCGCCGTGGTACTGCGGGCGCGGCTTATCGCTGAAGAGTTGGTCGATCTTCCTTTCGGCCGCGGCCCAGCGCGAGGCGTCTTCCTTCAGGTATTTCTCGACCTGCTGGTCGATCGCGGTGTTCATGAACATCGCGAGGATCATCGGCGCGGGGCCGTTGATGGTCATCGACACGCTGGTCTTGGGGTTGCACAGGTCGAAGCCGGAATACAGCTTCTTCATGTCGTCGAGCGTGGCGATGGACACGCCGGAGTTGCCGATCTTGCCGTAGATGTCCGGGCGCGGCGCCGGGTCTTCGCCGTACAGCGTGACCGAATCGAACGCGGTGGATAGCCGCGATGCGGGTTGTCCGCGCGAGACGTAATGGAAGCGGCGGTTGGTGCGCTCGGGCGTGCCCTCGCCCGCGAACATGCGGGTCGGGTCTTCGCCGGAGCGACGGTACGGGTACACGCCGCCGGTGTAGGGATACGCGCCCGGCAGGTTTTCCAGCATCAGGTATTTGAGCTCCTCGCCCCAGTCGTTGGTGGTGGGCGGCGCGATCTTGGGCACCTTCTGGTGCGACAGGGTTTCCCAGTAGTTCTGGACCTTGATGGCCTTGCCGCGGACGGTGTATTCGTTGAATTCGTTCTGCACCGCTTCGCGGGAAGCGGGCCAGGCGCGAAGCAGGTTGATGGCTTCGGCGCTGAGTTCCTTGACGGCTTCGTTGTAGCGTTGGCGGAGGGTGAGCAGCGAGCGGTCGGGGTTGTCTCCCCTCTCCCCTCGGGAGAGGGGTTGGGGGTGAGGGTTCGGGTCTTGCGCGGAACTGGAGTGAGCGGCTGACCTCGCTTCGCCCGTACCCTCACCCTCGGTCCCTCTCCCGGGGGGAGAGGGATGCAAAGCTGCTTCGGCCGGAGAGGGATGCAAAGCTGCGGCATCGTAGAGATCCAGCGCGCGGGGCAACGCTGGATCGCCGAGTTCCTTCAACGACTCGTAGTAATGCTGCGCCTTGGACGCGGCTTCGGCCATGCGCCTCGCATCGGCGTTGATGCCCCTGCCCTGCTCGGCGATTTCGGCGAGGTAGCGGACGCGCTTGCCGGGGATCAGCACGGTGGCGCGGGGTTCCTTGAGGGTAGTGTCGACTTGCGGGTTGAAGTCGCAGCGGGGGCTTTCTCCCCTCTCCCCTTGGGAGAGGGGTTGGGGGTGAGGGTTCGGGGCTTGCGCGATGTTGGGGTGAGCGGCTGACCTCGCTTCGGTCGCACCCTCACCCTCGGTCCCTCTCCCGGAGGGAGAGGGATGCAAAGCTGCGGCCCCGGCGGCGTGCTCTGCGAGTCCCGAGTCCCGAGCCCCGAGTCCCGGGATCTTCTCCCGCAACAACCGGCACAGGTTCACGAACATCCAGGTGACGCCGGGGTCGTTGAACTGGCTGGCGATGGTGGGGTACACCGGTACGTCTTCGTCCGGGGTCTGGAACGCGGTGTGGTTGCGTTTCCACTGCTTGCGGACATCCCTCAAAGCATCCTCGGCGCCGCGACGGTCGTACTTGTTGAGCACGACGAGTTGCGCGAAATCCAGCATGTCGATCTTCTCGAGCTGGCTGGCTGCGCCGTAGTCGCTGGTCATCACGTACACGGGGAAATCGACGAGGTCGACGATCTCGGTATCGGCCTGGCCGATGCCCGCGGTCTCGACGATCACCAAATCGAACGGCAGCGATTTCAGGAACGCGATGCAGTCGTGCAACACGGTGTTGGTGGCCGCGTGCGCGCGGCGCGTGGCCATCGAGCGCATGAACACGCGATGCGAACGCAGCGCGTTCATGCGGATGCGGTCGCCCAGCAGCGCACCGCCGCCCTTGCGCCGGGTCGGATCGACCGCCAGCACCGCGATCCGCATTTCGGGGAAGGAATGCAGGAAACGCAACAGCAGTTCGTCGACGACGGAAGATTTGCCCGCGCCGCCGGTGCCGGTGATGCCGATCACTGGCGTGATCGGCGGGGGCTGGGGGCTGGGGGCTGGGGACTGCGAAGCCCGCGTCCATTGTTTGCGCAGCAGCTTCAATTCGCTTTCGGAGAATTCGCCATCTTCAATGGCCGAGAGCATCCGCCCGATACTTATTTCGTCGTCGATATGCGCGGCGCTGGCGAGCTTCGCCGTGTCCCCAGTCCCCCGTCCCCAGCCCCGCGCGCGAGCCGCGCTCGCGCGCTGCACCACATCCTCGATCATGTGCACCAGCCCCATGTGCATCCCGTCGTTGGGGTGGTAGATGCGTTCGACGCCGTAGTCTTCGAGTTCCTTGATTTCCTCGGGCGTGATGGTGCCGCCGCCGCCGCCGAACACGCGGATGTGGCCCGCGCCGCGGTCGCGCAGCATGTCGACCATGTATTTGAAGTATTCGACGTGGCCGCCCTGGTAGCTGGACAGCGCGATGGCGTCGGCGTCTTCCTGCAGCGCGGCGCGCACCACGTCCTCAACCGAGCGGTTGTGGCCGAGGTGGATCACCTCCGCACCCTGCGACTGGATGATGCGCCGCATGATGTTGATGGCGGCATCATGCCCGTCGAACAGGCTCGCGGCGGTGACGAAGCGAAGCGGCGTGGTGTCGGTGCGCGGCTCGGTGGCTGGAATCTCGATGGCAGTCTGGCTCATTCCCGCATTCTAACGCGTGCTGAACGAGGACCCGGACTCCAACCGAATGCGTGATCCGCAAAACATTTGCCGGGACGATCACATCGCTATGCTCCGCAGCGAGGCCAGCCGGCCGGTCAGGACGGAGGTGGATTGTGCATATTCGCAATGTTGCATTGCTCGCCGCGCTCGCGGCGGCAGGGGGAGCGGCCGTGGGCTTCACGCCGGCGGCATCCGCGCAGGTCAGTTTCAGCCTCAGTGTGGGCGTTCCACCGCCGCCGCCGCGTTACGAGGTGGTGCCCGCGCCGCGACCCGGCTACGTGTGGGCGCCGGGTTACTGGAACTGGAACGGCGGAGCGTACGTGTGGGTGGCCGGCGTGTGGCAGCCCGCGCGACCCGGCTACATCTATTACAGCCCGCGCTGGGTGCACTACGGCGACCGCTGGGAATATCGGCGGGCCTACTGGGGTCCCGACCCGCACTGGCGCGGACGCCACGACAACGGGTGGCATCGCGGCTGGGATCACGACCACGGGCACGGTCACGATCACTGAGCACCGCGGGTTCTTTCATCTGGCCCGGCGCGCAAGCGCCGGGCTTTTTCATGCAGGTGCGGAGCTCCGGCCGAATGCACAGGAATGCTGATCAACTCGCCTCGTCATGCCAGCAAAGGCCGGCATCCAGCTCTTGTCCAAGGCTTGCGCGCTTCGCGACGTATTTGGCTGCGCCAACACGTGCTGAATCAATCCCGACGTGATGTGAATGAACGAGCGGTGAAAATGCGGGTTTGCGGCGCCTCGTGGGTATGCTCGGATCGAGGCCGGGATTCGGCCGACCACGATGGAGGTGTCTCGTGCACACACGCAACCTTGCATTGCTTGCCGCGCTCGCGATGGCAGGTGGAGCCGTCACGGCCTTCGCGCCGACAGCATCCGCGCAGGTGAGTCTCGACATCAGCGTTGGCAGACCGCCACCGCCACCACGTTTCGAACGTCCGCCGCCGCCGCGCCCGGGCTACGTCTGGGCGCCGGGCTACTGGAATTGGAACGGCGGAAGCTACGTATGGGTGCGCGGCAGTTGGCATCGCGACCGGCCGGGCTACATCTACTACGGCCCGCGCTGGGTGCACCGCGGCAATCGGTGGGTCTATCACCAGCCGTACTGGGGCCGTAACCCGCACTGGCGTGGGCGCCGTGACTACGACCGTCACGGACACTGACCATGACGGCCACCGATCGAGCTTCCATCTGAAGCCGGCCCGGCGCGCAAGCGCCGGGTTTTTTTCACACGAGCACGGAGTCCCGGCATGTGCGCCGGGACGCTGACCAACACACCTCGTCATGCCGGCGAAGGCCGGCATCCAGCTCTTGACCAGGTTTGCGTGCTTCGCACGACGTATTTGACTGGGCCCCGGCCTGCGCCGGGCGACGGTTTTGCAATTCAGGCGGGGCGCGGCGCTCAATGCGATGCGCCATGCAGGCAAATGCCGGCATCCAGTGACCGCGAAGCCGGCGTATGCACGTGTTCCTGCCGCAAGCCGTAGCCGAACAGGCGCGCGGGTCGGTGCCGGATCGCGCGGAAGCGGAACAGGAAGCGCAGCAGCGCCGGCACGCGTGGCGCCTCGCCGGAAGTTTCCAGCACGCGCGAAATCAGGCGTTTCTGGATCGCGATCTGGATGCGCTGCACGACCTTCACCGGCCACTCGCGCCGTCGCTGGATTGCGGCGAGCACCGATTCGTCGATCGCGCGGCCGTCACGCAACGGCTGTGCCAACGCATTCGCGGCGGCCACCGCGTCCTGGATTGCGAGATTGATGCCGACGCCGCCGATCGGCGACATCGCGTGCGCGGCATCGCCGATCAGCAGCAACCCCGGCTTGTGCCAGCGCTCCAGCCGATCCACCTGCACGGAAAGCGTGCTGACCTTGTCCCACGACTCGATGGCGCCGCGCCGATCGGCGAGGAAAGGCGCGAGTTGCACCACCGTTTCCCGCAAGGCATCGATCGAGCGTGCGCGCAGCGCGGCGTCGCTGCCCTTCGGTACCAGAAATGCGATCTGCCAATAGTCGTCCCGGTTCAGCATCACCATCATGTGCCCGCGATCGACGATGCCGAAGGTGTCCTGCGGATCCGATTCGCTGCGCGGCATCCGGAACCACAGCACGTCCATGGGCGCGCCGTATTCCCGTGCCTTCAGGCCAGCGGCATCGCGCAACGTCGAATGGCGGCCGTCGCAGGCGACCACCAGATCCGCGCGCAATTCGTAATCGGCTTGCGGCGATTTCACGCGCACGCCGACCACGCGACCGCCCTCTTCGATCAATCCGGTCGCGGCGTGCTGCATGCGCAGGTCGAACGTCGACAATCTGCGCCCGGCGTCGGCCAGCATGTCCAGGAAATCCCACTGCGGTACCAGCGCCAGATAGTCGTAAGGCTTCAATCCGCGAAAATCGACGATCTGTTGCTCGCGCCCGGCGACGATGCCGGCGAGGTGATCGACCCGGCGTTGCGGCAGCTTGTCGAATCGATCACGCAGACCGATCTCGTCGAGGATCGCGAGGGTCGAAGGATGCACGGTGTCGCCGCGGAAATCGCGCAGGAAGTCGCCGTGTTTTTCCAGCACGGAGACCGGAACGCCGGCGCGCGCAAGCAGCAGTCCCAGCATCATTCCGGCGGGACCGCCGCCGACGATGCAGCAGCGGGAATGGTTCTGCGTCTGCGTGGCGGACATCGTGCGCTCCATGATCGGTTCGGGGCGCGCATCCTGCCGCGCGAGGTGTCAAAGCCGCAATAGGCACGGTACAAATGTTCTGGAATTCAGCCGGTTGTACACCCTTCTTCACGGCCAGAATACGGCCACGCCTGCGTTCGGTCCCGTTGTCCGGCTACACTAGGCGGCTGCGAACGCGAGACGGAGCCGTCCAGAAGCCCCGCCGTCGTTCCATTTGCGGTGTTTCGCGCCGCGTCTTTCGACAATCCGCGCCCGATTCGAGCGCAACTGGAGCCAACCCGATGATTTTCGAAACCCTAGCGACCACCGGTCACGAGCAGGTCGTGTTCTGCCAGAGCAAGGATGCGGGCCTCAAGGCCATCATCGCCATCCACAACACCGTGCTGGGACCGGCGCTGGGCGGCCTGCGGATGTGGCCGTACAGGAACGACGAGGAAGCACTGAACGACGTGCTGCGGCTGTCGCGCGGGATGACCTACAAGAATGCAGTGGCAGGTTTGAACCTCGGCGGCGGCAAGGCGGTGATCATCGGCGACCCCGCGAAAGACAAATCCGAAGCGCTGTTCCGCGCGCTGGGGCGTTTCATCAACTCGCTGCACGGCCGCTACATCACCGCCGAGGACGTCGGCATCGACGTCAACGACATGGAATATGTGTATCGCGAAACCGAGTACGTGACCGGCGTGCACCAGGTGCACGGCGGGTCGGGCGACCCCTCGCCGTTCACCGCGTACGGCGCACTGCAGGGCGTGATGGCGACGCTGAACTACAAGCATGGCAACGAAGACATCGGCAAATACCGCTTTGCCGTCCAGGGTGCCGGTCACGTGGGCTCGGAGTTCATCAAGCTGCTGCGCGAACAGGGCGCCAAGGTGTTCGTCACCGACATCAACAAGGAAGCGGTGCAGCGCTGCGTCGACGAGCTCGGCTGCGAAGCGGTCGGCATCGACGAGATCTACGACGTCGATTGCGACGTCTACAGCCCGTGCGCGCTGGGCGGCACGGTGAACGAACAGACCATCGATCGCATCAAGGCGCCGATCATCTGCGGCATCGCGAACAACCAGCTTTCCACCGACCAGATCGGCGACGAGCTGATGAAGCGCGGCGTGGTGTACGCGCCCGACTACGCGGTGAACGCGGGCGGCGTGATGAACGTGTCGCTGGAAATCGACGGCTACAACCGCGAGCGCGCGATGCGGATGATGCGCAGCATCTACTACAACGTCGGCCGCATTTTCCAGATCGCCGACCGCGACGGCATACCGACCTACAAGGCCGCCGACCGCATGGCCGAGGAACGCATCAACGCAGTGGGCAAGATCAAGCTGCCGACGATGGGCAGCGACGGCACGCGCTTCAAGGGCAGGATGCGGGGGCAGTGATGCAGCAGGGGCGAGGGGTGAGTAGCGGGGGTGCATGGATGCCGCGTCTGCGCGAGCCCGGAACTTGCGAGACAATCCAGTTCCGCACCCTCACTACTCGTCCCTAGCCCCTATGTCCCCCTTCCAACTCGGCGAAGACATCGACCTGCTGCGCGAAAGCGTGCACGCCTTCGCGGAGAAGGAGATCGCGCCGCGCGCGGACCAGATCGACCGCGACAACGTTTTTCCGCACGACCTCTGGAAGAAGCTCGGCGACATGGGGCTGCTCGGCATTACCGTCGCCACCGAATACGGTGGCAGCGGGATGGGCTACCTCGCGCACCTCGTCGCGATGGAAGAAATCTCGCGTGCGTCGGGTTCGGTGGGCCTGTCGTACGGCGCGCACTCCAATCTGTGCGTCAACAACATCTTCCACAACGGCAACGAGGCGCAGCGCAAGAGATACCTGCCGAAGCTTTGCTCGGGTGAATACGTAGGCGCGCTGGCGATGAGCGAACCGGGCGCGGGTTCGGACGTGGTCGGTTCGATGAAGTGCAAGGCCGAAAGGCGCGGCGACCACTGGATCGCGAACGGCAACAAGATGTGGATCACCAACGGCCCGGATGCGGACGTGGTGCTGGTCTACATGCGCACCGCCGATCGCACCGCGGGCAGCCGCTGCATCACTGCCTTCGTGGTCGATAAAGGCATGAAGGGTTTCACCACCGCGCAGAAGCTCGACAAGCTCGGCATGCGCGGCTCCAACACCTGCGAGCTGGTGTTCGAGAACTGCGAGATTCCCGACGCCAATCGCATCGGCGAAGTCAACGAGGGCGTGCGGGTACTGATGAGCGGCCTCGACACCGAGCGGCTGGTGCTGTCCGGCGGCCCGGTCGGCCTGATGCAGGCGGCGATCGACGTCGTTCTGCCCTACATCCGCGAACGCAAGCAGTTCAATGCGCCGATCGGCAGTTTCGAGATCATGCAGGCGAAGCTCGCCGACATGTACACGCTGCTGCAGTCGGCGCGTGCGTACGCCTACCTGGTCGCGCAGCAGTTTGATGCCAATGTGAAATCGCGCATCGACCCGGCGTCGTGCCTGTTGTGCGCGTCACGCAACGCCGTAGACGTCGCGCTCGAAGCCATCCAATCGCTGGGCGGCAACGGCTACATCAACGAATTCCCGACCGGCCGCATCCTGCGCGATGCCAAGCTGTACGAGATCGGCGCGGGCACCAACGAGATCCGCCGCATGCTCATCGGGCGCGAGCTGTTTTACGGCAACGCGTGAAGCCGTTGGGCTTCCGCCGGAAAAGCACCGGCCTCAGCCGAACCTACCAAAGCCGTGTAGGTTGGCGCTGAGCGCAGCGAAGCCCGACACAAGCAATCAGAACGAAACGGATCCCTGGAGCATCACGCTGCTCGCCTGCAACCGCTGGCCCTGCTCGCGCGTGTAGCCAAGCCGCAGGCCGAAATCACGGGTTGGCCACAACGACACGCCGGCGCGCAGCACGGATACGTCACGTGACAGGCCGACGCCATCGACCGGCATCCATTCGTCGAAGCCGGTGAAGCTGGCGTCGAATGCGTCGCCGTACTGGTGCAGCGCGTGCCGCCACGCTGCGCTGCCGTCGAATTCCATCCGCATGCCATTGCCGAGCCACCACCCACGATCCGCGCGCAGGCCGATGCCGGTTTGCAGGCGGCCGACGGTACGCGCGTCCGCCATCAAGCCGAAGCCGTAACCGCCCAGCTCCGAGAACGCGCCCTCGTTGATGCGCTGATAACGCACATCCACGAACGGCGTGATGTGCGTCGCGCCCATGCTTAGCTGGTAGCCGCCTTCCACCGAACCGGCCAGATAGCTTCCGGAAAATCCGCTGCCGACCGGGGCGGTGAGCCCGCCAAGCAGCAGTAGGCGCTGCATGTCCTCGTGGAACCAGCCGCCACCCACCCTCGCGCTCGCATACCACGGGCCGCGCCACACGCCGCCGTACATCATCGCGTCGTTGGTCCAGGTCTGGTTGTGGTCCCACGACGTGTCGAGCTGTCCGTAGCCACGGCTTGCAGAAACTGCGTAGCCAAAAAGTCCATGCGTCCCCACTGCGAAATCGGTGCCGACGACGCCGCCGTCGCTGCGGAAGGTCGTGCCTGCATAGCCGCTGCGCTGCAAGTCGCCTTGCCAACCGGTGTTCGCGTACCACGTACCCGGTTTGGTGCGCCCGTTCAACAGATCGTCGAAGTGTTCGGACAATGCGTCGCCCGTTGCATCGATGCTGTCGAGCAACATCGCCGCGCTGGCGGCGTGAAGCTGCCCGGACAGGCTTTGCAGCGTGGCTTGCGCGGACGCGACCGTCGCCGTGTGCTGGATCGCGCTCGCGCCCTGCAGCACGCCTGGCGCGACGCTTCCGCCCGTCGAGAGCTGCGAATTGATCGAATCGAATCCGCTCTGCACGCGCACTGCGGCGCCGGCCGTAGCCGGGGTCACGATTCCCATGGTGGCCGCCGCCTGCGTGACGCTGAGGCTGGTCGTATCCAGCCATACGGTGGTCGGCGTGTACTGGACGGTCGTGCTGAGGAATACCCCGGGTGAAGTCGTGAGTTGTGCGAACGTGCCGGTAACGCCGGCGCCGGCGGCCAGGACGTTCTGATGGGAGTTGTTGACGTAGCCCGAATCCTCGCCGAGCACGTTCAATGTGCCGGCGATTTGCGCGTTGCCGGTGACGTTGAGGATCGAACCCATGCTCACGGACAACGTGCCGGTGCCTGCCTGGATGTAGTTGCCGCCCACGTTGGTGTTGCCGCCCTTCACCACCACGGTTCCCGAATTGTTCAACGCGCCCGCGACGCCCGGTGCGGCATCCAGCGTGCCGGCCGCGCCGACCGCAACGTCCCCGGGCAAGGGATTCGCTGCCTGCAGCGAGCCACCCAGGACCTGCGTGCCGCCGGTATACGTGTCATTGCCGGAGAGGATCAGCGTGCCCGTGCCGTTCTTGATCAGGCCTCCGGCGCCCGAAATGTCATTGCTCCATGTCGAGGTCAGGTTGTCGAACGACACCGACACGTCGCCCCAGTTGAATTGCGCGGGACCCTGCACCGCCCGGCCGACATCGAGTTCGCCGTACCCGAACGTCGCGTTGGGCTGCGATCCGCCCAGCGGATCGGCGGTGCCGAGGATGGTCTGGCGAACCAGGTCATTGGTGAAATACGGGAACGCCTGCCACACCAGCGCCGCGGCGCCGGAAACCTGTGGCGCCGCCAATGAAGTACCTTCCACGACGTAATAGCTCGGGTTCGTCGTGCCCGCGGTGGTGTCCTTGTCGAGCACGATCACGTCGCCCGGCGCGGCGAGGCAATAATCCATTGCGATACCGCACTTGTTGGAATAACTGTCCAGTTGCGTCGGATTGTTGCTGTTGATCGCTACCACCGTCAGCCAGCCCTTTTCGAGGTCGGGCGCGTAGCTGGGCAGGGAAGCGATGGTGCTGGGGTTGGGGTTGGAATCGTTGCCGGCCGCAAACACCACCAGCCCGCCCTGCTGGTTGACGAATGGGCTGTACGCGGCGTCGAACGCCTGGTTCAGACTGGCATTCGTGGTGTCCCAGGTGATGCCTCCCCAGGAATTGTTCATCACCTTCACGCCCGAACTGATCAAGTGCTGGTTGACCTGGCCGAAGAATTGCGCGTCCTGTCCGGTGACCGTCGATGGTGGCGTGCTGCCGTTGTCGTCGGGCGCGTTGTCGTCGATGATGCGGTCGGACACCAGGTCGGCGCCCGGTGCGATCCCGCCCGGAAACTGCGCGAACGGCGCGCCGGCGGCGATCTCCGACACCCAGGTGCCGTGGCCCACCACATCGTCGATGCTGGTGTTGTTGGTGCTGGGGTCGACGTCAATGTATTCCTGCAGGACGCGCCCGGCGACGGTCGGGTTGCTGCGCATGATCCCGCTGTCCACGACACCGATCGTGACGCCCGCGCCGGTGTAGCCCGCGGAATGCGCTGCGTACGTGTTGGTGATCGACAACTGCGCATCGATTGGCGGCTGTTGCGTGGCCGGCGCCGGGGTCGACGGCGTGGTAGACGGCGATGTCTTGATGCCGCCATTGCCGCCACCGCCGCAGGCAGCGAGCGCGCATGCCAGCAGTGCCGGAACCAGCCATTTGGCGCTGCACCAAGTCCTACTTGTCGCGTGATTCAACATCGCCGTCTCGTAACCCGTGTGGCCTGCTGCATTCTGCACCCAACGCGGCCGGGTGGGCCATAGCCCGTTTGCGGCGACGCAGCAATCAACGCATAATTCGGTTGTAGTGCGTTTTCATTCAAGCCTACGCCGCTTGGCGGCGAGGCTTAATTCAAACGCGACACCTATTTGGGAGCAAATTCATGCCCGACATCGTGATCGCCGCCGCAAAACGCACGCCGATCGGCGCATTCCTCGGCCAGTTCACCGGTTTTCCCACGCCGAAACTGGGCGCCGCCGCGATTGCCGCGGCGCTGCAGCAATCCGGCATCGCGCCGGGCGATATCAGCGAAGTGCTGATGGGCTGCGTGCTACCCGCCAACCTCGGCCAGGCGCCCGCGCGTCAGGCGGCATTGGCGGCGGGCTTGCCGCCGTCCACCGGTTGTACCACCCTCAACAAGGTGTGCGGCTCGGGCATGAAGGCGATCATGCTGGGCCACGACCTGATCAAGGCCGGTTCGGCCAGCGTGGTCGTGGCCGGCGGCATGGAATCGATGACGAACGCGCCCCACATGGCGGCCGTGCGTACCGGGATCCGTTACGGCGACGGCCCGTTGGTCGACCACATGGCGTGGGACGGCCTGACCAATCCGTATGACGGCAAGTCCATGGGCGTGTTCGCCGAATCCTGCGCCGACAAGTATCACTTCACGCGCGAGGACCAGGACGCATTCGCCGCGGAGTCCGTGCGTCGCGCGCAGGAGGCCGTGAGATCCGGTGCATTCGCGGACGAGATCGCCACCGTCACGGTGCCCTCGCGCAAGGGCGACGTGCAGGTGTCGGTCGATGAAACGCCCGGCAAAGTCGATCCCGCGAAGATTCCGACGCTGAAACCGGCGTTCCGCAAGGAAAACGGCACGGTCACGGCGGCCAGTTCGTCGAGCATTTCCGACGGTGCGGCTGCCGTCGTGCTGCTGTCCGCAGATGATGCGAAGGCGCGCGGCGTGAAGCCGCTGGCGCGGATCGTCGCGCACGCCACGCATTCGCAGGAGCCGCAGTGGTTCACCACGGCGCCGGTCGGCGCGATCGAGAAGGTGCTGCAGAAGGCCGGCTGGAAGGTCGGCGACGTGGACCTGTTCGAAGTCAATGAAGCGTTCGCGGTCGTCGCGATGGCCGCGATGAAGGAGCTTTCCATCCCGCACGAAAAGCTCAACGTGCACGGCGGCGCCTGTGCGCTCGGCCACCCCATCGGCTGCACCGGCGCACGCATCGTCGTGACACTGCTGCACGCGATGATCCATGCCGGCGCGAAACGCGGCGTGGCATCGCTGTGCATCGGCGGCGGCGAGGCGACTGCCATCGCGATCGAGCGCGTTTGATCGATCCACCTGCGCAGGGTTGTACCGGCACTGACGACTGAACGGCGCAGGGTGTAAAAACGGTCGGTGCTGGCGTTATTCAGCCAGACGCGGTTTAATAGCGCGGCCACTTCCGTGGCTATCCACGGCCCAATCCAGGAGATCTCCAATGAAGTTCACCCGTACAGTAGTTGTGGCCGCCATCGCTGCGGCGATGGCCCTGTCGTTGACGGCCTGCGGCCATTCCGGCGAAAACAGCCAGTCGACCGCCAACGAAGCCCAGCAGAACGCGGCCAGCGCAGCTTCGGCAGCGGCGAGCGCCGCGAGCCAGGCGCAAGGCGCCGCTGCTTCCGCGGCAAGCGCCGCAGCCGAAGCGGCCAGCGCCGCCCACTCCGGTACGGCGGCGCCCGCATCGACGGCCGCGATGCCTGCCAGCAGCGGCACCTCCGCCCCAGCCTCCAGCGGCGAAGATGCAATGGCCGCAATGAAGGATGCTGCCCACAAGGCAGGCCAGGCTGGCACCGCGATGAAGGATGCCGCCACCAAGACCAAGGTTGCGATGAAGCACTGATCCACTGCATAGCGCTGCAAACCCGAACCGGCCGCCTCGCGCGGCCGGTTTTTTGTCCGCGTTGCAGGCCAGATAGAATGCGGAGTTCGTGCGTTCCCGCAACGCCATGGACCCGAAGATGCCCGTCATTCCCACCCGCATCGACAGCAAGAGCGAAACGTTCCGCGGCAATGCGGCCAGTCTGCGCCGGCTCGCCGACGAGCTGAAGTCCGAACTTGCCCGCACCGCCGAAGGCGGCGGCGAGAAGGCGCGTTCCAAACATGTCGCGCGAGGCAAGCTGCTGCCACGTGAGCGCATCCGCGCCCTGCTCGATCCCGGCTCTCCGTTCCTGGAATTGTCGCCGCTGGCGGCGCACGGGATGTACGACGGTGCGGCGCCCGCAGCGGGAATCATCACCGGTGTTGGCCGCGTCCACGGCACCGAAGTGGTGGTGGTCGCCAACGACGCGACCGTGAAGGGCGGCACCTACTTCCCTATTACGGTGAAAAAACACCTGCGGGCGCAGGAAGTGGCGCTGGAAAACCATCTGCCGTGCATTTACCTCGTCGATTCCGGCGGCGCTTTCCTGCCGTTGCAGGACGAAGTGTTTCCCGACAAGGAACACTTTGGGCGTATTTTCTACAACCAGGCGCGGATGAGCGCGCTCGGCATTCCGCAGATCGCCGTGGTGATGGGTTCGTGCACCGCGGGCGGCGCCTATGTGCCGGCGATGAGCGACGAGGCGATCATCGTGAAGAACCAGGGCACGATCTTTCTCGGCGGCCCGCCATTGGTGAAGGCCGCGACCGGTGAAGTCGTGGACGCGGAGACGCTCGGTGGCGCGGACGTGCACACGTCCATCTCCGGCGTCGCCGACCACTTCGCGGAAAACGACGCGCATGCACTGTCGATCGCGCGCGACGTCGTTGCTTCGCTCAATCGCAAGAAGACCATGCCGCTGGCGCTCGCCGAACCGCGCGAGCCCAAGTATCCGCCGGAAGAACTCTACGGCGTGATCCCCGAGGACACGCGCCGTCCCTTCGATATCCGTGAGGTCATCGCGCGCATCGTCGACGCTTCCGAGTTCCACGAATTCAAGGCGCGCTACGGCAAGACCTTGGTCACGGGCTTCGCGCACGTCCACGGCTATCCGGTCGGCATCGTCGCCAACAACGGCATCCTGTTTTCCGAAAGCGCGCTCAAGGGCACGCATTTCATCGAATTGTGCAACCAGCGCAACGTGCCGCTGGTGTTCCTGCAGAACATCACCGGCTTCATGGTCGGCAAGAAATACGAGCAGGCGGGCATCGCGAAGGACGGTGCCAAGATGGTCACGGCTGTCGCCTGTTCGCACGTCCCGAAGTTCACGGTCGTGATCGGCGGCAGCTTCGGCGCCGGCAATTACGCGATGTGCGGCCGCGCGTACGGCGCGCGCTTCCTATGGATGTGGCCGAACGCGCGGATCAGCGTGATGGGCGGCGAGCAGGCCGCATCGGTGCTGGCCACGGTGAAGCGGGACGGCATCGAAGCGCGTGGCGCCGAGTGGTCTACCGAGGAAGAGAACGCGTTCAAGGCGCCGATCCGCGAGCAGTACGAGCGCCAGGGGAATCCATACTACGCGAGCGCGCGGCTGTGGGACGACGGCATCATCGACCCGGTCGATACGCGTCGCGTGCTGGGGCTCGCAATCTCCGCATCGATGAATGCGCCGATCGAAGCACAGCGTTACGGCGTATTCCGGATGTAACGGTCACGCAGCCCGCGCTGCGGGCTTGGCGCCGTCACGCCGCAAACGTGTGGTGCGTTGCGCATGCCGCTTCTGCGCGGCCATCCGCATCGACACGAGGCGCATGCCGATCACCAGCACCACGAAGGTGACGATCCAGAACACGAGTTGCATGCCGGCCGGCCGTGCCTCGTAACCCGTCAGGATATGCAGCGCCTGACCCACGATCGAACCGTTGGTGAGCAGCCACGAGGTATCCCAAAGCTGGTTGCCCCAGGCCGGCAGCAGATTCGCCTGGATGAGATAGCCCGCCGCAGACGAAGCCAGCCCGCTCGCGAGCACCACGAGCATCCAGTTCGTCGCGCTGAAGAAGTAGCGGATCGGAATGCGCAGCAGGCCGAAATACAGCGCAAAGCCGGTGCCCACGCCGAATGCGAGCCCCAGCGGTACGCCGCCGAGAAAACCGAGTTTGCCGGCCCCGCCCGCCGCCATTCCGAACAGGAACAACACGATCTCCGAACCTTCGCGCATGACCGCGAGCGCCACCACCACCAGGAGGACCATCACCGAACTGGAACCGGCCTTCACGGAATCCGTGACGCGCTGCATCTGCTGGACCATTTCCTTGCCGTGGCTCGACATCCAGGTGACGTGCCAGCCAAGCATCGCCACGGCCACGAGCAATACCGCGGCCTCGAACACTTCCTGCCCGATCCCGCCCAGCGAGCCCTCGATGAATCCCATGCACAGCGCGACGACGCTCGCGCCCAGCGCGCCCAGCGCGATGCCGCCGCCGATGAACAGCCGGCGGTGCGGCACGCCGCGCGTGGCCGCCGCGACCACGGTCACGATCAAGGCCGCTTCCAGGACTTCGCGGAACACCAGCAGCGCGATACCGAGCATGTCAGGGCCTCAGTCCACCACCAGCACACCGGTGGTGGCGTGGTCGAAATCGTCGTAGAACTTGTAGGTGCCCTTGTCGAGCGGACCGATGAACACGGTGATGGTCGAATTCGGCAGCACGATCTTCTCGCGATTGAAATCGGTGCTCTCGAATTCCGACGGCGTCGTGTTGCGGTTGGTCACCAGCACCTTGAACTTGGTGTTGGCGGGAACCTTGAGCGTCGCCGGCTCGAACTTGTGGTTCTGCAGGAGCAGGTGGAACTCGGGCGCCGTCTCGGCGTGCGCCGCCACCGCCACCACCGCGGCACCCAGGAAAGCCAGAACGGGCACGAATGCAAACCGACGCATGTGAAATTCCAGCGGCTATCGCCGATCACCAGACCTCGATAGAAAATGCTAATCGTTCTCATTTATGAATGCAACCGTGGGCAGGATGACCACGCCCCGGACAGCACATGGACGCGCGGCGACCCGGGGCCCATTGTCAGGTCAAAACGCCCCAGCCCCGGACGGCACATGGACGCGCGGTGATCCGGGGTCCATTGTCCGAACAACTGACTCCACCCAACTCTCACGTGCAACCCGGCTATGCTTGTGCTTTTGGCCAAGCACGCCATGGGCGAATCGATCCGACTGGAACGCAGCGGCACGCTGGCGACGCTGACGCTCGACCGACCTCAGGTTCACAACGCCTTCGATGACGCGCTGATCGCGAGCGCCACGGCGGCGCTGGAGTCGCTCGCCGATGATCGGGGTGTACGCGCGCTGGTGCTGACCGGGGCGGGCGCCACCTTTTCCGCCGGCGCCGACCTCAACTGGATGCGGCGGATGGCCAAATCCGGCGCGCAGGAAAACCGCGATGACGCGCTGCGCCTCGCAAAACTGCTGCGCACGTTGCAGTTTTTTCCGAAGCCGACCCTCGCTCGCGTCAACGGTTCCGCTTACGGCGGCGGGGTCGGGCTGATCGCCTGCTGCGACATCGCGATCGGCGTCGAAAGCGCGAAATTCGCGTTGAGCGAAGTGAAGCTCGGGCTCGTTCCAGCAACGATCGCGCCCTACGTGGTGCAGGCCATCGGCCCGCGTCAGGCACGCCGGCTGTTCGTCAGCGCGGAGGTCTTCGATGCTGCCGAGGCCGCGCGCGTCGGCCTGCTGCATCAATGCGTATCCGCCGGCCAACTGGACGAAGCGGTCGATCGGCAATTGCACTTCCTCGCCAAGGGAGGCCCCGTTGCCCAGCATGAAGCCAAGCGCCTCGCGCTGCGCACCGCCGGCACGACGCCCGAATCGGCCGAACGGATGGATGCCGAAAATGCCGAGTTGATCGCGCGCCTGCGGGTGTCTTCCGAGGGACAACAGGGTCTTGCCGCGTTCCTTGAAAAGCGTTCGCCCGCATGGGTGCAGCCGCATTGAACGAACGGCGGCACCATGCCGCCGGTTACGCGGCGCTGCTGCCTACCGAAGGAGGAAATCTTGAACCCAATCCTCAACATTGCAGACGCGCAATACGCTGACCTGGCCGAAGGCTCGCGCCGAATGGGTTCCGAAATGCCCGCCGAACGTTTCGGCGGCCGTCGCGCGGATCTCGGTCGCGCCATCGGCGCGCGCAAACTCGGCTACAACGTCACCGTGATCGCACCGGGGAAGCGTGCGTTCCCGCGCCACAACCACCGCGTCAACGAAGAAATGTTCTTCGTGCTGGAAGGCCATGGCGAAATCCGCATCGGCGATGGGCTTTTCCCTGTTCGCGCGGGCGATTTCGTCGCCTGCCCGGCCGGCGGCCCGGAAACCGCGCACCAGTTTCGCAACACGAGCACCGCCGACCTGAAGATACTCGCGGTCAGCACCATGGAATCACCCGAAATTTGCGATTACCCGGATTCGGGCAAGTTCGGCGTGCTGGCGTTCTTCGGCGCAGACGCCGAAGGCCGTCCGCAGATGTTCGCGCACATTGGCCGGCCCGGCGAATCACGCGACTATTGGGAAGGCGAATAACGATGTACGCCAATATCCTGAATCTCGCCGACCTCGAACTGCGCACCGAAAGCCCCGAACGCGCGCCGCATGGGGAAGGCGCAGGCAAGTACGACATCCGCTGGGCCGAAATCGCCAGCCGCATCGGTGCGCGCAAGCTCGGCTACAACCTTACGGTGGTCGCGCCGGGCAAACGCAACTGCCCGTTCCACAGCCATCGTGCGGAAGAAGAAATGTTCTTCATCCTCGAAGGCAGCGGTGAACTGCGTTACGGCGACCGGCGTTACCCCTTGCGCAAAGGCGACGTGATCGCCTGTCCCACGGGCGGTCCCGAAACGGCACACCAGATTATCAATACGGGCGATATCGAGCTGCGGTATCTGGCGGTCAGCACCCTCGCGCCCATCGAGATCTGCGAATACCCGGATTCCGGGAAGTTCGGCGTTTACGAGGATTTGCCGGACCCTGCCCATGCAAGCCATCCACGCTTGCGCCATGTCGCACGACATGAAGATTCACGCGATTACTGGGAGGGTGAATAGTGTCATGAGTTGCACTTCGGCAAGAGCAGTCATCGTTGACACGGATAAACACGGATGAACACGGATACAGCACTGGCAGAAGCAGACCTGACGGAACGTGTGATTGGCGTCTTCTATGCCGTATACAACGAACTTGGGCATGGATTTCTGGAGAGTGTGTATGAAAACTCGCTTGCGCCCGCACTCCGCGAAGCCGGCATTGCCGTCGTGCAACAGGCACCTTTGCGCGTGGACTTTCGTGGACGTACCGTAGGCGAGTTCCGTGCAGACCTGCTCGTAGAAGATCGGTTGATCGTGGAGATCAAGTCCGTGTCACAGTTGGCGCCTGTCCACGAAGTTCAACTCGTCAATTATCTGAAGGCAACTGGCATTCGCGTCGGGCTGTTGATGAACTTCGGTTTGCAGCCTCAATTCAAGCGCCGGATCTTCGGGACTGTTGCATCCCATCCGCTTTGATCCGCTTTTATCCGTGTCCAAAAATGTTTGAAAAAGTACTGATAGCCAATCGTGGCGAGATCGCCTGCCGCGTGATCCGCACCTGCCGCAGATTGGGCATCCATACGATCGCGGTGTATTCGGAAGCCGATCGCGGCGCGCAGCACGTCCGCCAGGCTGACGAAGCCTGGCCGATCGGCGGGCCGCGGCCGGACGAGTCTTACCTGCGCGGCGACGCGATCATCGAAGTCGCGAAGCGATCGGGCGCACAGGCCATCCATCCGGGCTACGGCTTCCTTTCCGAGAACACGGGGTTCTCGCGCGCCTGCGCCGACGCCGGGGTCGTGTTCATCGGCCCGAATCCGGAAAGCATCGAAGCGATGGGTTCCAAGGCCGCGGCCAAGCACCTGATGGCGAAGCACGGCGTGCCGCTGGTGCCGGGGTACGACGGTGACAACCAGGACAGCGCGTTCCTCGCCGAACAGGCACACAAGATCGGATATCCGCTGCTGCTGAAACCCTCCATGGGCGGCGGCGGCAAGGGCATGCAGATCGTGCGCTCCGACGCGGAATTTCCCGACGCATTGGGCGCTGCACAGCGCGTGGCCAAGGCTTCGTTCGGCGACCCGGCGATGCTGCTGGAACGCTACGTCGAGCATCCGCGCCACATCGAATTCCAGGTGTTCGGCGACAAGCACGGCAACGTGATCCACCTCGATGAGCGCGAGTGCTCGGCGCAACGCCGCTACCAGAAGGTGCTGGAGGAAACGCCCTCGCCTTTCCTTGACGATGCGCGTCGTGCTGCGATGGGCGCGGCTGCGATCGCGGCCGCAAAAGCCGTGAACTACGTCGGCGCCGGCACGGTGGAATTCATCGTGGGGCCGGAAGGCGATTTCCATTTCATGGAGATGAACACGCGCCTGCAGGTCGAACACCCCGTGACCGAAATGACCCACGGCATCGATCTCGTGGAATGGCAGTTGCGCATCGCCGATGGCGAGCCGTTGCCGCTGGCGCAGGATCAGGTGCGCTCACGCGGCCACGCAATAGAAGCGCGCCTGTACGCCGAAGATCCCGATCACGGGTTCCTCCCCAGTTCCGGCAAGCTCGTGCGCCTGCAGTTGCCCCATCCTTCGCCGCACGTGCGGCTCGACGGCGGCGTGGTCGAGGGCGACACGGTGACGATCTTCTACGATCCCATGATCGCGAAGCTGATCGTATGGGACGCGGATCGCCCGTCGGCGCTGCAGCGCATGCGCGAGGCGCTGGCCGCCTGCGAAATCGTCGGACCCAAATCGAACGTCGCATTCCTCGAGCGGCTGGTGCGCCATCCCACCGTGATCGAGCACCGCATCGACACGGGATATCTCGATCGTCACCTCGATGAATTCATCGCCGGAGAAGCGGAGCCCGAAACTCACACACTGTTCGCCTCCGCCACCGCGGCGCTGATGCATGATGAGCGACACATCAACGGCGCCCCGGCCGATCCGCACTCGCCATGGAATCGCGCCGATGCATGGCGCATCGGCCATGCCGGAAAGCGTCTCGTCGCACTTGCGGCGGCAGGCCATCGCCATGAGATCGAGGCATGGGGTGATGCAGGCAATTATCGGCTGCGTTGTGACGACGCGACCTGCGCCGTCGAAGGAGCACACTGGGACGACGCGATTCTCGGCGCGCGCTTCGATGGCGAGGCGCGACGCTTCGACATCCGTGCCGATGCGTCGCGCGTTCTGCTGCACGACGCAAACGGGACGCGCTGGCGCTTCGAACGCGTGCCGGCTTTCGCGTGGCAAGCGAGTGACAGCGCGGCCGGCAACCAGATCGCGGCGCCGATGCCGGGCCGCATCGTGCTGGTCAAGGCCAAGGCCGGCGACAAAGTGGAAGCCGGGCAGGAATTGCTGGTGATGGAAGCGATGAAGATGGAACTTTCGTTGAAAGCACCCCGCGCGGGCGCGATCGAAACGGTTTCGGCCAGCGCCGGTGATTTCGTCGAGGCCGATGCAGTGCTGGTGCGCTTCGCGGACTGATCCTTCGAACTGTCAGTGACCGCCGACGATGTCGACGTACCCCAACGCCGCTTTCAACGGATCGAGCAAGGCACCGTAGCGTGCCGCGCGTGCGGTATCGTGCCGCAGCGGCTCGCGCACCTGTGCCGCGCTGGGCGAACGCACGGCGCGGTCGTTGCGATCGAAATCGGCCCAGATGCGCTCGACACGCAACTCGCAGAACGCCAGCAATGCGCGGGTGTTGCGCTCCGGGCCGGCGAGCAGGTCTTCGTAGACCTGCTCATGGACAAAGCCGGGATAGGACGCCCGCCATTGCCGCACGGCGCGATCGAAACCATTCCAGTACGCGGCAAGATCCTCGAAGCGGTGCGTCCAGCCCTGCCCGTCCGCCGTCATGTACTGCCTATAGCACGAGAAACAGGTTTCGAGCGGATCGCGGCGGCAGACGACCACCTTGGCGCCGGGCAGCATCGCGCAGATCGCGCCCACGAGCAGCCAATTGCCGGGCAGTTTGTCGGTGAAGAAGGATTTGCGCGCACGCCAGCGCGCGGTGCGTTCCAGATAGCGCTCGCCCAGCCGCTGCCAGTCGCCGGATGACATCGAGCCGACCCAGTCCGGATAATGGCGCCCCCGCCGCCGTGATTCCTCGGCCAGCACCTGCGGCAGATCGGGCAGTTCGCCGGATGCTTCGACCTGGGAATGCGAGGCCAGCATTTGTTCGGTGAGGGTCGATCCGGAGCGCGGCAGGCTGGCGATGAAGATTACGCCGCGGCCGAGTTCTGGTTGCGCCGCCATTTTCGGTGGCGTCGAAAACGCCGCCAGGATTGCGTCCAGGCCACGCGCGAAAACACCCGGATCCCACTGCTGCGTTCGACGGGCGTGAGCATGGGTTTCCTCCAGCACATGCATGGCTTCCGCATACCGATCATTCCTGTCCAGCACCCGTGCGATCGCAAAGCCCAGTGCGATGCGGTCCTGCTCGCCGGCCCGCGGGTCGCGGAGGGCGGCCTGCATCGCGGGCACAGCATCGCTGCCGGGATCCGCGGCCCTCATTTCTGCAAGCCCCCACCATGCAGCACCACACGCAGGGTGCACGGCCAGCACTTCACGATACGCAGCCGCCGCGGCATCGGTACGACCGGCCATCTTCCAAAGATCGGCCAGCTGCAACTGCGCGCGCAGGTTGCCCGGAGCAAGTTCGAGTGCCTTGCGGAGTGCCGCTTCGGCATCGTCGAACCGGACTGCGCGGACACACAGCACGCCGAGGTTGTACCAGGCCGTCACACGATCCGGCGCCAGCGAACAGGCCCGTTCCAGCGCATCGAGTGCGTCGTCGAGTCGCCCTTGCACGGCAAGCTCGTGGCCCAGCGCGCAGCAGAATTCGGCGTCGTCCGGCCGGGCGCCCAGCGCGCGCTGGATCGCGTCCACGGCACCGGCATGATCACCCAGCCGTCCCCGCACCGCGGCGACGAGGCGCAGCACATCCGGATCTTCAGGATGACGTTCGTTCAATGCGCGCGCGATAGCTTCCGCTTCACGCACGTTGCCGGCAGTGAGCGCCGCGCCGGCACGTGCAAACCGCACCTGCGAATCCGCGTCGAGATCTTGCAAACGGCTTGCCATGGCATCATTACGGGCGTCGAGACCCGCATCCTGATGCGTCGAACGGGGTGCCTGCAAGCGCACCCACGCACGCCAAACCGCCATCTGGCCAACCGGACCACACATGCTCCCCAATCACGTTCGCATCGTAGAAGTCGGCGCCCGCGACGGCTTGCAGGACGAGAAAACCGTGGTCCCGACGCCGGTGAAGATCGAATTGATCGACCGGCTTTCCGCGTGCGGACTGCAAACCATCGAGGCGACCAGTTTCGTGAGCCCGAAGTGGGTGCCGCAGCTCGCCGATGCCGAAGAGGTGTACGCCGGCATTACCCGCAAGCCGGGCGTCGATTATCCCGCGCTGGTTCCCAACATGTACGGCTACGATCGCGCGCGCGCCGCGGGCGTCACCAGCATCGCGGTGTTCACGGCCGCCAGCGAAGCGTTCAACCAGAAAAACGTCAACGCTTCGATCGAGGAATCCATCGAACGCTTCCGCCCGGTGCTGGAGCGCGCGCGTTCGGAAGGCGTGCGCGTGCGCGGCTATGTCTCCACCGTGCTCGGATGTCCTTACCAGGGCGAAGTGCCGGTCAGCGACGTGGTGCGCGTTTCGAAACGACTGTACGACCTGGGCTGCGACGAGATTTCACTGGGTGACACCATTGGCGTCGGCACGCCCGTGAAGGCGCGCGCGATGCTGCACGCGGTCTCAGACGAGGTGCCGATGAAGGCGCTGGCCGTGCATTTCCACGACACCTACGACCAGGCGCTTGCGAACATCCTCTCCTGTCTCGAGGAAGGTGTGCGCGTGGTGGACAGTTCGGTGTCCGGCACCGGCGGGTGCCCGTATGCCAAGGGCGCGACCGGTAACGTCGCCAGCGAGGACGTCACCTACATGCTGCAGGGCATGGGCATCGAGACGGGCGTCGACCTGGACAAACTCATCGAAACCGGCTGGTGGCTGGCGCAGCAACTCGGCAAACCGACCTCAAGCCGCGTGACGCGCGCACGCATGGGAGAGTAGCTTGGCCAACAGCTTCCTGATCCGTCCCATCGAACCGCGCGACGACGCCGCGATCGCCGCCATCATCCGCAGCGTGATGCCGGAATTCGGCGCCGATGGCGCGGGCTTCGCGATCCACGATGCCGAGGTCGACATGATGAGCACGGTGTATGCGCAACCGCGCAGCGCCTACTTCGTGCTCGAAGTCGAGGGCAAAGTCCTCGGCGGCGGCGGGGTGGCTCCGCTCGAAAATGCCGAGCCGGATGTGTGCGAACTGCGCAAGATGTATTTCCTGCCCGAGGCGCGCGGGCTCGGCGCCGGCAAGGCGATGATCGCCCGTTGCATGGACGCCGCGCGCGGGTTCGGGTTCAAACGTTGTTATCTGGAAACCCTCACCGGGATGGACGCGGCACAGGCGCTGTACCGCAAACACGGCTTCACGCCCCTGTGCGCGCCGATGGGCAGCACCGGCCACCACGGCTGCGATCGCTGGTTCATTCGCGAGCTGTGATGCTGTTATTCCGATTCGGCAAAGAGCGAAAATCCTTTGACACGGATCAAAGCGGATGAACACGGACAGATACGGAGATGACTCCTGCTCCTGACAAGACGGCAACGGTTTTTGATCCGTTCTGATCCGCTCTGATCCGTGTCAAAAATGCTTGTGCTGCGCCGTTACAATGACCGGTTTTCGCTGGGCGGGGCAAACGCATGCAACTCGATCAAGTCAGGGCCATCGTCACCGGCGGCGCGTCCGGTCTCGGCCATGCAGTGGCGAAGCACATCGTTGCGCATGGCGGCAAGGCCGCGCTGTTCGACGTCAATGAGGAAAAAGGACAGGCAGCCGCGAAAGAACTTGGCAACGCCGCGCGCTTCTACAAGACCGACGTGACCAGCGAGGATGGCGTCGCCGCCAACGTCGCCAAGGCTCGCGATGCCATGGGTGGACTGAATTTCGTGATGAACTGCGCCGGCATCCTCGGACCGGGCCGCGTGCTCGGCAAGGAAGGCCCCATGAAGCTCGCCAACTTCCAGACCACCGTAATGGTGAATCTGGTCGGCAGTTTCAACGTCGCCAAGGCCGGTGCCGCGCAGATGCAGTCCAATGAGCCCGGAGAGGACGGCGAACGCGGCGTGATCGTCAACACCGCTTCGGTCGCGGCCTACGAAGGGCAGATCGGTCAGGCCGCGTATTCGGCCTCCAAAGGCGGAGTGGTCGGCATGACCCTGCCGATGGCGCGCGAACTGTCGCGCTTCGGCATCCGCGTGATGACCATCGCTCCCGGGATTTTCTGGACACCGATGGTGGACGGCATGCCGCCGCAGGTCCAGGAATCGCTGTCGGCATCGATTCCCTACCCTTCGCGCCTCGGCAAGCCGGAAGAGTTCGCCGAAACCGTCGCGTTCATCCTCGCCAACCGCTACCTCAACGGCAGCGTGATCCGCCTCGATGGTGCGGTGCGGCTCCAACCAAAATAGAGCAAGGGACGAGGGGTGAGTAGCGAGGGAGCATGGTTGCGTTCTTCGAGTGTCCCACCCCACCTCGTCCTCCGGCCTTGCGCCCACGCTACTCGACCCTAATCCCTGCGGTTTTTTCATGAAAGCCTCCGACATCAAGAAAGGCAACGTGGTCGAACATGAAGGCACCGTTTATCAGGTGCGCGACCTCGAGCGCAGCGCGCCGACGGCCCGAGGCGGGAACGTCACCTTCCGTTTCACGTTGTATTCGATTCCGGGTGGGCGCAAGTTCGACTTGAGCCTGCGCGCCGACGACGACCTCAAGGAAATGGACCTGGTGCGCCGCGCCGCGAACTATTCGTACCGCGACGGCGACGCCTTCGTATTCCTCGACGCCGAGGATTACACCCCCTACACGCTCGGACTGGATGTAGTCGGCGACAGCGCCGCATACATCGTCGAAGGCGTGGAAGGTTATTACGTGCAGTTGATCGACGACGCCCCCGTCGCGCTGCAGGTCCCGACCAGCGTCGCGCTGACGATCGTCGATACGGCACCCGAGCTGAAGGGTGCCTCCGCGACCAAACGCACCAAGCCCGCGAAGCTCGACACCGGCATCGAAATCCAGGTGCCGGAATACATCACCACCGGCGAGAAGGTTTGGGTGAACACCCTGACGGGCGAGTTCGCGGGTCGAGCTTGACGGCGCTTGCGACGGTCCGGGGAACTGTCGCGCCGAACGCGCGGGTGAGGCGGATGCCGAACGGGCAGCGCGCCAGGGATGGCTGCTTGCCTCAGGCTACGACCGCACTTGCGTCAAGCGAGCGCGAGGCAGGAGCCGAGCGGCTGCGCGCCATGGATGGCTGCTTGCATCAGTCCTTCCGCGCGCTTGCGACAGCCCTGGGGACTGTCGCGCCGAACGCGCGGGTGAGGCGGATGCCGAACGGGCAGCGCGCCGGGGATGGCTGCTTGCCTCAGGCTACGACCGCGTTTGCGCGATGCGAAGAACCGCATCGCGCGCGTCCAGCAAGGATGAGCGCGGAGCCCGAACGGCTGCGCGCATCCGACGGCTGCTTGCTCGAACCGCCAAGGCGGTTACGCGCCGGCCGCGATTGCGAGAAACGTACCTCCGACGCTTGTCGCGGAAGCAAAGGGCCGGTATGGTACGGCGACTCGCGCCCGGGGCGCGGGCACGCGTGGCTTCGAGGGGAAGCCGGTGCAGGATTCCTTCAGGGGCGCACGATGTGCCCGCCCACGGTTCCCCCGCCGCGGACCCATCGTGATTCGGAGTGCAAATGATTTTTTGGCGCGTCAAGCCTCTCGACCAGATCCTCGCCACCGCCGAAAAGAAATCGCTGAAACGCCAGCTTGGGCCCATCCAGTTGACCCTCCTTGGCATTGGCGCGGTGATCGGCACCGGCATTTTCGTGTTGACGGCCGAAGCCGCGCAGAAGGCCGGCCCCGGCATGATGCTTTCGTTCGTGATCGCGGCGATCGTGTGCGGACTCGCCGCCCTCGCCTACGCCGAACTCGCGGCGATGGTGCCGGTGTCCGGTTCCGCGTACACCTACTCGTACGGCGTGATGGGCGAACTGGTCGCGTGGATCGTCGGGTGGGCGCTGGTGCTTGAATACGCGATCGGCGCAACGGCCGTATGCGTCGGCTGGTCCGGCTACGTGAACGGATTGCTCAACAGCGGCGTCTTCGGGTTGGTCAAGCCGGGCGCGTTGTCGCTCCCGCATTGGCTGCAGGTCGGCCCGACGCTTGGCGGCGGCTTCAACCTGCTGGCGTTCCTGATCGGCGTTGCAGTGACGGGCCTGCTGGTGATCGGCACGTCCAAGAGCGCGCGCGTGAATGCGGCGCTGGTGGCGATCAAGATCATCGCGCTCACCGCGTTCGTCGTGATTGCGGTACCGGCGGTCAGGAATGCGAACCTGCACCCGTTCCTGCCGACTGGCTGGGGCAATCCGCTCGGCAGCAATGGCATAGGCGTGCTGGGCGCGGCGGCGTCGATCTTCTTCGCCTATGTCGGGTTCGACGCGGTCTCCACCGCGGCCGAGGAAACCCGCAACCCCAACCGCAACATCCCGATCGGCCTGATCGGCGCGCTGCTGATCTGCACCATCTTCTACCTGCTCGTGGGTTACGGCGCGGCGGGCTCGGTCGGCGCACAGCCACTGACGAACGCGGCCGGTGCGTTCCTGGACCCGGGCACGCCTTCCTTCGCAGCGGCGTGCGGCAATTCGCAGGCGCTGGTCTGCAGCCGCGAACCGCTGGCTCAGGTGATGAGCACGCTCGGGCATCCGTGGATCGCCATCTTGATCGAGGCCGCGGCAATCGTGGCGCTGCCCTCGGTGATCCTCGTGATGATGTTCGGGCAGACCCGCATCTTCTTCACGATGTCGCGCGATGGGCTGCTGCCCAACATGTTTTCCAGGGTCCACCCGAAGTTCTTCACGCCGCACGTGATCACCTACATCACCGGCACCGTGGTGTCGCTGTGCGCGGCGCTGTTCCCGGTCGGGAAGCTCGCCGACACGTCCAACGCCGGTACCTTGCTCGCTTTCGCGATGGTTTCGGTGGGCGTGATGATCCTGCGCCGCACGCAACCCGGCCGGAAGCGGCCGTTCCGCACGCCGCTGGTCTGGATCGTGTGTCCGCTCGCCGTCGCCGGCTGCCTGTTGCTGTTCGTCAACCTCAGCGGCGTCGCCAAGGGTGTGTTCCTGGCGTGGGCCGCGATCGGGCTGGTCTTCTACCGCCTGTACGGCTACCGTCGCAGCCAGATGTCGCCCGAACAGATCACCCAGGCACTGGAAGACGTGGCGTGATGCCGCGCGCAGATGATCACGCGGCGAGCCTGCCGGCTCGCCCGCGCATGCTTGCTTTGTCCCGTCTGACGGTCACCGCGTACGCGGCTGGCCGACGCGCGTAACCGGAATCCGTGGCCGTCCTGCAACAACTGCTGGCGCGCAAGGCGGTCGGCGAAATGGCCGAATCGGGCGACGCGCACGGCGTGCAGTTGCGCCGGACGCTGGGACCTTGGGGCCTGACGGCGCTGGGAATTGGCGCCGTCATCGGCGGCGGCATCTTCGTGATCACCGGACAGGCCGCGGCCGAGCACGCCGGCCCGGCCGTGCTGCTGTCGTTCGTGATCGCGGCCGTCGTCTGCAGTTTCACTGCGCTTTGCTACGCCGAGTTCGCGACGCTGATCCCGATGTCGGGCAGCTCGTATTCCTACGCGTACGCGACGCTGGGCGAGTTCGTCGCCTGGTTCATCGGCTGGAACATGGTGCTCGAGTACGGCGTGTCGGCGTCGGCGGTCGCGGTGAGCTGGACGGGCTACTTTCGGAGCCTGGTGGAACACCTCGGCTTCCATCTGCCGGCCGCGCTCACCAACGCGCCCATCGCGTTCGTGGACAAGCACCTCATCGTCACAGGCGCCCTGTTGAACCTGCCCGCCGTGGTGCTCGTGCTGCTGCTGACGTGGCTGTGCTATGTCGGCATCCGGGAGTCCAGCGGCGTCAACAGCGCGATCGTGATGTTGAAGGTGGCCTTGATCATCATCGTGATCCTTGCCGGCTGGCACTATGTCAAGCCGGAGCTGTGGCATCCCTTTATCCCCCCGGCCGTGGGACCGGAAAAATACGGTTGGGGCGGGATCATGCGTGCCGCGACGATCGTGTTCTTCGCTTACATCGGCTTCGAAGCCACGTCCACCGCCGCGCAGGAAGCCAAGAACCCGCAACGCGATTTGCCCATCAGCACCTTGGCGTCGCTCGCGATCTGTACGGTCTTGTACGTTGCGATGGCGGCGGTACTCACCGGCCTGATTCCGTTCGTGAAACTCGGCACGGCCGAACCGGTCGTGACGGCGGTGGCCGCGCACCCGCAACTGAACTGGCTCCGCTGGCTGGTGGAAGTCGGCGCGTTGTTGGGGCTGGGGTCCGTGGTTCTGGTGATGGTCATCGCGCAACCCCGCATCTTCATGATGATGGGCGCCGACGGCATGCTGCCCCCGGTATTCTCGAAACTGCACCCGCGCTACCGCACCCCGCACATCAACACGCTGATCACCGGCGCCGGCATCGCGCTGCTCGCCGCGGTGTTTCCGCTGGACGTGCTGGGCGACCTAGTGTCGATGGGCACCCTGCTGGCCTTCGTCGCAGTGTGCTCGGGCGTGCTCATCTTGCGCTATACCCGTCCCGACCTGCCGCGTCCGTTCCGGGTGCCATGGGCCCCTTTGATCTGTACTCTCGGGGTGCTCGGCTGCATCGGGCTGCTGTGCTACGAAAATTGGTACAACTGGACCTTGATGGGCCTGTGGACGCTGCTCGGCTTCGCGATCTATTTCGGCTACGGCTTCCGGCACAGCAAATTGCGCGGCGCCGCGGAGAGCCCCCGCGTCCAAGCGGTTCGCGAGTAGATCGCAGTCTTCAGCTGCGACTGTCCGGCGCGCGTTTGAAGCGACCGTCGGCTGTTTGTTCCCTCTGCTCACCAGCTCGCGACTGCGGGTCGGGCGAGTCTTGGTTGCAGTCGAAATGTACGCGCGCGTACTGTGGATAAGTCTCGAATCAACGAAACATTAACTCTTCAAGTTACTGAAAAACAAAGCAAAAAAATTTCACCTCGAAAACCGGTTTGTCAATCTTGGCCACTGCTGATCCCCGCGCTATGATGCGTCCTCCGAGGGATTTCCCATTGGCAGTGGACCCCGGACCGTTGCCCGGTGCGGCAGGCGTAGTCAGCTCCTCCGCTTGCCGTATCCGGGCAGCAACTTCTCAAGCGCTCCCGACCGGTCTTCGCGCATTCGCATCGCATGCGCAGTGACTGCTTTGCGCGGAGCAGCCGGGACGACTACCGCACCTGCGAAGCGCGGGGCGAGAATGTCGTTCTTGGGTTCGACTGAACGAAGCATTCGCGAAATGGTGGTGGCATTCCGCGAACGCGGGACTCTCAGACGCGTTGTCGGAAATCTGTTGCGTTTACGCGGGTGCAAGCGCACCCGATCCGGCAGGCCTACAAGGCCATCAGCTCTTGGCTTGATACCCGGAACACCAGCCTTTGGCGTTGACGTCGAACCCCGGGAAAATCGCGCAGGGACCCCAAGCCTCGCCGGCCTTGCCCTGGAAGTGCACGCATTTCGAACACTCCTCCCCCGGCTTGTGCGGCGCCACCGCCTTGGTGTTGTCGTCGACGTAATGCAACGCCTTGGCCGTGGCGTTCGTCGAGGCACTGAGGTGGGGCAGTGCTGCCCATACACGGCGTGGCAACGATCCCAGCAATACCATCGCCGCCGCGGCGCCACCCGCGAGTTTCAGAAAGCGACGGCGGGGAGATGCGGTTTCCTCACTCATTTTCGGCTCCTCTCATGACTGATGACACCGGGCACTCCGCGCATGGTACGCCCGCAGCGCCCGGACCGCATCGTTTTTCGACCGTAAGCGCGTGCTACATTCAGACGCCTGAACGAGCCTCGCGCCAGCATGCCCCTCTCGTCCGCACGACTTGCCAAGCGTCTGCGCGCATGCGGTGAGGAAATTGCCCGCACCGGCGCCGAGTTGGCTGCACGCGGATGGACGCCTGCTACCAGCAGCAATTTTTCGATGCGGATCGACGACACCACGGTCGCGGTCACCGTGTCCGGTCGTGACAAGGGCACGTTGACGCCCGATGACGTCATGGCCGTGGATCTCGATGGCCAGCCGCTCCTCGCGAACCAGCGTCCTTCAGCCGAGACCGCCTTGCATCTGCAGCTCTACCGACGCCAGCCGGGAACCGGCGCCGTATTGCACACGCACTCGCACAACCAGACGGTCGCCTCGCGGCTGTTTGCGTGCGAGGGCGTGGTCGCACTGCAGGGATGGGAATTGCAAAAGGCGCTGACCGGCTACACCAGCCACGCCAGCCGGCTCGATCTGCCGGTGTTCCCGAACTCGCAGGAGATGCCGGAAATCGAGGAGAAGGTTTCCGCCTGGCTGGACGCGGGTAATCCGTTGTACGCCTACCTCATCGAGGGTCACGGGCTTTACACTTGGGGACGCAGCATGGCGGAAGCCAGACGCCATCTGGAAGCGCTGGAATTCCTCTTGGCCTGCGAACTCGATCTGAAACGTCTCCGAGGTGTTCCATGAGCCGCCTGCGCGTTTATGACCAGCACGATCCCGGGCACCCGGTCGCGACCCACCTGGACCACGCCGCGATCGCGCGCACGCTGGGCGAAGTCGGTGTGCGCTTCGAACGTTGGGAAGCGAACAAACCGGTCGCTCCGGGCGCGTCGCAGGACGCGGTCATCGCGGCCTATCACGACGATATCGAACGCCTCAAGCTCGAAAAGGGCTATCGGGCCGTGGATGTCATATCGCTTACCTCCGACCACCCGCAAAAAGATGCCTTGCGGCAAAAGTTCCTCTCCGAACATACCCACTCGGAGGATGAGGTGCGCTTCTTCGTGGCCGGCCAGGGCCAATTCACCCTGCACATCGGCGAACGCATCTACGACGTGTTGTGTGAACAAGGCGACCTCATCGGCGTGCCCGATGGTACCCGTCACTGGTTCGACATGGGCCCGAATCCGCATTTCGTCGCGATTCGCCTGTTCACCAACCCGGAAGGCTGGGTGGCGAATTTCACGGGTGAGGACATCGCGGAACGCTTCCCGCGCCTGGAGAACTGAAGAGCAATGGTCCGCGAAGGACGCCAAGTACGCGAAGAAACATCAACCGCCTGGATCCATTCGAAGCGTTTTCGCGTTCTTCGCGTCCTTTGCGGATAAACGCTCCTTGCGGGCTGAAACACGAGATCGAGAAATCAGGGCATGTCCTATTTGCGAAAATCGCTGGCCCCGGGCGAAACCATCGTGGCGATTTTCCGGCTGCACTGGTCGATGTGGATCCGCTTCTGGATCGTGGTCGTGCTGGGGATCATCGCCGTGGTGGCGTTGCTTTGGATACGGCTCCAGTGGGCGCAGTGGGGCGCATTGGCCGCCGCGATCATCGCCATTCTGATTGCCGGATATCAATGGCTGTGGTTGCGTGGAATCGAGCAGGCGGTCACCAACCGCCGCGTGGTCCGCAAGACGGGCATCGTGTCGCGCACGACGACCGAACTCAGGCTGGCCTCGATCGAAACCGTCGATCTGCGCCAGAGCTTCTGGGGCCGCATCTTCGGGTTTGGCAACGTGGAAATCACCGGCCGCGGGGAGACGGCCATGGTGCTCGACCGCATCGCGCATCCGATCCAGGTGAAGCGCGACATCGAGAGCGCCTACTCCAGCCATATCGGAACGCAGCAAGCCGGCGCCGTGGCATGAGCAGTGCGCAGGCAAGCGGCGTGCGCGCCGTTCTCACCGATATCGAGGGCACCACCAGTTCGATCAAGTTCGTGAAGGACGTGCTGTTTCCCTATTCGCGCCAGCATCTGCCGCGCTTCGTGGAGACCCACCGCGACGATCCTGAAGTCACCCGCTGGCTCGACGCCACCGCACGCCGGGCAGGCATCGACGACCCGCATTCGCGGCGCGTGATCGACACCCTGCTGCGCTGGATCGATGAGGACCGCAAGTTCACCCCGCTCAAGGCATTGCAGGGAATGATCTGGAAAACCGGCTACGAAGCCGGAGATTACCGCGCACACGTCTACCCTGAGGTTCCCGCCAGGTTGCGGCAGTGGAAGTCGCGCGGTTTGAAGCTGTACGTGTACTCGTCGGGCTCGGTGTCCGCGCAGAAGCTCTTCTTCCGACATACCGAAGCGGGTGACCTGTTCCCGTTGTTCGACGGGTGGTTCGACACCGGGTTGGGCGGCAAGCGCGAACGCGGTTCCTACCTGCGCATTGCCGAGACGATCGGCCTCGATCCACCGGCGATCGTGTTCCTTTCCGACATCGGCGCCGAATTGGACGCGGCACGGGGTGCGGGGATGCAGACGATCCAGGTCGCCCGGCCGCCGGACCCCTGCCCCAAACACGGAACCCACCCGTGTGTCGCCGATTTCGACGCGATCACGCTCGCATGAGTCGCTTCGTTCCTCTCGCACTCGCCGTCCTGCTCGGCTGCCTGATCGGCGCCGGCGTCGTATGGGCAGCCAAAGGCACGGGCTTCCATGCGCAGTCGGAGATGCCGGCGAATGCCCAGTCCGCCGGGGCAGCCATGTCATCGTCGGCCGACCAGCCCGCATTGTTGTCAAACGCCGATTGGCCAACGGATGCGCCAACGCCCGAGCAGGTGATCTACGCACAATCCGACCTGCTGGACCGCGAGATCGCCACCCTGAAGCCGCGCACGCCCGGCAAGGTGAACCTGTACGCCATCGTGTTCGCCGGCGACGGCAGCGAGAACGTGTTCCGCAACGAGGCCGAGTATTTCGACAAGCTGTTCTCGCGCCGTCTCGGCGCCAATGGCCACGTGATCGTGCTGGAGAACAACCCGGCCTCGCTCACCACGCGGCCGCTCGCGACGTGGAGCAACCTCGAGGATGCACTGGATGCCGTCGCCGCAACGATGGACCTGCGACAGGACATCCTGCTGCTTTACTTCACCACCCACGGCAGCGAGGATCACACCCTTTTGGTGGACATGGACCCGTTGCCGCTGGACCAGATCGGCGCAACGGATCTTCCCGGCATCCTCGCCGAGCATCCGTTCAAATACAAAGTGGTGATCGTCAATGCCTGCTATTCGGGTGGGTTCATTCCTCCCCTGCAGGGGCCGGACACCATGATCATCACCGCCGCGCGCGCCGACCGCTCGTCCTTCGGTTGCGGCGAGCAATCCGAGTTGACCTGGTTCGGTCACGCTTTTCTGGTCGACGCGCTGAACCGAACCGACGAGTTCCGCCAGGCATTCCAGTTCGCCAGCAAGCAAGTTGCCGCCTGGGAAAAACGCGACAACTACGAAGCGTCCGACCCGCAGATCTCCGAAGGAAGCGGCATCGCGGCGCAGCTCGCCAAATGGCGCCATGGATTCGAACCCGGGCACGCGGTGTCTTTCGCGCCTGCAGCGGCGGTATCGGCGGGCGCGGCGCAATGACGTCCGGCGGTACGGCGCCGACACTGGTGGTCCTCGCAGCCGGCCTCGGCAGCCGCTACGGTGACGCCAAGCAGATCGTGGGGGTCGGACCCGCCGACGAGTGGCTGTTGGAATACGCGCTCCATGACGCACTCGCGGCGGGTTTCACACGAGTCGTGATGGTCATTCGTGCGGCATTGCGCAGCCCCTTGCAGCAGCGGCTTGCACCGCATCTGCACGAACGCGCGGCCTTGCACTTCGTCGAGCAAACGCTCGACAAGGTTCCGGATGGCTGCCGCGTGACCGCTGCACGCAGCAAGCCGCTCGGCACCGGCCATGCGCTGTGGTGCTGCACGCCGCTGCTGAATGGCCCATTCGCCGTGATCAACGCCGATGATTACTACGGACGTGAAGCTTTCCGTTTGCTCGCGGAACATTTCCGTCACACGCGGCAGCCCGCGATGGTCGGTTACCGCCTGGCGGCCACACTGTCCGGCCACGGCGGTGTCAACCGGGGTGTATGTCGCGTCGACCCCGACGGTCGCCTCGAAGACGTCATCGAGTTCACCGATATCGCGATACGGGACGGCGTGCTGGCCGGCAACGCGCCGGATGGAAACCGCGTTGCGCTTGCGCCCGACAGCGTTGTCTCGCTGAATTGCTGGGGCCTTTGGCCCGAGCTCTTGCCCGACCTCGAACAGGGGCTGCGCGGATTCCTTGCGCAATCGGGTGACGCGGACGAATACTTCCTGCCGCATGCGATCGCTGCATACCTGACGAAGTCCCACAAGGCGCTGTCCGTGCTGCCCACCAACGATACCTGGCTCGGTCTCACCTATCCCGACGACCGCGCACATGCCACGGGCGCGCTCGCGGCCCTGCACGATGCCGGCACCTATCCGACGCCGCTCTGGGCCCACCCATGAACGATGTCCAGCTCGATTCCGTCACCCGCAACGGGTTGGCGGAAGCATGGGGTCTGGGACCGCGCGCGCGGTTCACGCCGCTCGGCAATGGCTTGATCAATCGCACGCTGCTGGTGATCGACGACGGCCGACGCCGCGTTCTGCAATGCCTCAACATCCACGTGTTCCGCGATCCGGCGCTGGTGATGCGCAATTGCCACGCGGTCACTGCGCACCTCGGACGCGAACGCGCCGCGGGACGCTACGCTTATTCGGTATTGGAACTGGTGCCGACCCTGGCTGGCGAGCCCGCGGCTGTGCTGGCGAACGACACCTGGTGGCGCATGTACGACCATGTGCCGGACACGCGAACCCACGACACCGCCGACACGCCGTCACTCACCTTTGAGGCGGCGCGGGGCTTTGGTGCTTTCGCCGCCGCACTCGCCGAACTCGACAGCACGGACGTGGGCGAAGTCATCCCGCATTTTCATGATCCCGTCAGGCGCTTCGACGCGTTTCGTGTCGCGCTTGCGGCGGACCGCGCCGGGCGCGCGGCGCAGGCAGGACGCGAATGCAAGGCCGCATTGGCGTTCGCCGATGTGCTCTCGCACTGGGAAGCCCTGCTCGCTGCCGGGCTTCCGTGGCGGATTACCCACAACGACTGCAAGTTGAACAACCTGCTGTTCGATGCCTCCGACCACGCCACGTGCGTCATCGACCTCGACACCGTGATGCCCGGCAGCCTGCTGTTCGACTTCGGCGACATGGGACGCACGATGCTGAGTCCGGTACCGGAGGATTCGACCGATCTCGAACGCATCGGCGTGCGGCGGGAGCATTTTGCCGCGCTGGCGCGCGGCTACATCGAGGGCTGCGGCGATTTGCTCACGCCACTCGAACGCGAGAACCTGGTGTTCGCGGTGCGGCTCATCACCGGGGTAATCGGCCTGCGTTTCCTCACCGATTACCTCGACGGCGACCGCTACTTCCGCTGCGCGCATTCGCTGCACAACCTCGAACGCGCGCGCAACCAGTTCGCGTTGTACGCGGCGTTGACCGCGCAAGCCGATGCCTTGCAGGCGCTGGTGCCCAATTCAGCTTAACCTGCGCGGGCGTGCCGCTGCGCCAGCACCGTCGCGACATCCGCCAGCGACAAGCCGCGCGTACGTAGCAGTACCAGCAGGTGATAGACGAGATCGGCCGCTTCGCCTTTCAGTGCATCATCGTCCTGCGCCACCGCGGCCAGTGCTGTCTCGACGCCTTCTTCGCCGACTTTCTGGGCGATGCGGCGAATGCCCGCTTCGAACAACGCGGTGGTGTAGCTACCCGTCGGGCGCTCGGTATCGCGGCGGGCGACCAGCGCGTCCAGTTCGCCCAGGAACGCCAATGGAGGACGTGCGGCATTGCCGAAACAACTGGCGGAGCCGAGATGGCAGGTCGGCCCATGCGGCTCGGCCTCGATCAACAAGGTGTCGCGATCACAATCCGCGTGGATCGCCTGCACCGCCAACACGTGGCCGGATGTCTCGCCTTTTTTCCACAGCCGCTGCTTGCTGCGGCTCCAGAACGTGACGAACCCCGACGCGCGGGTCGCGGCCAGCGCCTCGGCATTCATGTAGCCGAGCATCAACACCTCTGCCGTCACGCAATGCTGCACGATCGCGGGGATCAGACCCGCGCCCTTCGCCCAATCCAGTTCGTCGTCGCTGGTCATTCACATTCCCCCGCAGCCCGGCCGCATGCACACGCCTTGCGCCTGCAGCCAGCGCTTGAGTTCCGGGATCGCGATGTCACCGGAATGAAACACGCTGGCGGCCAGCGCAGCATCCACGTCGGCTTCGGCAAACACGTCGCGGAAATGTTCGCGCGTACCGGCGCCGCCTGAGGCGACCAACGGCACCTTGCAGAGCGCGCGCGCCGCGCGCAGTTGCGCGACGTCATAACCCAAGCGCACGCCGTCGCTGCCCATGCAGTTCAACACGATCTCGCCAGCGCCGCGCCGCTGCGCCTCTTCAACCCAGTCCAGCGTGCGCCGCGCCGAGACCCGCATCCGCGCGGCGTCACCGGTGTACTCGCGCACCCGCCATTCACCATCGTCGTCGCGCAGTGAGTCGATGCCGACGACCACGCATTGCACGCCGAAGGCGGCGGCCAATTCGTCGATCAATCCGGGCCGTTCCAGCGCCGGGGAGTTCACCGACACCTTGTCCGCGCCCGCGTGCAGCACCGCGCGCGCGTCCTCGACGCTGCGGATGCCGCCGGCCACGCAGAACGGAATGTCGATCCCGCGCGCCACCCGTTCTACCCAGCCGACGTCCACCCTGCGGTTTTCGGGGCTGGCGGAAATGTCGTAGAACACCAGTTCGTCGGCACCCGTATCGCGATAACGCAACGCAAGTTCGACGATGTCACCGGCGATCGCGTGGTCACGGAAACGTACGCCCTTGACCACCTTGCCATTCTTGACGTCGAGGCAAGCAATGATGCGCCGGCTCAGCATTTCAGCGCTTCCTCGAGCGTGAACTTGCGCTCCAGCAGCGCGCGTCCGAGGATCACGCCTCGCACACCGGTGGCGCGCACCTTGCGCACGTCGTCCAGTGAGCACGCGCCACCCGACGCCTGGATCTCGAAATTGGGTGCGAAGCGCGACAGGTCGCGGTAGAGGTCGAGATTGAATCCGCCGAGCGTGCCGTCGCGCGCGATGTCGGTGCACAGCACGTGGCGCGCGCCGGCACTCGAATAATGTGCGGCAAGCGTGTCGAGTTGGACGCAGGAATCCTCGGTCCAGCCGTGGACGCGCAGGTGCCACGCGGCGGCCTGCGGGCGCACGTCCAGCGCCAGCACCAGCCGGTCCGGTTCGAACCGGGTGATCCAGGTCGCGGTCGCAAAGGGATTCTGCACCGCGACGCTGCCCACCACCACGCGCGCGACGCCCGCCGCATACAACCGCAGCAGATCTTCGGTGGTGCGCACGCCGCCGCCCGCCTGCACCTTCAACGCGCCGGTCCGGGCGATCGCTTCGACCACGGCGAGATTCACGAACCGGCCGGAACGCGCGCCATCCAGGTCGACCACGTGCAACCACTGCGCACCCGCGTCGGCGTACGCCTGCGCGAGTTCGACGGGATCGTCCGCGAACACCGTTTCGCGCGCGTAGTCGCCCTGCCGCAGCCGCACGGCACGGCCGCCACGCAGGTCGATGGCGGGGATCACCTGAAAGCTCATAAGGCAACGAAATTCCTAAGGACCGCCATCCCCATCGCGGCGGACCGTTCGGGGTGGTACTGCACCCCCATGAAATTGCCTCGGCCGGCGGCGGCCGAGAACGCCACGCCGTATTCGCAGGTCGCCAAAGTGGCCGCGCAGACCGGCACCGCGTAGCCGTGCACGAAGTAGGCCCAGCCCTCGCGCGCTTCGCCCGCGCACAGCGGGTGTTCCGCGCACGCTGTCACTTCATTCCAGCCCATGTGCGGCACGCGCAAATCGTCGCTATTTTGCAAGCGCTGCACCGGCGCATCGATCAGGCCCAGGCAATCGACATCGCCTTCTTCCGAATACGCGCACAAAAGCTGCATCCCGAGGCAGACCCCCAGCACCGGCTGGGTGAGGCCGCGCAGGACATCCACCAATCCCTTTTCGCGCAGCAACGCCATCGCGGGTGCAGCCGCCCCGACACCCGGCAGGATCACGTGATCGGCGCGGCGGATCGATGCGGGATCGCGCGTCAAAGGCGCTTCCACCCCAAGCCGCTGCAGCGCGTAGCGAACGGAGCCGATGTTCGCGCCGCCCGAATCGACCAGCGCCACGCTCATGCGAGCACGCCCTTGGTCGTCGGCAATGCATCGCCTTCGCGGCGGATCGCCTGGCGCAAGCAGCGCGCCACCACCTTGAAGCATGCTTCCACCATGTGGTGGGCGTTGTCGCCGCGCACCGCGAGGTGCAGGTTGGCGCCCAACGCGTCGCACAGCGAACGGAAAAAATGCGGCACCAGTTCGGTCGGCAATTCGCCCACCCGCTCGCGCGTGAACACACCCTCGAAAACGAAGTGCGCGCGCCCGGAAAGGTCCAGCCGTGCATCCGCCGCGGCCTCGTCCATGGGCAAGACAAAGCCGTAGCGGGCGATGCCGCGCTTGTCGCCCAGCGCGCGGCGCAGCGCTTCGCCGATCGCGAGCGCGCAATCCTCGACGGTGTGATGTTCGTCCACCCGCGTATCGCCCGTGCAGCGAACGGTCAGCGCAAAGCCGCCATGTTTCCCGAGTTGCTCCAGCATGTGGTCGAAAAAACCGATGCCGGTCGCGATTGCGGGTTCGGCTGCCGAGTCGAGATCGACGTAGACGGCCACGCTGGTTTCGCGCGTGACGCGCGCAAATTCCACGATGCGTGGCTGGTCGAGCAGATGATGCGGGACATCGTTCCATGCGATGCCATCGGCGCCGACCCGGTACCCGCGCACGCCGAGATTGGCCGCGAGTTGCATGTCGGTCTCCCGGTCGCCCACCAGCGCGGACGCGGCGCGACTCCAGCCATCGTCGGCGAGAAAATGGCGCAGCAAACCCGTACCGGGTTTGCGCGTGTCCAGGCCTTCGTGTTCGAAACTGCGGTCGATCAGGATTTCGCGAAAGCGAATGCCTTGCGAAGCGAGGATGCGCAGCAACAGTTCCTGCGGGCCGTCGAAACTTGCCTGCGGGAAACTCGAAGTGCCAAGGCCATCCTGATTGGTCACCATCACCAGCTCATAGCCCGCCGCGACGCAACGCTGCAGCGCCGCGATCACGCCCGGCACCAGGTCGAGCTTTTCGAAACTGTCGATCTGCTCGTCCGGCGGCTCCACGATCAGGCAGCCGTCGCGATCGACAAACAGCAGTTTGCGCGTCATGCCGGCAGCCCCATCCGCTCAGACGCGACCGACAAGCAGCGAAGGGTTTCCAGCACCCGATCGTTTTCCGCTGGCGTACCGATGCTGACGCGCAGGGCATCGCCGAGCCGCGGATAGCGCCGCACGTCACGCACCACCACGCCCGCCGCCAGCAGCGCCGCAGACGCGGCGCCAGCATCGGCAAAGCGCACGGCCAGGAAATTGGTTTGCGACGGCAATACCTCGCCAACGCACCCGAGCTTGGCCAGTTCGTCGCGCATGCGCCTGCGTTCACTTCGAGTGAGCGCAACGCGTTCACGCATCGTGCGTTCGCCATCGCTAGACAGCGCGCGCAGCGCGGCTTCCACGCATGGCACTGGCAGCGGGTAAGGTGGCATGATCTTGCGCAACAACGCGATCACGCGTGCATCGGCGAGCACGCTGCCGACGCGCACGCCGGCCAGCGCCCAGGCCTTCGACAAGGTGCGCAGCACCACCAGGTTCGCGAACTTGCCGACACAATCGACCACGCTGCCGCCGTCGCCTTGCGGGTCTGAAAATTCCACGTAGGCTTCATCGACCACCAGCAACGCGCGCTTTTCAAGCGCGGCAGCCAAGCGCAGGATTTCTGCGCGTGGCACGTCCGCGCCCGCCGGATTATTGGGCGAGCAGACGAACACCAGCTTCACGGCCGGCGTCGTCGCCGCCAACACGGCGTCGACGTCGAGTTTGAATTCGGCATCCAGCGGTGCTTCCACGATCGCTGCACCCTGCACACGCGCGCAGGTCGCATACATCCCGAAGGTCGGCGGCGAGATCAGGATTGCATCGCGTCCCGCCGCGCAGAACGCGCGTACCAGCAGGTCGATGCCCTCGTCGCTGCCGCGTCCGATCAACATCTGATCGGGCTCGACGCAATACAACTTGGCCAAGCGCTCGGTCAAGGCGGCGGGCCGGGGGTCCGGATAGCGGTTCCAACCATTACCGCCACCTAACGGCGGCCACGGCGACTCGTTGGCGTTCAACCACACGTCGCCGCTGGGAGCCTCCATCCGCGCGGACGAATACGGCTGCAGGGCCCGGATTTCCGGGCGCGCGAGATCGACAGGGTTCATGCCGCCGATCTCGCGCGTGCACGTTGGTGTTCAAGCGCATCGAGACGCAGGCTTACGGCCCGGCGATGTGCATCGAGTCCTTCGGCCTCGGCCAAGGTCATGGCGCACGGACCCACCGCGCGTAGTCCTCCCGGGCTGCAAGCCTGCACCGTCACCTGTTTCTGGAAACTCGCGACCGACAGGCCGCTGCAACTGCGCGCCCAGCCGCAGGTCGGCAGCACGTGGTTGCTGCCGCTGCAATAGTCGCCCAGCGATTCCGGCGTCCACGCGCCGAGGAATACCGAACCCGCATTTTCGATCGCGTCCAGCCAGCGGCGCGGTTCGCGCACCTGCACGATCAGGTGCTCGGGCGCGTAGCGATTGCTCACATCGAACGCCTGCGCAATCGATCCGACGCGGATCAATCGACTGTGCGCCAGCGCCTGTTGCGCGACAGTTGCGCGCGGAAGCTTTGCGCATTGGCTCGCTACTTCCCGTATCACCGCATCCAGCAGCGCGTCCGAATCGCTTACCAGCAGCACCTGCGAATCCGGGCCGTGCTCGGCCTGCGACAGCAAATCCGCCGCGACGAACGCCGGCGCCGCCGAAGCATCCGCGATCACCAGCACCTCGGAGGGGCCCGCCGGCATGTCGATCGCGGCGCCTTGCGGATCGGACGCGACCTGCAGCTTCGCTTCGGTGACGTACGCGTTGCCGGGGCCGAACAGCTTGTCGCAGCGCGGCACCGATTCGGTACCGTACGCCATCGCGGCGATCGCCTGCGCGCCGCCGGCCTTGAACACGCGCTTCACGCCACAGAACCGCGCGGCGTAGAGCACCGCGGGATCGCAGCTGCCGTCCGCACGCGGCGGCGAGCACAACACCACTTCGCGGCAACCCGCGAGCCGCGCGGGGATCGCAAGCATCAGGACCGTCGAAGGCAACGGCGCGCTGCCGGAGGGCACGTACAAGGCCACGCGTCCGATTGGCCGTGACACGCGCTCCACCCGCAGGCCCGGCACCGTTTCGATCGAAACGGGGTCCGGCATGCAGGCGCGGTGGAAAGCTTCGATGCGCGATGCCGCTTCGGCGATGGCCCGTTTCAATGCCGGATCGAGCAACGCGTCCGCCGTGTCGAATGCGGCTGCAGCGACTTCCAGGTCCTCGATCACCGCCTTGTCGAAGCGGGAGGCGTATTCACGCAACGCGGCGTCGCCGCGCACCTTTACGTCGGCGATGATGTCTGCCACCGTCGCGCGCAGCTCCGCGTCGCGCGCAAGCTTCGGCCGCGCGAGCGCTTCATCGCGGGCCTTTGCGTCCAGCCCTCGCCAATCGATGCGCTTCATGCAAGCGCCCTCTCGACCGGCAGCACAAACAGTTCGCGCGCGCCCGCGCGCTGGATGGCTTCGAGTTGCCGCCATCCCAGTTCATCCGGACACAGCGCCTGCAGCATCACTTGTCCAGGCTCGCCGTCCATCTGCAGCACGGTGGGCCGCGGCGCGCCGGGCAGCGCAGCGACGATCGCATCCACGCAGTCGCGCGCGGCCTGCAGCAGCAACAGCCGCGATCCGCGCACGCGGGTGACGCCGTCCACCCTGCGCAGCAGCAGCTCGATGGCGTCGCGGCGCCCATCGGCGGGCAGCGGATCGGCCGCGACCAGCACCGCTTCGCTGCCCAGCACGCAATCGACTTCGCGCAACTGGTTGGCGATCAGCGTCGCGCCGCTCTGCACCAAGTCGCAGATCGCATCGGCGGTGCCGAGCCTTGGCGCGATTTCGACCGAACCCGCGAGCGTCACGACTTCGGCCGCGACGCCCTGCCGCTCCAGCCAACCTTTCAGCAAGTTGGGATACGACGTCGCGATGCGCAGGCCTGCCAATGACGCTGGCCCGGTGTACGCACGTTCCTGCGGCACAGCAATCGCGAGACGGCAGCATCCGAAACCCAGATCGCGCAGGCTGCGCAGCGCGCCGCCGCCGAATTCCGCCAGCACGTTGCGACCCACGATGCCGAGGTCGCACACGCCTTGCCCGATCAGGCCGGGAATGTCATCGTCACGCACCAGCAGCAAATCGACGGGTTCACCGTCACCGAAACAAAACAGCCCGTCGCGGCTGCGCCGGAAGCGCAGGCCGCAACGGTCCAGGAGATCGAAACACGGATCGCTCAAGCGACCCGATTTCTGCACCGCGATCCGCAGACGTTCGCGCGGCATCATGCGCGCCTCCGCTTCTTCGCGGTGCGCGCAGCGGCTTTCAGGTAACCGCCGTTGCCCTGGTTCAGGAAGCGCGCGACACGCCCGATCGTCGTGATACTGACGGCGGTATGTTCGTGAATTTCGCGGTACGGCGTGCCCTTCAGCACGTGCGGCACCACCGTCCAGCGGTCGACCAGCGACTCCAGTTCGGCGGGCGTGCAGAGGTCGCGCAGGAAGGCGCGCATTTCCTCGACGTCGCGCATCGCCAGCAAGGCCTTGCACAGGCTGGTCTCGGCCGAGTCGGCCGGGGTTTCCGGATTCAACATTCTGCGCTTCATTCGTGTCTGCCCGATGTCCGCGCCGCCGTCTTCGTGTCTCTCGACCAATGTATTAATGCGTTAATAGATTTGAGCAAAGCATAACCAGGTATTGCCCGCGGCGCAAGCACCGCGCAAACGGAACCTCAGGAGTCGTTCAAGCAGGCGTCAGAACGCGAATGCCCGCTCACGCACCAGCCGGCAGGCCGCGGCGAGGTCGTGCTGCATCGCGCGATCGCGGTGCATGAAGGCGATCGACTGGCGCAGCCGCGCGTGCACCGCGGCCACCACACCGCCCGGCTGGAATTCGCCCGCATCCGCCAATTGCGTGGCCAGCGCCTGCAATTCGGACTCGAACTGCGTCCTCTGCTCGTCCGCGGCGGGCGGCGGGTTGTCGATCTTCTCGGCCAGCGCCTGCCAGCCGCCCTTGGCCGCCAGTCGCCGCGCCGCGTCGAGCATGTCGTTGCGGTAATCCAGCGCTTGCGCTGCGGTGTACAACTCCAGCGCCAGCACGTCGGCGAGGTCGCGCGTCATGTCCAGCACCTGGCGTGCTTCGTTGGCGCCCATCGACACGTGGTCCTCGGCGTTGGCGCTGGTCGGGATCGAATACACGCTGGCAGGATGCGCGCGGGTCGCGAGGTCGTTGACCAACGCCGCCGCGGTGTATTGCACGATCATGAAGCCGGAATCGGTGCCGTCTTCGTTGCCGGTGAGGAACGCGGGCAATCCGTCATTCGTGGCGGGATCGACGAGCTTGTTGAGACGACGTTCGGAAATCGAGGCCAATACCGGGATCGCCGCCTTGACGTAGCTCATCACCAGCGCCAGCGGCATGCCGTGGAAGTGGCCGGCGGAGATCACTTGATCTTCGATGTGCTTCGCGTTCTCCGCATCCGGGAAGATCAGCGGATTGTCGGTGACCGCGTTCAATTCGATGTCGATGACGCGGCACGCCTGCGCCCAGGCGTCGCGCACCGCGCCGTGCACCTGCGGCATGCAGCGCAGGCAATAGGCGTCCTGCGGCTGGTGTTTCTTGCCGCCCCTGAACGGCAGGAAGCGCTGGTAGAACGCTTCGCGCCCGTGGCGCTTGTCGGCCGGGACCCACTCCCAGCGGATGTCGAACGAAAGCTTCTGGTCTTCCGGCGTGCTCCACGCCTGCGCGGTCCAGGTGCGAAAGCGCGGCACCAGATGATACGGAATGTCGATCAACGTGGAGCCACGCAGCAACTCGCGCACGTGTTTCGCGGCAACCGCCTGGCCCGGATGTGGACGCAGCGCATGGACCTCCTCGCGCAACGCGCCGCTGCGGCCTGCGAACGCATCCAGTGTCATTGCCGCCGCGAGGTCGGCCACGCCGAGCAGGTATTCGAGTTCGTCCAGCGCCAGCACCGCGGTCGCGAGCATCTGCGCGGTGCCATTGTTGAGCGCCAGGCCCTCCTTGAAGGAAAGTTTCACCGGTTGCAGACCCGCACGACGCAAGGCTTCGCCGCCGGCCATGCGCTCGCCTTCGTGAAACGCTTCGCCGCCGCCCAGCAACACGATCGCGAGATGCGACAGCGGCGCAAGGTCGCCGCTCGCGCCCACCGAACCTTTCGCGGGCACCACCGGCACGATGCCGGCATTCAACATCGCCGCGAGCGCTTGCAACGTTTCGACGCGGATGCCCGAATGCCCGCGCATCAGCGTGTTGATGCGGATCGCCAGCATCGCGCGCACCACGTCGGCCGCCAGCGGCTCGCCCACGCACACCGCGTGGGTGATGATGAGGTTGTGCTGCAATTCCTCGGGCAGCGTTTCGTCGCGCGGGGCGGGATTGCCGCCGGGCAGTTCGTCGCGCGCCCGGTGTGCGCCCAGCAACTTGTCCGCGTTGCTGCCGAAACCCGTGGTGACACCGTAGATCGGCTCGCCGCAGCGCACCTTGTCGGCAATGAAATCCGCCGCGCGTTGCACCCTTGCGAGTTGCGCCGCGTCGAGTTCGACCTTCGCGCCGTCGCGCGCAATCGCGACCACGTCGGCACGCGTGAGATGGCTGCCATCGAGACGGATCGTCGTCATGCGCGTTGCACCTCGTCCTGCGCCAGTTCCACGCGCAACGCTTTCACCAATTCCGCGCGCGGCACCTCGAACTGGTCGCCGCGGCGCAAATCCTTCACCGCCACCGCGCCGCGCGCCAATTCGTCTTCGCCCGCGACTACTGCGAAGCGGATCCCGGCCCGATCGGCGTACTTCAACTGCTTGCCCAGCTTGCCGCCTTCCAGCGCGATCTCGGTGGCGATGCCTGCGTCGCGCAGCTCCTTGGCGATGGCAAGGCACACCGGAAGCTGCGCGTCGTCCATCTGCGTCACCAGCACCTGCACGCTGCTGTCGGCGGTTTTCAGCAAGCCAGCTTCGCGCAATTGCCAGAACAGGCGCGTCAACCCGATCGAAATGCCGACGCCCGGCAACATGGACTTGGTGTAATTCGCGGCAAGGTTGTCGTAGCGGCCGCCGGAACAGATCGAACCGATGTCCGGATGCTCGTTCAACGTGGTTTCGTACACGGTCCCGGTGTAGTAATCGAGTCCACGCGCGATGGAAAGGTTCAGCGCGAATCCCGACTCCGGCACACCGAAAGCGGCGACGGTATCCAGCACCTCGCGCAGTTCTGCCCTGCCCTGCTCGAATGTTTCCGTCCCGGAGCCGAGCGCATCGAGCTGCGCAAGCGCTTCGGCCAGTGAGGTGGAGCGTATCCCGACGAAGCGCATGACCTTGTCCGCCGCCTGCGAAGACAGGCCGAACGCCTCCCCGGTCAGCACGGCACGCACGTGGTCGGGCCCGCGCTTGTCAAGCTTGTCCACTTCGCGCAGCACCAGCATCTGCTTTTCGCCCTCGCCGATGCCGAGGCCTTCGAAGAAACCGCGCATCAGCTTGCGGTTGTTGAGCTGGATCGTGAACGCGCCGATGTCGAGCGCGCGGAACACCGCGTGGATCACCGCCGGGATTTCGGCATCGTAGCGGATCGACAAGCTGTCCTTGCCGATCACGTCGATATCGCACTGGTAGAACTCACGGAAGCGGCCGCGCTGCGCGCGCTCGCCGCGGTACACGCGCTGCATCTGGTAACGCCGGAACGGAAACGCCAGGTCGCGTTCGTGTTCGGCCACGTAGCGCGCCAGCGGCACCGTCAGGTCGAAACGCAGCGCAAGTTCAGGGCGTCCCGACTGCTCCAGCGCGCCGGTCGACTGCACGAAATACACCTGCCGCTCGGTCTCGCCGCCGCTCTTGGTCAGGAGGATGTCGGCGAATTCGATCGCCGGGGTCTCGATGGGCAGAAATCCATACAGCTCGAAACCGCGCCGAATGGTGTCGAGCATCCGCTGGAACGCAATCTGCTCGCGTGGCAGCAGCTCCAACACGCCGGGCATGGTACGGGGCGTGGTCAACGCCATGGCTCGGAATCCCACGATAAAACCGCAAGATTACCAGTACGCGCCGCCGCCTTGCGCGCGCAAAGGCACGCCGAGTATCATTTGCGGCTCGCTGCGGGTTGCAAAGTCCGCGCGGTCGTCGGGGTGTAGCTCAGTCTGGTAGAGCGCTACGTTCGGGACGTAGAAGTCGCAGGTTCAAATCCTGTCTCCCCGACCAAAGTTTGCAACTCCCTCGCCTACCCGAGCAAAGTTCCGTTTGCGAGCTGTTGCTTGTAGACACCGCATCGAAGCGAGCTGTTGCTCCTAGACGCTCCATCGAGGCATGGCTGCGAGCTGTTGCTTGTAGACGGCGCACCGAAGCGGACTGTTGCTTGTGGAAACTTCGCCGAAGAGAACTGCGGCAGCACGACCGCGTCACATCGTGTGCGTCGGCTTGTCGCCCCCTTGCAGCCCGGCCAGCAGGGTTTCGATCTTGGTGCGCGCATTGTCGCCGTCGGCGCTTTCGGTGAACTGGACGCCGATGCCGGCCGGCCGATTGCCCTGCGCTGCGATGGGCGTGATCCAGACCACGCGGCCGGTGGTCGCGACGCGCTCCGTTTCTTCAGGGAGGCTCATCAGCAAGAAGACCTCGTCGCCGAGGTTGTAACGCTTGTTGGTGGGCACGAACAGCCCTCCGCCCTTCACGAACGACATGTACGACTGGTACAGCGTCTGTTTGTCCTTGATGACGACCGGCAGGATGCCTTGACTGCCCATGCCGCCAACACTGCCCCTCACGGCCATCGTGACTGCTCCTCGAAATCCGCGGCGCCAGCTTGACGTCACCCCTTGCCGTGGTCAAGCATGGGGCGCCCCGAACCGGCACCAACCCCAGCCGTCGAATACCCACGGCGACGGCAACGTGCAGTACAGCTTGACGTAGTACGGCGGCCGCAATGCCCGTGACGTTTTCCCCGCGGGAGCGCCGTCATTCCAGAACAGGTTGGCATCCGCACCGCCACACAGGCGAACCTTTTCGCCGCCCCCGGCATCGACCGCCAGCAAAGCCAAGGTCGGACGCAGCAGTCGCGGCGGCCGCCAAGGCAAGATCGCCCCGCTGCGATCGTGGCAGTCAAGCCCGGCCACGAAGCTCTCCGTCGGCGAGACGAAACGCATCAAGCGCCCGCGGCTGAGCGCCGTCTGGCTCGCGTGTGCCGCGACGGCGCTGCGCTTGCGTTGCTGCTCCGTTTCATCCAAGGCAAATAACGCCCGCTGCGGCATCCCTGGACGGGAGCGACCGTGCAACAGGTAGCCGAGGCATGCAGGCTTCACGGCGCCGGGCATCGCCTGGAACACCAGTTCCACCAGCACATGTATCGCGCTGTGGTCGGGATGACGGTCGACCAGATCCGGCAGCACCAATACCGTCGGGCGCTCCGCTTCGATCAGAGCCTGGAGCGCAGCGCGCATCGAGGTGGTGTCGACCAGCAATTTCCAGGTTATCCCGCCGTCGGGCCAGCCCAGCCGGTGCACGCGAATGCGCTCCGCGCCAAGTGCGTGCAAGGCGGCGTCCGCTTCGGCGCGACGCCGTGCGCCCCACGCGGTGCGCTGGCGCGCGGCAATCCACACCCGTCGTTCCAGCACACGTTGCGGCCACGGATTGTTCTCGCCGTCGGTGATGAACACCACGCTCACGTCCGCGCCACAGGACAGCGCACGCTGGATCAGCCCGCCCGCTGCCAACGACTCGTCGTCGGGGTGCGGTGCCAATACCATCAATCTCGCGCCCGGCCGTTGCAGCAGCGCATCGGGATCGAGCAGGTCAGAGGGTTTTTCCAGGCGCAAGTCGGGTCGTCCTTCACTCGCCGGGGAGAAGGCTTCGCCTCAAAGCCGGTGCGCGATTCTGGCGCGTCCAGCTTGAGCTTGCGCTGACCGGCTGCGGTCAGGCATCCACACCTGCAGTCGACAGGCCATCGAGCCAGTGGAACAAGGCGAGATCCGCCCGCAGCGGCCCATTCAGCAGGATGCGCAGACGGTTGGCCGCGGCAAACTGCGCCGCAAGCACCTCGTCGTCCCAACCGGGGTCAAAGCGCGGGCGCTGCCCCGCTGCGCGTGTGCGCAAGCTGCCTTCGAGAAGGCGCGCTGCCTGCTCCAACCTTTGCGCCGGCTCGTCTTCCGCCCATGCCCTGGCGATAGCCCGCGCATCGCCCCGGCCTGACGCCAAGGCCAGGATGTCGCGCGCGACATCCTGGCGGCGCTGCATGCCTCCCCGCTCCGCCAGCAGCCAGGCTTGGCCCGGATTGCCTCCCGCGGCGGCGAGCAAGGCCTCGGCAGATCCGGCGACCCCGCGCGACGCCAGCCATTCAAGCGCCTCGGCCGGGGAAGGCACCGCAAAATCGATCCGCTGGCAACGGCTGCGGATCGTGGCACTGAGCCGCCAAGGTTGATCCGCGACCAGCACGATCAGGCTCGAGTCGGTCGGCTCTTCCAGGGTTTTCAACAAGGCATTTTGGGCGGCCGGGTTCATCAGTTCGGCCGGGTCGATCACCGCAACCTGCCAACCGTCGAGCTGGCTCGCCATCGCGAGTCGCGCAGAAAGTGCGCGGACCTGGTCGATCACGATTTCCTTGCGCAGCACGCCGGTTTTCGGATTGATTTCGAGCGTGACGAGCATCCGGTCCGGGTGCGTTCCCGCCGCGAGCAGTTTGCACGCCCGGCAGTGGCCGCACGCAATGCCATTGCACGGCTCCTGGCACAGCCGTGCACGGGCGAACGCTTCGGCCAGCGCGCGTTTGCCGAGACCCGCCGGTCCGCACAGCAGCAGCGCGTGCGGCAGGGTGCCGTTCGCGGCGCGCGCGGCCAGCACGTCCCATTGCGGGCGACACCAGGATGGCAACGGTTCGCCCGGCGCTATCGCAACAATGGTCTCGGGCTCATCGCTCATGCGGCGATCCGTTTGCGCAATGCGTCGATTGCCACCACCGCCGCCTGCAGGACTGAGGCGGCCGGAAGCGTCGCATCAATGACATGGAACCGGTGAGGCTCCGCCTGCGCGCGCGCGCGGTACGCCGACCTCACCCGCTCGAAGAAGTCGTCGTGCTCGACCTCGATGCGATCGGAATCTCCACGCTCATTGGCCCTGGCACGGCCATGCGAGACGGAGATGTCCAGCAGCAAGGTCAGGTCCGGTTTCAGCCCTTCGGTCGCAATGCGCTCGAGTGCCGCGATGTAGGCGATGTCCACACCGCGACCTCCGCCCTGATAGGCGTAGCTTGCATCGGTGAAGCGATCGCACAGCACCCAACGTCCCGCCGCGAGCGCCGGCTGCAGCACCTCGCGCACCAGTTGGGCGCGTGCCGCGAACATCAGGAGAAGTTCGGTCTCGGCAGCAATCCCGCGGTACCGAGGATCGAGGACCAGCGTCCGGATCACCTCGCCGACGGGCGTCCCGCCGGGTTCGCGTGCGTACAGCAGGTCGAGTCCGCTGCGCTCGAAGTGATTGCGCAGCCCTGCCAGCAAGGTGCTCTTGCCGGCACCCTCGCCGCCTTCCAGCGTGATCAGGCAGCCCTTCACTGGCGCTTCTTCCCAAGGATGTACTTTTTCACCGCCGCATTCTGCTCGGCCAAGGTTGCAGAGAACTCGTGCGTTCCGTCGCCCTTCGCCACGAAGTACAGCGCGTCACCCGCAGCCGGATGCAGCACCGCGTGGATCGCGGCCCGGCTGGGCAGCGCGATCGGGGTCGGGGGCAGTCCGGCCCGCACGTAAGTGTTGTAGGGCGTATCGGTTTCGAGGTCCACCTTGTGGATCTTGCCGGTGTAGGCCGCACCCATGCCGAAGATCACGCTGGGGTCGGTGTCGAGTTTCATGCCGAGCTTGAGCCGTCGCTCGAACACGCCCGCGATCCTCGGCAACTCGGAGGGCACCGCGGTTTCCTTCTCGACCAGCGACGCAAGGATCAACGCCTGGTATGGCTGCTGGATCCAGATGGATTTGTCGCGCTCCGCCCACTCTTGCGCGAGAAAGGTCTGCATCGCCTTGTGCGCGCGCGCCAGGATGTCGAGGTCGGACATGCCGAGAACGTAATCGTACGTGTCGGGCATGAACTCGCCTTCCGGAGATTGTCCAGGTGCTCCCAGTTTCGCCATCACCTGGGCGTCGCTCAACCCGTCGAGCTGGTGCGCGAGCCTGGGCGCTTGCTGCAACGCCTGCCGCACCTGCGCGAAGGTCCAGCCGTCGACCAGCGTCACGCGGCGATGCAGCACCCTGCCTGCCGCCATGTTTTCCAGCAGCACGGTCGGTGTCATGCCCGGCGCGAGCGCGTACTCGCCCGCATGCAGTTTGCTGGCGACGCCGAGGCGCCACGCCAGCGCCCGCCACAGCAGCGGCGGCGCATTGCTCAGCTGCTCGTCGCGCAATTGCTTGACGATGCCATTGAAGCCCTCGCCCTTCGCAATTTCCAGCGTCTGTCCCGGCGAACGAACAGCCAATGGCGTGCGCGTAAATTGCAGGTACGTGATCCCGGCCCACACGATCGCAGCGGCGATCGCCAACACGATGACGAGCAGCAACACACGCACCACGGCGTTGCCAGCCTGCGGCGCACGCAGCGCAGTCGTTTTGAGGAAGCGCGCCTGGTTCATCCCTCGAGTCTAAACCAAGGCGACCGGATCCAACGGTGTCCGCGCACGGTGGTTCAGACCCGCTTGAACAACAGCGTGCCGTTGGTGCCGCCGAAGCCGAACGAGTTGGAAATCGCGATGTCGATCCTGCCGTCCCGCGCCGTGTTCGGCACGAAATCCAGGTCGCATCCTTCGCCCGGTTCGTCAAGATTGATGGTCGGCGGCAGCACGTTGTCGCGCATCGCCAGCACGGTGAAGATGGCCTCGGCACCACCCGCGGCCCCGAGCAGATGGCCCGTGATCGACTTCGTCGAACTGATCGCGAGCTTGTACGCGTGCTCGCCGAACACGCGTTTGGCCGCGTGAACCTCACCGAGGTCGCCGAGCTGTGTCGACGTACCGTGCGCATTGATGTACTGCACCTCGGATGGATCGACGCCGGCATCCTGCAGCGCGTTGGCCATGCAGCGCGCCGCGCCCTCGCCGCCCTCGCTGGGCGCGGTGATGTGATAGGCGTCTCCGCTCATGCCGAACCCGGCAAGTTCCGCGTAGATGTTCGCGCCGCGTGCTTTCGCATGTTCGTATTCTTCCAGCATCAGGACGCCCGAACCGTCTGACAGCACGAAGCCGTCACGATCCTTGTCCCAGGGTCGGCTGGCGCGGGTGGGTTCGTCGTTGCGGGTGGTCATCGCACGCGCCGAACAGAACCCGCCGATCGCGGTCGGCGTGACGGAAAACTCGGCCCCGCCCGTCAGCATGGCGTCGGCATCGCCGTATTGGATCATGCGCATCGCGAGGCCGATGTTGTGCGTTGCGGTCGTGCACGCGGTCACGCAGGCGATGTTCGGCCCCTTCAGCCCATACATGATCGACAGATTGCCGGAGACCATATTGATGATCGAACCCGGCACGAAGAACGGCGAAATCTTGCGCGGGCCGCCTTCGTGGTACGCGATCGCGGTGCGCTCGATGCTGGCGATGCCGCCGATGCCGGCACCCACCGCGACGCCGATCCGGACCGCGTTGGAATCATCGACTTGCAATCCGGAATCGCGCAGCGCCTCGGTGCCCGCGGCGACACCGTAGTGGATGAAGGTATCCATCTTCTTGATGTCCTTCGGCGGAATGTACGCCGCGGGATCGAAGCCCTTCACCTCGCCCGCGATGCGGGTCGGAAATGCGCTTGCGTCGAAATGCGTGATCGGACCGATCCCGCTCACGCCCGCCACGACGTTCTTCCATGCCGTCGCCACATCGTTCCCGACGGGCGAAACGATGCCCAGGCCGGTGACCACCACTCGCCGCTTGTTCATGGGAACTCCGTGCTCCGAATTCTTCAAGCCCACTGCTGATGCTGTCCGCGCGCACCGCGGGCCGCGCGGCATGCATCTTCTCTTTCCGGCGGAGGCTCAAAGAGGTCCGCTGGCGCGCCAGCCGATCGCCATACGCCGCCGCATTGTCACGGCCCCAACAACGCGAAAGCTGCGCGGAAGGCGCAGCTTTCTGAGTTGCCGCATGACACGCCCGCGCCGCCCCAAGGGCATGCGCAGCCAAGTTCAGGACTTGACGTGCGCCTTGATGTAATCGACCGCCTGCTGGACGGTGGTGATCTTCTCGGCTTCCTCGTCGGGGATTTCGGTTTCGAATTCCTCTTCGAGCGCCATCACCAATTCCACCGTGTCCAGCGAGTCCGCGCCCAGATCGTCGACGAACGAGGCGTTTGGCGTGACGTCCTCTTCCTTGACCCCCAACTGATCGACCACGATCTTCTTGACGCGCTCTTCGATGCTGCTCATGAGACAGTGCCTCCCGGGACAAAAGCATTCGAGGTCGGGCCGGGCCCTTCCCCACTCGACCCGCACGCGCCCTGCGAAGCGCGCACGGTACAGATTCCAATTGGACCCGTGCAGGGTCGGCGTGCTGTTCCGTGGCCGCCAGTCCGGTCACGGCACGAAAGTCGCCATAGTAGCATATTGATTGCGATCGTCCCTGATCGCTGCACCACCGACTTATCCGAAAACCGCGGCGCCCCCGAGGTGGAGACCACGCGGCCATCCATGGCCTGCGGCTTGTTTGTGCAATCACCCCTGATTGCTGCTTCGCTTCGCTACTTCGCGTGCGCTGCGGTGTGGCTACAAGACACCAGAACGGCCATCCATGGCCCCCGATCAGAAGCACCTCGGGGGCAGCAACTGACTTTTCACAACAGCCGCTTCGAATGGAAGATGCGCGTTACGGCATGTACATGCCGCCATTGACGTGCAGCGTTTCCCCTGTGATGTAGGTGGCGGCCGGCGACGCCAGGAACGCCACGGCGTGCGCGACATCGGCGGGCTCGCCGAGGCGGCCCAGCGCGATGGTGCCTTCCAGCATCTTGCGCTGCTCGTCCGTGAGCGCGCGCGTCATGTCGGTGTCGATGAAACCGGGCGCGACCACGTTGACGGTAATGCCACGCGAACCAACCTCCCGCGCCAGCGATTTGGAGAACGCGATGATGCCGGCCTTGGCTGCGGCGTAATTGGTCTGACCAGGATTGCCGGTGACGCCGACGACGGATGCGATATTGATGATGCGGCCCTTGCGCGCCTTCATCATCGTGCGCATCACCGCTTTCGAGGTGCGGTAAACCGACGTGAGGTTGGTGTCGAGGATGGCCTGCCAGTCCTCGTCCTTCATTCGCATCAGCAACTGGTCGCGCGTGATGCCCGCGTTGTTGACCAGGATCGAAAGGCCGCCGTGCGCCTTGACGACGGCATCGATCAACGCATCGACCGCGCCACCATCGGTGACGTCCAGCACGCGACCTTCGCCGCCGTGCACCGCCAGTCGTTGCGTGATCGCCTGGGCGCCCGCTTCCGAAGTCGCCGTGCCGATCACCTTCGCGCCGTTCGCCGCCAGCTCCTCCGCGATCGCGGCGCCGATGCCGCGCGAGGCGCCCGTCACCAGCGCGATTTCGTCTTGCAATATTCGCGTCATGCCTGAATCTCCGCGAGCGCGGCACGCATCTCCGCAGGCGTTCCGAGCGAACGCGCATCGATGGACTTGTCGATGCGCTTGCACAGACCTGCCAGCACCTTGCCGGGGCCGCATTCGAAAATTTTCGTGGCACCGTTGCGCACGAGCGATTGCACCGTATCAGTCCACAACACCGGCATGTACAACTGGCGTTCGAGCGCTGCGCGGATGAATTCGACGCCGACGTGTGCCTTGGCGTCTGCGTTCTGCAACACCGGAATCGCCGGTACCTGCCACGGCAGTTCGGCCATGCGCGCCGCGAGCTGCTGCGCCGCGTCGCGCATCAGTGGCGTGTGGGAAGGCACCGACACCGCAAGCTTGATGACCTTGCGCACGCCGAGTTCCGCAAGCCGCTGCGTGGCGCGATCGACCGCACCCGCATGTCCCGCGATCACCAACTGGCCGGGGCTGTTGTAGTTGGCTGGCGCCACGATTTCGGTGCCGGAAACTTCCTTGCACACGCTGCGGATGACTTCGTCGTCGGCGCCCAGGACAGCCGCCATCGATCCGACGCCGGCCGGCACGGCAGCCTGCATCAGGCGACCGCGCTCAGCGACGAGTGCGGCGGCGGCACGCAACGGCAACGCGCCGGCACACACCAGCGCCGAATATTCTCCAAGGCTGTGACCCGACATCTGTGCGGGCAACGGTCCGCCCAGCGATCGCCAGACCTGCCACACGGCGACGCTGGCCGCAAGCAACGCGGGCTGGGTATTTTCGGTCTTGCCGAGTTCGGCTTCCGGACCAGTTTGCGAGAGCTGCCACAGGTCCATGCCCGCGCCCTCGGATGCGTCGTCGAAAACCTTGCGCACTTCTCCAAATTCCGCGGCAAGCTCCGCCAGCATTCCAACCGACTGCGAGCCTTGGCCAGGGAAGACGAATGCAAGAGCGGGGCTGGGGGCTGGGGACTGGGGGCTTGAGGTCATGACTGGAAATTGTTCCGGAATTCAGGAATGCACATATCGAAAATGGGGCCGCGGGAATCCAGGATGCTCCGCTCAGTCCCCAATCCCCAGCCCCCAACCCCGCCTTCTAGTACCTCACCATCGCCGACGCCCAGGTGAAACCGCCACCGAACGCCTCGAGCAACACATTCTGCCCGCGCTTGATGCGCCCGGACCGCACCGCGGCGTCCAATGCCAGCGGCACCGAACCAGACGATGTGTTGGCGTGCTTGTCGACCGTGACGATCACCTGATCCATCGACATGCCGTGGCGCTTGGCAGTCGCCTCGATGATGCGCAGGTTGGCCTGGTGCGGGATCAGCCAGTCGATCTGGTCCGCGTGCATGCCGGCGGCCGCGAGGGTTTCGTCGACCAGTGTGTCCAGGGTTTTCACGGCGACCTTGAACACCTCGCGCCCGCGCATCTTGATGCGGACGCCATGGTTCTTCTCGTCCTTGAAGCCGACCGAGACGCCGACCGGGTTGTACAAAAGGTC
>Ga0070737_10000554_pt1 | contig 74122 bp, 59 predicted proteins | sample Coa_R1_10_FD_66438 | JGI IMG/M metagenome (GOLD analysis project Ga0070737, IMG submission 66438) | Surface soil microbial communities from Centralia Pennsylvania, which are recovering from an underground coalmine fire - Coalmine... | ecosystem: Environmental > Terrestrial > Soil > Unclassified...
TGTGCCTTCTGCCTGTCGATGCACGTCTGGACCGTCCGGATACTTGGCTGCCGCTCCGCGAGGTCTTCACGCAGCTGCGTGCTAGCAAGGCCCAGCATAAGCTGCTGTTACTGGACATCATGCAGTCGTTTCTCGATGTCCGGCGCGGTCTATTGCTCAACGATTCCGCCCAGCGCTTGCAGCCGGTGCTGGAGGAAGTCTTGGCGAAGGATCCGCATTTGAGCGTGTTATGCGCTTGCTCGCCGGGTCAGGTATCGCTGACGGCGGAGGAACTGGGCCACAGCGTTTTTGCCTATTTTCTCTGGGAAGGCTTACGGGGGCAAGCCGACGGAGAAAACCCTCGCCGCCGCCACGATGGACGTGTGTCGCTTGTTGAGTTGGCGAATTATGTAACAGCTCAAGTGGAACAATGGGCGCTGCGGCAGTACGGTGTGCGGCAGTCGCCCCGGCTTTATGGGGCCATTGACGATTATCCGTTGATTGCGGTTGGTTCGAGCGTCCCTTCGCTGGAGGAGCCGCCCCTGCCGGCCGAATATCCCGAGTGGCTGAGCGCTGGCTGGAAACGACGCGATCGTTGGCTCGCTGAGGAAACCGCTCCGCCCTTACTGGCACTGCGAGTGGGATTGGAGACTGCACTTCTGCGGGCCGAAAAGCAGTGGCGAGGCGGCTTTCCCGCCGAGCGTGTGCGCCGGGAGTTGGCGGCACGATACGAACGGCTCGAACGCCAGCGAAACGAACAACTGCAATCTTCCCGTAGCCGTGGTCTCGATACCGTCGAGAAGGCCCGGTATGGCTTTGAGGAAACGCTGGTGCAGCTGGCCGGTTATGTCCCTTATCTGGAAGTAGATGACAGCGCCGAGCAAGCGTGGGAGAACGCCGCGGCGACAGCTAATCAACTCCGTCGCCTGCTGGATGAGCGAATAGCCCCCGGTAGCGAGGCGGGCGATGTCTGGATCGGCCGGATAACGGCGTTGACCGCTTCCCTTCGGAATGATCCGAACAACCTGAACAGATTGCGCCGTCCGCTCGATCGACAGTCCTTCGAGCAGCTCATTAGCCGAAGACACCAAGGCGACGCCGCCGATGGGAAGGTCATGACGGCTTTGCTGGAAACACCGTGGCCGCGAGCAGAGCAACGGGCCAAATTGTGGTCGGCCCGTCGCGAACTGCTGAGCGCTTTGCAGCAGAAAGCAACCAAGACACAGAGTGCCGCCTGGAGTGAAAGCCAAGCGATCGAAGCGGAGCGCCAGCGGGGACTACGTCGCGCCCAACGCTCTTTAACCCTGCTTCGATTACGGGGATCAGATCAAGTAGAAAAAGTGGAGAAGACCTTCACGTATGCCGAGGCGATGCCGGCGGATGACAGCCGCCTCGAAGCGGTTGCCCGGGCGCTGCGTCAGGCCTGGATGCGCGAAAACGAGAAAGAGATGTTCCGATGAAACGCTTCTTTTTTCTTGCACTGACCGGAACTGCATTGTTGGTCCTGATTCGGCCCGCAACCGCCCAGACGTCTCCCCCTCCCGTGCGTCTTATCCTCAGCCGCCGCTCTCTGGGCAAGGCGGCCGAAGTCAAAGAGCGGGCCAATGTCCTGCGCCCCAACGTCGAGCAGGAATTATTTACCTACGTCCAGAATGATAGCAAGCAGGTGCAGACTATCACCGTACAGCTGCTTGCTGGCGGCGTCGAAGTCGCCGCTGTCAAAAATCACCCTATTGCTCCCGGCAAGTTCGAGCAACTCCTCTGGCCCCAGACTCCCCCAACGCCTGCCACACGCTCCCCGGCAGAGCTTGGGAACGACAAGGAATTGACTCGTCCCGTCGTTCTTCGCTTATTGGATGCTAAAGGCACCCCCCTGGGCGAAGACAAAACGTTGCGCGTCGATCGCCCCGATATCTATCTGAATGCCAAATACGAATTCGTCCCTCCGCGCCGGGGCACAGAAACGAATCGCTTGATCGTGACAGTGACGCCCAATGATAATTTCCAGGGACCGCCATGCCGCGTGCAGTTGATCTTAGACCCTGCGCGCATCCCGGGCCTCAGTGCCGGGCAAAAGAAGAAAGGAGTTTATGCCGGCTATGTCACGGGCGAGAAAAACGACAAAGGCGAGTTCAAATCGCTGTATCTGGTAGCCGAGGACATTCGCTTGAAAGACGAGCGCCGGCGCTCGGGCATTGTCACGATCCAGGCCGATGGCTACAATCGTGCTTTCGCCTTCCTCGCGGACTTTCCTCTTTCAGGCACGCCCTCGACGCCGGTGAGTCGCGGCAAGGAGACTTTGCGCCTCAACTTGCCTCTGTTCGCCGACCCACGCAAGCCTGTGCCTGTGGTCATTGAAGCGGACAATTTGGAGAAACGTGAAGATGCCCGACTCGTGCTGGAAGCGGCGGCGCCGCTGCCGGCGGACAAGAAGGGAGAGGGAACCGAGCCGTTCAACTTGCTGGCGGAGTTTCGTGGAGAGCGGGATGTACATTGGCTGTTTCGCGGCGTCGGCACAAGCGGCGGCCTACGCTTCGTGCCGGAAGTCAAGGACTGGAGCAAAGATCTGGATCTCAGCGGCCTGTACGGTCCCGTTACGCTCCGCTTGCGCTTGGTAGATAAGGAGGGCAAAGAGCGTAAAGTGCTAGATGCTGATAGCGGCGAAGAGGTTTCCGAGGTGCGCAAAACCCTCGTGCTAGACGATACCCCTCCTGAAGGACTGCGGATCGAGACGAGCGCCAGGGCCGTGCGGGGCAAGCCATTCCTCGTGGAGGCGCGTGGGACGGATGAAGAGTCTGGCATCCGCGAAGTCGTCTTTTTCCTTGGCCGGCCGCAGCCCGATGGCAAGGCACCGCCACAGGCCGTCGTGGTGCCGGGCAAGCCAGCCAACAAGGGCAGCAAACGTTGGGAGGCCGAGCTAATCGTGCCGGGAGACCAACGGCCCCCCCTGGAAATCTCGGCACGTTTCACCAATCACGTGGGCTTGAGTACGACCGAAACGGTCACGATGCTGCAAGTGACTGACCCGCCGCCCCCAGCGCCGCCGGCCGCAGTGGTCAAAAAGGGCAGCATTGCCGGCGTGGTAATGGAAGGAGACCGACCGCAAGAGGGCCTCTCCGTCGATTTGCTCGACCCTGCCGGAAAAGTTCTTGTCTCGACCAGGACCGCCAAAGGCGGCACGTTTGTGTTCCGGGACCTTGGTCCGGGAGAATACCGGGTATCCTCCATCAAGGTGGCTTCCAACACCCGGGGGGTTAGCCTTCCCATCCCGCTGGCCCCCGGGCAAGACAAGGTCGGAGTCGTGGTCAAGTTATGGCGCCAGTGAGACGAACGCCAAGCACCAGACCGAGGGCGAGGATCGCCAGAGCAAGGATGGTCCAGCCGAGCGTGGTCCAAAAAGCGTAGCTGGCTTCCTCCGCTTGTGTCGCCTGCGTCCAGTACACACAGGACTGGCTCTCGGCCAAGCGATCCATCAGTCCGCGGACGAATGCTTGCTCCCGTTCGGGATCGCTGCCAGTGCCGGCCAGATAACAGCCGCCGAATAGCAGTGGGCCGGGGACCGCCCGCTGTGCCAGCCCGCGCGCCAGGATCGTGCCGAGCCGCTTGCTCCGTTCCTGCAATTCATCCACCAGAAGGAAGAGCCGTCCGTTGCTGCCCACCAGGGCCGATCGATCCGGCGTATCTGCTTTCTCTATCTGAAACTTGCGATACACCCAGAGGGGCACAATGGATTGACACAACCACTTCGCCAAGCTGTCGAGCAAGTGCGGGACGGCGTCGCCGGCCGAACTCTCTGCACCAGCGCCGCCCAGGTCAGGAAATAAGGGACAACTCTGCCCCAAACGGCGAAGGCGCTCGCGCGGCGTGAAGCGTTGAAGGAACTCGCTGAAGCCGTTGGCCGTCTCCATATCACAGACCAGGGCGAAGTGCGGACAATCGACCCTGAGGGCCGTGCCGGTAATGGCCAGGTCGCGCTGCAGCGCCTCGGCCATGTAGGCGGCATCCTGATCACTATCGCAGCTGGCGAAAGGAACGAGCAGGAGTACGCCATTGATAGCACAGAAAGGCCGACGGTCGCGGACGAGCAGTTGACAGAGGAAACGCAAGCGGGCGGCCTGCTCGGCAATCAGGTCGGGATCTTTTAGCGGCGACCGCTGGGGCTGACTCTTGCGGTACATGGCGCGCAGCTCACGTTTTTCCGCCTTGGTCAGCGAACGGCCTTCGCGCTCGGCTTGATGGAAGTAGCGCGCCATGTCGGCGAAGATGCCTTTGTTGGGGACCATGCCGCCGCGCGCGCCGGGGCTAATGGTACAGGTAATGATGTCATCGTCCTCGCTGGATGCCTCTTCTCGGGCCAGGGCCATCTTGTCGCCCCATTTGCCGGCCAAGAAGCGGGCGTGGCAACCCAGAAGCGAAGCGCCGGCGCAGGTCAGATAAATGGCCTCATGAGTGGCGTAGAGACGGAGGGGAGCGTCGGATGATGCCGGCGCCTGCTTGACCGTCAAGTTCAGCTGGGCGGCCTGGAAAAGAGCTTTTTCTTCATCCTCTGGTTGTCCGAGAATTAAAAACAGCGGCAGGTCGGCCAAGCCGAGACCCGCCTGGCGCAAGCTGATCTTGGCTTCTTCCCAGGCCGTCTCGATGTCGGCAAAATACGGACCTTCTTCGTCAGAAACCAAGAGTTTCCACAGCCAATAACTCAACCAGCAGAGCGTGTAAATAAGCACGAAAAGGATAGGCAGCCAATATTTCCTCAAGAGCGGCGCGCGGGGAATGTCTACCTCGAACCAGGTGTTGAGCCAGAACAGGGCAGCCAGAAGAGCAGCCACTATCAGTACATGCAGTACCCCGCGCAGCCAAGACGGAAAACCGCCGGAGCCGCGCGCTTTGTGAAACATCGGCAAAATCAGGCCGAGGACCGCTTGGAGCTTCCCACCCAGCCAGCCCAACAATCGCACCATGAGTAAAACTCCTGCCACGTCGGTACGCTCCGGAAGCGGAAGCGATGGATTCCGTTATGCCGTCGCTTCCGCTTCCGGAACGTACCGATGCGGGTCCCTACGTGCCCAGGTGGGAAACTATCAGGAACACCGTCGCCACAATAATCAGCCCCAGGACGGCCGCGCCACTTATCAGCATCCAACGCAGCCGCTCGCGTGCGCGCAGTGGCGGCACATTGGTCTCCCACACAGGCAACTCCGGCGGCTTATCTGGCCACTCCGTCGCCTGCCCCTGCACGATCCGCTCTTCGACGGCCTCTCGCCAATCGAGCAAGGCGTTGATGTTATCGCGCAGATCGCCGCGGAAACCGAGCATCACGCACAGGTAAAACACTTCCAAAGCGTCGGCGTCGCCGCGTGCCTCGGCCTGCCGGGCCTGTTCCCAAAACAGGTGCGCCCGTTCGCGCCTGCGGAAGAGAGCAAACTCCAGGGTCTGCTCGCGCCATTCGGCCTTCCAGGGAGAATCGCTGTCCACAATGAAGATTTCATCCAGCCAGCACGCTAAAGGATAGCGGATGCCGAGAAAAGCGTCGGGCGCTTCCGCCACAGAAGCGCCGGCGGCAGAATCGGAAAGGCGGAATAGCCGCTTCAATTCCGCCTGTTCGGTCTTGAGGCTGCACTTGTCTCCACGGCGCAGGCGTTCCTTCAGACGCAAACCCTGAGCAAGGATAGGGAAGACCAGTTCAGCGGTTTCTTTGCGCATGCCGAAAACACCTCGTGCTTGGCCGGAGCCGCTCTTACGGCCGCAACTCCGACGGACGGGCCAAATACAACGTGAAGCGCAACGTCGTGGTCTGGCCGGCGTGGCGTATTGTCAGCGTCTGCTCGTCCTGGATGCTACCAAGAATTCGCTGCTCGTTCAACCGAATGGCTAACGTCAGGGATTTCTGCACATGTTGCCATTCGTTGGCTTGCGAATCGCGATCGACCTGGAAGTAGATCAAGCCGGGCAGCACCGGCAGAGCACGCGGCTGAGGACGGTGCGTGAACTTCAGACCGGCCTGTCCGTACTCGTAAATGGCATCGACGCGGTCGGAGCTGCCGATCTTCATGTCCAACTGACCCGGGGCCGTCAGCAGGCTGATGCACTGATCGGGCGGCAGCGGGCTGTGGACGCCGACGAACATCTGCCAGGCCGGCTCCAACCAGGCTGGCTCCAGAGGCACTTGCATGCGCAGAGCTGCTCCCCGGAACGGCCGTTGGACCCAGTCCGGCTCAATGATGAAGTTGAGCAGGGCGTCGAGGTGCTTTTTGACCTGATAAAAACAGCGGCCCAAATCGTCGTGATCATAATGCGGCAGCTCTGGGGGCCGGCGCTTCTCGCCGAAAAGAGAAAGCTGGCCAACCAGCCGACACAATTCCAGGTACGCCTCCAACGGATGTACTCCTTCGGCAAAGGCAAGAATGTGGAGAACGGCATAGGCTTCGTTGAGGGCGCGGAGTTGGCCGACGATGCGTGTGTCTTCGGCGGCCAAGCTGTCCATGCTGATGCCACGCGATAACATTTGCCCAGCCAACAAGTCGATTTTGGTACCGAGGCGATCGTAGATAGCGCGGAGAATCCCGATCTGCAATGGCGGCCAGGCATCACAGGCCAAAAGAGGAGGGATGTAGGTGGTATCCAGGCGCGGCACAGCATCGGCATCGGCAGACTTCTCGATAACGCCCAGGGGCAGGACTTCATAGCCGGGGTGGTTATCCTGAGTGGACAGGAACACCTGGACATTGAGCCGCCGCAGTTGCAGCGGCTGGGGGTTGAGTCCACTATTTTCGTCTTCAATCTCCAGCGTATCGAGCAGGTAGCGGCCTCCCTCGGCCTGTCCCGGCTCGGCCACGTTGGCACGGCCCAGGCGCAGCGATGGCAGGGCCAGGAATACCTTGAGGGAACGATCGCGCTCCAGCGGTCCTTTCAAATCGAGAGCGGGCGGAGTTGCATCTTCGGGAAGGGAGATGAGGGTGCCGTCGCGTAAACGCGCCTGGAGAGATTGCAGGACCAGGCGATGGTTAGCCAGCGCGGCGGCGTTCAGCTCCAGGGCGCGCAGCCCCCAATTGTAGTGGAGGTCCCACTTGCCGCTGCGATCGCGCTGGACAGCCTCAAAACGCTGGGCTGCCTGAAAATGCTGCGGCCGCAGGAACATTCCCTCATACCAATGAACAGCTCGCGTCGCCATGCCGGATAGGCTCCTGTTCGGAAATTTTCTAAGGGGCCACGCTGGATTGTTCGAGAACAATGCGGAAACCTGTAGTCCAGCTGGGATAGTCGGGTAATTGAACGGGACAATTTTCCGGTTCTCTGTTCCATATCTCCAGATCCGCGAAGGACAGCGGTTTGGGGGCTGTGTAAGAACGTCCGCGGAGAATGGCGTAGGTCTTGCCCTCAACTGTCAAGTTGTCGCGCGTCCACTCGCGTCCGTTGCCGGACAGATCGCAGATGCCGAAAGGGCTGGTGTCCTTGTGCGCTTCCCTGATGTTGCGCGGTCCTTCGCGGATGCGATTGACGGCAGCGTCCTTGGCAAAATCGGGCTTGGCGCCATCCTCGTATCCGAACGCCAGGTCCAACTGCCGCGCCGTGGGCAGACAGCCTCCTAGCCAGGCCGCACAGCGTTCCGCCTCGGATCGTGTCACGCGAAACACCGGAAGTTCGTCATCATCGCCCCCCCTTTGGCCGTCCGCTACTCCTCCCAGTTGCCAGCTCCGGCCGGCAATCCCTTGAGCGCGGGCGAAAGCGCGAAAGAGCCTGTTGCTGACCTTGTTCTGCATGAGATAAAACGGCTCATCCGGCTGTCCTTGGGGCTGAATGCGCACGAAAACCACCTCCTGGCCCGCAACGTGGCGGACAAGCTGTCCGGAAGGCGAGGGTGAAGGGAGAAGCGGTACGTCCGGCAAGGAGGAAGGTCTGTGAAGGACGTACCAGGCAGCTGCTCCGGCCACGCCCAACAGAAGCAGCACAACGGCGATCCAGCGGAACAGAGAGCGCTGCGGCTTCGAGACCGCTTGCCAGTGTCCGCCGGGCGCCTTTTCGTCCCTTTGGACGTGAGGCGTGGCGATCGATGCCGTCGATTCCTCAGGGGGCAAAAGGTTTGCCTCGCTGTGCTCCGAGGGAAAGATGGTCCCCGTGATGGATAATTCTTCCCGTTCTCTGGTGCCGGCAGCTTTTGAGGCATGTACCTTGGTATCGAGTCGGGGCATCTGCCGCGTCGGCGGGATGGGGAGATGCCGGATCGCAGTGGCGAGGTCAGGACCGGCAATGCTGCGTAGCGCCGCATCGCGTAAAGCGGCGACAAACTCCTGACAGGTAGGAAAGCGCTTCGCTGGATCCTTGGCCATGCCCCGCAGAAGAACGTCCTGTTCAGCCTCGTCCAGGCGCGACAGATCGGGGGTGCTTTCGATATGGGCGAGCATCACGCTCATCGGATCGCTGGCATCGAAGGGCCAGCGGCCCAGGCGCAGCTCGGCATACGTCAAGGCCAGGCTATATTGGTCGCCAGCGGCGCACGGTACGCCGCGCCAGGCTTCGGGGGCCATATAACCCGGCGTGCCAGCGGCGCTGTAACTGCACTGATGCTGTTTCTGATCACGGACCAGGCCGAAATCGGCGACCTTGACATGGCCATGGCACAACAATAAGTTCTGTGGTTTGACATCGCGGTGCAGCACCCCTTCGCTGTGAAGATAATCGAGCGCCTCGGCCGCCTCTTGAAAGTAGCGAAGCAACTCGACCGGAGGAATGCCCGATGCTCCCGCCGCTTTGCAGGCGTGCAGACGGTCGCGCAGGGTACAGTCGGCCAGGTCCATGAGGATGATGAGCCGATCCTGCAACGCCCAAGCCGCCTGAGTCTTCAGCAAGTGCGGGTGGCTCAAGCGTTTGATCACCTCCAGGGCGCGCAGCTCGCGCTGAGATTCTTCACTGTCCAGGGTACGGCGAATGATCTTGATAGCGGCCGGGAAGCCGCCGGGCGCCTCCACCCGCCAGACCTCGCCAAAGGTGCCGTCGCCGATGCATTCTATCAGCCGGTAGCCTTCGCCGACTGGCAGGATGCCGCCGTTTTGTAGGACCATCGTGCTCCGGGGCTTCTTCTCGAGAGGAGGAGAAGTATAGAGCGTCTCGTTGTTTATAGGCAGCGATTGCTGTTCGATGAGTCGTTGCAGTTCAGCGAACTGATCAGGAAAGCGTTGGCGATAGTGCTCCAGATCCAACGGCTCTCCAAAACGGCGCAGGACGCGATATTCTTCGTAAATCAGTCGAGCCGACAGGGTTTGCGGGCTGCCCAGCCGGGGATATTTCTCCAGATAGTAGTCGAGTGAGACGGCCTGGCCGCGGCCGCGGCGGATCTCCAGATCGGTTTTCACTAATTCTTCCAGGATTGCGCCGTAGAGAGGATCCTCCGGCGGAGGCAGAAAGGAGGCCAAATCCACCTCCGTGTGATCGCGCCAGGCTCGCTCAAACTGCTCGGCCGCTTCTTGGAGGCGCTCCCAGTCGCCAGCCTCGAATTGTTCCATACGAGTTGGGCGTGACATCGGCGGTGACTCAAAAAGATATTTCGTGTGCAGCAAATCACCGCGCGGATTGCGTGGTGTTTATTCAAATATTCTATCTCCTGGCGTTTTATTCACCAGTCCGCCACGCCCACAAGGACATTCTTTGCTGGCGCAGCGGACGGGCAGGTGAGGAAAAAATTGTTTCGCCCGAGATTGAACAACCTAATATAATCCTAGAAGAGAAACAGCAAAGACTCGAAGACCAGCCTGCCGCGCCCGCGATAGACTCATTCCGCCCTTGTTGGCTCGACAGGCTGGTAGATCCGGGTCAACAGAAAAAGGAGCGGAGCTATGCCACAACCAAGCGATCCCCAAACGCTCCTAAGTTTATTGCGCGCCGGCGATGAGAAAGCGGCTCAACAGGTGTTCGATGCCTACGTAGATAGCCTGCTTCGTTTGGCCCGCAAGCGCCTCAATCAGCGTCTGGCCCGGCGAGTCGATCCGGAGGACATTGTCCAATCGGTGTTCCGCACCTTTTTCCGCCGCGTCAAGGCTGGCAAACTTGTCCTTGCAGAGCAAGACGATCTGGGCAAATTGCTGACACGCATCACGGTGCGCAAGGCGTTGCGGCAAGTGGCCCGGCACACGGCGATCAAGCGGGATTGTGCCCTGGAAGACAACACCAGCGCCCCGGGCGACCTGGCGGAGTTGCCGGCAGCGCAGCCCAGTGCCGAGGTCGTGGTTGCCTTTCTCGACTTGCTGGAGCACTTTTTCGCCTCTCTGCGGCCGCAAGACCGTCAAGTCTTGGAAATGCGGCTGGAAGGCTATGGCACCCTGGAGATCGCCCACAAGCTGGGCACCTCAGATCGGCACGTGCGTCGCGTTCTGGAACGTATTCGCGCCGTGGTGGACCAAGAACATTTGTTGACATAGCCATCGGCAGATGCGGCGCTCTTGTTCCTGTCCGCTTGAACGGCCGAATCTGCATAAATCTCTCAGAGGGCTTGTAATCTCCCGACTCATTGAGGAGACAGCCGCATGCAGCGTTGGATGGTGAGTTGCCTGATAGCAGGTATCGTCTGCCCGTCGACAGGAGCAGAGATGCCGCCACGCTTGCAGCAGGGCGACCGCCGCGATCGTATGTTTCCCGAACTCATAGTCGAATCCGGCGGTCGACGTGGCACCTGCGATGTCTTGACCTTCGCTGCAGACGGCAAGCACCTGTTGGCGGCCGGCGATGACAAGGTGGTGCGTGTCTGGGAATATCAAGACGGCCAGATCGCTCCGGGATCGATGAAGCTGCTGCGCTGGCCTGTTTGGCGGGAGCAGCGCGGGGCCATCTACGCCTTGGCCGTCTCGCCTGATCCTGAAGGGCGGCGCGTGGCCATCGGCGGCCTGGGACCGTATCCGACTTCGGCTGCGGTCCTCGATCGCCGAAGCGGCGCGATCCTGCACCTGGTCCATGCTACCGATCCTGAGCAGCCCAAGAGAAACGATTTCGGAAGCGTCCGGGCCATCGCTTTTTCGCCGCGCGGAGACCGCATTGCCTTCGGCAGCGCCGACGGCAGCGTATGGCTCTGGCACCCGGAGGCCGAACGTCTGCAACGGCTGGGGCAGCACCGCCGTATCCCTAACCGGGAATACAATCTCCTTCGGCTCATTCGCTTTCTGGCGGACGAGGAACTGCTCTCGGCGGCAGAGAGTGGCGAGGTGTTCCGCTGGGATCTCACAGCAAGATCACCCAAGCCGCACACATTGGATATTCTTGGTGATATCGAGGCTCATATTTTCTATGCAACGCTCAGCCGTGACGGCAAATGGCTGGCGGCCGCCGCCGCGAAGCATCCGCTCATCGCGCTCCGTTCTCTGGACGGCAAACAGTCCAAAGACATCTCGTTGACGAAAGGTACCGTTGCTGTCGCCTTGGCCTTCGATGCAGCCGGCGGACGGCTGGCCGTTGCGATACGCCCTGGCCCGGGCAAGTTGGGAAGCTTTCATCTCGAATCCAATGATCACATTGGCTTGTACGATGTGAGCAAAGAGAAAGCCGTCCTCCAGGAAAGTCTGCCACATTCGGGGCGTGTCGATGCCTTGGCGTTCCACCTGGAGGGCCGACATCTCGGCGTGGCCGGCGGCGACAATCACGAGGTGACGCTGTGGGACATCGGTCCCGCTCACCTGCCCGCCACGCCCGCCAGGGTAGCCAGCGTACTGTCGGGAAAAGGCAGAGGTCTTTGGGGCGTGGCCTTTTCGAAGGATGGCCGCTATCTTGGGTTCCAGACGCAACGAGCACGGCAACCCGAACACCCCAACCGGCGCGGTTGCGGTCCCTGGAAGGTGTTTGATCTTGGCCAGCGTAAGCTGCGTCCCGCTCCGGCGGACTTTATCCCTGCTGAGCCTCAAGAAGAATGGGGGAAAGGTTGGCGGGTCAAGCCGGACCCGGAGGATAGCCCCTACGTCTGGTACGTGGAGCACGCCGGCATGGGCATCAGCTACAAGCTGCCATTGAACCGGGAGCGCGAAGCGATGCCGCGCTGTTTCACGTTCCTGCCGGGCGGCGAAGATCAATCCGTGCGCTTGGCCGTCGGACATTACTGGGGCGTCAGTGTCTATGAGGTGACGGCGCAAGGAGTGCGGCGGCAGTGGCTGGGTACCGGCCATGAGGGCGAGGTAATGGCTCTGGCGGTCGCGCCAACTGGCGATTGGCTGGTATCCGCCTCGACCGATCAGACCATCTCCGCCTGGAGCCTGCGCAATTGGCCATGCGGCTGCGAATTGGGCGCTACTTTCCGCGGCGACGAAGGAGGACGAGTTTTTGTCGAGAAAGTGGACCTGTTCAGTCCGACCTGGGAAGCCGGACTGGCTGCAAAAGACGAAGTCGTTCAGCTGATGGTTGGCCCCAGGCTGATATTCCGGCGTGCGGATGCCGGGGGATCGGGGCCGCCGCGTGGCACGGCAGAGGCTTGCCAGAAAGTGTTGGAGGCACCGGAGCCAGGTGAAGCTTTGAGCTTCCGCATCAAGCGGCCCGGCAATCCGGAAGTGTTCAAACGGCTCACCACGGTGCGACGGCGTCCGCTGTGGCGTTTTTTCCCCACGGTCACCAACGAATGGGCACTGTGGATGTGGGGATACCATTACTACGACACGTCCAACAACGGCGATAGCTACATCGGCTGGCAGATGAACAACGACGCCGATCTGAAAAAAACGCCCGCGTTCTACCGGGCCGAGCAATTCCGTGAGCGGTTTCACAATCCTGCTGTGATCGATCGGTTGCTGGCCACGCGGGACATTCGGCAAGCCTTGGACGTGAGCGATGCCGGCCTGGAGCCGCCTAATTTCGGCCTCTTCGAGTCGGCGCTGGTTCGAATCGAGCCGCACGTTCGGAAAAATGGGGACGTAGAGGTGACGCTCGCCATCGAGCCGCGCACCGAGAACCCTGACTATGCGCCGGTGCTGGCCGAATTGTGGCTCAACGATCACCGTCTTGAGGCCTGGAAGCTCAATGGTCAGGCTTTCCACCACACGCTGATCCTCAAGCAGGATAAACTGCGAGAGAAGGACAACGATCTGGTTTTGCAGTGTTACAACAAAGTGGAGGGTCGCGGCAGGGGCCGGCTGGAAGCCTCGGCTCGCGTCTTCTGCCTGCGTCCCAATCCCAGACGCAAGCTCTGGGGTTTGGCGGTGGGCGTCAATGACTACAGCCGGTCGGCACCTATTGGACCTGGCCAGTACAAGCTACACAATCTGAAGACGCCGTTGGATGACGTGACAGCGCTGCGCCAAGCCTGGTTGGACCAGCAGGGGCCGGGATCGCTTTACTCGAAGGTAGAGATCACGCTCCTGCCTGGAGAAAACGGCAAAGCGGATCGTGAAACGATCCTGAAGAAGCTGCGGGAGTTGGCTGGCCAAGTCGGCCCGGATGATCATCTGTTTGTGTTCTTTGCCGGGCATGGATGGGTAGTGGGGCCAGAGGGCAAGAGCATCCCCGCTTTTTGCTGTCCCGACTTCGATCTAAGCAAGCTGGAAGCAACCACGATCAGCGCCCGCGACCTGTATGAAGCGTTGGCGGCCATTCCTTGTCGCAAAGTCGTGTTCCTGGACATTTGCCGCTCCGGTGGTTTTGTCCGGCCGGTGCGCGATTTGACGCCGGGCGGCCGCGGCCCTACCATCTTGGCGGCCTGTGACAGCGGCGAGTCGTCCTACGAAGATCCCATGAAGCTCCGCCACGGTTTGTTCGCTTACGCTATCTTGGAGGCCATTGGCGAGAAGTTCGCACGTGCCGATGAGGACCACGATGGCCATCTCGACGCTCAGGAGGTTTTTGATTACACGGCCCAGCGCGTGCCGGAACTGGCCGCCCGGCTTCATGCCTCACAGACGCCGGTGAGTTTCCCCGCAGAACTGGAGCGCCGCCCTGCGCTTCTGTCGCAGAGTTTGGGGAGACGAAAATAAGAGTTGGCGGACAGAATCGAGCCGCGATCATAAGAGAACAGGATTCCAACCGTTCCCTTGCAGTTGCGATTCAGATAGTAGAAATTTAAAATGATCTACAAAGGAGCATATTATGTTCCGGATTCCTTGGCTTGTTCCTGCCGTACCGGGCGGCGCCCGGTTGTGCCTGTGTGCTTTGCTTTGGGCGAGCGCGGCGTTGTTGACTGCTCCTGCCGAAGCCAACGAAAAAAACAATCGCAAGTATCCCACTCTTGAGAAGGCGCTACAAGGTAACGCTCCGAAAATCCTCGATGCTCTTCGAGAAAGGAAACCACAGGGGAAGACGCTCCACGTCGGCGTACTTAAGTTCCGCGTGCAGGTGGGAGAGAACCCGGCCAGCGATAACATCGGACCGCTCAACCTGCTGATGGCCAGCCGTCTCGAAGCCGCCCTCATCCTGGTGCTGAACGACAAGGACAAGATCCGCATCTTGCACGATCCCAGCGCCGTGATCTGGGAGAATAGCAACTCCCGCGCCAATCCCGATACTCCGGAAGGCCGCAAGGCATTTTTTGACAATAAGTATCCTCCGGCCTGGGGTAGTGAAAAAAAACTCCCTGCTGATCTGCTGTTGACCGGCCTGGTGAAGATCGATGACAGGGCCAAGATCGTGGAAGTCGTCGTGCAGGCATTGGATCGCACGGGGGAGAAACCCAAGCAGCTCTGCCGATTCGAGGCGCTTGCCGATCCGCGCCTGCTCACCGAAGCAGGCGTCTGCTTTGCTCTGCCACGCGGGGCCAACCCGAAAGACATCGAGAACATGAAAGTAGCCTGGGAGAATCAGGATTCCGATTGGCCGGACAAAGTGAAAACCGTGACAACGGCTGTTCCGGGTGGCTTCCGACCCATAGCGGCCGCTTCCGAATCCTCGGAAAAGCCGAACACGCCGCCGACTGTTGTTATCGGCAAAACAAAAAAGATTAATGAGGTCCAAAAAGTCCTCCGGGAAGCGCCGATCCTCTTCGAGGTCCTTTACAATGGCGAAAAAGTTAAAGTACGCGAGGACGGCACGGTGCCAGAGCCTCCTGCCGGGACCAAGGTGACGTTCCGATTGAAGCATAAGAAAAAGGACGAATTCACCTATGGAGTGGTCCTTAAAATCAACGGCGAGAACACGATCTTCCCCCACAAGCGGGAAACAGACGACTTTGCTTATCCCAAATGGATCCTCGCGCCCGGTGACTCTTTTGAAATTCGTGGCTATCAAATGGACGACGCAGGCAAGGAAGCAAAGGAGTTCAAAGTCTTGCCGTCTTGGGAATCGAAGCAAGTGGAGGCATACTATGGCCCTCATGCTGGCACATTCACGGTAGTCATTTTCCAGGAACGGCGTAACAGCGGAGATTCTCGGCTGGTGCATCTGATGAATGGCAACGACGTGCCAGCCATCAGTCGGGGGGTGCCGTCTAGCCCGCCGGAAGAGCGGGACAATACCCTGAAGGCTCTGCAGAAAAAACTCCAAGCCGCCGGACAAGAACAGTCCAGCCCAAGCAGAGGAGCACGCGGGCTGATCGTGCAAGGGAGCCTTACGAAACAGGAAGTGACGGAGGTCGCGTTCAAAGGGTATCCGATCCCGGTGAGCGTCCTTCAGATTCGTTATTACAAACCGCAGAGCAAAGAGGAATAAGCGTGCTCATCAGTCCGCCGTGCTGGTAAAGATATCCTTGGCCGGCACGGCGGGCTGGTAGATGAAAGTAAAGGTGCATCATGGCAGCCATCCGGCGCAGCAGGGCGTCTATTACAGCCGTCGTGATCTGGAGCAACGTGCTGATCTGCCAGGGACGAGCAGAAGAAACCGGTGCGAAAGCGGAGTTACCCTATCAGGTCCGGGAAATACTTCGGCGCCATTGCCTGGACTGCCATGGAGACACGGCCAAAGGAGGGATAAAGCTCCTCGATCGTGCCTTACTTGTGGAGCAGCGCCAAGTGGTGCGTCCGAGTTCGCCAGAGACTTCGGAATTATTCGATCTGGTCGCCGGTGGTTCCATGCCGCCCGGCAATCGTCCCAAGGTGCCAGCGGAGGAGCAAGACCTCCTGCGAAGTTGGATTCAGGCTGGAGCGCCCTCTCTTCCGAACAACACCGATGAATCCTACGTTCTGTGGAGCATCCTCCACGATTTCCGGGATCGGCCGGACAAGCAAAAGCCGTTCGTCCGTTATCTCAGCCTCAATCATCTCCTGGCGCGGGACCATGCGCTCCTCGACCAGCAGCGCCGGGCTTTGCGCGACATGCTCCGCTATCTGACGGCCCAGGGCAAGCCGCCGCCGGAACTGCAACCCATCAAATACACCGACTCGGTCTTCTGTATCGATCTGCGCGAGTTGGGCTGGGACCGGCCGCCCTACCCGAACGAGAAGCTGAACTTGTTCGATCTGATCCTGCTCGAATATCCCTACGGTCGCTTGCCGATCCGTTCGCCCTTTTACCCAGAATTGTTGAGCTTTCTGAGAACGGCCAACCAGGTGCGCCCTGTTTCCTACGTGCGTGCAGATTGGCTCGTGCAGGAACTCAGCCGTCCGCCCTTGCACTCTGACTTTCTCCATGTACTGGGCAAGCCTCCGCACAGCAAGCCGCCGCAGGATGCCGCCGCAGGGGATACCGCAGGAGTTTTGGCGATCCAGTTTGTCGCCGCGCTGCCCGGATACTTCCTGGGCGGCCTGGTGAACCAGCCGCAGACAGTGGGAGGGCACCTGGAACTTCTTGATCGTAATCGGAAAAACAGCATCCCCATTCTGCCGCTGGACGGACTGACCTACCATCCCAAACCCCATCCTGACATCGAGTTCCGGGCCATCGATGCCAAGCAGCGGGAGAATGCCGACCCCCCGGCCAAAGATACTTTCGCACCCGGCGACCGAATGGCTTTGTGGATCAAAACTCTACAAAGCTCTGTCGTGGAAGTGATCCACACGGACAAGAATGGACGAAAAAGGATACCTGAAAGTCTGAAGTCGTTCCACACCGAAGCCGGCAAGGCGACTCCGTTGACCGCCGTCAAGATGCAGCTCGATGAGAATGAGCAACAGGACAGCGAAGAATATACCATCTATGTCTATCCGCGTGAGGACTTGAAGGCGATGAACGTGCCTTTCCCTGGCGGGAAGGTGCTGAACGCAGAAGGGGTCAATGGCCGCGTTGTTCATCCCTTGTACAAGCTGCGCGACGATGGAGGAGGGTTCGAGCCGCCAGACGCGGACAAAATGGCCAAGAGGACGATCACGGTCAAGACACGCCGCAAGTAGAATGGCCCCTGCGGCACTTGCGCTCTTTAACCAAAGTACGCTTCTCCATCCGCATTTCGACTTGCTGGTGCTGATTTCTCCAGTCCCGGTGCCTCGGCAAAACAAGCTGGAACAGGGGGCACCGACGGCTGGCGCGAGTTGGCTGGCGCTCTTGAGCAGGTTACGCCTGGAGGATGCTCGTCCTCACTTGTCCCGGAGCAGAATTGGCGCACACTTGACCTAACGGATCGACAACTTGAAGGAGCGAGCCATGAAACGATTCGGGACATCGTGTGGATGCATGATCGGATGTTGGGCATTGCTTTTGACCGGAGCCTCGGCTCAGGAACGCGGACCGCAACCGAAGGAGTTGCTGCCTCCTCCTGCGGCGCCGAGAGAAGATTTGCCGCCGCCAGCAGTTTTACCTGTCCCTCCCCCCCTGTCGGTCCCCGGTGCAGGATCGCCCGATTGTTCCTCAGGTGCTCCCTGTGTTCAGCGGACCATTTCCGTCCCCCGTCTGACTTTGCTGGAAGAACAAAAGGCGATCACAGTCCCGAAACTGAATGTGCAGGAGGTGGCCGTTGGGCAAGTAGGCGGCTTGGCTGTAGAATATCGCGAAGAGAGGCAGACTGTCCTCACCTGGACGTTGCAGCCACGTGAAGTCGTTCAGCTTGTTCCGCATACCACATTGCAGCCGGTGACGGTTACCGATCCCTGTACGGGTCAGTGCCGCACAGAGTACAAACCGTGTCCGACTGTCCGCGAGATGAAAACTACTGTATTTGATAAAGTCCCTGTGCCCCGGACGATCATCGTCCGCGTTCCCTGCCTCAAGCCAGCCCCGCCTTTGCAGGTCTCAAAACTGGTTGTCGAAACCACCACTGAACCGGCCATCGCGAGTCGTTTTCAGCTGCTGACCATACCGAATGAAGTATCCGTGCCTGCTTGCCCTGCCGCCTGCCCTGTTCCGCATCCGTGAAGCCGGAAGCTTCCCCTCCAGGCTCTGCTGACGAACGGCCAGCGTCCGCCGGCTGGTAAAGGGTTGTTACCAGTTGGCCGACCGCCGGCCATTCGCCAGCGGAGCTTGGTAATGGGAATCTGCGGCAACTGCACAGGCTGTGCCAACGGAAAGGACGGCAGCGCCGGCACAACCCTTGAAGAAGACACATTCCTAGCGACCTTTCCTATCCCTTATTTCCGATTAATCAATCTATCGCTGAATCTATCACGGCGCGTGTTCCTGCGCGGAACATCGGGACAAGGATGAAAGGAGAAATCCCATGAAGCAGGGGGCCAGTTTAAGCTGTGCAGCGCTGTGCGTCTTGCTGCTGGCCAATTCGAGCTGGGCACAGAGGCCGTGCTTGCCTCCTGGCCCTTTGCCAGGACCGAATTGTCCCCCCCCTTGGGGGCTGCCGCCGACGGCGCCGGCGCCGCCGACAATGCCAAAGGAGCCCGAGACAAGGCCGTCCGAAGAGACACCTTCGACCAGGGAGGGCGCGGCGGGCGAACAGCCGCAAACGCAAGAGTCCCAGGCCGAATCGCAAGCCGAGGCTGGCGAACGCGGTACGGAAGTAGCCGGTAGCTACGATGGGCCGATGTTCGGCGACATTGTTGTGCCGGCAGCCTCGTTCCAGGCTGGCCTCAGTCCGCAGCTGCTCGGTGCAGCGGCAGCGGCCGCTCAGGCCGCTCAGGGCGCGCAAGCTTTCCACGCGTTAGGCGGTGGCTCGGCCGTCACCCTCTTCCCCTTCCACACCGCTTTCAAGATCGGCGAAAACGAGTTTCCACGCCCCTTGGATCGCGTGTTTGTGACTTATAACTACTGGAGCGACGTTCCCGCCAGTGGGTTGGCCTACGGGGCAACGGGGGCTCAGGTACATCGGGAAATGGCCGGCGGCGAAAAAACCTTTCTGAATGGCAATGCTTCCGTGGGCATTCGTGTTCCGGTGTTCTGGGTCTTCGGCAGCAGCAACGTGGTGGAGTCCCAACTCGGCGATATCAGCGTGATCTTCAAATATGCTTTCTACGGCAATCGAAGGACCGGCAATTTTGTGACGGGTGGCTTGGTGGTGACAGCGCCGACCGGCCCAGCGCTACAGGTGCCCGGTCAATCGTCCATCAACTCAACGGTGTTGCAGCCGTGGGTCGGCGAAATTTGGCACTGGGGCAGGCTGTACAATATTAGCTTTACATCGTTTGCCTTCCCCACCGATGCCCGCGACATCACGCTGTTTTGGGAAAGTTTCGCTCTGGGTTATCTGGTCTATCGCAATAACGATCCGAGCCGTTGGCTGCGCGGCGTTGTGCCGGACATCGAATTCCATGCCAACATCCCTCTCAACCATACCAGTCTGAGCGATGTTCCCATCGGTTTCCCCAATGTGGTGGATTTCACAGGCGGTTGTTATTTCTTCCTGCGCCGTGCCGTCCTCGGCATGGCCGCCGGCACCCCAATGACAGGGCCACGACCTTACGGCGTCGAAGCCCTCGCTACTCTCAATTACATCTTCTAAACACGCAGACAGAAAGTGAAGCTCCCGGTTCGTTTGGACGAGCCGGGAGCTTTTTTCTTTTTTGTGTTTTCTTCCCATTTTTCTGTTTTCCTCTTTCTTATTGATTAGAGGGGCTGTTATAATCTTGACTTGGTGTGAGAGCAGTGCTGACCGCGCCCGGCATAACTCCGACTGCGGAGCCGCCCTTCCGCCGTGAGTTATTTATTCCCTCGATATAAACTCCTGAGAACCTCGCCATGTTTCGCTCTATCCGGTTCCATCAAATCCCACATCGTTTGTTTCATTGTCGTCTCTTCGCCGGACCTCAGCAACGGAACCCGCGCTTGCGGCAAGGACGCCGTTTCGTCCATCTACAGCTGGAGGGTCTGGAAGAGCGTGTGATGCCGACCATCTTCAACATCGCCAATGGCGATGTAACCGGATTAATCAGCGCCATCAACCAAGCCAACACAGACACCAACCCGGATACAATCAACCTGGCCGCTGGCGGTACTTATACCCTCACTGTTGCGGACAACTCCGACAACGGCTTGCCCATCATCACTGCGGCGAACCTTACGATCAACGGCAATGGAGCTACCATTCAACGCAGTTCCGATACCCCATTCCGTATCCTCGACATCGGTAACAGCAGTACGACCACCCTCAATGAGTTGACGATCACTGGGGGGTACAAGGTTCCAGACACCAGTGAGAACGGCGGCGGTATCTACGTTAGCGGTACGTTGAATCTGAACAACAGTACGGTGAGCAATAATACGGCTGTTGGGTTTGGCGGCGGCATTTACGTTATTGGTACGCTGAACATGATCAACAGTACCATCAGCGGCAATACGGCCTCTGTCGGCGGAGGCCTTTTCATTGAGTCATCGTCAATAGCACGCATCGCAAATAGCACTATTGCCTCTAACACATCCTCCTATCAAGTGGGTAGTGGAGGCATAGAGTTCAATGGCGCTACCCTGTCTCTGGTGAACTCCATTGTTGCCGATAACCAAAACAGTTACGAAGGAGGCAGCGATCTCGAAATCAGTTCCCAAGGCACGGTGAACGCCGCCAACACGTTGATTCAGAATTTGACAATAGGGACGATCAACGGGACCAACGTCAACAACAAAATTGGATCTCAGTATGATCCACAGCTGGGTCCACTCCAGAATAACGGCGGCCCCACCGCGACTATGGCCATCCCGACCACCAGTCCGGCTTTCGCGGCCGGCGACCCCAACCTGCTGCCGCCAGGCGTCACCACGGATCAGCGAGGTTTTGCTCGCGTGGTCAACGGCGAACTCGACATGGGCGCCTTCCAAATTCAGGCGGGGCAGATCCACTTCACGCCTCCTCCCCTATTCTTCAGCTCCAACGACCAAAGCATCAACCTGTCGGTCACGGTCACGGCCCCGGGACCTAACAGTGTCAACGAGGGCGACGTCACATTCACGGTGTTCGGTCAGACGCTTCCCCCAGCCAACGTCGTCAATGGCGTGGCCAGCACCACTCTGACGATACCGGGAGGAACAGCGCCAGGCACGTACACGATTACGGCCGTCTTCGATCCCCCTCATTTTCGTGGCTCTACCTTCACCAGTACGCTGACCGTGGATCCCCTTCCTACGAGAGTTTCCGTAGCGAATGTCACCGTGCCGTTCACGTCCGCCGATCCGATGATCACTCTCAACGCCGCTATCACCACGCCGGAGGGTGTCGTTAACGAGGGCCAAGTGCAGTTCGTCGTCACCAATTCTTCCGGCGCGCCGGTCGGACAAGCGGTCACGGCCAACGTCCAGGGCGGTCAAGCCAGCGCCTTATTCGCTGTGCCCCCCGCAACTCCTCTCGGCGCCTACACTATCACCGCCAATTACAGCGACCCCGCAGGCAATTTTTTCAGTTCCAGCGGTACCGGCACGCTGAACATCGTGACCTCTCCCACGACAGCGACCATCACCAATGTCAGCATCGTTTATGATCTGTTCAGCGAGCACGAAACGCTTACGGCAGTGGTATTCAATGCGCTGGGGCAGACGGTGGACGAAGGTTTCGTGACCTTCTCGGATGGTGGCCAATCGGTGACGGTCCCGATCATCAACTCCCTGGCCACAGCGACGCTGAACATCCCGATATTCTTCGAGAACCCCAACGCTCACCCGATCACCATCACTTACAGCAGCAACACCAACAACTTTTCCGCCAGCATCAGCCAGTCCGTGATCGGCCAGACCACTCTAGAATGGTTGATACAGGTATTTGTATTTTTGGAGTATTATCTACCGAAAATCATACAAAATGCTGCTGCCAGTAACTCTGCCCATTCTGCAGGCTCGTAATGATTTCCAGTGCCGTGCAAGCCGATGTAACGGCGAACGGCCAGCGTCAGTCGGCTGGTGGACAACACACCAAGGGGCTGATGCCGGCCGGTCGCCTGTTGCCGAATCTTCTGCTTCGTTTACGCTTCCGGCTCGAATACGTGCTCACACATCGCACAGCGTCACCGCTTCTGCCAACCCCTTGGCCGGATCGCGCGTCGGAATGAACTCCTGACCCACGTAGCCTGTGTACTTCACTTCTACCAAGGCCCGCATGACTGGTGGATAATTAATCTCTTGATTGTCGTCTAATTCGCCCCGTCCTGGATTGCCCGCCGTGTGAATGTGGCCAATGTATTCGGCATATTGGCGAATGCGACGGATAACGTCGCCATCCATGATTTGCACGTGATAGATATCGAAGAGCAGCTTGAGGCGCGGCGAGCCGACCTGCTTGATGATCTCTATGCAATAATCGGTGTGATCGCCCTGGTAACCGGGATGCCCCTTCATCGTCTCATTGACACGGCTGTTGAGCATCTCCAGGCACAGTGTTACGTTTTTCTTCTCGGCGTAGCCGACGATCTTCTTGTAGCCGGCTATGCAGTTCTTGATGCCGACATCATCGGGAATGTCCTCACGGAAGCCAGTGAAGGTGATGACATTGGGGAAGCCGGCCTCGGCGCAGGCGTCGATGGTCGTGCGCATCTTATCAATACACATTTCTTGATATTTCGGATTGTTCATTCCTTTCTCGAAGCCGTGGCTGCGAGCAATGGCGCAGACCAGGCCATGCTTTTTCAGGACTGGCCAGTCCTTGGGATCGACGAGTTCGACGCTGTCGCAGCCGAGTCGTTTGGCTTGCTGGCACAGCTGCTCGATGGTCCAGTATTTCTCAAAGCACCACTGCACAATCGATTGTTTGAGGCGTCTGTTCTTGATGACCGGCTGTGCGGCGCGCAGGTTGCGCTTGCTAATGCCGAAAGCACCGGCGGCCGCCAGCGCGGCGGCGCTTTGCAGAACGCGACGGCGTGTGAATGGAAGTGAGGATGGCTCGCTGCTAAACATGGTTTGGCTCCTGGCTTTTTGTTTGGCAAAAGCGTCGGTTCTCGGTTAGCGACGCATTCTACGAATGTGTCGCTAACCACCTAATTTACGGAGTGCGGCGGAGAACGTCTCTGTGACAATCCCAACTAGGAAATCTTGCGTTTTCCGTGTACAATCCTTCGCGCCGGGATCCCTTGCTGGCGCGGCGGGTGAGTGCTGGCACGGCGGGGGGTGGGCAACAGGAGGTACGGAAAACCATGTCGCGGTTCGTTGCTTCGTCTCCGGGCGGCGTTCTGCTGTTCGTGGCCCTGACACCACTGGCGGCGCAGACGACCGTTGCAGATCCGCCGACGCGCCACGTGCCCATCAAACCGGCCACGCGCCAAGATCTGGACCATCTCGAAGCAGTCAAGCTGTATGGCCGGGGCGTGGCGTTGGAGCATCAAAACCGCCTCCTGGAAGCGACACGCACCTTCGAGGAAGCACGGCGGCTCGATCCGGACTCGGCGGCCATTCATCGCGCGCTGGTCCCCTTATATTTCGCCCTGGATCGTCTCGACGATGCCTTGGCCAGTTGCCAGCGTGTCCTGGAATTGGACCCTAATGATTTCGAGACCGGCTACCGTTATGCCCGGCATCTGCGAGGGCTGGGCCGGCACAAAGAAGCTGTTGCCGTCCTGACACGCATCGCCGAATGTCCGCGCTTGAAGGATCGCCTAGAGGTCCGCGCCCAGATCTTTTACGATCTCGGCCAATTGCAGGAAGAAGCTGGCGAGTTGGACAAAGCCGAGAAAAGCCTGCGTGAAGTGTTAACCATTCTCGACAACCCGTCCGCACTAATGGAGCAAGGGCCGTACAATCGCGATGAGATTGTGACGCAAGCGGCCCAGACCCACGAACGGTTGGGTAAGCTCTACCTCAAATCCAAGAAAAGTACCGAGGCCATCGCTGAATTTCAGGCGGCGCTGAAAAAAGATCCGCTGCGCTCGGTGCGACTGGCACTCAACTTGGCCGAGGTATACGTCTCTCAGGGCGAGCCCGAAAAAGCGTTGGAGCAGGTCGAGCAGTATTTGCGCTCGCAGCCGCAAGGCATGGAGGGCTACGAGCTGCGCATCCGGCTTCAGAAACAACTCGGCCGCGCGGAGGAAATCGTGCCGTCGCTAACACGGTCGGCAGCGGCCGATCGCAACAATGCGGCGCTGCAATTATTGTGGGCGCGGGAGCTTCGCAAAGCCGGCCAAGCACAGCAGGCTGAACCGATTTATCACAAACTGCTGGAGCAAGCGCCGACGGTCGAAGTTTATCGCGGCCTGTTTCAAATCTACAAAGAGGACAACGAGCGTGGCGCCGAACGGCTTTTGACCCAGTTGGATGAAGCGATCGGCAAAGCCAGCGGCGACGAGGAGAAAAACAAGAAAGGGGAGATAAACGAAATACAGCGTGAGGCGGCCCAGCGCGCAGCGGTACATGCAAAGGCCATGTTGGTGGTACTGCGTGAGGACACCGAGTTGGTCAAACGGGTGTTGCCGGCCGCCATGCGCCGCCTGAGCGTGGGGGCCAATCTGCACGCGGCTACCTCATCAATGCTGGCTGAACTGGCCGGTCGGGCCAGATTGTACAACGAAGCCGAGGCTTTGTATCGCCATTGTCTGCGCCTGGGAGGGCGCAACGAAGCCCAGATCTACACCGGCCTGCTGCGCGTCTTGACGCTGGCTCATAAAAACCGCGAAATCATCGCGGTGTGCCAACAGGGGTTACGCAATGCCCGCCGTACCAACCGCGTACTTTTCTACCTGGAGATGGCCTCGGCCTACATGGGGCTGAACCAGGTCCGCGAGTCGCTGGCCGCTGTCGAGGAAGCAGTGCAGACGGCTGAGCCGGAACTCAAGCTAACCTGTCGCCTCGAACGCGCCCAACTGCTGTCCCTGGCGCAATACCATTCCCAGGCCATCGCCGAGTGCCAGGCGCTCCTGAAAGAGTATAATCAAGGAGGAGAGGTCCATCGCATTCGCCAAGTGCTCTCGGTGATTTATACCGCCGCCCATCAGGACGATAAAGCCGAGGAGCAGCTGCTGCTGATCCTCAAAGATGATCCCGATGACGCCACGGCCAACAACGATTTGGGGTATCTCTGGGCAGACCAGAACAAAAAGCTAGATGAGGCAGAGAAACGGATTCGCCGCGCCCTGGAGCTGGACAAGCGGCAGCGCAATAGCCTGGCGCGTGTAGGTCTGGACAGTGACCGCGATAATGCCGCATTTGTCGATAGTTTGGGCTGGGTGCTGTTCCGCAAGGGTGATTGGCAAGGCGCTCGTCGCGAACTGGAGAAGGCCGTATCTCTGCCGAGCGGCGAAGATGATCCAGTGGTCTGGGACCACCTCGGCGACGTATATTTCCGTCTCAAGGAGGGGGACAAAGCCAGCCGTGCCTGGCGGAAAGCAATCGAGTTGTACGAATCGGGCGGTCGCCGCCGGCCCGATGAACGGTATCGGGAGATCCAGGAGAAACTTCGACTTCGTCCGTAGTTCGTAACAAAGAAACGTCTGGTTTTGCTACTCACTACGGACGGCATCTGGGAAGGAGAAATCATGTCCGGCCATTCGCATTGGGCTACCATCAAGCACAAAAAAGGGGCCGTTGACGCCAAGCGCGGCAAACTGTGGAGTAAGCTCAGCCGTGCCATCATCATCGCTGCACGTCAAGGCGGCGGTGATCCGACCATGAACCTCAAGCTCCGCTACGCCATCGACAAAGCACGGCAAGTCAGTATGCCCAAGGACAATATCGAACGCGCCATCAAGCGCGGCACCGGCGAGACAGAGGGATTAACCTTCGAGGAGATCACCTACGAAGGCATCGGTCCCGGCGGCGTCGCTTTTCTGGTCGATGTCGTCACCGACAATCGCAACCGCACTGCTGGCGAGATTCGCAAAATTTTCGAGCGTGGCGGCGGCAAGATGGGCAGCGCCGGCAATGTCGCTTTCCGCTTTGAGCGGAAGGGCTTGTTCAGCGTCAACGCAGAAGCCGTCGATGAGGACACCTTGATGAGTATCGCCCTGGACGCCGGCGCCGACGACATGAAACGCTCCGGCAGCACCTTCGATATCACCTGCGATCCTTCGGTCTTCAGCAAGGTGCAGGAAGCACTGCAAAAGAACAACATTCCCACAGCGGTTGCCGAGATCAGCCAGCTGCCCAAAGCGCCCCTCGACGTGGATAAGGAAACGGCCACCAAGGTTATCCGCCTGTACGAAGCGCTCGATGACCATGATGACGTGCAGCATGTCTATACAGATTGGAACATGACGGAAGAATTGATGGCCGAAGTAGTCAAAGAATAGAAGTTCCAGGAACAAGTAACGAGCCGCTTGGCCACGAGCCGTAGACGAGTACGGGATTGCCCCGCGCTCGCCTACGGCTCGTCGTTTTTATGGACGGGTTCCGTTTGTAACGACTCTTCCCGGGGCAACGAAGTTGCATTCTTGAGAAATCGTATTGACTCCCAAATTATCTAAATTTACTATTTAACCCAAAGCCGCCAATTTCTCGATGAGGGATGGTGGCTGTGTGGTCGAGTCATTTCTTCACGAGTTTGGGAGGGAAAGAAATGTACAGTATGGTTCTGATGGCTGCTCTGACGGCAGGCAACGCAATGCCGGATTGCCACGGTTGTTGCGGCTGGGGTGGCTGCGGCTGGGGGTGGGGTTGCTGCGGCTGCTACGGCGGCTGGGGCTACGGCTGCTGGGGCTGCTTCGGAGGCTGCTATGGCTGCTTCGGGGGCTGCATGGGTTGCTGGGGCGGCTGCTATGGTTGCTGGGGTGGCTACGCCAGCTGGGGAGGTTACGGCTTGCCGACCTATCCAGGAACAGTCTATCCAGGCGGTGCAGCGCCGGGAACAGCAGCGCCGGGCGCCGCACCTTACGGCGAGCCTCTAGCGCCTCCAGCAGAAGAGAAGAAGGGCAAGGACAAAGGCACGATGCTCCCGACGAACAAAGCCAAACTCGTTGTGGAGTTGCCGGCCAACGCCAAGTTGTTCATCGACGATAGGCCGATGAAAAACGTTTCGGGCACCCGCTCTTTCAACACGCCGGAGCTGGAACCGGGACAGGCCTACTACTACATGGTGCGCGTCGAGACCGTCCGTGACGGCAAGCCGGTTTCGGAGACCCGCCGCATCATCGTTCGCGCTGGTCAAGTCGCTCGTGCGGATTTCCGAGACATGGAGTCGGATACGGTGCGAACCGTGCAGGCCAAGTAATCGTTTTCGTTTTTCGGTTTTTTCAGTTTTCGGAAGGACAAAGACCCTTTTCTTGCTGAAAACTGAAAAACCGAAAAACGAAACCTGTTAAAAGGTTAACCGGCAAGAGTTGCAGGGCTTGCTGCCCGCTGTCGAAATCTCAGCACGCGGGCAGCAGGCGCCCTACATGACCTTTAGGGTTCGGTGAGGCTCAGCGCGGCGCTGGGACAGACGAGCACACATAGACCGCAGCTGATACAGTCCAGCGGTCTTTCCAGAAAGGGCGTCGCTCCCCACATGGTCAGACAATTCGTGGGACAGACGGCCACGCAATCCGTGCAGCTGCTGCAGCGTGTTTTGTCCAACAAAGGCAATTCGATCATGTTCCACCTCGGCTCATGGACATAGGTTCATATTGCGCCATGAGATGGAGGACAATCTCTTCAAGTTGTTCGCGTGTGTGCGGCGGCAGCAATACCCAGCGGACTCCCAGGTCCCAGGCCAGACCGGCCAGGCCCCGGTGTTCGTTATCGGCGACGAGGATGCTCGCCGTATCAGGATGCAGCCAAGACACCTGTTCCAGAAGGGCCATTTCGCGCTCTACATCTCGACTGAGACGCAAGAGAAACACCCCCGGCCCTCCGCGATCCAGCAAGCGCAACACCGCCGACGGTTGGCGCGGCTCGCGCAGCAGCCAATTATTTTTATCGGCCACGCGCTGCAATAGCATCGCCAGTCGGCGATCCGTTTCGTAGATGAGCAATTGCGGATAATGCATCTCTTATTCCTCGCCGATAATTTCTCCTTCTTCTTGCTCCGTATCGGCGATCCCCAGTTTGCTCATGCGTCGCCACAACCGCGGCCGCGGGATGCCCAGGAGCCGTGCCGCACGGGCCTTGCGTCCGTCCGCGCGCTGCAAAGCCAGTTGAATCAAGCGCCGTTCCGCTTCCTCAAGAAGATGTTCCAAGGGCAGTGATTTATCAGCGGGACGCGGCGGCGTCTGCTCGCGTCCGACAGCACGGCGCAACTCGGCGGGAAAGTCGGAAGTGCGCAACTGCTCACCGCGAGCATGGGCGCAGGCCACCCGGAGGACGTTGTACAATTCGCGGAGATTGCCCGGCCAGGAGTAGCCACGCAGCAGGGCCCAGGCCTCCGCGCTGAGACTGGTAACATGCACGTCGCCGCCGGCGCAAGCCCGCGGCAGCAGACGCTCGACCAACGCAGGCAGGTCAGTCAGCCGCTCGCGCAACGGCGGTACTTCGATCACCAGGGTGCCCAGGCTGCAGGCCAACTCGTCGAGCAGCCGACCGGAACGCACCGCCTGCGCCGGCGGTATCGTGCAGCCGGCAAAGAGACGCGGTCCCATTGTTGCGATCCGTTCGCAGAGGAGCAGCTGCACGTCGCGCGGCAGATAGGCCGGTTCACGCAGATAAACAGCGGCGAGTCCTCGCTGACCAAACAGCACATTGGAAATAGCGGCGGGCGGCAAATATCGGCAATCGAGGACGGCGCACGCCCCTTCGCGCCGGGCGCTCAAAGAGTGGATGGTCCGCGCCAACGTCTGCTTGCCCGTCCCTGCTTCGCCAACGAGCAATACCGGCGTCGTCACCTGACTGGCCAGACGCACCTGTTCGACCAGGCGGCGCAGGGTCGGCAACGAACTGGCCCAGGCATCCAGGCTGAAACGCTCCATATGCTGTTGTCGTAAATTGACCAGCTTCTCGGACAGAGGATTGTCCCGGATACGCTCGACCGCCTGTAGGGGCCGGATGCGTCCAACGATCAGATAGCCGCCTTGTTCGCCTTCCTGCAACAGCGGCAAAAACTCGACTTCCCACCAACTCTCCGAGTACGCGCCGGAAGCGTAAGCGACGGATAACTTGCCATCGCTTACGCTTCCGGCGCGTACTCCCGGAATGCCGGGTATCAAACGGCGAACACGGCCGCTGGCGCCGCGCCGCACTTCCGGCGGCGGCGTCAGAGCATGAGCCAGGATTTCCTCAACACGATCGCCTGCTGAGACCGGCCGCGACCGACGGCAAGTGAGGACATGCGCTTGTTCCTTTGCCATGCCCGTCAGCGTTTCCCAGGCGCGATTGACGAACAGCAAATGCCCGCGGCGATCGAGCACGAATAGAGGCTCGGCGCAATGCTGGAAAAAGGCTTGCCAGCGAAACTCCTTGGCCAGGCGCCGCGGCGAGCGGGGAGCGTCCACCTCCTGTTGTACCGGCGCACTGCTCGGAACTTGCTCACTCATGGCTGGCGGCCGTTCGCTCAGGTTCCAGTCGATTGCTGCCACATGTTCAGGGCGATAAAGAAGACGGCGAGAACAAGGGCGGCAAGGGTGGTCAGAAAAATAGAGTTGAAATGGTGTAAAATATACAGAACGATGCCGATGGCGATAAGGAAAAGAGCCAGCCGCAAACCCCAGCGGACCGCTTCGTACAGGATCGCTCCCCACTCCTCGAAGCGCGTGGCGCTGTAGACCAAGCTGATAAGGATGATCAGCAAAGGCAGTTCCACGAAATAGATATTGTGTCCGGGTAACAGCGTGTGCATTTCCGATTTACCTTGTCGTTTTATCCTCTTCCGCCTCTACGGGCAGAAACGCCGGCCCGGCCAAGGCGTCGTAAATAACCATGACGTTGAGCACGCCAGCGATGACCGTGAATACCCAGGCCAATTCCAGAAGTTTATTGCCGCTGGTGTGCACGGCGTTGAGGGCAGCCTCGCTGGGGGTGCGTTCAAAGTTGCCCAAGAGCGGATCGCCACTCTCTTGCCGCCGATCGTAGTTGAGGTATTGCCAGATGGCCGGCCAGGCGGCGATGCCGACCCAGAACTGACCGGCGAACTGCGGCCGATTGTACAGGTTGGCGGCCAGCCGCGGCAGATTGAATGGATTGTTTTGATCGGCGGTGTCCGGCAAATAGACGTTGCTGCTGACGCTGTAGGTCTCCACCTCATCGCCATGCTGGAGCTGAACGGTGCCGCTGCCGAGATAGACGCCGATGAAAAAGAGCGTGTAAATGCAGACGAAAAACAAAATGCCCTTGCCGATGCGTCCTTGATAGATCTGCCCCAGTCCGGGGATGAGATAACTGAGCACGGCAGCAGTCGGATCGCCCGATCGATCCGGCAGCAATGCAGAATTCGTGGACGAAGCGGCGCTGGACATGAGTTCCTCGTAGTTTCAAACCCGGCAAACAGGGCATGTTAACGCCCCGGTGCAAACCCGGTGAGCGGAGCATGTTAATGCTGTGCAAACCACCAAGGCATTAACATGCTCCGCTCGCCCTCATTCAATTCTACCAGCGAGGCTCACCAACTCCAACCCATCCCACTATTGACCGCGAGGGCGACAGCAGCGGCCAGGCAAGCCAGACCGATGAATCCGAACAGCCATCGTCCGCGTCCGCACAACCAGTGTCCCGGAGCACCCAAGGGAGCAAGGCAAGCATCGAAACCCTGATTGAACCATAGCAGTGGCAGCAGGGGCCATGGCACGGCTGGAGTTCCGAGTTCTGAGTCCTCGGCTCGGAGAGAGGTTTCGTCGCGTGGTAAGGGGGCCGGTATTTCGACGGTCGATACCGGCTCCGGAGGCGGCGGCGGTTCGGGTTGCGGATCGCTAACTGGACCGGGCACAGGGAGAGAAGACTTTCGGTTGTTGGCCTGATGCCAGCTCTCGGCCAACGGCGGCCAGGTCGAGGCTGACGGCTGCCAGGTTGAGCGTAACGGTATCCACGTCTCAGCCTCGCTGGCTTCGGGAACCGGTGGTGCGGGCGGTGGTTCGGGCGGCGGCTCGGGCGGCGCTGTCGGCATCAGGCGCGACGCCGGCATCGGCGGCCGCGGTTCAAATCCGGACGCTGGCGGCAACGGGCGCGGAAAGGCTGTCTCGACGACCGTATACGAAACCGTCGAGTACGAAATCGGCGGCGTAGCCGGCTGGAGTGGAGGCGGCGTTTGCTCCTCCCTCTGCCGCATCGGCACAGGACGCGGCAGAGGGGGCGGTTCCTCGGCCGGTTCTTCGCCTTTGGCTTGTTCGGGCTTATCAAGCGGTTGGACCGGCAGCTCCAACATGCGTTGGAGCAGTGCATCGAGTTCCTCGAGCTGCTGCCGCGTCGGGTTCAACGTCCCCGCCCGGCGCGGCGACACGGAAATTGTCATGGCGCGTCCCTTTCCCCCTCGAGACGAAAATCCCAAACTCGCAATCCGCAATCCGCAATCCGAAATACAATCACCTGATCGGGCGCACCATTCCGTCCATCCGCGGCAAGGGTGTTGCTCTTCGGACTTCAGATTTCGGATTTCGGATCTCTCGCGAAGCGGACGGGACATTAACAAGGATGGCCGAGCGATTCTACGTCAATTGTGAGCTGAGGCCGGGGCCAGTGCTTGTTCAGGGCGCCGAGGCGCATCATCTTGCCGTTGTTTGCCGACTTCGCCCCGGCGACGCCGTCTGCCTGTTCAACGGCGACGGCCATGAATATCCCGCGCGCATCGAGAAAATCAGCCGCCGCGAGGTGACGCTGGAAGTGTTCGCCGTCGAAAGTCCGGCCCGCGAACTGCCTTTTCGTCTGGATGTGGCTGCCCCTTTGCCGCGTGGCGACCGGGCGCAATTTCTCGTGGAAAAATTGACCGAATTGGGTGTCACATCGTTCACGCCGTTGCGGACAACGCGCAGCGTGGTCCATCCGCGCGAGACCCGGCGGGACAAACTGCAACGCTACGTCATCGAGGCAAGCAAGCAGTGCGGCCGCAATGTCCTTATGGAAGTGCGGCCTCTGAGCGACTGGCCGGCTTTCTGCGTTGCGGCGGGGTTGCCACAGCGCCGCCTTCTTGCCCATCCCGGCGGCGAAAAAAGAGCGGGAGACTCGTTTGCACAAAGGAGCCTTGCCCCCTTTTTACCTACAGTTGCAGCAGTCGGGCCGGAAGGCGGATTCACAGACGAGGAAATCGCTCTGGCGAAAGCGGCGGGCTGGCGTCTGCTGGATCTGGGACCGCGCATTCTCCGCGTGGAGACGGCGGCCATCGCCCTGGCAGTGCTCTGCGGATAAGACGCTTCCGATTCATTGGTTGGCTTACTTAACGTTGGCGATGTCACGGCGATAGAGCGGTAAGTGGCGATAGTACACTTCCAAGCATAACAAGGACAACGACGTGGCCATAATGCGGCCGCCTTGCGAGCCGGGCCAGCTGCCGGCCTGGTGGGGATGCTGCGGCGTCGTGCCTTTGTCCTGCTGGAGGATCAAGAAGTCGCGGATGCCGCCTTTGCCGTCGCTATTCGGACCAAGGTTCCAAAAGCGCCAACTCTCGCCCTGCATGTGATGCATGACCTGTGTGGCATAATAGAGGTAGTAAATATTTTTTCCCTCCGCCCCCTTGCCAGGCGGATGCTCGCGCAGCATCTTGACGCCATTTTGCAAAGCCGGGTTTTTCGGACCGATGCCGCTGTACTGGCGACACAAAAGCCCAACCGAAGTCATGGTGAGCGTGGGTGGCTGACCTGGCCTGTAAGCAAAATGACCGCCTTTATCCGTCGATCCTTTGGGAGAGGATTCTACCGAATCGAGAAAACGTTCAGCCAATTTGAGAGTGTTCTTGGGCACACTCAGGCCGGCCATCTGTCCGCTTTTCAGGGCCATCAATTGCCAGCCCGTCACCGAGGTATCACCGCCGTCGGACGGCTTGGGACCGTAGCGCCAGCCACCGCCGGCACTGTCCTGAGCGTAGACGATGAAGTTGATGGCTCGCTGGGCCGACAGCTTAAGGCGTGGATCGGAAGTCAAGCCGTAAGCCTCACACATGGCGATGGTGGCAATGCCGTGCGCGTACATGTCGCCGCTGTATGAACCGTCTTGGCTCTGCTTGCCGATGAGCCAGTTGATGGCGCCTTCGACGGTCTTGCTGTAGTCTTTTTGGGTAGCTTTGCCCGGTTTGTGGGTGATGCCAGCGCCCAGGAACGGCAGCAGGCCGAAGGCAGTGGCTGCGATATCATTGCGGTTGGCGGTGCCGGCCTCGCAGTTGCAGCGAAAGACCTTGCCAGCCGGCCGCGGTTTCTCACGGGCGTGATGATTGAACTGATGGAGCGACCACCGGCCGTCCTGCGACTGGTGTAGTGCCAGCCATTCCAGTCCCTTGGCTACCGCAGATTCCGAGAGCGAATTGCCGCCCTGATCGCTGAGCATCCGCTCTTTAGTACCGGCGCTGCGGCCGGCGAACTGGTTGCCCAGATAGCTGCCGCCCATGCCGCCCAGGGAACTGCTCAGGCCGCCGATGGCTGCGGCGTTATCCAGGTTCGCCAGAGCGCCGCCCAGGCCGCCGCCGCTGCCCGGCGGCAGCGGCACATTGCTCCGCGCCGCATCGGCTGGAGCATCAGGAACCCCCACCGACTGTGTCGGATCGACCACCCCCGGCACCACCACGTCTTCACTGGTGCGCTCCACATCGAGGTTGTACGGTGTCTGGCTGTCCATGCCCAGATCGGTCTGCGTCAGATCAAAGTCCTCTTTAGGCGGCTCTTCCACTTGCGTGGTCTGGACCTGCTGATCGAGGTCTTCCGGCGTCTCGGCCTGGACCCGGCCCAACACGGAAAACAGCCCGGCAGCCAGGCCGACAATAGCAAGATTGACGACGGCGCTGGCGATCCAAATAGGGATAATCTTGGTCCACGAAACGCCGCGATTCTCCAGAAGCACCGGCGCCACGACGACCACACGGCGCCGGCCATTGTCTGCGGGAGTGGTTGACATCAGCAAAGTCCTCTTCAAAACAAACGAGCGCGTGAGGGCGTGGGAACCTCCCGATTGCATCTACCGGGGCATTCTTGCGCCCTGCTCACCAGGTAACGTTTCCTCCGACGGCGGCACAAATTCCGTATGGCGGCTGGCATAGATGCGGCGGCGGATGCGTCGATCATGGTAGCGGAACCAGACCGTCAACAAGATTAGCCCCAACGTTGCGCCGCCGACCACCTCCAAGAACAACCAGATCAAGTCGTGTTCCCAACTTTCGTCCCCTTGCGGGTGCTGCGGGCTGGTGCGGAATTGGCCCGTCAGCGTGTGGCCGATCAAGAGCGGAGCATCACGATACTCGTTGGCTTTTTTGCTGTCGCCGGCCTTATAGCGATAGCGCTTGTAGAAATAACCTTCGAAGCTTACGGGATCATTGTATTTCCGCTGGTTGTCCAAGGTCAGACCGGGCGGCAGGTCGGTGAAGGCGATGCATACCGGGTTTTCGCCGAAGGCATCGGTCATGATCCAACCTTCGTAAAAATCGCTGAGTCCAGCGGCGCGGGCTTCCATCGGCGGTTCCCAGCGCAGCAGCCGGATCAGGCGCCCGGAAACGTGAACGACTTGGCCGCGATAGCGCTCCGGCTCATTGAACAGGTGAAAGTAGGTCACGTCTCGGCGCGCTGCCTTGGCGAATGCCTGCGCCGAGGTGTAATGAGCCTGGACGAGGAAATTCCAGTACGCTTCATACTCCGGGGTACCGATGTAGATGCCGGTGCGGTCACGGATGAAGCCGGGCATGAGAAAATAGTTCGGGATGGGCCGGACCTCATCGGTGTTGATTAGCTCCCAACACTCGCGCTGCTCGCAAGCTTGGAGCATGACCAATTCCACAAGCGGCGTTGTGGCTGGTGGCCCGAATCCCGAAAGAAACAACATACCGGCGCCAGCGTTGGTTCGTCCCATCTTGGTGGAAAAGATACCGCGCAGATCCCAAATCGGAGCATCGAGACTGGCGCCGGCATACACGGCCGCCAGGGCCGACCAGGGACCGATGCGCGGCGTGCAGGGGGCAACAATCGTCAGCGCGGCCAGATGCTCCGCTTGGAACTCGGCCGGAGCCGAGAATAGGCCCATCAGCAGCGCAACGAGGAACATACGAATCACCGTTATGGGCGAGTGGGGCATGTCAACGCCCTACCCAAAGCAACCAGAGCGTTGACACGCCTCGCTCGTCGACTTGCTCTAACTCCCCGAAGGCGGCGGCACGAAGCTGATATTTTTGAAGCCCGCTTGCTGGCACACATCCATCACGCTGATGACTTCTTCCCATTTCAGCTTGTTGTCGGCCTGGATCTTGATGTTTTCTTTGTTCTCCACGAGGCCACGCCGTGCCTTTAGTTCTGCGAGGAGCTTATCAAGCGTATCCACCGCGCTGGTGCCAGCGTCGTCCTGCAAGGAGATGCCGCTGATAAGCCCCGCGTTGACATTGTCGCGCTGGGTGCGAATGATTACTGTGACATTTGCTGCCAATTTCAGATCTTGGTCTTTATCCACCGGAGCATCCGGTTTGATGTCTTCCTTGTCCTGGGCCTGCGCGATGGCTTCTGAGGGCAAGCTCAATTCCATCTGCCCTTCCAGGTCGGATGGGTGATAAGTCATAACGAAGAAGGCAAGCAGTTGGAAAGCCATGTCGAGCATAGGGGTGATCGGCAGAGTGGGTTCCGGCCCAGCTTCGGTTTTGCGGCGAATGCTCATACCGCACCTCCGGGGCTGTTCTTGGTCAAGGCCCGCAACATGAGCCGGCGATAGCCAATGTTTTTGCACAGTTGCAGGATCTCGAAAACTTGGCCGTAATCGGCGTCTTTATGGGCGCGGATGACCACAGCGGTGTTGACGTTCTTCTCGCCACGCTGTTCGGCGAGTTGCTTGGCGTCTTCAAATTGTTGCTTGAGCCAGACGCGTAAATCGTTGCGTTTCATTGGCTCCTTGCCGGGAACGAGGATGCATTCGTCGCCATCGCGGAACTTCTCCTGCACCCGCGCCAGCACATCGGAGGGCAGACGATCTTGGAAATCCGCCAGAGCAAACGGCTTGAGGTTGATGAACAGATAATCGGCCTCGCCCTTGTCCATCGGCTTGACGGCCTGCGATTTGGGCAGCTTAATGTCCTCGTTGACCTGTTCGTTGACGAAGTTGACGCACATCATGAAGAACATGAGCAGCTGCAAGACGACATCGAGCAACGGCGTCAAGTTTGGTTCCGCATGAGCGCCTTCGCCGGGTGGTCCGTGACTCATGGCAATCCTCCGGTTTTCGGTTTTCGGTTTTCCAAGGAACATTAAGAAACGGAAAACCGAAAACTATTTTTTGATGGCCGCCGTGGCAGCGGCGCGGGGATCGGCAGCCGGTGCGGCGGGTTCCGGCGCTGCCGCTGGCTTCCGCGAGTTGTGATACATCTGCGTCAACAGATCATCGGCAATGTTGCCGACATCCATCGAGACGCGGATGAGACGGTTGCGGAAGAAGGCGTGGCAGAAAATAGCCGGCACGGACAGGGCGATGCCGACCAACGTCACCACCAGAGCGTGGGAGATGCCATCGGCCAACTTGGCCGGGTTTGGCGAGCCGCCCCGGCCCAGCTCCATGAAGCTGAGGATCATGCCCCAGACCGTACCGACCAGGCCAAGCATTGGTCCCAAGGTGCCGATGGTCGCCAGGTAGGTAATGAGTTGGTCCTTGCCGGCCTTGACACTTTCGACCATGTTGAAAGCTGCCTCGCGAGCGTCATCGATGCCGTATTGCAGTCGGCTCATACCTGTTGTCAAGACGCGACCCAGGAACGAACCATCTTCCTTGGCCATCTCAAAGGCTTCTTTGAATCGGCGTTTGTTGACGGTCTCGGTGAAGTCCTCGACGAAGCCGGGCGGGATGGCCGCCCCCATGCGCAGCTCCATGATGAGCAGCATGATGAGGGCAATCAAGGCGATAGATACTACTAGCATGATGGGCGCGAACCAGCTGAGCGACTTGATGATATGCATGAAGATGCTGGGGGACTGCCGGGACAGCTCGGCCGGCTTGTTCGGCTCGGCGGCCTTGTTCTCGGTGGCCGCGTTCTCCTCCTGAGCACGGGCCGTCGGCACCGTCAGCGAAACCAGAGCGAACAGGAAAGCGGCCAGCAGACTGCCTATGACGAGGGCGGCGAGGCGAGGATGCGTTTGCGTTGCCAAACGGATCATGATTGTGAGTTCCTGCAAGAGAAATGGGCGCGAGCGAGCGATCTCCAAGATTGGGACGCAACCAAATGCTGTTCGGTTCCCCATTCTCGGTTTTTCCACAATAATACTATTAAGTGTGACGCCTGAAGATGGCGGCTGTCAAGTTCTTTCTCACTCCATTTACCAAGCCGCAGCACCCGCAAAGGATATCCTTGCGGGCGCTGCGGGCTAGTAAGAGAGTTATCCACGCGGCCCTTGCCCAATTCGCTCCTGGAAATACGCCAAAGTGCGTTTCAACCCTTCATGCCGATCGATCTGCGGCTGCCAGCCGAGCAGACTGTGTGCCCGGCTGATGTCCGGCTGCCGCACCTTCGGATCGTCCTGCGGTAAAGGCCGATACTCGATAACACTTTGGCTGCCCGATAAGGCGAGAATCTCCTTGGCAAACTCCAGAATAGTCACTTCGCTGGGATTGCCGAGGTTGACCGGCTCGTGGAAATCCGTGTCCAGCAAGCGGACGATGCCTTCGACGAGATCATCGATGTAACAGAAAGAACGTGTCTGCGAGCCGTCGCCGTAGACGGTCAGCGGCTCGCCGCGCAACGCTTGGCCCATGAAATTGGGCAGGACGCGGCCGTCGTCGAGCCGCATGCGGCTGCCATAACAGTTGAAGATGCGCACTATACCTGTATTCACCCCGTGGGTCCGCAGGTACGCCATCGTGATGGCCTCGGCGAACCGTTTGCTCTCGTCGTAACAGCCACGTACCCCGACGCAATTCACATTCCCCCAATAGTCTTCGCGCTGCGGATGCACCTGCGGATCGCCGTAGACTTCGCTGGTGCTGGCCAGCAGGAACCGCGCATTCTTGAGCTTGGCCAGACCAAGCGTGTTGTGCGTACCCAAGGCGCCAACTTTGAGCGTCTGAATAGGATAGCGCAGATAATCAGCCGGGCTGGCCAGCGAGGCGAAGTGCAGCACATTGTCTACCGGCCCCTCGATCTCCAGCGGATGCGAGATGTCGTGGCGGATGAACTGGAAACGGTCATTTTTCCGCAGATGTTCGATATTTTCCAGAGCGCCGGTGATGAGATTATCCACACAGATAACTTCATCGCCGCGCCCGAGAAAGCGTTCACACAGATGCGAGCCGATGAAACCGGCGCCGCCGGTGATAACTGTCCGCACGTCGAGGTCCCTCCTGGTTTATCCACCCTTGCTTGTGTTGCGGCTGGTTGGCAAACTGCTTGTGGGCATCCCTCTTGATTGGGGCGTGTAGGAGGGCTTACGTGCCAGGGGACTTTTCCCTCCCTGGTGGGGGGAGCGGAAAAAACTTACTCGGCGACTGACACAACCCTGCTCGCCAAAAATCGAGAGGGACACCCACTGCTTGTGGCAAGTTAGCGAATCCACATTGAAATTCCAGGTGCCTTCACGGTATGCTGAGGAAGTGTTGGCCTTTTTCTCCTAAGGAAGGGCATGAGAATTGCACGTAGGGCGGCTCGTTTGAGATGTACCGCCGCTAAATTGGTTAAGTCGCGCCTTCAGTGAATGAAGATAACGAGGTAGGAAGCATGCCGTCTCGACCGATTCGTACGTTTACCGTTTTACCCCATCTGCCGCCGCGGCTCCAGGCTTTGCACAAGCTGGCTTATAACATGTGGTGGACCTGGAACCCCGAAGCGGTGGCCCTGTTTCGACGCATCGACGTGGAAGCCTGGGAAGCGCTCGATCACAGTCCTGTCAAGCTGCTCGGCGCTCTCGATCCCACTCGCGTCGAGCAATTGCTGCACGATGATGGCTTTTTGGCCCATATGGACCGCGTGGAGAAAGCCTTCGATAACTACATGAGTGCCGACACCTGGTTTCAGGAGACTTACGCCGCCCCTGACCGCAATGGCAGCAGCGATCTGACCCGCGATCTCCGCATCGCCTATTTCTCCGCCGAGTTCGGCATTCACCAGAGTATCCCTGTCTATTCCGGCGGTCTTGGTGTACTGTCTGGCGATCATCTCAAAAGCGCTAGCGACCTCGGTTTGCCATTGATGGGCGTTGGCCTGATGTACCGCGAGGGTTATTTCCGCCAATACCTCACCGTCGATGGTTGGCAGCAGGAACGCTATCCGGAAAATGATTTCTTCAATTTGCCGCTCATCCCCGAGCTGAATCGTGACGGGGGACCTTTGACCATCCGCATCCCCTTCCCGGGCCGCGAGGTCCACGTCCGCATCTGGCGCATCCAGGTCGGGCGGGTACCGTTGTATCTGCTGGACACCAACATCCCGCAGAACACACCGGAAGACCGCACCATCACGGCCCGGCTCTACGGCGGCGACAATGACATGCGCATCCGCCAAGAGATGGTGCTGGGCATCGGCGGAGTCATGGCCTTGCGCGCTCTGGGTAAGCCACCGACTGTCTGCCACATGAACGAGGGCCATAGCGCCTTTTGTGGTCTGGAGCGCATTCGTGCCTTGATGCAGGAACATGGGCTATCATTCCACGCCGCCCGCGAGGCCGTCGCCGCTGGCACCGTCTTTACCACGCACACGCCTGTTCCTGCCGGCAACGACGTATTCGCTCCGCAGCTCATCGAGCACTATCTCGGCAGCTACATCGCTCAATTCAAAATCAGTCGCGAGGAGTTCCTCGGCCTGGGCCGGCAAAACCCTTTCGATCAAAACGAACCGTTCGGTATGACCGTGCTGGCCATCCGTTTGGCCAACGTCTCCAACGGCGTCAGCAAGCTGCATGGCATCGTCTCCCGCAAAATGTGGAAGAACATTTGGCCAGGCTTGCCCGTCAGTGAGGCGCCGATCATCGCCATTACCAACGGCATCCACACACCCAGTTGGGTGTCGCCGGACATGGCTCAGTTGTTCGATCGCTACATGGGCACCTCCTACGACGGCCGGCCCAGCGAGGCGGCCATGTGGAAGCGCGTCGAGAACATTCCCGACGCGGAGCTATGGCGGACACACGAACGCCGCCGCGAACGGCTGGTGGCCTTCGCACGCATGCGCCTTAAGCAGCAGCTCAAGAATCGCAACGCCCTGCCTGCGGAAATTGCCCGCGCCGACGAAGTGCTCGATCCCGACGCTCTGACCATCGGCTTCGCCCGCCGCTTCGCCACCTACAAGCGCGGCACACTCATTTTCCGCAACCCGGAGCGCCTGGCCGCCCTCGTCAATAACAAAGATCGGCCGGTACAGTTTATCTTTTCCGGCAAAGCCCACCCCAAGGACAACGGCGGCAAGGAACTGATTGCTGAGATCTTGCAATTTGCCCGCCGTCCGGAGTTTCGCCGCCGCATCGTCTTCCTCGAAGACTACGACATGAACGTGGCCCGCTATCTGGTGCAGGGTGTGGACGTGTGGCTGAACAATCCGCGTCGTCCGCTGGAAGCGTCCGGCACCAGCGGCATGAAAGTGGCCTGTAACGGCGGACTGAATCTTAGCGTGCTGGACGGCTGGTGGGACGAGGGCTACGACGGTGAGAACGGCTGGGCCATCGGCGCTGGCGAGGAATACACCGACCTGAACTATCAGGACGATGTAGAATCGCGAGCTATCTACGATCTGTTGGAGCAAGAGATTGTGCCATTGTTCTACAGCCGTTCGTCGGATGGCCTGCCGCGCGGCTGGCTCAAACGCATGAAGCGCTCGATGATGACGCTCTGTCCGGTCTTCAACACCGGCCGCATGGTCGCTGAGTATTTGACGACCTGCTATCTACCGTCGGCCCAGCGCTTCTTGCGTTTGACCGGCGACAATCTTCAGAAGGCCAAAGAGCTAGCGCAATGGCGTCAGGGATTGCAGCGCGGCTGGGGACAGGTGAAAGTGGAAGGCGTCGAAGTCCAGGGATCCGACCCGATGCACGTCGGTAGCGAACTGCCGGTGACAGTGCGTGTCAACCTGGGACGCTTCTCGCCGGACGATGTGGAAGTGCAGATATTCCACGGCCTGGTCGATTCGATGGGGGAGATCCCGCGGCCGCAGATTGTGTCCATGAGCCATAACGGCAAGCCCAAGCACGACAACGTCTGGGAATTCCACGGCGCCATTCCCTGCCGTTCGAGCGGCCAGCACGGTTTCGCCGTGCGCGTGCTGCCGCATCACGGCGACCTGGCCAACTCCTATGAGCCGGGCCTGGTGTGCTGGGGATAAAAAGAGTTGGTTTGTCGTTTGGCACACGGTTCGCGCCAAGCGATAACTCAACCCATCGGAGGAGCCACAAGTGAAGATGTTCCTGCTCTTCATGGGCGGCGGATTGGGAACGTGCGTCCGCTGGTGGCTCAGCAGCTGGTTCAACGCTCGGCCGTGGGTACATGGTTTGCCTTGGGGCACCTTCGCCATCAATGTCAGCGGCTCGTTTATTCTCGGCATGGCGGCGGTCCTTATCCTCGAACGTTTGCCGCCGCAGCATCAAAACTGGTATCTGTTGGTCGGCACCGGCTTCTGCGGCGGTTACACGACCTTCTCGACGTTCGAATGGGAGACGTTTAAGCTTGTCCGCGACGGCAGCTGGCTGTTTGCTTTGGCCAACGTCGTGGGCAGCGTTGTGGCTGGTTTCGCGGCAGTGCTGCTGGCTGTGACGCTCATACATGCTATCGGGCCGCCGCGCTAGGTGAGCGGAGTTGCGTAAGTGCTACCCGGTCCCAACTTCCTCCCCCTATGTGGGAGAGAACGGAGAGTAGAAGGGCAAGTGTACCAAGCGGTTCCCCCTTGAACCCTTCCTCACCAAGGGGGAGGGAGATGTCCGCTAGCCCTAAGCGTCCCGAGGAGAGCAGCGGCGATGAAAATCGAATGCGACGCCCGGTTGGTGACGATCTATGTCAACAGTACCGATCAGTGGCATGGCCGGCCTCTGTACTCGGCTATCGTTGAATTATGCCGGGAGCGCGGCATCGCCGGTGCTACCGTCATTCGCTGCACCGAGGGTTACGGCGCCGGCGGTCAACTGCACTCCACGCGCTTGCTGGAATTGAGCGAAAACTTGCCGATCCGTATCGAAATTGTCGATATTGCCGAGCGTATTGATCCCTTATTGGCCTCGCTGGGAGAGATGATCGGTGAGGGGCTGGTGACAGTTAGCCACATTCACATTATGAAATACCTGCACGATCCGAAGTAATTTTCACACATCGCGACGCGAAAAATAGGTCAAGCCAATCAGGGCGGTGATACAGGAAACGAGAACGGACCAGCCGGCAAACTCGGCGAGGCTGTTGAGATCGTAATGACCTTGCAGAATGAACGGCAGCCGTTGGAGGACACGATCCGGCGACAGGTAGCGCGACGGCAAAAATTGCAACAAGAAGCCGGCAGCGCAAAGAATGGTCCAGAGAATAGCGATGCCCAGGACAGTGCTATTGGCAATGGCGCTAACGGTAACACCGCAAGTGATGACAGCACCGAGCAAGACAGCCGCCAACGCCAGCGCCACCAGACTGCCGTGCCACGACAGATCTTCGTGCAGCAAAAACCACGCGCTAATCAGGATTAGCGCTCCGAGCAGAACAAAGGTGCCTAGCACGGTGGCCAGGCGTGCGTGCCATTTACCCAGGAAATATTGATGGCGGCTGATGCCGCGGCTGAGTACAGAGTCGGCCATGGTGCCGCGCTCTGCAGTGATACTGCCGGCCGTCAACACGCAGAGGATGGCAGCACTGGCCACCACAATCCAGTACAACAGCTTACTGATGTGCAACGACGCCGGCTGTACAAGGCCAACTTCGTGATAAATACCGAAGTTATAAAGCAGATAACCGACTGTAGCCAACACCGTCAGCAACACCCAAAAACGATAGACCCAGCTGCGCAACGTCTGCCGTACATCCGACTGAAAGACGGCCCAATATGGCAGCCAACGGTTGAAGGCGACCGGCTTTTTCTCGACGACAACATCCATGACCTTGCCTCACAAGGACGGATCACAGAATCACAGAGAACACAGAGAAAAAACACAGAAAAGAAAAAAGAAAAGAATGAGATAGAACCATTAAAATATCGCCCTAATTCTGCCCTGTTTGTGTTTCTGTTTTCTATTATTTCTCCTCTGTGTTTTTCTTCTCTGTGTTCTCTATGACTTGGTGGTTCGTTTTTCCTTATCTATGCGGCTTCGGGTTGATAGATGCGTGCGAAGCCGCGGGATTCTTCCTTCTCGACCAGATCGAGAAACGCTTGCTCCGTTTGCTGACCGACGCTGCGGATCGAGATCAGCGTCACTTTGTTGTCATTAAGGGTCATGAACACATTGGCCAACGCTGCGGTATTAACGGCATCGTCCTGCAAGTACAATTCCAGGCGACGCTGCTTTAGGTTGACCATACGGAACTCTGGCAGAGCGCGGATGACCTGCGCTGCCTTGGCGATGGCTTTTTGATCGCCTTCAAGATCCAGTTCATAATGATTGCGGCGCATGCGGCCCTTGAGATCTTGCAACGAGCCACAGTAGATCATCTGTCCGTGGCTAAGGACGGCGGCGTGATTGCATACTTCGTCGATATCGCTGAGATTGTGGCTGGAGACGATCAGCGTTTTTTCACTGGCTAAGGTCTTGATTAGCTCCAACATGCTACGCCGCGCTTCTGGATCGAGTCCGTGTGTCGGTTCGTCCCAGACGAGCAAGTCCGGCTCATTGATGAGGCTGGCGGCGACGGCCAGCCGCGCTGTCATACCGTTGGAGAAGCCGGCGATGGGATCGCCGGAGGCGCGGAGCAGATCGACAGCGCGGATCAGGGAAGCGAGGCGCGGCTTACGTACTTCGCGGGGCAGACCGAACAGCCGGGCCATGTAGTCGAGATAGGTGATCGGCGTCATGCCGCGGGGAAACTGCGGATTGGTGGGGATGTAGCCGATGCGGCGGCGCAGGTCGGCGGCGTTGGGCGTCATGAATTTGCCGAACACCTTGGCCCAGCCGGCGGTCGGCCGATGCAGGCCAATAAGCAGGCGCAGAAAAGTGGTCTTGCCGGCACCGTTGGAGCCGAGTAGCCCCATCACGCAGCCGCGTTCCAGCCGCAGCGTCACATCATTGAGGGCAATCTGGCGGTTCTGGTAAATCTTAGTGAGCTTGAAGGTTTCCACCACCAGATCGCTGGAGTTATTGGCCACGCTGTTCCCTCCTCGATCCGCACGACACGCACGACAGAGTATACGCCGGAAGGCCCATGCCTGCATAGGCCAACTGCAAACCGAAATCGGTGCCGTGTTGAATTTCTCACTCCATTCGGCGATAATTGTCCGTATGCTAAGTTACACCATTACGGACGCCCGCGCCTGGCGTGCCAGCACCATTGACGATCGCCAGTCGTGGTATTACCCCCTGTCGCCACGCTGCCTGGATGCGCTCGATGAGACCATCCACCGGCTGCGTCGCCAACCTCAACCGACAACCGCTCTTTGTGCGGCTCAGGAGCCGTGTGCTGTCTGTGCCGAGGAGCTACAGCCAGTGCGGACCGCTCTGGAAAACGGCCGCGGGTTCGCCATTGTTCAGGGACCGGCGCGTGAGCGCTATTCTCCACAAGAAATGCAGGTCTGTTACTGGCTCCTCGGCCAACTGATTGGTCGGCCTATTGAACAGAATGTGCAAGGCACGTTGCTCTATGATGTGCGCGATACCGGACAGGATGTTCGCTATGGCGTCCGCTTCTCCGTCACCAACGCCGAGACTGGCTTTCATACGGATAATTCGTTTGGCGATGGCATAGCGGATTACGTAGGTCTGCTATGTATTCAGCCAGCCAAAAGCGGTGGATTGAGTCGGATTGTCAGTGGCTACAGCGTCCACAACGAATTGCTGACCCGGCAACGTGATTTGCTAGAAATCCTCTATCAGCCATGGCACATCGATCGCCGCGGCGGCGTGCGGCCCGGCGAAGGACCAACTGTACAGCACCCGGTGCTGTCCTGGGACGGACACGGTTTGCAGTACCGTTATCTGCGTTACTGGATTGAGTCCGGCCACGACAAGGCCGGCCAGCCGTTGAGCACTGTCCAACGGCAAGCGCTCGATGCGCTCGACGAAGTGGCAAATGATCCGTCCCTGCGTGTCGAGTTCGCGCTGAAGTCCGGTGATTTGTTTTTCATCAACAACCGGTGGATTCTACACAACCGCACGGCCTTCGAGGACCATGCGGAACCGCAGCAGCGCCGCCATCTTGTCCGCCTCTGGCTGCGCGTGGACTCGGCCCTTTCTTTGGGTGAAGGCCCCTGATGCGGCCACAACTGGGCCAAACGAGCCGGAAACGTAAGCAATGGTTGTGCTTCCGTTGCTTACACTTCTGGCTTTTGTACAGGACATGCAGCACGTTCCCGAGCGACAGCAGGGTTCAGGATGTTGCGGCGTTCCTCCTTGTGTCGGCGAAACCATGCTGTCACCAGCAGGACGCTGTCGATCTCACGAGGAGACGGCGGTCCGGCTGCTGATGAGGGGCGCCCATACACCTCCCGTAAGCGCTTCGATGCTTCGCGCCGGCTTGGCTCATCCTTGGGCGCCGGTACGACGGCGCAGACGCGCCCGCCGTGAATGAGGTACCACATCTCCACATCATCGTGGCCTCGCACCCGGTAAACGAAGGAGTGTTGCGAAGCCTCGCGCACCCGACGCAGACGTTCGCTCAGCCAGGTCAAGGAATCGAGCTTGTCGCGGAGGGCGGCGGCGCGCTCGAAGGCCAAAGCCGCAGAGGCTGCGGTCATTTCGCGTTCCAACATTCGCAGCGGTGAATTGTCATCGCCGCGGAGAAAAGCGAGAACGGCCTGGACGCTGGCGGCATAATCAGCGCGCGTGCAGGCAGCGGCGCAAGGCCCCAGACAGTTGCCAATCTCGTGACGGATGCAGCCCGGCGTCAATGGCAAGTGGAACAGCTCCGGCTGATCGGCAAAGGTCATCTCCTGCGATTGCGGGCAGTCGCGCAGGCGAAACCAATCATTGAGTCGTCGCACAGCCTCGCGGGCCTTGACGCCGGCCGGCACCGGGCCGAAACCATCCGAGGCGGTTCGCGGCGGCAGGGGGGCCAAAAAAACCGTTGCCGCTGGACGCCGACCTACGCACACATAAACACGCCGCCGCAGCCACGGCTGTCCCTGCACATTGAAACGTGGCTGCCAGTCCTGAATCAGTTCCAGCTCGCGCAGCAGGGCAGCAAACTCGTTCGCCGCGATCTCCCAGACCAACATACGGGTACGTTTGAGGATGCGCCCCGCCTTGGGATCGCGACTCCGCGGACGGAAATAACTCAGGAGTCGGACGCGAAGGTTCTTCGCTTTGCCAACGTAAATCAGCTCGCCTTTGGCATCGATCATGCCATAGACGCCCGGCAAGCGCGGACAAGCGCGCCGCACCAGGACACGCAGGTGGCCTGGACGGCGGGCTTTGACCCTGTGCAATTGAGGCGCTCCTGCATCGGGCCAAAGGGCGATCGGGCCGAATCCTGTGAACGGCCGGCGGGCAAAGAGTCCTTCCACCGTCCCCCCTCCCTGTGTTGTTCTTTTCCGAGCCAGAAGCATAAGCAACGGCCCCTATACGGTCGCTTATGCTTCTGACTGGTTTCGGGAAGTCGATTTTTGTACATGTGAACTCTTGACTACTGCCGAGGCAGGGATTATCCTTGAAGCCGGCGTCTTGGGGACGCCGGCGCCGCAGCCGCCCGGCTGGGACCATTTGGGGGCGGCTGCGGTTTGCTTTGCCATGCTAGCGCTGCTCTCAAAAACCGTACGGCATCTTATCGGAAGCGACAAGACAAGAGGGTAATTCTGGCGTCCAAGAAAAAGCACAACTGTAGTAGGTTAATAATCGTAACGAGCGGCTCTATAAACACTTTCGATGGCAATGGCCGTTAGTGCCGTGCCGTAATCCAGATCAATGTTGGCCATCGTATCGTGGCTGTCATGGTAGCCAGTGCGGTTGATGTCGTAGTTTTCCATGAACAGCACTACTGGCACGCCGGCGTCGGAAAAGATTTGGCCATCGGTGTTGTACAGCGTGCTGCGCGGGTTGTGTGGCAGACGCACTTCGCCGCGCAGCGGCAGATGAGCGGCGATCGGTGGGACGTGGCTGCCGTCGGGGCTGCGTTGGCCACGGCCCAGGCCGCGACGGCCGGCGCGGTGATTCAAACGCTCGCAGGCCGCGTTCCACGCTTCATTGGCCAGGTGCGCTTGCTCGGCCAGCCACAGGGAACGCCGGCCCGTCCCCGGCGAAATCTGAAACACATCCGGCTCCTTGTCATTATTGTGGGCCACCATGTCCAGCACATACACACCCTGGATGCGCACTTTCGAAAGATCGCGCCACTTCGGGGCGTCTGCCCGACGCATCTTGAGTCGGCCTTCGACGAGCCATTGCGTCAGGTGCCGTGCGCCCAGACAATCGGCGGGGAACTCCTCGCCGGTCAGGTGGATCAGCCAGACATCGCAACCGAGCTGCTTCTTACGGCTCATGTCCAGGAAGATCGGCGCCGCTTGCATCAGAGCTGCCGTTGCGGAATGATTGTCGTCCGCTCCCGCTGCTGCTAAACGCGCTCCGCTGCCACCGTAATGCGGATCATAGCGATCCAGCATGTAGGCTGTATCGTAATGGTCGGCCATAATGACTGCTCGGCGACGGTCGCGGCCAGGGATGATGACAATTAAATCACGCTCGTGCAGCACCTGTTCCTGATTCTTCTTCCAGCCGTTCATCCACGGGAAATCAAAATCCGTCTGCCACGAAAAGGGCAGCTCGCCGACCAGCGCCTTGCCGACCAACCCGGCCTTGGCCACCAGGCGGCGATAATACTTCAACAAGTAATCGCCCAGGGGATCGAGGTCGCGCCGCAGGTACGGGAGCAGTTTCTTGGTTGCTTCGTCATCGATATAATCGGCATTGCACTTGGTGATATAGCGTCCTTCGGAGAGAAAAGCGATCTTTTTCCAATAATTCACCTCAAAGGTGCGGCGTGTTGTGAAAGGGAAAGTTGCGCCGTTCGGTGGGACCGACGAAACCGGCTCCAAACAGCGCTCCAACGTTTCGACCAGGCGTTGGCCGCGCAGCGGATCTATCGATCGCGCCGGTAGCGATCCCAACCACGCTTCCAAGGAATGCTCTGCTTCCGGCAGCAGCAGTTGCCGCGCCAGCGAGCGTGGCAAGGGACGCTGGCCGCGCAGGTGCCAGGCGTCGAGCAGCAGACGGACGTTGAGGGCGGTCTGGCGATAATGGTGATCGTGCGCGTGCTGGAATAGCTCCAGTGTTTCCAGGTATGGCTCGCGGTGCCAAAGGCGCGGCCACAACTCCACGGGGCGCATCAGGTCCGGTTGCTCTGCGAGATAGGCGGTCAGGTAACCGAGCGGTGCATCCGGCAGCACGGCCGGCTTATTTTGTGTATGGTCCAGATAAGCCGCCAGCGGACGATGCCAGTAAATTTCGTGCCGCCCCACATGCAGGGGCGGAAACTGAAAGCGATAACCGAACAGCCCACCTTCCCGCACGCGCTTTTCGGCCTGGCGGATCTCGTCATGGCTGGCGCGCGGGCCATCCAAGAGCAGGTGATAATCGCGCGTCCACAGCTGCACGTTGCGAGCCATCGGCTTACCGTACAGGCCGAGATCGTTTTCCTCCGTGCTGAATAAGACGTGGACCAACTTTTCTTCGCGTTCTCTTCGTTCCTTGTCCTCCAGCACGGACAGCTCGTCCTCGTGGCGATGCAGCTTGGCCCAACGATGGGTGCGCAAATAGGTGTTCTTGACAGCGAGTTGCGGATCGTCGGGAGTCGGCACTTCGGGATGCGGTTCATGTAACCAGCCCGATTGTGGGATACGCAAGCCATGCACATCTTCGCGGCGCGGCAGGACGCCCTGCAAGGGGATTTGTGCGGCGAAAGGAAACTCATGCTGCAACTGCTGATAGCCGGGCACGCCCCAGAACAACAGACTTGCCGGACACGGCAGCAGGTGCAACTGTTCACTCAGATACGCCTGCTGGATGCTATGGGGCAGCGTGGCAAAGGGACGGAAAGTGAGGAGGAATCGAACGGCGTGCAGGGGTTGCTTCTTGGCCCATAGATACGGCTTGGTCCAGTCCGGCAGCGGTCCTTCGCGCCAATGCGGCCAGGCCAGGTGGTCCTCCAAAGGTAGGATGCGAAAACCGGCCTTGCGTAGATCGGCCAATTCCTCCAGCGGAATGTTGTAGACTGTGTGCAGCAAGCGACGAAGGAAATTCTCCCCCAACTCGGCTGGCGCCTGGCGGCGCGGGGTGAGAAAAAAACTACGCCAAAAGGCGCGGGCCGGTCCTTGTTCGCTGGAGCCGAACACCGTCCAGCGCACCCGCCCCTTATCGTCCTGCGTTTGCGACAGGGCCACTGGCAACAGCGTAACATAGCGCTCATGAGTCAGCGGACTTTTGTGGACCAAGACCGGGGGCCAGGCAGGATTCCCTGCCAGCTTGGTCCGCGAGAAGCCGTGCGTCGGCCGGCCATGCGCCAGCTCCACCAGGCCATGCACCACCACCTCGGCGATATGTGCCAGTCCCGGACGAAGCTCCCGCGCTTCCTCCCACTCGCAGATCGGCCAGCCCCAGGGATCGTTTTCGTCCAGCTCGTTGACCTCATCGGCCTGGTAGGGCTTGCAAGCTTGGCGTGGCGGCGGCATGAACTCCGAATAAGCGGCGATGGGATAGCTCCCCGCCGTGCCGAACCACGGAGCGCCGTCTACTAATCGCTTCCATCCTGCTGGTGTCATAATCGATTCACATCGAAAAGATTAACTCGGCGGCGTGATAAGTTGGGGCAGCAACAACGCGGCCGCATCTGGATCCTCGGGGGTCGTGATGTCCGATAGCTGGCGAAAATGGATCGTATTCTTGATGATTCCCAGCAATGGATCGGAGTAGAGTTTGCCATCGGCCCGCCGCGTCACCGGCGCCAGCATGAATTCCTTATGCTTGCGGAACTCTTCCTTGAATCGTGCCAGCAGGGACGGTTGGCCGGGAATCGGATAGTGGCGATTCCATTGCCCAAGGAACGGGACAATGTTCGGATCGACCACAAAGTCCTCGAAGGTAGCGTGTGCGGCCAGTGCATCCGGGTCGGCACAGATATGCACGCTGTAGCCCGGTCGGTGTTCTTGTCCGGGTACCGGACCTTCGATGATGGAGATACGGATTTCCTCAAAGCGGTCCTTATGATTCATCTGCCGTTCGGCTTCGCGGAAGATCTCCTTGCCGGCTTCGGCATGGTCGAAGACCAGGCCCATGATCGGCGGCGCTTCGCTGGTGGGGTGCCATTGGAAGGTTGTGGCGGACCACCGCGCTTCCGCCCAGAGCGGATGAGTCGCGAACATCGCGGCGGGCATCGCCTGGGCGTGCTGGCGGACGCGGGCGGCGACTAATTCCAATTGTTTGACAACGACATAGGCATAGGTATGTGCCTCGAAGTCATTCACGACCCCAGAATCCTCACTTCAGGAAAATTGTAAAAACTTGCTTGCTGGTCAAGCCGATATAATAGCCCCATCGGACTCCAATTGGCAATGTGTTCATAGCTTGAGTGATCGGCTCACCGCGAATCGCCCTCCCCATAAATGAGTTCCGCTATCGCTGCTGTTGACTCATCCGGATAGAGGAGTAAGATGAGATTAATCTTCTTATCTTAGTCGTCGAACTGAACCAAGGCAAGTCCCTGATGCGATTCCGGGTCAGGCGACAATAGAAATGTCCCCTTTTGCTCCAAAAATAGAAATGTCTTCTTGAGGTCGCCTCCGGCGGGGCGTGCTTGGTGCTGCAGGTTGGCAAGCTCACTAATTCTTGCCAGTCATCGACAGCTCTACGCTGCTCTGTTTGCCAGCCTTGCGCAGCAACGGCTGCACCGTATCGAGGTTTTTGGGATCAAAGCCGGCGCGGCTCAGATAAGTGCGGGCCAGTGTCTCGGGGGGAGGCGGCGGTGCAGGCAGGGCTTGCCGGCTCTGCTGCCATTCCTTCTCGAAGCGGGCGGCGATCATGTCGTTGGTGCGATCAGCTCCGCCGATGTCGTTGCCAAGGGGCGAATTCAAGATCAGGTTAGCTGGTACGGGACTGCGCACGGGCCGCGCCTGGACCATCTGCTCCGCCATCAATTTGCCCAACTCTTGACTCAGTACCGCCGCCAATTCGCCGTCGGTTTTGCACTGCTTGGCCAATCCTTCGGTGATGTAGATCGTGCCGACGTCCTTCTGCGTTTGATGGAAAATCTCCTCGTGAGGTTGGCCGATCGTCATAAAAACAACTTTCGGAGTGATACTTTGCGGATTGGCATGGGTAATCTGTTTGCCCACGCGGTCCACCCGAAGGGCAATCTCTTGCGTGGCTGGTGGCGCTTGCTTGAAGGACGCTGGCTGGGTACGGCCCACTTTGCCGAACGGGCTGGCAGAGACGGTGGTCAACTTCTTGTCGTCGGAGAGACAGCCAGCCGCAGCCAGCATCAACCCGAATACCAGTAGCAGCATTAGGCGAGGCTTCATGATCTCCCTCCCCAAAGATTCTTCGTTTTACCCGAAACGAGGAATCGGCGGGGAAGGTAACGATCGGTTAGCGTTCTGTCCAGACGTATCTATTCGGCAGGGTGCCTCTCTTGATTGGGGCGTGTAGGAGGGCTTACGGGCGAGCGGTCTTTTTCCTCCCCCTGATGAGGGAGGGGAAAAAACTCCTCGAGGGACTGACGCAACCCTGCTCGCCAAAATCGAGAGGGACACCCTATTCGGCATAATAGGCGACGATGCTGGACAGGCGGCGCGTAGCGCGTTCTTCGCTGACACCGTAATGTTCGGCGATGTCGCCAGCAGCGGCGCGGATGGCCCGCTGCTCAACCACTTCCAGGGGCAGCGATTGCTCGGCAGCCTCGGCACGGAGGCCAGGGCCGCTAAGGACAAGCACAGCCCCATGCACGGCGATAGCTGCCTCCACTTCAGGAATGCCCTGGTTGGCCAGCCAAGAATATTGCTGATGCAACAACGTCTCAAACATACGGGAAAACTGATCGTCATCCAGTTCACCGGCTCGATAACGACGGATCTGACGGTTGAGGCGTTGGGCCAGGCGAGGCAACACAATGTCCATCAGTGCTTTGCTCATGACGACCTCAAGAAAGGAGTGTTCAGCCGGCCACAGACGGCATGCCGTCCGGAAAGGGCGAGAGCGAGCAGTTTTACATCCTTGTTTCATTCTAGGTCGTTGCGGCGAAACAAGCAAAAGGGTTTAGCGGCCCAAGGTCAAACCATCTCCTGGAGGCGAGGAGAATAGGGCGAAGACAACGATATTTCTATATGTAACTCTTGCTAAGCTGTAACTGGTTTGCAGAGAGCGGACACCTGGGAAAAAAATGCTCTTGCTTTTTGCCAGGAGAAAAGATAGAAGAAGAGACTGGTAAGGAATGTAGGGAGGGAACCCAGTTCCATTTCTTTTGGAGGGAATGAGCAGGAGGCCAAATCCTTCAAAACCCACCACTTAATACCTTCAGGGAAAGGATTGCCGAAGATGCTCGTTTTGTCTCGTCGCTCGAATCAAAAAATCGTTTTCCCCGACATCCAGACGACCATACAAATCGTCGCTGTCAAGGGAAACATCGTTCGGTTGGGCATCGATGCCCCCGAACAAGTTGCCGTTTACCGCGAAGAATTGCTGCAAAAAGAAGGCTTTTCTGCGGAAGCTGCGGCCTCTGTGCCGCCTTCTGGGAAGAATGAAGCAGCACATTTGCTGAACAACCTTCTCAACATCAATACGGTCGGCCTGGGTTTGTTGCGCCGGCAGCTGGCGTTGGGCCAAGTGGGCGAGATGCAATCTACCCTCGATAAGATTGAGTCCAACCTGCAAAACATCCAGCAACGGGCCGAACATTTTCAGACAGGCCCACCCCCGGCTCCTCGTTCCCAATTTCTGTTGGGGAACGTAAAGCGGCGAGCGCTGGTGGTCGAAGATGATTGCAACGAATGTGAGCTGCTGGCCGGGTTCTTGCGCCTGGCCGGACTGGACGTCCACACAGCCGGCGATGGTGCTGCGGCCCTGGATTATCTGCAATCGCAGGGTAAGCCGGATTTCGTGCTGCTGGACATGATCCTGCCGCGCTGTGATGGACCGACCACCGTTCGCGCTATCCGCCGCAATCCCGCTTACGCGGGTCTGCGCATCTTCGGCGTTACCGGCGCTCCTGTCGAGCAATTCAATTTGGTTGAAGGACCAAACGGCATCGACCATTGGTTCCGCAAGCCGCTCAACCCCGAAGTGCTGCTCCGTGAATTGCAACGCCCTCCTGCTGACGAGCCGGAAGCGTAAGAACTACCGGACAAAGCCGCAGGGCATGCTATCCGCGTGCCTGAAAAGGGGCAAGCGACCAGCTTGCCCTACGGTTTTGTCCGCCCCGTCCTGGGCGAGGGATAGTTCTAGAGATTCGTCTGTCGTTTCTCCTTCCGGCTCGGTAGTCTTGCCATCTCTTGTACGCTATCCTACATGTAACGGAAAGAATTGCCCCGTCGAGTTCGCCTTGGGCGCGGGACGGGACAAGGTGCCTCGACAGTGGCGGAATGAAAATTGCACCAATTTCCCGCCATGAGAGAAGAGCACACCAACAAACTGTTGGGACCTTCATCCACGAGTCCCGCGATTCCTCCGCCAAGGGCGGTTAATGGGAAGGCTTCTCCAGGTTCGCTGCAATGTTCTGAGGAAGGGTCTCTGCGCACTACTGCGCCAGAGCATTTCCTGGAGTTAGCCCGCCGTTACAGCGCCTTACTGGATGAAGCCGTAGAGCAGCGTATCCATCAGGGTGAGGTGCTCTCCGTGGCATTGAGTGATTTAAGCACGCGGCTGAGACAGCTGCAGGCCGGTGCCCGTGATGTCATCGAGCTTCATACCCACGTCCTCGACAAAAAGCTGGCCTCAGCGCCGCCGCGATTGACGGGAGCATACATGGAGGAAGGGCGCTTCATGGTGCTCGAGCTTATGGGGCGTCTGCTCACCGACTACCGAAAGGCGTTCCTGCAAGCGACGCAGCCGTCCGACAAGGGAGGTTCTAGCTTTGCCCCCTCGGGGGCGCACCGAGGGAACAAGGGATGAGCACTTATCTTCTCAAGCTCTACGTCACTGGGCAGACGCCGCGCTCGCGCCGGGCCATCGAAAACCTGCGCCGTATCTGTGAAGAGGAATTGCGCGGCCAATACGAAATGCACGTCATCGATGTTTTAGAACGTCCTCAGTTGGCGGAGGATGAAAAGATCCTGGCCACGCCCACCGTGGTTAAGGAGCTTCCCATGCCCATCCGACGCATCATCGGCGATTTGTCGGACGCTGAAAAAGTGCTTCTGGGGTTGGATTTGCTGCCCTGTCAACCACGGAACGACACCGCATCCCGAAAGGAGGAAGGCGTTGACCTGGTATAACTATAGCGGCCCTGTCCCCAAGCTCGTGACCGGCATCCCTGGCTTCGATCTGATCGCCTATGGGGGGCTGCCGGAAGGGCGCTCCACGTTGTTGTCAGGTACATCCGGCAGTGCCAAGACTGTGTTTGCTTGTCAATTCCTGGCAGAGGGCGTTCGCCGCGGCGAACCCGGCGTCTTTGTCACTTTCGAGGAAAGCCCCGAGGCCATCCGCAAAAACATGGAGGGATTCAACTGGGACATTCCTGCCTGGGAAAAAGCCGGTCAATGGGCCTTCGTCGATGTCTCGCCGCATCCCGGACAGGAGACGATTATCAGCGGCTCCTACGATCTCAACGGTCTGTTGGTGCGCATTGAGAACGCCGCCCGCAAAGTTGGGGCCAAGCGTATGTCGCTCGATTCGCTGGGCGGCGTGTTCGCTCAACTCGGCGACACTACCTTGGTGCGCAACGAGTTATTCCGCATTGTCAGTGCTCTCAAAGAACTAAAAGTCACCTCCATCATTACCGCTGAACGCACCGAGGAATATGGTCAAATATCACGCTATGGTATCGAAGAGTTTGTCACGGACAACGTCGTCATTTTGCGCAACGGCCTGGAGCAGGAGAAACGGCGGCGTACCATAGAAATCCTCAAGTTCCGTGGCGCCACTCATCAAAAAGGCGAATATCCATTTACGGTCAGCCCCAATCAGGGCGTCGTCGTTATTCCGTTGTCGGCCATCGAATTGAAACAGAAATCGACGGATGTGCGCATTCGTTCCGGCGTACCGGAGTTGGACCGCATGTGCGGCGGCGGTTTCTTCCGCGATTCGATCATTTTGCTCTCGGGAGCAACCGGCACGGGCAAGACCCTGGTGACGACCATGTTTATTGCCGGCGGCGTCGAGGCTGGCGAGCGCTGCCTGCTCTTCGCTTTCGAGGAAAGCCGCGACCAGCTGTTCCGCAATGCCACCGGCTGGGGCGTCGATTTCGAGAAGATGGAATCAGCCGGCAAGCTCAAGGTAGTTTGCGAATATCCGGAGACCGGCAGCCTGGAAGACCATTTGATCGCCATGAAGGCAGTCGTGGACGAGTTCAGGCCGCAGCGCATCGCCGTCGATAGCCTGTCCGCCCTGGAGCGCGTGGCTACCATCAAGAGCTTCCGCGAGTTTGCCATCGGCCTGACTTCGTACATCAAGGACAAAAACGTGGCCGGACTGTTCACCGCCACCTCGTCGAGTCTGTTGGGCGGCACATCGGTGACAGAAACGCACATCTCGACCATCACCGATTCCATCATTCTGCTGCGCTACGTGGAGATGCATGGCGAGATGCGCCGCGGCGTAACGGTATTGAAGATGCGCGGCTCCACGCACGAAAAGAGCATCCGCGAGTTCACCATTGACGGCACGGGAATGCACATCGGTAAACCGTTCCGCAACATCTCCGGCATCTTGTCGGGCCATTTCATGCACCTTCCGCCCGGCGAGATCGAGCGCCTGCGCGAGATGTTCAAAGACGACGGTGATGTCACTCCTGCTGCTGTTCCTCCTGCTGTAGGAGGTTCCGAGACGCCCGATCGTTCCCGGTGACACGATCTCTGTCGGGAGATCAGCCATGTTGGAGGAATACCAACGTGCCTTGGCCGCCAGCGAGGCGCGTTTCCGCAATCTGATCGAAAAGAATGCCGATGGCGTGGTCGTGGTCAGCATGGACGGCGTGATCCGCTACGTCAACCCAGCTGCCGAGGCGTTGTTAGGCCGACCGGCTGGCGAATTGATCGGCGCTTTGTTTGGCCGGCCGTTGACGGCGGGCGAGACTACGGAAATCGATCTTTGTCCCGCGCCGCACAGCGGCCAATCTGCTCACCGCAGCGCCGAAATGCGCGTCGTCGAGATCGACTGGGAAGGACAGCCGGCTTTCCTCATTACTCTGCGCGATATCACCGAACGCAAGGAGGCTATACGCCGCCGCGATGAATTCTTGGCCATGCTCGCCCATGAGCTGCGCAATCCGTTGGCCCCCATTCTGACTGCTGTTCACCTAATGCGCCGGCATGGTTTGCCCACCGCCGATTTGGAAAATGCCCGTGTCATCATCCAACGCCAGACAGAGCATCTGGCCCATCTGCTTGATGACTTGCTCGACCTGTCGCGCGTCATGCACGGCAAGATTGAATTGCGCATGCAAGTGCTGGATCTTCGCAACATCCTGAGCGATGCCATTCAAAGCAGTCGTTCCTTGATCGAGAAACGCCACCAGCAGCTGGCGATCGCTCTGCCGGATAGACCTGTGTACGTAGAGGGAGACCCGACGCGGCTGACGCAGGTGATGATCAATTTGCTGACCAACGCGGCGAAATACACCGAGCCGGGCGGCCATATCGAGACCACTCTCCGCCGTGAGGGTACGCAAGCGGTGTTGGCGGTAAAGGACACAGGCATGGGGATTCCGCCGGCGCAGCTGGCGAATATTTTCGAGCCATTTATGCAGCTGGATACATCCCTGGAGCGCAAGCGGGGGGGATTGGGTCTGGGGCTAACACTGGTGCGGCGGCTGGTGGAACTGCATGGCGGTACGATTACCGCCCATAGCGCGGGGCCCGGACAAGGCAGCGAATTCGTGATCTGCCTACCAATCTGCGAAAAGGCCGTGCCTCCTCCGCCCAACCAGCAAGATGTTGGCCCCGTTTCCTTTGTTCCACGAAACATTTTGCTCGTCGAGGACAATCGAGATGGTCGTGAGATGTTGCGTGACTTATTGCGTTCCTGGGGCCATCAAGTTTCGGATGTCGGCGACGGCCTGGATGGACTGAACGTCATGCGTCAGCAGATGCCGGACGTAGCTTTGGTAGATGTCGGCCTACCTGGCTTGAATGGCTACGAACTGGCCCGTCAGGCCCGTGCTTTGCCGGGCGGGGATAAAGTCTGCCTTATCGCCGTGACCGGCTACGGCCAACCCGAAGACCGCCGCCGCGCTCAGGAAGCCGGCTTCAATGCTCATCTCGTCAAGCCAGTAGACCTTCGCAAACTCGAACAATTGCTTGCCGAAGCGGGCGAGCGGGGCGTTAACACGCCTCGGTAGAACGACCAGAGCGTTTACACGCCCCGCTCGCTACGTCACTTACCCAGCACATTCAGCACCGCCATGCTCATCGCCAGCACACCGGTTTTGAGCGTCGGCTCTGGCACCGGCGCGAATAGATCGGAGTGCAACGATGGCAGCGGCCTGGCGCCTTCTTGCTCCGCTTCGGCAACACGCTTGGGATCGATAGTGCCTAGCCAGAACATACAGACCGGCACTCGAGCGCGGCCATAGTGGCTGAAATCCTCGCCGCCCATCACCGGCGGACGAACTGTCACCTTGTCTGCCCCTAGCACTTCCTTGAAGAGGGCTGCCGTCTTGCGTGTCAGTTCTGCGTCGTTATAGAGCGCTGGCGTAAACTCCGCTTCGCGGATTTTGACCTCCGGTGGCGGTGCGCCCGCTCCCTTGGCTGCGGCTTCGGTGATTCGGCGGATGCCATCGAGCAAGTGCTTCCGCACTGAGTCTTTGGTACTGCGCACCGTCAGCTGTAAGCGCACTTCGCCAGGAATGATATTGTGCTTGCTGCCACCATGAATCGAGCCGACCGTTACTACCGCTGGATCGACTGGATCGGTTTCACGGCTGACCAGCGTTTGCAAATCGAGTACAATCCGTGCCGCCAGAACAATCGGATCGATCGTAGTGTGCGGTGCGGCGCCGTGGCCGCTTTTGCCGCGGACAAGAATATCCACGGAATCGGTGTTGGCCAACGCCAGTCCCTCCGTGTAGGCAACCGTGCCATAGGGCAGATTAGAGACGCAGTGCAGCGCAAAGGCATAATCCGGGCGGGGAAACTTCTTGAACAGGCCGGCCTCCAGCATCATGCGGGCGCCGGCACCGATTTCTTCGGCCGGCTGACCGATAAAAACCAAGGTGCCCTTCCAGCGCTCCTTCATGCCGGCCAAGACACGGGCCGTACCCACCCAACAAGCCATGTGCATGTCATGGCCGCAAGCGTGCATGACACCGACCTCGTTCCCATTTTTGTCCCGTATCCGTACCTTGCTGGCATAGGGCAGGCCCGTCCGCTCGATGACCGGCAGTGCATCCATATCGGTTCGTACCATCACAGTCGGCCCCTGGCCGTTTTTCAAGACGCCGACAACGCCGTAACCACCGACGCGCTCCGTCACGTCGAAACCGATCTCTTTCAGTTCACGGGCCAGGCGTGCCGAGGTGCGCGCTTCATGCAAGGATAATTCCGGATTGGCGTGCAGTTGTTTGTACAGTGTTTCCAGCCGTTCATAATCGGCGGCCAGGCGCTGTTTGACCTCATCCCTGCACTCTTGGACGCCGTCGTTTCCCGCCCTTCCCTCTCCCCTTGAAGGGGAGAGAAGAGCGGGCATAGCCGCTATCAGCCCTAACGCCAGTACTGTCAGGATGATACGTTTTCTCATTTGCCAACTGTCCCTTTGTTGCGGTTGTCGCATAGCATGGCCCTTGCAAGAAAGCGTGTTCTTAGGATGGGGGAGCTTTTCCGCCATCTCGACCGTTTTTCCCAGGATAATCTAGCGGATTTTGAGGGTATTTGGAAAAAATCTCGGAATTTTGCTAACGAATTACCTTCGGATGCGTATACTGAAAGGGAAGAGACCCACCGTTTTCTCATTTTTAGAAGCGGCCAGGGAAAGCACGAGGCAACCCCGCACCGTGAAGGAGGATATTATGCGTAACCGACGCTTGACAACTAAGCAGCGACAAGAGATCTTTCATGCCTTGGTGGCAACGCAGGATCTTGGCATCATGACTGTACCGGAGTCGGTACAGCACATCTGCAAGCAGTTCGATATCACCGAACTTCAGCTGAAGCAGATCGAGGACGAGGGAATCGACAAAGAATGGCCGCCCCTCAACGAAGCCGCCCAGACCACACTTTCGGAATAGTTCCTGAGCCAAGATACGGATAGAACACAGATACAGCAAACCCACGCAGGTCAAATGATTGTCTGACCTGCGTGGGTTTGCTGTATCTGTATTCTATCCGTATCCTGATTCGGCTCCACTTCCCCTATCCCAATCTTGTTACTTGGGGCCGGTCAGTTCGTCGGCCAAGGCACTGGCGTCGTAGACCTTGCGCAACGCCTCGACGATGCCTGCAGAGTGGACGGCCAAGGCGCGGGCTTGTTCATCGCTATAGGCAAAATCCAGGGCCAGCGATTGAATGTTGCCATCGAAGATCAAACCCACCACTTCGGCCCGGCGGTTGATGACCGGGCTGCCGGAGTTGCCGCCGATGATGTCAGCGGTACAGACGAAATTTAACGGTGTTTTAAGGTTCAATCGATCTTTTTTCTCGACCCAGCGCGGCGGCAGGTTGAACGGCTCGTGGTTGTGATGTTCGGCCGAGCGCTGGTACAGACCAGCGAAAGTCGTCTCAAACGGGACGTGCTTACCTTCTTCCTCGTAGCCCTTGACTTGTCCGAACGATAGCCGCAGCGTGAAGGTGGCATCCGGATAAGTGCTGGTGCCCTCCAGGGCGAACTTGACCTTGGCGATTTCGGCGTAGGCTTGTCGTTGCACTTCCTCCACTTCGCTCTCCATGATCTTGCGCACTTTTCGCGCTTCGGGATCAACCAGGCGGGCCAGTTCGATCATCGGGTCATGAGCGGCATCGACGGCTTCTTTTCCGCCTTTGTAGAGCTTTTTACGTAGTTTGACGTCTTTCAGCTTTGTGCCGCGGATCAATTCGTAGGCGCGTTCCGAAGGCGATTTGCTGGCCAACACTTTCTTCACCAGCGGGCTGTCAGCGCCCATCTCGTTGGCCAAAAACGTCAGACTGTCGGCCAATTTGACTTTCTCGAAATTATCGTAGATAGGCGCTTCGGAGAAGAGTTGAAACTCCAGCGATTCAAGATTGGAATCCCGAAACTCACGGAGGCGTTTGCTGTTCGGTTTGGGTTTCTCCTCGGCGGCACGGAGCAGCGTACGGGCGATGTGAAACAACTCGCAGTTGAAACCGGCGGCGCCGTCGCGGCCACCTTCAAGCAGCGTATACTTGCGAATGTTACTGGCGCGAATTTTTTGTGCGGCGGCAATGCGATCCCAGGCGTCGCGCGCATCCCTGAGGCTGTCATCCTCTTTGGCCTTGGCGCGGAGTTTTTTCTCTTGCTCCTTTTTGCGGCTCATCAACTTCGGATCCAGCAGAGCTGCCAACCCACCGACGCGGGCCTTGCGGCTGTTCTGCACATGAAACAGCTCTTCGCGAGCCTGTCGAGCATTCTCCTCGTTGCGAGTGCTGAAAGCCATCAACATCACTTCCAGGCGATTGAGCCGTTGCAGCAAAAACGGAAAACCGACGTCGCGCAGATAGTCCAATTCCGCCAGCGTGGCCAGGCGATCCGTGCGACCGGGATGCCCGGAGACGAACACCAGTTCGCCGTCTTTCGCTCCCGCTTGACTCCACTTCAGATAGTGCTCGATTTGCGCCGGCTTATTGTTCTCGTAAACGCGGAAGAAACACACGTCGAGATCGTAGCGCGGATATTCGAAGTTATCGGGATCGCCGCCGAAAAAGGCGATTTGCTGCTCCGGAGCGAAAACCAATCGAACATCTGTGTACTTTTTGAATCGATAAAGGTGGTATAGCCCGCCCTGATAGAGTGTGATAACATCGCTGCGCAGGCCGGTTCGGTCGAGCGATTCTTTCTCGATTTCGGCCATGACAGCGCGGCGGGCGGCGAATGCTTGCTCGGGCGTCATGCCCGGCTTGACCGCTGCCTGGACGCGCTCGGTCACGTCCTCGATGCTCATGAGGACGTTCAATTCCAGGTCGGTGCATTTGCGTTCCTCGGCCCGTGTGCGGGCGTGGAAGCCGTCGCGCAAGTAATTGTGTTTTTCATCGCTGAGCTTTTGCAGACAATCGGCACCGACGTGATGATTGGTCATCACCAGGCCGTCCGGCGACACGAATGAGCCGGAGCCGCCGCTGTTGAAGCGCACTGACGCTTTCTGGACATGTTCCAGCCATTCGGGAGTAGCGTCAAAGTCGTATTGTTTCTTGAGATAATCGCGCGGCGGATTGTTGAATAGCCACATACCCTCATCGCCATAGACGGCCGGCGCGGCGAGTGACAGAATCGTCGCCATCAAGGTGAACAATAGCAGCAATTTCATAATAGAAAATCCTCGGTTACGGGATGGGGCGAGCGAGACGTTAACACGTCCCCCTCGTTCATTTCTTTTCTAGAATGATGTCTCGGTTTCTTGCGCTCCCTTGCGCGAGCCGACCCACAACAGGATAACTGCCAGAACCAAGAACATTACGAGTGCCGCGATTTTCGGATCAACTCCAGCGACGTACTGGCTCAGATCCAAGGCTTTGTTGAAGCGATCCGGCAAGAATACGAAGAACGCAAGAATCAGCCCGCATAGTGTCCCGCCGGCAATGTAGCCGCTGGACAAGAGCACACCCGGACTGGTTTCGGTTTCGGCTTCCGAGATGGGCCGGCCGCGCAAGCGATCCGACAGCCAGCGGATCATGCCACCGATGAAGATCGGCGACGAAGCGCTGAGCGGCAAATACATCCCAACGGCAAAAGGCAACGCCGCCACTCCCGCCAATTCCATCGCCAAGGCGATGAGCACGCCAAGAACAACCAGTCCCCATTCGAGCTTGCCGCCGAGGATGCCCTCGATGAGCAGGGCAAACAGCTGCGGCTGGGGGGCTGCGAATGGTTCCGGCGCGTTCTGGCCATTGTCCATCTTCGACCGCTTGCGGTTGATCGGAACATCGGCTCGATACGCCGGTGTGCCGTCTTCGGCGACGAGATAACGGCCCGGCAGAATGCCGGGATTTTGCTCATCGTCTTTACGAACGTGAACGACCCGGTATTCCTTGGGGTCGTCCTGGTGCGGTTTGCCAGCCCTTTCACGAGGCGCGTTTTCAGGAATGATCAGTTTGCCCGTTGGCAGATCTTGATTGGTATAATGTGTACCGGCAGTATTGAGGGCCAACATAGTGACGCCGATTACTACAGCGGACGTTAAAGCCCCAACAAGGATCGCCCATTGTTGCCGGCGTGGCGTGGCGCCGACCAGGTAGCCGGTTTTGAGGTCCTGCGAGGTGGTGCCGCCGTTGGAGGAAGCAATACACACGACTGCGGCCACGGTCAAAGCCGTCAGCATGGCCGTAGCTCCCGTACGGCCCAGGGCAAAGAAGATCAAGCACGTCATCAACAGCGTGGCGATGGTCATGCCGGAGATGGGGTTGGAGGAGGAGCCAATCTCGCCAGTCAAGCGCGACGATACCGTGACGAACAAAAAGCCAAAGAGCAAAATCATCAGAGCACCGAGCAAGCCCTGGAAACGGAACCCCAATCCCAGGGCCGGAATGCTCATCATAACAAGAACCAGCCCAAGACTTCCGAGCAACACAACATTCATAGACAGATCACGCTCGGTACGAGCGACAGCTTCAGATCCGGCCGTGCGTGCGGTGCGGAGATCACGCAGGCCAGAGACGATGGAGCCGATAATCAACGGCATGGCCCGCAACATACTGATGATGCCACCCGCCGCGACGGCGCCAGTGCCGATGTAGCGCAGGTAATTGGCCTTCAAGGCATCCGGTCCCATATCGCGGATCAACATTTTATCGGCCGGCGCCACAGGTTCGGGCAGTTTGTCGCCAAAGGTGGCGATGAGTGGGCCAAGCACGAAGTACGATAACATCGCCCCGGCAATCATTAGGGAGGCAATGCGCGGACCGATCAGGTAACCGACGCCGAGCAACTCCGGGGCCAACTCACCGCTGATCTCCGCGCCGGGCAAGCCGACTTTGACACCGTTCTCGACCTTATACAAATGTTGAGCCGGCTCCGCCGCCCACAGTTTACAGGCTTTGGTGAGGAACTTGTGGATAGCGGCGATACCGAATCCGATGAAGACCATGCGCGCCGTCGCTCCACCCTTCTCGCCAGCGATCAGCACCTCGGCGCAGGCCGTGCCTTCCGGATAAGTCAGCTTACCGTGCTGCTTGACGATGAACGCTCGCCGCAGCGGAATCATCATCAAAATGCCGAGCAAACTGCCCAGCACCGCTACGGTCATAACGTTGACCCAGTGCATCTCGAAGCCGAGCAAGAGCAGTGCCGGCATGGTCACGCCGACACCAAAAGCGATCGACTCACCGGCTGAGCCGGTCGTCTGCACGATGTTGTTTTCGAGAATCGTTGCTCGGCGAAAGCCGAAGCTCCGTGAGAACGCCCGAAACAGCGTGATCGACAGCACGGCGATCGGCACCGATGCGGAGACGGTCATGCCGACTTTGAGCAGCAGATACAGCGAAGAAGCACCGAAGAGAATGCCAAGGAACGCGCCTAACAGTACGGCCGGCCAGGTGAACTCCGGCATGTCTACGCGGTCGGGTACATACGGTTCGAGTTTGGCCGGCTCCGACGTTGTAGCTTCAGCAGAGGAGGAAGGTGCGGTTATGATGCTGGTCGGCTCCGCCATCACATCGGCTCCGTGAGAGGTGGTTTACGTCGCTTAGGACGGGCGGACCAAACTGTAAGGCAAGCAGGCAGCTTCCTCTACGCTTGGGTCCGCCAGTCCTAACACTTCCGGCTCGCCCAGGCCACTACTTTTTGTCCTTGGTTTCGGCGAGTAGTTTTTCCACGGCTTCTTCGAGCTGTTTGTTGCGGATGTTCTTGTAGCGAATTACGCCTTCGCCATCAAGCACATAAATCGTGGGAAAAAACTGTATGTCCAGTTCCTTCAAGATGCCGCCGCTGGCGCCGTTCCACCAGTGCGTCCACGGCATCTTGTTCAATTCAAGAAATTTCTCCAGCGTCTCTTTCTTTTCATCGGCGCTGATGCTGATGAGGGTGAACGGCTTGTCCTTGAGTTTTTCGACCATATCGCGCTCGTGTGGAATCATAGCCTTGCATGGCCCGCACCAGGTGGCCCAGATGTCGAGTACAACGACCTTGCCCCTGTGATCGGTGAGCTGGACTTTTTTCCCTTGCAGATTTTCGCTCTCCAAATTCGGCATTTTCTTGCCTATGCCGCGCTTGCGGATCTCTTCCAGAGAACTTTTGGCTTGAGCGCCGGCAGTGCCGCGCGGCAGCTTCACCTCCGCGAATTCTTTGCCGACCCGCTCGAACAGCTTTTCGGCTTGCTCGGCGATTTTCACATCGCCTTGTCCTTCACTTTTCTCTTTGTTCAGATTGGCCAGAGCGAACACGGCCAGACCCCGTGCGTCCTTGTCTTTATTTTCCTCGCTGACTTTGTGGAGCAGCTTCTCGGCGGCTTCGTCGGGCATCTGCGTCATCCGTAGACACAAGCCTTTGATGCGGGCATCCCCGGCCCAGTTGTCCGCCAGGAGATCGTACACCTTGCCTCCTTCGAGCGGCACGTTGTCGACAGCCCAGAACAAAATATCTCCCGACACTTTGTCCTTGGGATTGCCCTCGGCAAGTTTGACGATCCGCGGCGTGTATTCCTTACTCAGTTTCGTTACGATGCTCCGAAGCTCTTCTTGTGTACGGGCCTTTCGTAACTCTTTCGATACTTCTTCGACAGATTTCTGGAAGTCCTTTTGCAGCTCTTGGAATTGTGTGGTTCGGTTGTTGCCTTTTTCCTCGGCAGGCTTGTCCAGGGCCAACAGCGGCATCGCCGCGAGCAAGGCGGTGAGCAGAGTTCCAATCCAACGACGCATGGGTAGCTCCTCTTGGTTAGGGGAAAATTCAGTCATAGCAGGACAGAAAGAGTCGATCAAGCCCACGAACGGTAATTTCACGGCTCGACCGCGAACGGATCGGCCCAAAGGACGCCCAAATCGTCGAGCCGGTAGCGTGGCTCGTAACCCAGAACGCGGCGGGCCGGTCCCAGGTCCCAAATGCGCCGCGAACTTTCGCCGACAATGGTAACGACTTCGTAGCGTTCCAGCGGCACAGTCAGGGCGCGTATGAACGCCTGGGCCAAATCGGGCAGCGGGACCTGCTGCGGCCGCACGGGCTGGCGAAGACGTTCCGGATCGTTGATGTCCAGCGGCGCGGTGATGCGCAGGGTGATGACTTCCATGTTGTGGTTTTCGGCGTAATGGCGCGCGATTTCCTCAGAGAGCAATTTGGTCAAGGCGTAGGTGCCGACCGGTCGCGGCGAAGCATCGCCGGCTATCGGCCCCATCGTGCCGTGGCCCCACACCACCATCAGACTGCTGACATGGACGACGCGCCGCACATTGGCCCGCCGTGCTGCCTCGAAAATGTGAAACGTGCCTTTGACGTTTACATCGAAACGCCGATCGTTGAAAGCATCGTCTTCGTAGACCCCACTGTGGCCCGGTGCGATGGCGAGATGGAGGACGGCTTCGACTCCTTGCAAGACAGCCGACAGGGCATCCCAATCGAGCAAGTCGGCCTGGATGTAGCGCGGATCGCCATTGGGCGGATCGAGACTGAGCAAACGCAGGGAAAAACGTTCTTGGAGCCAGGGCAACACGCCGCGGCCTACCTCGCCCGTTGCGCCCGTTACCAACACTAACGACATCAACGGCCTCCAACAGGTATATAACTTCGTTTCGCCGTGTGCCCCAGGTGAGCACAGCCGCGCTCGCCTGGGGTACATGGCGAAACGAAGTTATATTATCGCGGAAAAAAGGCCGTTAGGGGAGGGTACGTCGTCGTAAACCGGAAAAAACCGCAGCGGCCACGCCGATGCCGGCGAGGACCAAGGTCGCCGGTTCGGGGGCGGATACAGGCTGTACGCTCACGGAAGCGCTGATGCTTCCCGCGTTGCCTTCCACGGGCGGACCAGGTGGCGTGTAGGTGGTCAGGCTGACCATATAGCGATGGTGGCCGAGGACCAGGCTTTGCTGTCTCGCCGAAGTGAAATAATTGTGCAGGTTCACGGTCTGGTCGGTAAGGCTGCCGTCGAAGACGCCGCTAAAATAAAGCGTACCCGATCGGTTAGAATCGACATCGGTAAGAGTGACGCCCAGGCGATAGGGCGCATTGGTAAAGGAATAGGGTTTGCCATCGGGCCGAGGGGAGAAAGTGAAAGCGGTCAACTTGACAGCGACAATGTCGGCGTTGCCCCAGGCCACGCCAGGATCTCCGCCGGTGATGGTAATGGCTCCCGGCGTGAGCGTGATGCCGCCGGCAGGCATGTGATTGGGACCGAGCGGATCGGCATCCACGACCGTAGGTTGAGCGCTCCACTGGTAGCTCCAGGGAATTAGTCCGGCCTCGCCGCGCCGCGGGTCCAGAGCGACGATCAACAAGGGGATAGCGAAGATAACGCGCCGCAGAATCATGTATGGTCCTCTCCTGTTTAAAGAATCTGCGCGGGCGGCGCACAGTTAAGGGAGGAATCTAATGAAAGCGGCGTTCTCGGTCAAGGCATTCCCGCGGTAGGTATCCCTCTCGATTTTGGCGAGCGGGGTTGCGTTAGCGCCGAGGAAGTTTTCTTATTCCCTCCCCCCCTACCAAGGGGAGAGGAACGACCGCTCGCACGTATCTATACTCCGCACGGTTGATTGTGGCCCTTTGTTCCCCTCCCCCCCCCTTATGAGGGAAGGTTCGGGTGGGGGGGTAAAACGCCTGGATTTCTCTGCTCTTTTCCCCTACCCCCGCCCTCCTCCACAAAGGGGGAGGGAGAAAAGAACAGACCGATTCAACCGTCCCCAGTATAACACGCCAAAATCGAGAGGACATCCCCCGCGCAAGATTGCTCTGGCATTTTGGCGGTGAATGTGCGATGGTTGGCGGCGAATGTTCGGTCGGGGGTCACGGTCCGGCCGTAGCCTGTGGAGGGGAACAGATGCAACCAAGAACGTCTGTTCGACAACCCATCATCGCTGGCGCTCGGCAGCAACATTTGTCAGAGTTGCTGCGGCAGTGGCGGCGGCAGCCACGCAAACGCGCGCCGCTCTTATTTTGGACCCTCATTTTATTGGCACTGATGAGTGATAGCGGCTTGCTTGTCCTTATCACTCGGTTCCTGGGCGTTTGGGGTTCTTCTGCGCTGCCGATCGAGTGCTTGGCTTACGAAGACCGACCCCGGGAACACCTTGCCGCGCGGCAAGCGCTGTATTGGAGCTTGCTGACAGCAGGTTTCTTCATGGCAGCTGCTGTGTTCCGATTGCGGCGGCCGCAGTGGCGCCGCCACTTCTTGTTCGCAGGATTGCTGGCCGGTCTCGGCTGTCTGGGCTGGTCGGCGGCAGCGCTTCTTGGTCAAGCCATCCCGGAGGGCGCGGCGCCCCTCGGCACGGCAAGCCAGGGAATTCTCTGGTCTGCCGCCTTGGTTATGGGTTTGGGGCTTTTCTTCGCCGTGCTTTTCCGTGATACGTTTCTCGCTCTGACGGGTGCTCTGGTATCCGGCCTCGGTTTCCTTGCCGCCCATCATTGGCCGTTGGCCTGCGCCGGGCCATGGCCGCCACTACTGCAAGGAATTGTCGGCGACAGCTATTTGTATGTACCTGTGTTGCTGTTGTTGTCGGCTTATGCAGTGTTGGCGTTGGCTTGGGGTACGGCCGCCCTCATGCTGGCGCAGATTGTCGGGACCGCACCAAGCAGCGAGCGTCTGCACCGGCTGGCCGCCCTCTGCCTTTGGTCGATTCGTCTCGCTGTGCTGCTGCTGACGGCCAGCGCACTGCTGGATGGTTGGCGAACGCTTTCTCATCTCCTCGATCCCACGCAGAATGGAGAAATGCCCGGCTGGAACGCGCAAGCGCTGGGCACATTCCTTGTATTGCCCAGCTGCATTGCTCTTCTCTATGCACGGTGGCGCGGTTGGCTTCCACCGTTCCATCTGCTGGCTGCAGTGGTGCTCGGCTTCGCGTTCGTGGCGATGATGGGGCAGGTCATCGCGCGGTGGAGGGCCGGCGATTTGACCATCGATACTGCTCTCGCTGCCGATATCGGTTTCTATGAGGCGGGACTTTTCTCGCTCAGCTTGGCCGTCCATGCCGCGCTGCGCTATTACTTCGGCAAGCAACGCATTCTGGAAGCAGGTAAAGATGATGGATAAAAAGGAGGGGATAAGGAATAGGCCGAGCCAAAAAGGGGCCGTGCACCTTTACGATCCAGCAGAGTGTAAAGGTACACGGCCCCTTTTTCCTTCTTTGTTTTATCCCTTTAACAAGGTGCGCAAATCACGCTCTCCCTTTTGGGAAGCCAGGGCAATCTGATGCAGGGCCGCTGCAGAGCGCGGCGCGGCGGCCTGACATTGGGTGGCAAGACGAGTCGCTTCGCTCTCTGCCTCAGCCAGACGCAAGGCGATTTTTTCCAGCACAGTCTGGCGGTCCTCCGGCGGCAGCTGCCGTGCTTGCTCGATCAAGTGTAAACTGACGATCCGCGTGTAAAACTGCGACCATTGTTCTAATCGCTCGCTATTATCCACTAGCTTGCGGGCCTCGCCATGGATCTCATCCGCCAACTGCGCCAGACGTAGGACGCGCTCTTTCACCGTCTCCACGCGTAGACTATTGTTCAAGCGATGCTCCAGTTTGGCCTGTTCGATCCGTGAGAGGTCGGGTGGTGCGACAGGATTGCGCGGCCAGGACCACCAGGCGAATGCAAACACCAATAAGGAAGCGGCCAACGTAAACGCCAGCGACAACTTGCGAAGAGCGCGTTCCTTTTTGAACGGAGGAAGAAGGAAAGCGGAAGGATGAACGAGAATATTTTGTTTCTTTTTTCTGCCTTCCGCCTTCAGTCTTTCGAGAAACAGCTCTTTGGCTGTCGAGGAGGGAACGGACAGTTGGGGAATTAGCCGTTCCATCTGGATCAAGCGGCGCTGCCAGGCGCGGCAAGCAGGGCACTGAGCCAGGTGGTTCTGGATTTCGGCCGGCGGTTGTTCGGGACGTTCGGCCGCCAGCAGACGCCGCTGAATGACCGTGCAGTTCACGACCTCTCCCTTTCTCAGAAGTCAGAAGGCCCAGGTCAGAAATCAGCCTGTTTTTTATCCTCTGCCCTTGGACTTCTGGCCTCGGACCTCTGTTCCCGACGAGGAGCCAGTAGGCTCAGCAATTTCTGTCGGGCCTTGAAGACGCGCCACCGCGCAGTTTCCTCGGTCAAGTCCAACACCTCGGCAATTTGCCGGAACGATAATCCTTCCTCAACACGCAACAGCAGGGCAGCGCGAAACTCCGTCGGCAGACGCTGGATGGCCCGCCCCAGGTCTTGCAGCAATTCGGCGCTGATGGCCTCTTCGAGCGGACCGTATTGCGAGTCCGGCACATCCTCAGGCAACGGTTGGCGACGGTGAGCCGAGGCTCGGCACTGATTGGCATAGTTGTTATGGGCGATACAAAACAACCAGGCGCGGAAATTCGTGCCAGCCTGAAACTTTTTCAGTCCGGCGAACGCTTTTAGAAAACTCTCCTGGACCAGATCCTCGGCCGTGTGCTGATCGCGTGTCAGGCGATACAGCCAGCGATAAAGGCGGTCCCAATAGCGCTCCACCAACTGGGCGAAGGCCAGACGATCTCCCTGTTGAGCGGCGACGATGAGTCGATGCTCGTCGGCGAGACCATCTTGGCTGGTATCGAAGGACGCCACACGCATCGCTCCTTGTCTGGAAGGTAAAACCCCGTTGTGGCCGCATCGTTGGCGCGAACGGCCCCTTGAGTTAGTATAAAAGCTTGAGTTAGTATAAAAGAGTATGAAGCCAGGGAGGGGTGGCAGAGCGGCCGATTGCGCTGGTCTTGAAAACCAGAGACGTCGTAAGACGTTCGCGGGTTCGAATCCCGCCCCCTCCGCTTTGCAAATCGATGCAGACTGAGGCGGACCGGTGCGAGAAACGCCGCTTTTGTCGGGGTTTCTCGCGTTTTCTAGCCTCCGGATTTCCCTGTCTGTCTTCCCGTTTTCGGTGCAATCTGGCGCGGATGGAGACACCTCCGGTACAAGGCGAACGGCACCGTTTTTTCGGCACCTCTGGGCACCTTCTTGCCCTTAAGCCTCCCGTGTAGCGGAGGATCTCCTGGGCAACTGTGCCAGTTTCAAAAACGGTGAACCGGTGAATGGTTACGAAAAAATCTTCTGACGGCGTGGCCCGAATGGGATACAATAACGCCCATTGGAGTTCGGCAGTCTCGGCGAACCCAGGGGACATCCACGATGAAGCAGGCCGATCTGGCGCAACTTTCGACTCATTGGTCGAACATCTTTCGCGCGCGCGAGGCCAAGGGTGATGCAGCCATGGCGGCGCGCAACGCTCTGTTGCTGCGCTATATCGAAGTAGTGATGCGCTATCTGCGGGCCGTGCTACGCGATCAAGACGCGATCGATCAGGTGTGCAGCAATTTTGCTCTGCGTGTCCTGGAGTCCGATCGCCTTTTTCAACATGCCAATCCCCAGCGCGGCCGCTTCCGTGATTATCTCAAAGCTGTCTTGCAGCACATGATTGCCGATTATTACCGGGAGAAGTCGCGCCAAAACAAGAAGTTCCAGCACCTGAGTAGTGAACACGAGTTGGCGGCCCCGGCTGCGCCTTCGGAGGAACACGACCAGGACTTTGTGCGCTACTGGCGCGAAGAGCTAATCAAATGGGTCTGGCGCCAACTGGAACAAAGAGACCAGAAGACGGGGCAGAGGTACGCCGTGCTGCTGCGACTCCAGGGGAAAAAACCCAAGATGCGCTCGGCGCAATTAGCAGAGCTATTATCGGTCAAATTGGGCCGGTCGTTCACGGCGGCGGGAGTGCGGCAGCTTCTCCATCGCGGCCGAGAGTTGTTTGGCGAACTACTCGTCGCCGAAACGGCGCGGTCCCTACAAGTCGACCCGAGCGATCCGGAGGGAAACGCTCGGGTCGAACAAGAGCTGATCGACCTTGGCCTGCTGTTTTCCTATTGCAAGAAAGCGCTGGAGCGCTGCCGTTCTCCATCCTCTGAGCCGCGACCGTAAGGAGCGAGGGCAAGGCCGCTCCTTGGGGCGCGGCTCAGAGGATAGCTATTCCTCAACCGTCAGCGAGGCACAGATGGCTCGCAGGACTGGCTCGTATTGCTCCAGCTCCAGATCGTTACATTGGCACAAGATCAAGAGAACACCGTCCGCGCTGTAGATGCTCCGTGTCCAGCAGGTGTTGGTCAGGTCGAGGCTGATGAATTGAATGTCGTGGCCAACAGCCATTTGCCCGGCGAGTGTATCGACTTTTGCTTGCACTTCCAGAGTAGGATACTCGTCTTTGAGCGCGTCGAGGACGGCGGCAACTATCTCTTCCGTGGTCGCGCCGCTTTGATCGCAGGTCAGTGTCAGGAACGCCGTTCCAGGACTTTGCAGCAGCACTGTCCAGCCATCGATGCTCTCCTCACGGCTGAGCTGCCAATCATCGGGGTAATCAAAGGAAACACCGTCGGCCTGATAGTGCTGTGTCATGGTCCCCTACTCTGGTTTAGTAGTTTTGCGGCGGGTGGCGGGTCTCGCTCCGCTTGCCCCACCCTGCAAAGCACCTGTACGCTCATGCCCTCCTCACATTCGTTGGCAGCGTAGACGCGCAAGATCAAGCGCGGCCACGGCAGTTTTACCGGCGCCTCCAGCGTCGCCTGAAAGCGGCCATCCCTCTCTATACATTCACTCGCCATCAGGACGAAGCGATTGGCCCGTTCGTGATTGGAAAGCATCACCCGGTCGCGTGCTGCCGATGCAGCGGGGGGCATCGGTTCCAGATCCGCAGGAACGCTGTTCACCGTGCGTTCCAGGGTCAGCCGCACATGCGCGCCGGCCAATCGCTTCGGTAGTTTCCCACTCACGATCCATTTTTGGCCGGGAGAGATAGTTTTTTCCGTATTCACTTCGACATCTTCCGGCATCTTCGGCAGACGCAACGCCGGATCGCCCAGCAGCAAAAACATTTCCAGGTGCTCCTGGCGCTGCGTTGCTTGCGAGATGGTCCTGTTTCCGTCCACGGCGTCGAGCAGAGCGAACGTGAAAGCGTCGATCTTGCCGTGGGCGATGCCCTTTTTGAGGGCCAGCCAGCTATCGCCGAGCCGCTCCGGCGGCGTCTGAGCGAAAGTGGACTCGAACAAACCATCCGCCGCTAATTGTACCATTGCAGCAAAGCAGATGCCGTGCGAACCAATGACAGCCGCGGGACCATTGGCATTGCGCATCGCCGCGAGGCCGTAGCCCTCGCCCTCGTCGCCCTGGAGCTGGCAGCCGTTGCAGCCGAATGTGATAAATACCCCTTTGCCTTGCCTGATGCACAGCTGCGACCAGTCGTCGCGGTCGAGATAGCGCGCGCGGCCGCCGTACAATCCTTCGGCATTGGAATGCCCCAGGTATAGAGTGAACGCCTCGCCATCCTGGACATACTGCAAGGCACATTGGTGCAGGCGGTCGTCAGGCAGACAGAAACGCGACTGCGGATTGCTGTAGATTGCTCGTCCCGTCCAGATCGGCGCCATCCGGGCGAAGCGAGCCAGAGCCAGACTCTCGACCAGGCGATCGACCAGTGGATTGTAGGCAGGAATGCCCGCGAGAATGGTCAGACGCCGCCGCCATCCCCCCCTTACTCCCCCTCTTTCGGGGGGGACAAGGGGGGGGATGCGTTCATATTCAAGCGTTTTGGCGACCATGCCGTGTGCTTCCTCTTCGCTCCGCGCCGGGAAACGGCCCACAGCCACAGCGGGCAAACGGCCGTCGTCGAGACAACCATAGCCATTGTCGCTGGGCTGCCCCTTCATGCGGCCGATCGTACCGGACAGAGCCGGCAACACCTTGCTCTCCGACTCATGCAACTGTCCAGCTTCCAGAGCGCCGACGAGCAGGACATACGACGGCCCCTTGTAATCGCGGCAAAGTTTGTTGATATGCTCACGCAATTTACGTCCCTGGCCGGCGCGGATGTCGTCGCGGCTGAGAACATCCGTGGTTTGCACGACGACGACACGCAATCCCTGGTTTTGGCGCTGGCGGCACAGCGGCTCAACAGCCTGGCGAAAAGCAGGAGCGGTCGCGACGATCCACTGTGCTTCTTCGGCCACGGCGCCCGCCGGCCAAACGACGATCCCCAGTACGGCCACAGCCCACTCTGAGCGGAACATGCGCTCCTCCTTCTGCGTGGGTTGTATCATGCCGCCTACCTGGCTCGCAAGGCGAGCGAGAGCCGCATCAGCGCCAAAAACTGATTGCGGTCTTTAGCTCTATAGCGCCAAGTTAACGTAAGTGGCCAAATATCAAGATCTTACAACAAGTGCACTTCAGTGTATATGTTGTCGCAACTGCCCGCACTACACGTTTTTGTGGCGTTTGCCGTCGAGTGACCTAATGCTGTAGAATCAGGACCGGTAGTCTTTTCCCTCTCTCCTTGTGGGGGAGGGTTGGGAGGGCACTACTCCTTGACTCGATTGCCTTGACACCTCCTATCCCAGCCCTCCCCCGAGGGGGAAAGGAAGTTTTGTCCGGTAGCTCTTAAGTCCGGGTTGATAGGGTGGTTTTCAGCGCTTTCGGACTGGCCGCATTTACCCCATGTGTCCGCCGCCGTCCACGATCAACACTTGCCCTGTCACGTATGCTGCCGCGTCCGAGGC